>VOFG01001437.1_pt1 | contig 112597 bp, 129 predicted proteins | sample 5384171 | NCBI WGS metagenome assembly VOFG01 (sample SAMN12384726, study PRJNA508395) | human gut metagenome | isolation source: healthy gut F | host: Homo sapiens
GACTTATGAGATTATCTTTTCCGGTAATCCTTCTCGATGGCTAAGGTTATCCAGTTGGCTAAGGCCTGACGATTGTCGGCAATGACCAGACGTTTCTGATCCTGCGCATTCTGGATATTTCCTACTTCCAGGAAAACAGCTACCGGAGTCGTGTTGCGAAGTACGAACAGGTTACGTTCGCTCACCGTACCATCGAATCCGCGGTTGGGCTGATGACGGTCATACTTGGAACGGAAAGTCCGCTGTATTTCCCTCGCCAGTCGTTTTCCTTTTGAACTGCCCGGTGCATGATAGAAATACACGTCAGTCTGGTTGTTCCGGGCTCGACTGTCTACATGGATAAACACGGCACGCTTGTAGCTGCTCTTATCCTCCCGGTACAAGCGGTTCACCGCATCACAGCGCTGTTGCAGACGGGCTACCTGATTCAACGGAATGGCTTTTCCCATGCAAGTTTCCCGCTTGCTGTTATTCAGAACAGCTTGGTCACGAATTCCATCCTTTGCATCCTGAATGATAAAATGCACTTTGGCTCCACGTTTCATCAACTCGCGCCCCAAGCGGAGAATGATGTCGTAAGCATACTCATCTTCATGCAACTCTTTTCCACGATATTTGCCAATGCAGCCAGGATCCGGTCCCCCATGTCCGCTGACAAGATAGAAAGTGGCTCCTTTCAACGAGCTGGAAGTTACCGCATACGACGCATATTTCTTTCCAAACAGCGGTTCATAATGTCCCTTCTTTTTTCCCGTCATTCCCGAAGGAAAGCACAGCAAGCCACACAAAATCAAACATAAGAACTTCTTCATCACTTCAGCAGTTCATCTATTTTCTTACAAAGAGAAGCAAACTCCTCTTCATTATACAAGCGGGTCATCATCACGATTTTACCCTCCTTATCTATCAGCACGTTACGGGTGATTCCGGCATTGCGTTCCGCATATTTGGCAAAAATATCTGCTCCCGGATCAAGTCCTAACGGATAAGCCACTCCTGTCTGCTTGGCAAAGGCTTTCACTCGTTCCAGCGGCTCGTCACGGTCAATTCCATAAAGCGCAAAGGAAGCATTGTCCTTATGTTTCTGCCAGATGTCTTTTTCAATAAAAGGCATTTCCTTACGGCAGACTCCACACCAGCTTGCGGTAAACTGCAACATGACTACCTTTCCCTTAAGTTCTGACAATTTCACCTTGCGTCCGTCCGTCAGCTTCATTTCAAAGTCGGGAGCCGTATCGCCTACCTTGACAATATATCCGGCTGCATCAGGAACCGGCTGAGAGGCTGTAAGTGGTGCATGGCCGCCTAAAGTCCCATCAATGTCAATGCAAAAATAAGCTTCTTCATACTCATTCTAAATTATATTTCGGCTCAAAGATAGTACAAAAAATTAAAATACAGACACATTCGGCAAGAAACCTGCCTGCAAAAAGAATATCAGAAAGTACGAAAAGGGCCGAAAGAAAATGCTTTTTATTACTTTTCGGTATGTTTATACAGAAACTTTATTAACTTTGCGAATTATGAAGAACAAAGCGTACACCCTTACACTTTTATTGTAAATCAAAGCTAAAGAGAAGAACTATGGATTGCACTAACATCATCGGAGAAAAAATAAAATCGCTCCGAACCAATCAAGAAATAAGTATACAGGAACTGGCAGAACGCGCAGGACTGACCGTGGAACAGGTAAGTCGCATTGAGGAAAACATCGACATTCCTCGCTGGCTCCGCTGGTTAAAATAGCACGTGCATTGGGAGTACGTCTGGGTACTTTCCTGGACGACCAGACCAGTGAAGCAGGACCGGTTATCTGCCGCAAAGGTGAGGCGGACGATACCATCGGATTTTCAAACAACGCTACGCATGCCCGCCAGCACATGCATTATCATTCATTGTCAAAAAGCAAGGTGGACCGTCACATGGAACCGTTCATCATCGACATCGACGCCAACGACGAAAAAGACTTCTTTCTGTCGGCACATGAAGGAGAAGAGTTTATCATGGTACTGAAAGGAGAACTGGAAATCAGTTATGGAAAAAGCAACTATCGCCTGAAAGAAGGAGATACCATTTATTATGATTCCATCGTACCGCATCATGTACACACCGCCGAAGGACAGGCTGCACAAATTCTGGCCGTAGTCTACACTCCGGTATAAGTCTCACACAAATCATCAACGACATGTTACAACTTTCTGAAAGAACATTAGGCGACTGGCTGGAGCATTGGGCAGAAGTGACTCCGGACAAAGAATACATTGTATATTCCGACCGCAACCTGCGTTTTACCTGGAAGCAGTTTAACGAGCGTGTGGACCACATGGCCAAAGGTTTGCTGGCCATCGGCGTGAAAAAAGATACTCACGTGGGCATCTGGGCCCGCAATGTGCCCGACTGGCTGACATTTCTGTATGCCTGCGCCAAAATAGGTGCCGTGGCCGTTACGGTCAACACGAACTACAAGCAGGCGGAACTGGAGTACCTCTGCGAAAACTCCGACATGCATACTCTGTGTATCGTAGACGGAGAAAAGGACAGCAACTTCGTGGAAATGACCTACACCATGCTGCCCGAACTGAAGGCTCTTCGAACGGGGGCACATGAAGAGCAAGCGTTTCCCTCACATGCGTAATGTGGTATACATCGGTCAGGAGAAATACCGGGGTATGTATAACACAGCAGAGATTCTGCTGTTAGGAAGCAACATTGATGATGAGGAACTGATTAACGCAAAAAAACTGGTAAGCTGCCACGATACGGTGAACATGCAGTATACCTCCGGTACTACGGGATTCCCCAAAGGGGTTATGCTTACTCATTACAATATTGCCAACAACGGATTTCTAACCGGTGAGCACATGAAGTTCACGGCCGATGATAAGTTGTGTGTATGCGTTCCGCTTTTCCATTGCTTCGGTGTGGTACTGGCCACCATGAACTGCCTGACGCATGGCTGCACACAGGTCATGATAGAGCGCTTCGACCCGTTGCTCGTACTGGCCTCCATACACAAGGAACGCTGTACGGCTCTCTACGGTGTACCGACCATGTTCATTGCTGAACTGCATCACCCCATGTTCCCCATGTTCGACTTGTCGAGCCTGCGCACAGGTATCATGGCCGGCTCTCTCTGTCCTGTGGAACTGATGAAACAGGTGGAAGAAAAAATGTTTATGCGCGTCACCAGTGTATACGGACTGACAGAGGCTTCACCGGGTATGACCCACAGCCGCATTGACGACGATCCGGAAGTACGTTACACTACCGTAGGACATGACTTTGAGTTCACGGAAGTGAAAGTAATCGACCCGACTACCGGAGAAGAATGCCCGGTGGGTGTACAGGGCGAAATGTGCAACCGGGGTTACAACACCATGAAAGGTTACTACAAAAATCCGGAAGCCACAGCCGAGGTGATTGACGCCAACGGATTCCTGCATTCCGGTGACTTGGGAGTAAAAGATGAAAACGGGAACTATCGCATTACAGGCCGCATCAAGGACATGATTATCCGCGGAGGAGAAAATATTTACCCGCGCGAAATCGAAGAATTCCTCTACAAGATGCCGGGCATCAAGGATGTACAGGTTGCCGGAGTTCCTTCCCAAAAATACGGCGAGGCAGTGGGAGCGTTCATTATCCTGCACGAAGGATACACCATGAATGAATTTGATGTACGTGAGTTTTGCCAGGGGAAAATAGCCCGCTACAAAATTCCCAAATACATTTTCTTTGTTAAGGAATTCCCCATGACAGGAAGCGGAAAAATCCAGAAATTCAAACTAAAAGATTTAAGTCTGAAACTGTGTGCCGAACAAGGCATCGAAATTATATAAAAAACGGCCCGGAATCCTTCTTTCTCAAGAACAGATTCCGGGCCGGAATTTTATCGACAAATTGCTTGCTTTATTTCTTTACAATCTTCACCAGCAATGTCTTGCTGTCTAAGTTGCCTTTAGTATCGTATGCTTCCGATTTCACCAGTCCCACTCCTTTGGCATACCATTCGGTCACGCGCAGTGTAGTGGTTTTCAGCACAATCTTTGTACGCTGCAGGTAAGAAATCTTCACACAGTCAAACTTTCCGGCTGTAGTGCTGATGGTTTCATTTCCCATGTAAGGCTGCACCAGACACATTCACTTCATTCTTCAACATATTGCGAACTACCTGATAAGAGCGGTCTGGAATGCTCTCACCACCTTTTGGCACCGTCTTTGATAGTAAATGAATTGTCGCCTTTAAACTTGAGTTTCTCCAGCAAACCTAAACGAGCAGCCTCGTTGTATTTAGCAGGGTCGGAATCAGAATCTACATACGGACCGTACATCAAATCTTCCGTACATACCGTATTGGCTCCATCATAGCTCCAGTTGAACAAGGTATAGCTGGTATTGTTCTTTGCCTTTGTAGTGACAATCTTATCATAGTAGGCAGCCTGAGGCTTTCCGTCCACCTTCTCTACCTTACTTACGGTCATGGTTTCATCCGATGTGCTCTGACCGATTTCATCGTAATTCACATAGTGCAGTTCTGTACCTTCTGTCGTGCAGAAATATTGTGCCTGCATGGAATGGCAAGCCAAGACAGCTGCCACCAAAAACATTAGCCTCTTCATAGTTTCATCTTTTAAAGTAAAATACGGTGCAAACATACAAATTTCTTTCTTTTTCTGCCTATCTTTGCCACAGAAAAAACATTAAATCAGTTTATCATGGGATTATTATCATCTTTATTCGGAAAAAGTAAATCCGATGCAAACGAACAAGAGAAACAAGACAAGAAGAATTTCGACATCCTGAAATATGACGGCATCCGTGCGCAACATGGGTAAACTACCCTACGCCATCAAATGTTTTGAAGAAGCAGTGGCACTTCAAGAAGAAAAGGAAACGCTGGGTTTACTGGCCAGTGCATATCTTCAGGCCAACCGCACGGAGGATGCACGTATCACCCTTGACCGGCTGATTGCAAAAGATGAGACAAACGTACAGGCCTTGCTGTCTTTGGCTAGTGTATGCTATATACAAGAAGACTATGAAGGGATGGATAAGGCCTGCCAGAAAGCCATAGCTTTGGATGAGAAGAACGCTCAGGCTTACTACTTAGCCGCTCGTGCAGCACGAGGTTTGAAAAATGACTTGCAAGCCATTGTCATGCTGACCAAAGCCATCGTACAAAACGAGAGTTTCACAGAAGCCTATCTTCTGCGTGCTGAAGTGTTGTGGGAAATGCGCCAGGCGAAAGATGCGCTCAACGACCTGGAGCAGGTACTGAAACTTAATCCGGAAGAAGAGGAAGCGCTTCTCCTGAAAGCTACCATCCATATCGGTATGGGAGAAAATCAGGAAGGAGAAGCATGCGTGGAACAGGTTATAGCTTTGAACCCGTTCAACGTGAAAGCGTATTTGCTGAAAGGTAGCTTGCTGATAGAGGAAAAACAACTGGACAAGGCACTTGAGAATTATCAGGAAGCTATTGAACTGATTCCGCAGGAAGCGCAGCTGTACCAGGAAAGAGGACGCATTCACCTGCTGATGGGCGACAAGGCCGGTGCGGCAGAGGACCTGAAAAAGGCCATCGAGCTGGCTCCTGAAAAAGAAAACCTGATTTCCGGCAATTTCAATAACTTTGAAAAGAGTAATCTGCAAACCGGAATCTACTAAACGATACTCTTCATAAAGAACGGGTGCGGAACATTCATTCGTGAAATTCCGCACCCGTTCTTTTTATAATAATAGATGTATTAAAGAGCTTCGTAAGCTGCTTTCAACTGCTGCAAGGCTTTTTCAAGTGTCACACGCGGACAGCCTACATTCATTCGCATAAAGCCTGCTCCTTCCTTACCAAACATCTCTCCATCGTTCAGCGCCAATCCGGCCTTGTCTACAAAGAAAGCATTCAATGCCTCATGCGACAATCCCAGTTCGCGACAATCCAGCCAAATCAGGTAAGAAGCCTGCGGACGCATCACCTTAATCTTAGGAGTATACGCTTTCGTATAGGCATCTGCATAGTCAATATTTCCCTGAATATAAGCCAAACACTGTTGCAGCCACTCTTCTCCTTCAGTATAAGCGGCAGTTACGGCAGGCCATGCAAACACATGTCCCGCATTCAGCTCTCCGGCATCCAGATAAGTCACGAAGCGTGAACGAAGTCCTTCATTGTAAATAATGGTATGCGAAGCAGCTACTCCCGGCATATTGAAAGTCTTGCTGGGCGCCATGAAAGTAACGGAGTTGTTGCGGGCTTTTTCTGACACCATGGCAAAAGGCAGATGCTGATAAGGAGGTAAAGTCAGGTCGGCATGAATTTCATCCGAAAAGACAATCACATTGTCATCGGCACAGATTTCGGCCAGTTCCTGCAATTCTTCTTTCTTCCAAACCACTCCTCCCGGGTTGTGAGGATTACACAGAATCAGTACCCGTACTTCCTTTATGGAACGGCGAATCAAATCCAAATCCATGCGATAATGTCCGTCCACTTCCTTCAACGGGCATTCTACCAAGCGACGGTTGTTACGTGTCACCAGCCAGGCAAAGGATGGTACACCGGAGGCATAATCATAATCTTGTCGCCCGGATTCGTGAAACAGTTGATAGCCATGCCCAGACCCGGTACAATGCCTGGTACAAAATTGATTTCTTCCTTCTCTACCGACATGCCATAACGCTTCTTTACCCATCCGATAATAGACTGATAGTAATCGTCTGAACGGAAGGTATATCCCAACACCGGATGTTCGCAACGCTTGCGAATGCCTTCTAAGATAAACGGAGGTGTGGCAAAATCCATATCGGCCACCCACATCGGAATCAAATCAGACTTTCCCCATACGTTTACCATACCGTCTACTTTCTCGCAACATGTGCCGCGACGGTCAATCACTTCATCAAAATTATAGTTCATGTTCTTATTTGTTTTGGCTGTTTTACAAATGAAATATCTCTGTACAACAAAGGTAAGAAAATACATTCATATCCGCCATTCTGAGGCTATTTTTTAAAAATAAGAAGAAAAAGTTTGTCGGAACATTTGTTTTTTAAAGAAAAGTATTACATTTGCAGCAGAAATAACAACAAAATAACAAACAAATGAGAACATTTGCATCATACTTCTTCTTTTACTTTTATTTCTTTTACTTTAGCAATGAAGTGAAGCGGGAGTTTGCATGCATACGGTAATAAAGAAAACAAGAATGAAATGATAATACAAAGTCCCGCTTCGATGGAGCGGGACTTTTTTTATAGTTATACAAAAGATGAAGAAGATAGCCATACAAGGAGTTCCGGGCTCGTATCACGACATTGCAGCCCATAAATTTTTCAAGAATGAGGAAATCGAACTGATCTGCTGCAACACATTCGAAGAGGTGTTCGATACCCTGAAAAAAGACAGCAGCATCATCGGAATGATTGCCATTGAGAATACGATTGCCGGAAGTCTCCTTCACAATTACGAATTGCTCAGAGACAGTGGAGCTACGATTATTGGAGAACACAAATTACGAATCAGCCACAGCATCATGTGTCTGCCCGGAGAAGACTGGAGTACACTGACAGAAGTAAACTCTCATCCGGTAGCTCTGGCACAATGCCGGGATTTCCTGCAACACCATCCACAACTGAAGGTGGTAGAAACGGAAGATACCGCAGGCAGCGCACGCGACATCAAGGAAAAAGGGTTGAAAGGACATGCTGCCATCTGCTCCAAATATGCAGCCGAGCTTTACGGCATGAAAATCCTGCAGGAAGGCATTGAAACCAACAAGCATAATTTCACCCGCTTTCTGGTAATATGCGATCCCTGGATGGCCGACGAATTGAAAGACCGTTCCAAAATCAACAAGGCCAACATTGTTTTCTCCCTGCCTCATAATGAAGGAAAGGCTTGTCACAAGTGTTGTCCATCTTTTCGTTCTATCACATTAACTTGACCAAAATACAGTCATTGCCCATCATCGGGCGGGAATGGGAATACCTGTTCTACGTAGACGTGATGTTTAACGACTATTTGAGATACAAACAATCCATTGATGCAGTAATGCCATTAACCAAAGCACTTAAAATTTTAGGAGAATATGCAGAAGGAGAATCAACCTTATAAGATAGAGCCGGCCAGCCGACTGAGCCACGTCAGCGAATACTACTTCAGCCGGAAACTGAAAGAAGTGGCACGGATGAATGCCGAAGGAAAGAATGTCATCAGCTTAGGAATCGGAAGTCCGGACATGCCGCCTTCAGAAGAGACTATCAACGTGTTGTGTGAAAATGCTCGTAAACCGGATGCACACGGCTACCAGCCTACAGTGGGAATACCGGAACTGCGCAAGGCCATGGCCGACTGGTATAAAAGATGGTATGATGTAGACCTGGACCCGGCTACGGAAATCCAGCCACTTATCGGTTCAAAGGAAGGTATCCTTCACGTCACACTGGCACTGGTGAACCCCGGCGACCAGGTGCTGGTTCCAAACCCCGGATACCCTACTTACACTTCACTGAACAAGATTTTGGGAAGTGAAATCGTGAACTACAACCTGCGGGAAGACAATCACTGGCAACCGGATTTCGAAGAACTGGAAAAGATGGATTTAAGTCGGGTAAAAATCATGTGGACCAATTACCCCAACATGCCGACCGGTGCCAATGCCACCATGGAACTTTACGAGAAGCTGGTGGATTTTGCACGCCGTCACCAGATTGTCATCGTCAACGACAACCCGTACAGTTTCATTCTGAACCGTAAACCTATCAGTATCCTGAACGTGCCGGGAGCCAAAGAATGCTGTATTGAGTTCAACTCCATGAGCAAAAGCCACAACATGCCGGGATGGCGCGTAGGTATGCTGGCAACCAATGCCACTTTCGTACAGTGGATTCTGAAAATCAAGAGCAACATTGACTCTGGTACTTTCCGCCCCTTGCAGCTGGCAGCCGCACAGGCTTACCACAACAGCGCAGAATGGCACGAAGAAGCCAATATCCAGACTTACGCACGTCGCCGGAAACTAGCTGAAGAAATCATGCATACCTTGGGATGCACCTTCGACCCGGAACAAGTAGGTATGTTCTTGTGGGGACGCATTCCAGACCACTATGCCGACGTGGAAGAGCTGACCGAGAAAGTATTGCACGAAGCCCGCGTGTTCATCACTCCGGGATTCATTTTCGGCAGCAACGGAAAACGGTATATCCGCATTTCACTCTGTGCCAAAGAGCCTCAACTGGAAGAGGCGTTAAAACGAATCCAGGCCATCATGAATAAATAACATTACAAAAAATCAAATACCACTATGGAACAGTTAGATTTACTCCCTATTGAACTGGAAGGTGTTTCTCAGGAACGCCCGTTGATTATTGCAGGCCCCTTGCAGTGCCGAAACAGAAGAACAAGTTATGACTACAGCCAAGTCACTGTCTGACAAAGGTATCAAAATATTCCGTGCCGGAATTTGGAAACCTCGTACTAAACCGGGAGGTTTCGAAGGTATCGGTGTGGAAGGACTTTCCTGGCTGAAAGAAGTGAAGAAGGAAACCGGCATGTACGTAGCCACGGAAGTAGCTACCGCCAAGCATGTGTACGAATGCCTGAAAGCCTGATGTTGACATCGTATGGATTGGTGCCCGTACTACTGCCAACCCGTTTGCCGTACAGGAAATTGCCGATGCACTGAAAGGCGTAGACATTCCCGTCTATGTAAAGAACCCGGTAAACCCTGATTTGGAATTATGGATCGGTGCATTGGAACGCATCAACAATGCCGGACTGAAACGTATCGGTGCCATTCATCGCGGATTCTCTTCATACGACAAGAAAATATACCGCAACCTGCCGCAGTGGCACATTCCTATCGAACTGCACCGCCGTATCCCGAACCTGCCTATTATCTGCGACCCGAGCCATATCGGCGGAAAGCGTGAATTGATTGCTCCGCTGTGCCAGCAGGCCATGGACTTAGGCTTCGACGGACTCATTATCGAATCACACTGTAATCCGGAATGTGCATGGAGCGATGCCGCACAGCAGGTTACTCCCGATATTCTTGACTACATCCTGAATCTGCTCGTTATCCGTTCTGAGCATCAGACTACAGAGAACCTGAACGAGCTTCGCCGGCAGATTGACGAATGTGACAACGACCTGATGGACATACTCGCCAAACGTATGCGTGTGTGCCGCGAAATCGGTACCTTCAAAAAGGAACATAACATGACCATCCTGCAAACCGGACGTTACAATGAAATTCTGGATAAACGCGGTGCACAAGGCTCACTTTGCGGCATGGATTCCGATTTCGTCAAACAAGTATTCGAGCTGATTCACGAAGAAAGCGTGCGCCAGCAAATGGAAATCATCAACAAATAACAGAAACAAAGCATGAAAATATTGATTTTAGGAGCCGGAAAAATGGGCTCCTTCTTTACCGATGTATTGAGTTTTGAACATGAAGTCGCCGTGTACGATGTGAATCCCCAACGTCTGCGCTTTATGTACAACTGCTACCGCTTCACCAAACTGGAAGAAATCGGCGAATTCAAGCCGGAGCTGGTCATCAATGCTGCCACGGTAAAATACACACTCGATGCTTTCCATCAGGTCCTTCCGGTATTGCCGAAGGATTGTATCATCAGCGACATTGCTTCCGTGAAAACCGGATTAAAGGAGTTCTATGAAAACTGCGGCTTCCGCTATGTATCTACCCACCCGATGTTCGGTCCCACATTTGCCAACCTCGACAAACTGAGTACGGAAAATGCCATCATCATCAAGGAAGGTGACCACCTGGGCAAGATTTTCTTCAAAGACCTTTACCAGCACCTGAAGCTGAACATCTTTGAATACACTTTCGATGAACACGACGAAACGGTGGCTTACTCCTTGTCCATCCCGTTCGTATCAACCTTTGTGTTTGCAGCTGTCATGAAACACCAGGACGCGCCGGGTACGACCTTCAAGCGCCACATGGCCATTGCGCAAGGTGTACTAAGCGAAGATGATTTTCTGCTACAGGAAATCTTGTTCAATCCACGCACTCCGGCTCAAGTCGAAAATATCCGTACGGAGCTAAATGAGCTGTTAGATATTATCAGCCGGAAAGATGCAGAAGGCATGCATGCCTATCTTAGCAAGATTCGAAAAAATATCAAATAATTTATAGGTAAATCCATAAAAAAGGGCAGGAAGAAAACCCCAATCCTTTCTTCCTGCCCTTTCTATTTTTTATCAGACTATATTTACAGCTTAATCTTCTTTGATACCGATTTCGATTCATTGTGCAGACGGTCGAGTGCAGTCACTACGTAACGATACTTCGTCTTTCCGTCCTCATACGGCAACTTATAGAATTCATCGTGCGTAATCGCTACAATGTGTGAAGGATCGTTCAGGTTCACTTTCTCCTTGCTTCCGAAGCGGTACACCACATAATGATAAGCCTTATCCATCTCGGTCTTTGCCTTTGGCGCCGTCCAGAACAAGATGTATCCGTCTGCGGTCCATACCGGTTTCAGTTTGCGCACTTTGCCCGGAGCCTTGTCGTCCATAAACGGAGAAGCCGGAAGCAATGCCGGATACTTGTGATATTCTTTCACCAGCATATCCCGGTAATTTCCCTTATTCTCTACCACTGCCGCCGCATACCACTGACAGCTACCTTGTACGGTAGGCAACGAACGCTGCAAATTATACTTTGCCGGAATCTGGCTCTGGTTCGGATTCATCGAATCCGCTTTCGATACCGTACGTATCACATCCTGACCGATGTACAGCGGACGAGCCTGCGGAATGACGTGCCCACCAGCGAATCAGTGTATCATAGTCGGCTGCCGGATGTCCGATTTCCCAATAAATCTGCGGGATATTGTAATCTACCCAGCCATTGTTTACCCACAAAAGCACGTCGGCATACAAGTCATCGTAGTTCTGCAATCCGTTTGTTTCACTTCCATTCGGGTCATTCTTCTTGTTACGATAAATACCGAACGGTGATACACCAAACTTCACCCACGGTTTGCATTCGCGTACGGTTTCATGAATTTCCTTAATCAACACGTTCACATTATCCCGACGCCAGTCTGCCCGACGCGTAAATCCGCGACCGTATGCTGCAAAGCTGACATTATCCGGAAAATCCTCTCCCGGATTCGGATAAGGATAGAAATAGTCGTCCATGTGAATGGCATCCACATCATAGCGGGTCACAATGTCGCGTACAATCTTGCAGATGTATTTTCTGGATTCCGGCAGTCCCGGATCAAAATACAGCTGGCCGGCATACTGCACAAACAGTTCCGGATTCTTGCTGTACGGATGCATGGGCGACAAAGCACCTGTGCCTTTCGTCTTGGCACGATACGGATTAATCCACGCATGAAGCCTCCATGTTCCGCTTGTGGCATTCCTCAATCATAAACTGCAAAGGGTCCCACATAGGCGAAGGAGCATTTTTCCCTGCACACCGGTCAAGAAACGGCTCCATGGTTCGTAAGGAGATTTATACAACGCATCCGCCTCTGCTCTTACCTGAAAAATGATGGCATTGATACCGGCTTTCTGCAAGTTGTCCAACTGGCTCACCAGCACCTTCTTCATTTTCTCCGTAGGCATACCCTGAAACTGTCCGTTTACACACTGTATCCAGGCTCCGCGAAACTCCGTTTGGGATAACGTGTCTGAGCATACAAGTTGCTCGTCCACAGGCTTCCCAGAAGGACAAACAACATCAATAGTTTAGTCTTCATATCCGTAAATTTTATCATATCCTTTTCACTTTCTGAACAAATGTCCGATTAAGCCGCAAAGATACTAAAAGGTGAGTGCAATACCAAGCCAAAAAGCCTGCTTTTGAGCACAAGTATTGCCGAACCGCAGCCTATATTCAAAAAATCAAAATTTCCTTTACTTGGCTGCCTTATGCAACTCCACTCCCACCACATAATAATGTGGTACGTTCGACAAAATCATTCCGGTCTTATCATTCCCGTCAATTTCTCTTTCCCCACAGAAGCGCATAAATCCGTATTTTGAAACTCCTATACTAAAATACCTCGACACGTAGCTGTCAATATCTCGACACGAACGTGACGAGAGTTCATCACGTACGTGTCAAGACCTCGTCACGTTCGTGTCGAGGTAAATTTAACTCTATTTTAAAGAATATACGGAAGAAAGCTGAAGAATCTATAAGAAACTATTTACTCTTTTTTGCAGGCAGCAACGGCTTTATATATTTCTTGAAAATTTTTCCTACTTCAATAGGAGTGGAGTTATTCAGCATATCATACGTTCTGCCCGTTGAGGGCTTGAGAGAATGCCCGTAATCTGTCTGTAGTTTTTTACTGACGTCCGGTCCCTCGTTCATGATAAGTTCAGGCGGACGACCTTCCACAATTTCCGCAAGCAAACTTGACTCTCGTGTTACAAATGAATATCTGGTAAATTTCCTCTTTTTATATGATTCCTTTGTAGCATGAGAGTTTGTTGCACATCTTTTAAGTACACCTTCCCTTTACCCCATTAAGCGACATGAGGCAATACGCTGTAAATCCAGTAAAACAGCAGAGTTAATCACTCCCCACTTTAAAGACTCTTGCATAAGCAGGATTATCGGTATAGATATTTAGTCTGTATGCTCTTGATGTCTTAATCCATTTGGCCGGAACAGAAATATATTTGAAGATGAAAGTCTTGATACGACTTGTATGGGAGAGACCAAAATCCTTTACATTTATTCTTTTGATAATCGTCCTGTAAAAGTTTCTTATAAGTGCAGTCATCAGAAGATAGACCGTATTTTCAGACATGAATGACTTCGGCAGCCGCTTCCACCCGAATCCGTTGTTCATGTCGTCAAAGTCGCTCTTTTTATGGCACGTAGAATCGTATCAGAACTGCATGTCTTGAGTTTGGGATGACAGGAAAGATGCCTCATAAGAAGATGTGTGGAGACATCTTCAATGCAAGAACCACCGCAGAAGAACACGCACATGAGGGAGCGGAGTATTTCACTGTAGCTGTAGCCGAAGGACTGACAGCGCTTTCCTAATGTAGAATCAATCACATTGGATAAAAGGACATCAAACTGCTCCATGATTGAAAATATTCCGCCAAAAGGGGGGGGGGATTTTTTCAGATTTTATTTGTACTTTAGCCATGTCTGATGAAGATTTATGAACTTTTATTAGCAACACTAAGTTAAGTGAATCTTCTGACATGACAAAGCATTGGGTAAAATATCATTACTCAATGCTTTAAATTGTTTTTTTGAAAAAGTGTTGCGGAATTAAGGATAATACTATAATTTTGCACATCTTTTTTAATATGAATAAAAATGTAATCATGAGCCGTTTTATTGAATATTCTAATAATATATTATTTTTTGATGTAATGTTTGGAGAAACGTTAAACGAAGAGACAAGATGTAGCAAGTGTGTTCTTCCATTTCTCCGTATGCAATATACAATACTTCGGTAATTTTTACCGAAGTATTGGAATTATATACATTTAAAAACAATTCATTTATATTATATATTATTTTAACTTAAAAAACAGAGATGAAAAGAGGATTTCTTTTGTTCGTCTCTCTTGCCGTAATAGCGGTCCAATCGCTTATTGCCCAAAATTTTACAGTGAAGGGTACGGTCATTGAAGCAGAAACCAATGAACCGCTGATTGGTGTAGCCATTATGCAAGAGGGTACTAATAATGGAGTTACTACCGATATTGATGGTAACTACTCCATTGAGATCAAAGGCGCTGCTCAAGCTACACTGGTGTTCTCATACATCGGTATGCAACAACAGCAGCACGTAGTGACTCCACAGACACAAAAGCTGGACATCACGCTGAAAAGCGATGCACAGCTGGTGGATGAAGTAGTGGTAGTGGCCTACGGAGTTCGTAAAAAAGGAACGGTAACCGGTTCTGTTTCTACAGTGAAGTCTGAGAAACTGGAAAGCGTTCCGGCTGCAGGTTTCGACCAGGCACTGCAGGGTCAGACACCCGGCTTGATGGTGATGTCCAATTCGGGTGAGCCCAGCAAGGCGGCAGCTTTCCAGATTCGTGGTACCAACTCTATCAACTCCGGTACTTCTCCGTTGTTTATTCTCGACGGTGTGCCCATCTCGAGCAGCGATTTCAACACCATTAGCCCGAGCGACATCGAAAGCATTTCCGTATTGAAGGATGCTTCTTCTACGTCTATCTACGGTGCCCGCGCTGCCAACGGTGTAGTGGTAATTACAACCAAGCGTGGTAGAGCTATGGACAAGGCTCACATCACTCTGCGCACACAATGGGGTATTTCTCAGCTGGCCAAGGGTGAATGGAACCTGATGAACACTGCTGAACGCATTCAGTTTGAAAAAGAAGTAGGACTGGACGCCGGACAGAACTACGATATACTGAGCCAGACGGATGTAAACTGGAGAGACATGGTGTTCAACGACAAGGCCATGTTGCAGAACTACGACCTCTCTATCAGCCGCGCTACCGAAAAATTGAATTACTTTGTATCGGGAAGTTTCTACGACCAAGACGGTATTGCACAGGGTTCTACCTTTGCCCGTTATTCTGTACGTGCCAACGCTGAGGTAAAAGCCAGCAACTGGCTGAAGGTGGGTACCAACTCGATGGTAACCTATGAAGAGGTGGAACAGGCTGATGCGGGTTCATACAGTTTGTCTTCGCCCATTTCGGCTTGCCGCTTTATGTTGCCCTACTGGAATCCTTATAACCCGGACGGTTCCTTGGCCACCAACGCCAACGGCGGCTGGACAGGTACTACAGTAAACCCCATCGAATGGATGGACAACAACCCCGTAACCAATAAGAAGTACAAGGTGATGAGCGTACTCTTTGCCGAAGTAACTCCGATAGAGAACCTCACATACAAGATTACCTTTGGTGCCGACTTTACACACTCCACCGGATTCATGCAATCGTTCCCCAGCTACCAGCTGAACAACGGTCTCGGTGCTGCCGGACGTCAGTCAAACGACATTCTGAACCTGACCGTAACCAATACGCTGAACTATAAGTTCGACATTAACCGCGACCACCACTTCAACGTGATGCTGGGTCAAGAAGGTATCGACTACCGGGCAGAAGGATTCACCCTGACCACCCGCAACCAGAACAACGACTACCTGACCAACATCACTTCCGGTACACGGGCTTCAAGCTGGCAGGACAGCAGTTCTGCATATTCTTATGTATCTGTCTTCGGCCGCGCCGAATACAACTATGACGACCGCTACTATGCCGATCTGAGCCTTCGCGCCGATGCTTCTTCCCGTTTTGGTAAGGACCACCGTTGGGGGTCAGTTCTGGTCAGTAGGTGTGATGTGGAACGCTAAGAGAGAGCTCTTCCTGAAAGATGTGAAGTGGCTGCACAATGCACAGGAGTCGTTCAGTACAGGTACGTCGGGTAACTCTGAAATCCCGAACTATGACCACTTGGCACTGGTGGGTGGCGGTATGACCTATATGGATACAGCCGGCATTGCTCCGATGCAGAAAGGTAACGAAAAACTGAGCCTGGGAAACCACCTGGACCACCAATCTGGGATTCCACCTGAGCTTCTTCGACCGTGTGAATGTGGATCGGAACTTTACCACAAACGCACCAGCGACATCTTGATGGAGGTTCCCCAATCTTACTCAGAAGGCAACAACGGCTACCGTTGGGACAATATTGGTGTGATGACTAACCAGGGTGTGGAACTGGCTGTAAATGCTGACGTGCTGCGTTTGAGAGACTTCGTATGGAACGTCAATGCCAACGTATCATACAACAAGAACGAAATCAAGGAACTCTATAACGGCGTACAGGAATATGAATTGCCCAATACTTCTACTAAATGGGTAGTGGGTCATCCTTACGGAGAATTCTACATCAACCGCTATGCCGGTGTAAATCCTGCCAACGGTGATCCGCTGTGGTATGATAAAGATGGTAACATCACGAACGAATTCCGTGAAAGTGACAAAGTGATGGTGGGCAAGAACTACCTGGCTCCCTGGCAAGGAGGTTTCGGAACAACCCTGACCTGGAAAGGCATCTCAGTGAACGTACAGTTCAGCTGGGTGGCCGACCGCTGGATGTTCAACAACGACCGCTTCTTTGAAGAAAGCAACGGACTCTATACCGGCTACAACCAGTCCAAACGTCTGCTCTACGACCGCTGGAAGAAACCGGGCGATGTGACTGACATTCCCCGCTGGGGCGTGACACCGCAGATGGACTCCCCGCTTCCTGGAAGATGCCTCCTTCCTGCGTCTGAAGAACCTGATGATCAGCTACACCTTCCCGCAAAAGCTGGATGAAAAAGACCAACTTCTTCACCAACGCACGCATCTATGCACAGGGACAGAACCTGCTGACCTTTACGAAGTTCAGCGGACTCGATCCGGAAGCGTTCACCAACATGTATCAGGCACAATATCCGATGTCTCGCCAATACTCGTTCGGTCTGGAACTCTCTTTCTAAAACTAAATACTAACGATATCAATGAAAATGAAAAATATAAAAACCTATCTGCTCATGGCCGCTGTGGCATTCAGCACCACTTCTTGTCTGGACAAGTATCCGGATGACATGGTGCCATCTGACCAGGCCATCACCACCGTGGATGAAGTAGACCAGGCCGTTATCGGTATCTATTCTTCCTGGCTGAACGGAGCGTTGTACAGCGGTTACCTCACCCTGCTGCCCGATATACAGGCAGACTTGGCTTATGCGGTAAACGGCTACTCCAACCAATTTGGTAACACCTGGCGCTGGAACATCCTTTCTACCGAACCGGAATACGAATCGGTATATGCCGGACTGTACAACGTAATTACTCGCTGTAACTTTATGTTGGACAACGTGGACCGCGTACGCCAGAACACCACCAACGATGAAGACCTGGACCGTCTGGACCAGTATTGCGGTGAAGCCTACTTTGCCCGTGCATTGGCCTATTCAGAACTCATCAAGCTGTTCTGCAAGGCTTACGACCCCGCTACGGCTGCCGATGAACTGGGTGTGGTACTGAAATCTCACTACGACGGCGATGAACCTACCCGCCGCTCTTCACTGGAAGCTTCTTACCAGTTTGTATTGGACGATCTGGACAGAGCTGCCTACTATCTGAAACTGGAAGAAGATTTCAACGGCCAGCTCTACAGCACTCCGTATTTCTGCGAATTCACCGTATATGCACTCCGCGCTCGCGTAGCTCTGTACATGCAGAATTGGAAAGATGCCGAGAAGTATGCAACGAAGGTGATTGAAAGCAATCACTACCGCCTGTCGAACGTAAACCAGATGATTACCAGTAACCAGAATGCCTACCAGTACATGTGGTCGAACGACGAAAGTACTGAAATCATCTGGAAAGTAGGTATGACGGTAAGCAGTTCCGGAGGTGCATTGGGCCAGATTTTCTTCAACTACGACTTCCAGAGCTTCAAGCCCGACTATGTACCGGCTTCTTGGGTACTGAACTTGTATACCGAACAAGACCTGCGCTTCCAGGCCAACTTCGTAAATCAGCCTACAGGTTATCCGCACGGATTGCAGTGGCCGCTGGTAGCTAAATACTTCGGTAACGAACAATTCATGGCTCAGAACATGCTCCATGTATGTATGCCGAAAGTATTCCGTCTGTCGGAACAGTATTTGATTCGTGCCGAAGCTCGTGCCAACCAAGACAACATGGGCGGTGCCAGCAAAGACCTTAGCGACCTGCGCAAGGCTCGCTTCCAAGGCGGCAACGGTGCCATCTCGGTGACCAAACAAAACTGGCTGGAAATTATCGAAGAAGAACGTGTACGCGAACTCTATATGGAAGGTTTCCGTCTGCAAGACTTGAAACGCTGGCACAAAGGCTTCGAACGCAAACCTCAGCAACAGTCATTGGCTAACGGTAGCTCGCTGAAAATCGAAGCAGACGACGTGCGCTTCGTATGGCCCATCCCGAAACATGAATTGGATTCACCGGGCAGCGAGATTCAGCCCAATGAAAGCAACAAATAAGAATAACTTCATTAATAATAAAGCATAAGTATAACAATGAGAAAGATAAACTACGGACTGATGGCCATGCTGGCCGTGCTGCTGTTTGCCACAAGCAGCTGTGGGGACGCAGATCGCCAGACCTACGACGGTCCCAATTATGTCCTGTTCTCGGATACGCTGACAGTGCTGGCGGTGCAAAACAACGAGGAAGTATTCGACATTCCCGTAGCAGCCACCCAAGCCTGCAACTATGACCGCACCATGGCTGTGGAGGTGATAGAGAAGAAAAGCAACGCCATCGAGGGCAAGCACTATACCATTGAATCAAACACCATCACCATCAAGGCTGGTGAACGCTCGGCCAACGTGCGCATACGCGGTAACTATGATGCCATCGCTGTAAGCGATTCTTTGGGTCTGACACTGCGCCTGCTCACAGAGAAAGAGAACCAATGGGATATGTATGACCATAACTATGAAGCCAAAGTCATCCTGCAGAAGTGCTGTCCGTTCGACATCAACCTGTTCAACGGTTATGCCGTACTGACTTCTACCTACATGCAGGAATTCATGCCCAACGTAGACAACCGACTGGTTAAGACAGTGATTGATACGGAAGAAGAAAATACCATCATCATGAAGGATTTCTTCTACGACGGCTACGACGTGAAAATCCGCTTCACGACAAACGATATTCTGAATCCGCTGATTGAGATGGACGAACAGACCTTTGCCTCTACTGCCGAAGCTTTCGGTACCAACTACGGCGATGGTTACATCCACCTGTATCAGCCTAAGAGCGGCTTATCTTACTACAGTGCCTGCGAAAAATTCATCTTCCAGTACTTCACGCTGTATGTACCGGGCATGGCAGGAAACAACGTAGTAGGTACCTTTGCCAGCGCCATTGAATGGGTAAGCGCAGACGAAGCCAAGAGACTTTATCTGGAAGGCAGCATGCTGGTATCTGAATCTGTAAAAACAGACTTTGAAAAGAAATAATTTACAAGAAACAAAAATAATTAGAATAAGATGAAAAAGAACAAATTTACGTTGGGATGGTTCTTCATCAGTCTGTTGATGGCTTTTGCCGTAACAGCATGCGACGATGACGATAACGACGTGGTAAACGTTACTTTCCCCGAGAAGCAAACGATTGGCGGTGCTGTAAACGATGTGAAAGAACTGACATTTGACGCTACTGCCGACTGGACCTTGACTTCTTCCACCACTTGGTGCTACTTCATTACGGAAGAAACTCCGGCTGCCAAGGCTGCAGAAGGTGTAAAAGAATACGCTATCTCAGGTAAAGCAGGCAAGCAGACCGTAACTATCGGTATCTCTGAAGAAGGTCAGGAATACGATCAGGCTACCGTAGCTTCTATCATCATCCGCATGAACGGACAGGAAGCTGTATTGGCCGAGGTGACTCGCAACGCAGCTGGCCGTACATTTAAACTCTATAAGAAAGGCGAAGGCGATGCTTGGGTAGAAGTTTCTGCTGAAGAAGGTATCGAAGTCGGCTACGACAACTTCATCCAATACAAAGCTGAAGCTAACTTCCGCTTTGCAGCTACCAACCGTCCGGAATGGCTGTCTATCGAAGGCGGTTCTATCGTTGGTGCTACTAATCAGGCTGTATTGTTCGGTATCAAGGTAATCGATAACCGCCCTGACTTCAGCAAATATGCTCAGAAAGGCAACCTCAACTTCCAGGATGAAGAAGGTAAGAGCGTATTTACGTATGCTGTAGACTACAAGGGTATGAACCCCGAAGCTATGAGCTACGAAGGACCGAAACAATGGAACTGGACAGTAGCTAAAGATGGTAAGACCTACTATCAGACAAACTCAGGTATCTCTGGAACAGAAGAAACCATCAGTGAATATCGCAAATTCGTGGAGTTTACTATCACTGCAAAGGATGATGAGTTCGAACCGATTTTCGTAGAAGAATACCAAGAGTATGGCATGACGATGTACCGCCTCAGCGTATATCCGGAAGATAATGTAAACTGGATGCATGTTACTAAGTACGAAAATGGTAAAGTGCGTGTTACGGTAGATGAAAGCGAAGAAGAACGCACCGGATACGTGTTCGTATTCCCGAAAGCACTCTATGATAAAATAGCAGAAGATCCATTCGGTGACAACGGGTTGTTCGAAATGAATCCGGAAACTTCCACGCAACAGCTGAAATATGAATATACAGAGAATAATCTGTTGATGAACTTCGTACAAAAAGACAAAACAACTTCAGAAGAAAAAGCATTCAAGGTTACTTACAACGATGAAAACTGGCAGCCAAAGGAAGCCGATTTAACCAAAGTTACGGAAGAAGGCATCATAAAAAAATACGGAACCAAAAATATTTACTCCATGCCCCTTCCCAATACCAAAATGGGATTCGAATGCGATGTGTTAATGGATGGCGTTAATGGAACGGATTGGTTCTTTGAAGTTTACCAAGAAGATAAAGTGTTCGCAGATACTGATGAGCACACCATTGCATGTGAAGATGGAAAGAAGTTGACCATTTGGTTTGCCAATGAATACAACTTGGAAAAAGATATTCACATTGTCATTAAAGCCCAAGATACTAAGGAAGCTCAAAAAGTTTTGGTGATTACTCCTAAAAAATAAGTTGACTCATAATGAAACTAAATAAATTATTTCACTTCATCCCCTTTGTCATCGGTTTGCTGCTGATGACAACGGTATTCACCGGTTGCGACGATGACGACGATGAATTGCAGCAGACAGCCTTCGGGTATGTGCAGTTCAAACTCTACAAGAGTGCATCGGCTGCTACTAAGGGAGCAGAAACTAGAGGCATCGACATGCTGGACAAGGCTGAGTGATGCCAAGAAAATCAAGGTGGTGATGCTCTATGACGGAAACACCATTGAACAAACCTTGATGCTCAACAGCTACAATGCTGATAACGCTGAATTTGGTCTGCGCAGTGACAAACTGGAACTGCTGGCAGGTAATTATAAACTGATTGGTTTTTATCTGTACGATAAAGGCTGGATGAACAGATTTATGCAGAAACTCCGGGCGACTATAAATTTGATGTAGTAGCCGGTGGTCTGAAGGTACAAGACCTCTTTGCAGACGCTGTGGCTCGCGGTATGGTAAACTTCAAGGCTGATTAAGCACGGATTGCCGAAAGCAGAAGCTGCTTCTCGTGCAGGTAGCGGCTACGAAGATTATCCGTTCTCTAACATCAAAGGGGTGAACATCATCGTAAAAAACCTCTTCACACAAGAACTGGATACCATCAAGAAGGTATCTGTGAAGTATGTGGAAAACCTGAAAGATGGTTATGCCATCTGCGATACCACGGCTTGGCTAGAAGCAGGCAGCTACCAGATCAGCGCTTACGAAACCTATTCTGATAAGAAATGTGAAAGCAGCAGACTGCTGGAAATTGCCAAGGTGCCGACATCGGAAACTTTCTTCGTGAAAGATAACCAAGTAACGGAAGCTAAAGTGCCCATCCAGTTGAGTGCCACTGCTGAATACCTCAAAGACTACATAGCACTGAAAGCTATTTGGGAAGCATTGGATGGTCCGAACTGGAAATACCACGGTGAGGCTGCTCCGATGGGATGTAACTGGAATTTCGACAAGGAAATTGACATGTGGGGTGACCAGCCGGGCGTACAGTTGCTGGACAACGGCCGTGTGGCTTCACTCGTCATCTCGGGCTTCGGTGCCAGAGGTGTGGTGCCCGATGCTATCGGACAGCTGACTGAACTGCGCATCTTGAACCTGGGTGCTCACGATGAACTCATCGGCGGACACTTGTTCGAAGGCGTAGGTGCATTCATGACACCGGAACAACGGAAGAGAATCCGTATGGACTACGAACAGAAGTTCCTCTATAAAGATATCCGCGAGAACCTTTCACAGATTCTGATTGACGGTATCAACGCTAACCCGAACTTCAAGCCTATCAAGAAGAGCAACCGCATTGATAAGAAGGACGTACAGTTCGGTAACCTGACCAACGAGATTACCGGTATCTCTAAAGCATTGATGCGTTGTACACAACTGGAAAACTTCTTCATTGCCAACTCTCCTATCAAAGTAGATAACTTCTGCGAAAATCTGGTAGACGGACCGGAATCTGCTTACCGCAAGCAGTTTGAAGAAGAAGAAAGCGACTGGAGCTGGAACAACTTCAAGATGCTGACAGATATGGAAATCTATAACTGTAAGGATCTGACTTCACTGCCGATGAACATGTTGACCGAACTGCCTGAACTGCAGATGCTGAACGTGGCTTGCAACCAGAACATTACTGGCGAAAAGCTGCTGGAAAACTGGGAAGAGTTTATCGAAGGAAAGAGTGGTGAAAAGATTCAGGTACTGTATCTGGGCTACAACAAGCTCGACAGCCATGCCTAAATACGAGAAACTGAAGAAGATGGTGAAACTGGGCTTGATTGACCTGACCAATAACTACATCACTAAGGCCAATGCGTTCGGTAAGGAAATCAACCTGACAAAGGTATACCTGGACTACAACCAAATTACTAAAATCGAAGCTGTAGACGGTTATTTCTGCGGATACTACGACATGGAAGCATTTACTTGTACGTATAACAAGCTGACAGAAATGCCCGACATCTTCAATGCTGCGTCTAAATACGTAATCGGTTCTATCAGTTTTGCACACAACCAAATTACCGGTATGCAAAACGGAGACAACCACCGCGGTGTGAATACCAATAACCTGGATTTATCGTACAATCACCTGGAAAGATTCCCGGCAGTTCTCATCAAGAAGGGTTCGCCGCTGGGTATCCTGATTCTGCAGGCTAACGGAATGACCACCATCAAAGAAGGTGACCTGGTAGGTAAGAACTCTCACCTGCTGACCAGGCTTGGACTTCCAGTTCAATAAGCTGAAAGAAATTCCTTTCGAGGATTTCGTTCCGGAAAATATGCCGTATATCTACGGTATCGAATTCAGCTACAATCAGTTTGCAGAATTCCCGGTAGCTCCGCTGAACTGTAAGAGCCTGACCGTATTCGGTATCCGCCATCAACGCGATGACGACGGTAACCGCTGCTTGAGCCAATGGCCTACGGGACTGTACACTTGCCCCAGCTTGATGGCATTCTTCATCGGTTCTAACGACTTGCGCAAGATTGAAGATAAGATTTCACCGTTTATCCGTATCTTCGAGATCAAGGACAATCCGAATATCTCTATCGACTTGAGCATGGTATGCCCATATATCCAAGCCGGCCAATACCAGGCTGATTTATGACAAGACGCAAAACATTCAGGGTTGCGATATGTTGTTGGATTAATTAGAATAAACCAGGAAAATGAAACATTTACTTAAAATAGCATTAGGATTGGTCCTCTGTCTGGGCGTATTCACCGCTTGCGATGACGACGACGACAATGCTGCCATCAGCGGCTTCAGCCTGAGTACAACTGAAGTGGCTGCCAATGCAGAAGGAGGCAAAGAAACAGTCACCGTTAGCTCGGAAGGAGAATGGGTGGCTAAATCATCCGAACCGTGGCTGAGCATCTCGCCAGCCAACGGTTTTGGCAACACAGAGTGCGTCATCAACATCGACGAGGCACTGAAGAACGAGGTGCGTGAAGCAGAAATTCGCTTCATGCCGAAAGGTCAGACTCCGCAGGTGATTACCGTAACACAGCTGGGTTATGGCAAAATGATTTATGTAAAAGAAACAAAAGTTGACCTGAAAGCTTCTGACTTGTATAACAAACGTCACTTCGAAGCTGTTATCACAGCCAACGTACCTTTCAAGATTGTCTATGAATGGCTTACTGAAAAGCAGCCGAAAGCCGACCAACCGGAAGAAGACAACAAGCTGAAAGACTGGCTTTGGGTGGAAAAGAAAAACGAACCGGTATTCAATATGGAAAGCGCCCGCCCGAAAACATACAAAGTACGCTTCGAATGGAAGATGAATCCGGAATGGATAGAGCGTCAGGCTAAAATCAACTTCGAACCCTTGAAGGAGGGATTGAAAGCTGACGAAGAGATAACTATCACTCCGATTCTAGTAACACAGGCTGCTTCGCCCGTAATTACAGACGACCGTGCCGGTGACTCTTTGGCTATTCAGACCATCCACGAACGCCTGCAGTCGGACATCGCTTTCAACTTCAGCGAAAACATGATGTATTGGGAGAATGTAACTTTGTGGAAACGGACGGACCAGGATTTGCCCTCTCCTGAGGCAGTAGGCCGCGTACGCTCAGTAAACTTCGGTACCGTTACTATCAAGGAATCACTTCCGCAGGAAGTAAAATACCTGAAGTACCTGGAAACTTTCCAAGTATACGGTAATGCCAATACCATGTTGCTGAACATTGCACTGGAAAACCATATCTGCGAACTGAAATACTTGAAGAACTTGCAGATTGGCGGCTACGGTCTGGTATCGTTGCCGGAAGATTTCAAGAAGTTGGGCCAAACATTGGTATCACTGGATTTGAGTGCCAACAACTTTACCGGTGTACCGGCTGTATTGACCAAAGAAAACTTCCCTAAACTGAGAAAGTTGATGCTGAACGGTAACCGCCGCTGGACAGTGAGCAGCCTGAAGGACACTCAGTACAACAAAGATACAGAATTGGGCTTCCACATCAATATGAACGAGGATCCGAGAGAAATCGACCAACTGTTCTTGTGGGATACATTGGAAGAACTGGTATTGTCGTACAACTACCTGGAAGGTTCATTGCCTACCTATGAAGGCAGAACTGAAATTCCGGTATGGGAAGGCAACGAGTTGCCTAATGATACCCTTTCTTTCTTGAAAGACAAGAATATACCGAAGATTCTGCCGAATGCCAAGAGACTGACGCTGAACCTGAACTACTTTACCGGCGAACTGCCTAAATGGTTACTGTATCATCCGCATCTGCTGGATTGGTTCCCCGAAGTACTGATCTTTAATCAGCAGGAAATGGGTCGCGACTCAAAGGGAGCACCGGTACAATTCAGCAACGCACCGACCAACTTTGAATACTACTTCAAAAAGGCTTACCCGCTTTTACAAAGGAAAATACGAAGTAGCAGGTGACGATGAAATTATAAAACCAGAATAACAAAAGAAATAACCTATGAAGAAAGTATATATTTATGCACTTGCATACGCCCTGACGGCGGTTTCTTGCCAGGACAACGATTGGGTGGCTGATAATGCCACCTCACAGGTTCCTGAAATAGAAATCCCGATGGGAGCAGCAGACGGCGAACTGCTCATCAAGTTCGTCCCTGAAATGAGTGATATCCTGAACCAGACGCTGACACGCGCTGGCGGGGTATCTACCCGTTCGGGTATTCCTTCTACCGACGAGGTACTCAGCATTCTGGGTGCTTATCACTTTGAAAGAGTGTTCCCGGTAGACCCAAAAACAGAAGCTCGCACCCGTGAAGCCGGTATGCACCTGTGGTACATCGTACGCTTTGATAAAAACACCGACTTGAAGGAAGCTGCCCGTCAGCTGAGAAAGTTGGGTGAAATCTCCAAGATTCAGAGCAACCCCACCATTCAGCGCGCCTACGATCCGAAAAAGAAACCGCTGTATCTTTCGGCTAACGACTTGCAATACGTGACACGTACTGATGAAGGACTGGCATTCAACGACCCGGGTCTGAAACACCAATGGCACTACCAAAACAAAGGTAGCTACGCCTTCGTAAAAGAAGACCGCCGTGCCGAAGCCATTGCCGGTTCCGATGTGAACTGCGTAGAAAGCTTGGAAATCCTGCAAGGGCGACCCTTCTATCATTGTAGCAGTGCTCGATGAAGGCGTAATGTGGAGCCACCCCGACCTGAAAGCCAACATGTGGACCAATGAATCGGAAGAAATCGGTTCTACGGAAGACAAAGACGGCAACGGCTACAAGGGTGACCGCTATGGTTATAACTTCGTAAAGAACACGGGCGTTATCAGCTGGACATCGGCAGAAGATACCGGTCACGGCACACACGTAGCAGGTACCATCGCTGCAGTAAACGGTAACGGAACAGGTGTAAGCGGCATCGCCGGCGGCGACGGTACCGAGAACAGCGGTGTGAAGATCATGACTTGCCAATTATTCGACGGCCAGTATGGAGCTACCCTGGCAGCAGAAGCCAAAGCCATCAAATATGCTGCCGACAACGGTGCGGTTATCCTGCAATGTAGCTGGGGTTATAACTCACCCGATGCTAACGAAGCACTGGGATATGTACCCGGACCGAAAAATGAACAAGACTGGGAAAACCAATATCCATTGGAAAATGAAGCACTGGATTATTTCATCCACAACGCAGGTTCGCCCAACGGTGTGATAGACGGCGGTCTGGCTATCTTTGCATCGGGTAACGAATATGCACCTTCTTCTTCATATCCTGCAGGCTATTCCAAATGTATTTCTGTCAGTGCCATCGCTGCCGACTTTACTCCGTCTAGCTATACCAACTATGGTGAAGAGATTACCCTCTGTGCACCGGGCGGTGACGGTGACTACTACGGCACGCCAGGGGTAGCAGATGACGAGTTTGCCTGGGAAGGTAAAACACAAGGTCTGATACTCTCTACTGCCATCAAGAACGGACAACCGGCTTATGCTTATATGGAAGGTACTTCCATGGCTTGTCCCCATGTATCGGGCGTAGCTGCCTTGGGGCTGTCGCATGCAGTGAAAGAGCGTCGCCACTTCAAGGTCGCAGAGTTCATTGAACTGATGAAAGAAACTGCCAATGACCAGTTCTATAACTTCTACGATGAAAAGTGGAAAAACTGTATTATTACAATCACACGACTTTTGGCGCCCCTCCAACTTTGATGAATCTGATAGAGCGTAAAGGGAAAATGGGTAGACTGGTAGATGCCGGTGCATTGCTCAAGGCTATTGGTAATCACGGTTCAGACATGATTGTACCAAATGTATATCTGGCAACGGGAAAAAGTACATCCATTGATCTGGCCCGTTATTTTATAGATGGAGAAAGTCTGAACTACAGTTGTACCGTTGCCAATGAAAATATAGCAACCACAAGCGTAGACAAGACAATACTAACTATAAATGGCATTGCAGACGGTAGTACGACTGTGACTATCCAAGCTGGCAGTAAATCACAGACAATAACGATTACTGTTCGTAAAAATGCTGGTGGCAGTGGCTGGTTATAATCGAGAGATTAAATAGACATGAAGAAGCGACAATTGATGATACTGACACTCTTTGTGGGCGGATTGACCGGTTCCATTCCTGTAATAAAAGCGCAGGAATGGCGGTTAATGTCCCGTGAAGAGATAGAAGCCAAGGTACATCCTGTTTTGTTGGAGCAAGCAGGGGAATTTCTTCATTTTGATACGTGCCGTCTATCGGTAGGTACCATAAATGAAAAAAGTCAACCTAAAACCGTATACTTCCATTTTCAGAATGTAAGTCAGCAAACCATTACGTTAAACAAAGTTACCACTACGTGCGGTTGTACTGTTGCCGGATTCAGCAAAAAGCCATTGGCACCCAATGAGGAAAGTATTATTAGCCTGACTTTTCATCCCAAGAACAGACCGGGTACAGTTGATGCAGAAGCATTGGTATATACCAATCTGTCCGATTTTTCACCTGTGGCACGATTGTCACTATGCGGCTATGTAAGTTCGTCTGATGAATGGAAGCACCTGCCTCAAAATATGGGACATCTACGACTTACGCAAGCAGGTGTCATTCAGCAAAGCAGGAAAGATCACCATTGAACGCATTGCATGTGCCAATAGTGGAGACCATCCGCTCAAACTGAGCGCGTTACTGCTACCTTCATGCCTAAAATTCCATACCGAACCTGCGGTACTTGCTCCCGGACAAGAAGGTGATCTTGTGATTACACTTGATAAGACAAAGTTGCCCAGGCTTCCATACTGAGGAGAAACATCTTACTCTCATTATAGATGGTGTGATAGGCAAACCTTCGGAAAAAACGATAGAAGTAATTATTAAAAACTAAAAAATAAAAACAAGATATGAAAACCTTATTCAGAATAATGACGATTTTCTTGATGCTTTTCTGTTTCGCAGGCTGTGACGATGATAAAGAAGAAGTACTGTCCACATTGGACGTTACAAGCTTTTGCTAATCTGAATGGGACTTGGAAATTAGTGGAATGGAACGGCGCCCCCCTGCAAGCAGGCAGTTACTGCTACATTACATTCAGCCGTAAGGATAAGACTTATAAAATGTATGATAAGTTTGACAGTATGTATCCCAATCTCAAAACGGGTAGTTTTGAGATTGAAAAAGAAAAGAATTTAGGCTATATCATTAGTGGGGACTATGATTTCGGCAATGGTGAATGGGCTAATTCCTATATCGTAACCGACCTTTTGGCCACTTCCATGATTTGGACTATAAAAGATACCCCATCAGATATACAAAAATTTGAACGCTGCGATAGGGTACCTGAAGAAATAGAAAATGAAGTCCGAGATTTTTAGGAAGGTATCGAAATTCTCTAGTAATAATGAGGGTGTCAAAAACTTCTTTTCTTGAAAAATTATCCCTGCTACAGCTATGTGAAAAGGGTTATTTCCATATTCAAGATGTCTTGGTACCTCATTTGACAATATAAAATTCTCAAAATAAATTTCATAGTCTCTTCTATTTTAAGAGAGGAGTAATTAAAGTTTAACAACATAAAAAGGGCATGTCTGTGAAGATATAGCCCTTTTTTAGTAATGAGTTGTTTGAAACAATAAATGACACATCTCGGTTCTTCCGCCTGATAATAGTAGTGGAGTGACGGAAAAACTGACATGCAAAGTCAAGCACTTCGTTACAAGGTGTCCACGCCGTTTCTGTTGTAAACCGCAAGGTGTCACCATTTATTTCAAGATTAGCCCAGCTAATCCCAAACACGCAAATAAATCGTTCAAGCATATAAGCATTGTGTATGAAAGACTTGCAGGAGGATATGGAATAGGCTATTCCGAGCCTCTTACATGCCGCTTTGGCCAAGTTGACAGCAGCAAGCGATGCATTGAAGTGAAAATCCAATTTCCTGAAGTCGGCCCCCCGGCAGTTGGTGATTCCTGTATGCTGCTTGCCATCTCTAAAGCAAAATTCCAACTGGAACCTGGTTCTGTAATAATCCAGCACCTCGCGTCCATCCATGGAATCGTCTGTAGAGAAATAAAGTTGCCACTTGTCTGTTCTCTCGTCCATCGGATACCAGATGGCTAAGGAAACATACCTTTTGAAAGCTTTAGCATAAACCCTCAATCCGTATAGCTTTCCTTTGTTCACCTCGTATTCCTTGCACCGGGTCAAATCCAGATTGGCAAAGTCAATCCTACCGTCAAACCACTTGGGATGGCCACGTTTCCCTGTTTTCTTTTCCAATGTCGGATAGTACAGAACAACATCATTCCTAAAGCGGCTGATGACATGGAAATCGTTCTCACACATAGGTGTTATGAATGTTTCCTTGGAAAAGAATGCGTCTGCAACCACCGTTCTGGACAGGCTTTGCAGCTTGTCTTTTCTACTGATAAGATAGCTGCTGTACCAGTCAACGAGGTTCTTGTCCATATTATCCAAGGTCTTACAATCCGGTGTCTGAATGGGACCTAAAGTCATGCATTCATGGTTGTCGATGGCTATGACACCGATGCTCATGATTTCCAGTCCTCGCTTGTACTCTCCTGCACAACCAGACCAGAAGTAACCTATCCAAGGTGTCTTCTTGCCTGATTTGGGAATATAGGAAGGGTCGATGGCAATGGCTTTTCTTTTGCCTGTGAGATGCTTGCTGATGATAGATCCGTTGAACGCAAACCAGTCGAAAGTTTCATGCTCAAAAAGGTTACGATAAGTCTGTTCTGAGAAACAGCCATATCTGCCCAATTGAAGGAAATTTATACGATCTGGGATGGCCATGAATAATTTCATGGTGTCCATGAACGTTTTTTCAAAAGGTTTGTGTATATTCGCTACTGATTTGAGAGCCGACAAGCACTCGGATTGGTATTGCATAAGGAGTGTTTCTTTAGTCATAACCAGAAGAGTTCAGAGACTTCTAATTTACTAAGAACTAACGAATTATGCAATACCCTTTATTATCAGCAGGTTAGCTCTCTTTTTTTTAGCACATTTCTTCATGCTTAACCATTCGTTTTTGACAACATTTCAATGAGCCCAACGATGCAATCGGACTATATGTAGCAAGCGGAAGCGGATTTGCATCTACAGGAAACTATATAAATAATGTCCGTTGCCTTTATACTTCTTCCGCCATCTGGCAACCCGATACCGAACTTTACTGGAAAGACGAAACCACAGCTTCTGATTTCTATGCATATTACCCTTATAGCTCAGAAATAACAGATGCCACCGCACTCGATTTTCAAATAAAAAGTCGACCAATCTGCAGTGGAAAACTATAAACAAAGTGACTTCGTATGGGGACGGACAATGTCTGTACAACCAACAGAAAAAGCAGTAAGTATTCAGACCCGCCATTTAATGAGCAACCTAGTCATTGAAATACTTCCAGGAAACGGATTTACACAAGAGAAACTAGATGCTGCAAATGTAAAAGTGAAAGTCGATGGATTGCAAACTGCCGCCCAAATCAATCTATCCGATGGGACACTAACAGCAAATGGAGAAACAGCCACATTGTATCCATATTACATTAACCGGCAATATAAATTATTAACAGTACCTCAAACTACTTCAGCTCCGGCAACAATAACAGTTACGGTAGATGGAAGTAACTTCAAACTCCAAAAATCTCTTTCTACGCAAAGTGGACATCGCTACACTTTACCCATTACTGTAAATAAAACGAGTAATGGCATCAACGTAAACATAGATGATTGGATTGACGATGGTATAGATAATGGTGGTGTAGCTGAATAAGAAAAAATATTAACCTGTCAAAAAAATAAATGCAATGAATCACAAAATTCAATTTTTATGGGTGCTAATGATAGCCTGCCTATGGAGTAGTTGCCGTGATGAAGAGTTTGGAACAAATGGAACAGGCTCCAAAACACCGATTACGCTCTCCGGAGAAATTGATCAGCTTTATGTAAGTAGGGTAAATGACAACGGATTTACCGACGGAGATATAATGGGAGTGTATATCGTTGATGATGAAGGTTCCAATCCAGGAACATTGCAAAATTCCGGAAATAGAGGGACTAATATCAAGCATACGTTTGATGAAGAGTCTTATCACTGGAACTCGGCATACGATGTGTATTGGAAAGACAATAACACGCATATCGATGTGTATGGATATTATCCGTTCGGTTCGCCTTTGGATGTCAATGCTTATCCACTGACGATTCAGAAGGATCAGGATAAGGCTGCTGAAGGAGGTAATCTGGGCGGTTATGAGGCCAGCGATTTTCTTTGGGGAAAAGTGACAGATGTAGCTCCTACTGAGAAGGCTATCCGACTCCCTTTGCGCCACTGCCTGAGTAATATCCGTGTGACTTTGAAAGAGGGTGAAGGATTCGCAGAAGGCGAATGGGTGAATCTGGAAAAGGATATCTTGGTGCAGAATACAGTGCGTGAGGGTACAGTCAATCTGGCTGATGGTTCGGTGACACTGACCACCTCGGAAGTGCCCGAAACCGACATTATTCCTTCGCGCCGTACTGATGAGTTCCGTGCGATTGTATTGCCGCAGAAAATGGGAGCTAATGTGCCGTTGTTCAGCATTACGGTAGATGGAGTGGTGTACAGTTATGCCAAGCCCGAAGGGTTAGAATACATACAAGGGAAGATGCATACTTTTACGATTCAGGTGAACAAGAAGAGTATGACCGGTGAATATGAGTTTAAGCTGATTAGCGAGTCAATCACTCCGTGGGAAGCGGATTTGGTTTCGCACGATGCTACCGCCAAAGAATATATCATCATTGATTCAAAAGCCGGCAAAAGCTGAAAGAAGCCATTCAGGCAGCCAATAAGGATTTCCGCAAACTACAGAATCTGAAGATTACGGGAGAAATAAACGGTGTGGATTTCTACTTTTTATGCGCGATTCGATGGATTTATTGCAGTCGTTGAACCTGAAAGAAGTGAAAATTGCCAAAACAGATACATTGTTGCATTACGGAAGCGGAGCATTACAACCTAGAACGTATGGTGAGGATGAGATACCGGAAGGAGCAATGGGACAGAAAGAGAGTTTGTATCGTCTGGTATTGCCCGATCGGTTGAAAATTATCAATTGTGGAGCTTTTGAAGGATGTAAGAATCTTACTGGCTCTTTGATTATTCCCGAAGGAGTTACAGATATATACGCCGGTGCTTTTACTGGATGTAAGGCCTTTACCGGAACCTTGTCTTTGCCCTCTACACTGAAACGGCTGGGACACGGTTGGGAGAAGTATTGGTATGGAGGACCATTTATGTATTGTGGTTTTACTTGCGAACTGATTCTGCCGGGTGGTTTAGAAATGATTGGAAATAACTGTTTCTATGGATGTTCTAATTTGTACGGTAGCTTGCATTTGCCTGAAAGTTTGACAAAACTTGAAGGAGGCGCATTTACTAATTGTAAAAATCTTACAGGAAGTCTGGAAATACCACAAGGCATAACAAGTATAAAGGAAAGCACTTTTGAAGGTTGCGGATTTGACGGGACGTTGATATTGCATGATGGAATAACCGGTATCGGTGTAGCAGCGTTTGAAGGAACTAAACTGAAAGGAGAACTTGTTCTTCCTAAAGATTTAATTGTTTTGAGTGACCGGGTGTTTAACGGTTGTGACTTCTCTGGAGAATTGAAGCTGCCAAAAAAATTAAGAACAATCGGGAACAATGCTTTCGGTAGTCTGAATTATGGCTCCAACTGGCGTCTGATGGGCGTGCTTGAAATCCCCGAAGATGTTCAGAGTATCGGTGAAGGAGCATTCTATGGTTGTCGTTCGATTGAAGGGCTGGTTTTCCCTGAAGCATTGGAGAATATTCAAAGCCAAAGCTTTCTATATGTGTACCGGCATCGGAAGCATTGTTTGTAAGGGGACTATTCCTGCCCATTTGCAGACAGGGGCTTTTGATGGTGTCGCTAAAGATAACTTTACATTGGAGGTTCCTGAATCGTATGTGGCACAATATCAGGCCGAACCCGGATGGAGTGACTTCAAGCGAATTGCAGCACACCGGGAGTTGGTATGCCGCCCAGCGTTGGCTACCGCCATCAATACGCAGTGTACACGCACGTTGGTGATTGATGCTGAAGGCGACTGGATAGTGGAAAGCAAGCCTGAATGGTGTGAGCTTTTCACAGACTGAAGGTTCCAAGAAAACGGAACTGACCCTTACATTCCAGCAGATGCCCGCAGGAAATAACCGGGAGGGAGAAATCGTATTTAAACTAAAAGACCAAGATTATACCACCAAGTGCAAACTGACTCAATATGATTATTCTTATGGGGAAGATGAAATAATTACTTTACAGACTGCCAAACGTGGAAAGGGCATTAATCTTGTCTTCTTAGGCGATGGCTTCAATGCGGAGGACATCTCAAAAGGAGAATATCTGAAAGCCATGAAGGAGCAGGTGGAAAACTTCTTCGGTATTGAGCCTTACACCACTTACCGTGATTATTTCAATGTATATACCGCTATTGCAGTGTCACCGGAAAGTGGTATCGGAGCAGTCAATACCATTGTCTATACCCGGTTCAACACGACTTTTACCGGCGGAGTGGGTCTGCGTTGTGATTACGAAGACGTGTTCAAGTATGCTTTGCAGATGCCTACTGTTACGAAGGATAATCTGAATCAGTCGCTGATTATCATCACTCCCAATACAACCGATTATGGAGGTATCTGCCAGATGTGGGATGACGGTTCGGCTATTGCTTTCTGCCCGATGAGTAACTATGGTTATCCACTCGACACTCGGGGAGTGATTCAGCATGAAGCGGGAGGACATGGATTCGGAAAATTGGGAGATGAATATATTTATCATAACGAGTTTATCGACTTCTGTACTTGTACATGTTTGGCCACGTATATGAGTTCAATCATGCCAAAGGTAACGGATGGTACGATAATCTGTCATTAACCGGAAAAATGCACGAAGTGCCCTGGTCACACCTGATTTTCCATGAACGTTACAGTGAGGTAGTCGATGTGTTCGAAGGAGGATATATGCACAACCGAGGAGTATTCCGTTCAGAACAGAACAGCTGCATGAACAATGATATTCCTTACTACAGCACTATCAGCCGCGAATCAATTGTGAGACGTATCAAAGCATATGCTGGAGAAACTTTCTCATTTGAAGATTTTGTAGCAAACGACAAGTTAAGTGCTGCAACCGCTTCACGTTCACTGGATGTATCACCTTTTGTAGAGAGTCGGATGCACTCTGTACATCATACTCCACAGATTCATAAAGGAAGTCCGTTGAAATAATAACCGGTCAGAATATAAAAAGAAAAAATTATGAGAAATTATCATTATATTTTTAGTTTGTGCCTGCATGATTTTGTTGCCAGGAGTAAGCGGATGCTCCTCCGAACATAATATTCAGCAGACAGTACAAGACGGACGAATGTGCTTCCGTTTAGTCCATCCGTCAGCAGCAACATCACGCGTAAATGAATCAGGTTTCGAGGTATCCGACAGTATCGGACTATTTATCACTGAAGGAGAACAACCTCTTCAGCCATCAAGTAATTATGTCAACAACGAATTACTAATTTATAACGGCTCTACCTGGGAACCCAAAACTCCAGTATATTGGAATGAAGGTACTTATACAGCATATGCCTATTACCCTTATACCACTCCTATCCACTCGGTCGATAATTACCCTCTCTCTGTCTTGTCCGACCAACGGATAGAAGAAAACGGGGTTGGCAACTATGAACTCAGTGACTTTCTTTGGGCCAAATCGGCCAATTTATCAGCTACGTCCTCCCCGGTTTCAATGACTTTCCGACACTGCATGAGCCGTCTGGATATCCGTCTTGTTAAAGGAGAAGACTACGAAGGTGATCTGCCGGAAGATGCTGTAGTATACATTCATAACACAGTAACCAGTGCCACAGCCGATTTAAATGCTGGAGTTGTGACCAAGAACCCGTACGCATCGTCTCAAACAATAACTGCCCACGATTTAGGGAACCACCGATACTCGGCTATTCTGGTTCCACAGCGACTAGATAACCGAGTGCCACTGGTAGAAGTTGTCATGAAAGGAGTGTCATACCTTGTAGAAAGTAAATTTCTATTCAAACAAGGAGTTTGTCACACACTGACATTGGTTATTTCGAAAAATCCAGAACAAATCAAAATTGAAATTGGGGGTGAGTTAGAGAATTGGAACTGATTCATATCTTTATATTAGTCCTTTACTGTATAATCAGGTAAATCTCGTATATTTGCCTATCAGAAAACAGACAAAAAATGAGACAGTACAATCTGGGGCTTATATTACTAGTGTACAGCCTGTTGGCGGGATGCCAACAGGCTGTACAAATTGATGGACTCCCGTTCAGGCAATCTGCTCAGCAGGGTTGGGGAATTCTAAATAGCGAAGGAGAGATTATTGTTCCAGCAGGGCAATACGCTAAAAATCCATCAGCAGTAATCAATGGCCGTTATACCGTAGAAACACAAGACAGCTTTCTTCTGCTATATGACATCCATCATCCACAAGAGCCTGTCATACCTAAAAAATTCGTACAGATTGGATATTTCTTTGATAATATCACCGTGGCACAGGAACGTAAGAACTCGCCCCTGCTACTGATAGACCGTAATGGACAAACTGTATCAGTTCTGGACTACCCCTCTATTGGCCAAATTGTAAAAGCACATAACTTTTCTGATGGAAGAGCCCCCTGATCATGACCTCAGAGAATAAATACGGATATATCGATACCCAAGGTAAATTAATTATTCCTCCAATATACAGCGAGGCATCCGACTTTAACGAAGGGAAAGCACTAGTCGGAATACAGAATGAATCTGGCGGCACAGGTATCCAGGTCATTGATACAAAAGGAAAAGTCCTATTCGCCTTACAGCACCATAATAACTTATATGCCAACTGCTACAGTGATGAATTATTGCTATCGTATTCGCAAGACACAAAACAATGGAGCTATTTAGATGGGAAAGGATATACCCAATTATATCTTCCCGACTCAATATCGGGAGCACTACCCTTCGAAAAAGGAGCCTGCCATTATTACCACTCAAGCGGATTCGGACTAATCAACCATAAAGGAGAAACTGTACTTCCCCCACACTACCGGGATATTCAGATTGTAGGAAAAAATCAAGTTGCACTATACGATAATAAAAAATGGAGCTTATACAACTGGAAAGAAAAAAAAATCATACTAACGGAGTTGGATACTATCCCTGTATTCCTGACTTCAAGCATGGGAATCATAAAAACCAACAACAGATATTATGGAATAAAACGCAATAACCAGAAAGAGAAAGAAGGTTATCTGCACATAATAATGGATGCTGCAGCCCTAGAAAAAGTACCTCAAATATTTAACCGTTTCAGCACTTCGGTTACGATGGGAAAAGATTCAGCTGAAACAAAATCATCATTATCAAACAAACATATAGAATTTACACAACAAGAAAAAGCGATTCATAACAATCACAAAAAAGAGAATATACAACTACCTCAAACAGCACTGCAAATGTCTTCAACTGACTGGAAGAAAGTATCTAAGTCGAGTCCTTTTTATAAAGAAGTAATGGAAGTTATATCTGGTAAATTAGAAGAAAAAGATGCAACTAACCGCACAATGATATTAGATTACGTGGAACATTTTCGTACCTCATACACAACTCGTGACATTGATTTTCTAAACCAACTGTTCAGTGAGAACGCACTGATCATTGTGGGAAGAATGATTTATAGTTCACCCCAACAAACAGATGGAAAGATTCTTCAAAGCCAAGTGAAGTATAGCATAAAAAGTAAAAAAGAGTACTTAGACCGTTTAAGAGAAGTATTTCATAATAACCAAAACATCAATCTGGAATTCAGCGACTTCCGCATTGTTCGTCATCCTTCTTTACCTGATATTTATGGAGTAACCTTACACCAGAAATACTCTTCTGACAGTTACTCTGATGACGGATATTTATTTCTTTTGTGGGATTTCAGAGACCGTACAGGCTCCTACCATCCACGTACGAACCTGGCAACCGGGGTTAAAAGATGATCAGACTCCGCTTTCGGCTTCTGAAATAATTAATATTAATCAGTTTAATCTGAATTAGTCTTATGCAAAAAGTTGTTTTTTACTGGATTGTCTTGGGGAGTATTCTGTTTACCATCTCCCATGTAAAGGCACAGAGTTTCAAAGTACAACAATTCCGCCCACTACCCAATGACATTTCTGCCTTTATTAACCCTGAGTACGACTTAAACCATGAAGCCTTTGTGCATTATTGAAAATAGTTTGTGAGGACAGATTTGCTTTTTCTACACCGCTAGGCATTATCCGGCGGAAAAATAATGTAGGCGAGGTTTGGTTATATGTACCGCACAATACCCGTTTAATCACAATTAAACATCCTACATGGGGAGTATTGCGCGATTATTGTTTGCCAATAGCATTAGAATCCCGTATGACATACGAACTTGTCATTACCCCTCCACTAACAGTACAAATGACACAGTTTCTGCATATCGACCGCCAGCCTACCCGACTTTTTACATTCTGCCCGAATGACTGCGCTTTATCCTGATGCTTTACCGATATCAGATAAAATACAGACTCCCATAAAACTGGAAACATTCGTATCTGCTACAGCAACGATAGGAAATAGCACGTTGTTGCCAGGCATACGGGCAGGTATCATGAAAAAACACGGTGGTTATTTATCCGTACACACTGATTTCGGAAACTGGACCCGAAACCAAACGGGTATTTGCGATGCCAACGGTTACCTACCTACCGAAGGTTATACTCCATACTATACAGGAAACACATCATCAGGAGAATTGTTGGTTACAGCTGGCGCAATACACCGTTTACATCAGTTATGGTATATTTACGAAGGAATCGGCTATGGTATCCGACGAATTTATTGGGAATGCACTACAGGAGAATGGATACGCTATTCTCCCGGCTCCCATGAAGGATGGATAGCCGAAACTGGAGTAATGTTCCGGCATCATCATTACCTGTTCAGTGGAGGATTGTCGACTCTTCGTGGAACAGACTGGATGGGAGTATTAGGTATAGGATACTGTTTTTAATAAGGCAAATTAGATATGAAGAAATATATTAGACAAATGATATTCCTGGTTCTGATACTATGTACCGGATGCATAGAAGAACCGAAACCTGAATCATTATCCCCTCTAGTCACATTGCAAAAAAGCTAGCAATGTAACCCGTACTTCGGCCGTATTGTCCGGAAAAATATCTATACAGGGAAGTGGAAAAGTAGATATAGCATGTTTTCGATATGGAACTACTGCACAGACCGAACATATGGTTCCCACAGACGACACGGAGGGAGAAACAAGTGTTCTGCTGAACGAACTGTCACCTAACACCTTATATTATTTCCGTTTAGAGGCAAGTAATGGATACCAAACTGTAGTCAGTGCATGTGACAGTTTCCGTACAGGCTCCCAATACATCCCTGTGTTAAGTAAAATTACAGAACTTGGGCATACTCCAATGAGCGTACTGCTATCGTGTAAAATCGAAAATGATGGAGGAAGTCCAATAAAAAATGCAGGATTCACTTTCCGAACAATCAATGAAAATAACGCAACAGAAACCATTGCAAAGATTGATAGCGAAGGATACTTCAGTGCCCGTCTATCTTCTTTGTCGCCTCTGACAGAATATCAGATTTATGCCTTTGCCGAAAATGAAACAGGAAGAACATATACAGACGTATTTCCTTTCATTACCGACAACGCATTGTTCTGTAAAGACGCAGGTATGTTGAACCAGCTCATCGGCGATGAAGAGCGTTATAGTTATACATCAATACGAATTGTAGCACCACTGAACGGAACGGACATTCTTTTGCTACGTGATATGGCCGGTACAGATGCACATGGCACAGCCAGCCCTGGAAAGCTGCAAGTTATGGAACTGAAAGATGCAAAAATCGTTTCAGGCGGAATGGCATATAACAATGGACATTATACACAGAATGATACGGTATCTGTGAGTATGTTTGCAGCACTGCCTGCATTACGTAAATTACAATTGCCTAATTCCGTGAAAGTAATCGAGGCTAATGCTTTCAGTGAAAGCTCAAACTTAATCAATTATCATTACCTGATGAATTGAAAGAAGTTGCCCCTTCCGTTCATTGCTTGGCTTTAGAAGATGTTTTTATATCTGACATTAATCCATATTACCATACTGAAGATGGCTTACTCTACAATAAATCAGGAGAAACATTAATCTGGTATCCTCAAGGTAAACAAACAGAAGAGCCTGGCTCTCTCTCCCACACTGAAAGCCATAGATGCTTATGCTTTAGAAGGTTACCTGGTAAAGAGCCTAATTATTCCATCTTCGGTTGAAAAGATTGGAGTATATGCCTTTGCAAACTCACAACTAGAATCCATAATTATTCCCGACAAGGTTCTCCGTATCGAAAGAGGAACATTTCAGAACAGCAGCCAACTGAAGGAGATTACATTGGGCAAATCTGTAGAGTATCTCTCAGCATACTGTTTTGATGGGACTTCGCTTACAGACTTATACTTGAAATGTGATTTGCCACCTTATGCAACAGAACTAAAAGCTTTGCAGGAATAGACAATGTATACAATACATGCACACTTCATGTTCCACAATCGTCAAAATCATGGTATCTCAACCATCCGTTATGGGGCCAGTTCAAGCGTATCGTTACTTTCTGACAAATGTCCTTCAGAATAAATGAATGACCGAAGCTCGTCCGGACTAAGAATATGATTATTCCCATAATCAGGGAAACTTGGTGGATTATAACTCGTATTTATGTTCAATACGCTTGCCCCTGCAACAGCCAGCAGAGCACATACTACCAGTAATATGATTTTCTGTTTTGTAGTAAAATGGAAAGTATGCAACACTTTCTGCACTTCACGCACTGAAGAGTAGCGACATTCCGGATCTCGATTTGTACATTTACTGGATATGGAGAGAGGTGCTGGTCTTTCAATTGCGTAGCGATTTCTCCTATCAGCACTCCCATAGAATAGATATCAGCCAAGTGATTGGGACATATCCCGGAGAGGTAACTTCAGGTGCTAAATAATACCTTGTTCCAGCCGGTTGTTTAAGCAAATTATAATCATCACAATCCGATAGTCCAAAATCAATGAGCTTTACGTTCAACCCATTATAAGTAATCAAAATGTTTTCAGGTTTCAGGTCACGATGTGTTATTTGTCGATTATGCAGATAAAGTAAAGCCTGACAAAAGCTCATCCAATATCTTATAAGCCAAATCAGCCGTCAACTTCTTACATTCCATCAGTTCACGCAAATTACAACCATCAATATACTCTAATAAAATACAATGACCTATACCCGGAATGTTCTCCCACCCCATGGTACGACAGATATTGGGATGGTCAATCCGTAACCAATCGCAAACTCCTTCTGCAGAGCCTGCTCGTAAAATGACACACCTCGATACTCCTCCTTTAAGGCCTTCAGAATGTGGAATTTCCCATAACGTACTCCTTTAAACAATTGAGTATGACCGGCATCTGACACATAAACACATTCCAACCCTTCAAGCAAAAAAGAATCTTGAATTCCACATTCCAAGAATCCAGAATTCTGCATATCCTCATCCATGCTGCAAAAGATTTAAGATAGTTAATCCGCCCTTCTGACCCGCAACAAAAGGAAGTGTAGCTTTTCCATTCCGCAAAATATAAGGTAGCAAAAGCGGCTGTCCCATCATAAAACAAGAGGTTTCAAATTTGTCACCTTTCTGTATTTTTGAATTCAGCGATTCTTTTACCTCAAAAAGAGAATTTCCTAAATAGAGTAATTTCAAATAACGATTAGGAGCCCATCCTATTTCCAACTCGCTATCAGAAGCCAAATCTCGACTCAGGACTTCATATTCTGAAATAAATAAAGAATTATAAAGCGGGAGTATGCCTCAGTTCCTCACAAAAAGCTCCAAAATTCTTATAACCGACAAACTGAGCCAGAGTGTCCAAAGTATGAGGTCTTGGAGTATGAGGGTAATTCACATATCCCCAAAGCCGTTTTAATGTAGAGGCAGATAGTTGCTGGTTACTTTGCGAAAAAAGAAGCTGGGAAAACTTCTCAAAATCGTTGGTAGTAGCCAATCGCCGTCCATATTTACTTTCAGCGCTAGCCAGTAGTTCGATTATTTCAGGTCTCAATACGTTCATGTTATGTCATTTTATAGCAAAGATGAATAAAATTTACGAAATGAACAATAAATAACATGAGTTCGAAATAAAATTAGAAATCTGTAAGGAAGGCTTTACCATCAGGAATATTCACTTTTGATAATTCCAGCTATTTTTCGTAACTTCGCATGTTCATCTAACAAGAAAAGATACATGTCAGAAAATGATTTTATTACCATAAAGGGTGCCCGGGTGAATAACCTGAAAAACATCGACGTACGTATCCCACGCAACAAAGGCTGGTAGTCATTACCGGACTGTCTGGTTCGGGAAAGTCGTCGCTGGCATTCGATACGCTGTATGCCGAAGGGCAAAGACGCTATGTGGAAAGTCTGTCTTCCTACGCCCGCCAGTTTCTCGGACGTATGAGCAAACCGGAATGTGACTTTATCAAGGGAATTCCACCTGCCATCGCCATTGAACAGAAAGTGACGAGCCGCAACCCGCGTTCTACCGTGGGCACATCGACGGAGATTTATGAGTACCTGCGCCTGCTTTTCGCACGGGTGGGAAAAACGTATTCTCCCGTAAGCGGACAACTGGTGAAGAAGGACAGTGTGGAAGACATTGTGAACTGCATGCTGTCTTACCCGAAAGGCACACGCTATACCGTACTGACGCCTATCCTTCCCCGTGATGGAAGAAGTGTGGCAGAACAGCTGGACATGGATATGAAGCAGGGCTTTACCCGACTAGAGGTGGACGGCGAAATGGTACGCATTGAGGATTATACCTACAATGAGAACGACAAGGTGTATCTGTTAGTGGACCGCATGAGCCTGTGATGATAGCAAGGATGCCATCAGCCGACTGACGGATTCTGCCGAGACGGCTATGTACGAAGGTGACGGCACATGTATGCTCCGTTTCTATTTGTCGGATGACACTCGCCTGCATGTATTCAGTACCAAGTTTGAAGCCGACGGTATCAAGTTTGAAGAACCGAACGACCAGATGTTCTCATTCAACTCTCCGCTGGGAGCCTGCCCTACGTGCGAAGGTTTCGGAAAGATTATCGGTATCGATGAACACCTGGTGGTGCCTAATCGGGCGCTGAGCGTGTACGATGGTGCCGTACTTTGCTGGAGAGGTGAGAAAATGGGAGAATGGCTGAACGAGTTCCTTCGGGAAGCGCCGGCTCATGATTTCCCTATCTTTGCCCCCTATTATGAACTGACACAGGAACAGAAAGATTACCTTTGGCACGGCCCAAGAGAGAAGGTCTGCATCGACTCTTTCTTCAAAATGCTGAAGGAAAATCAATATAAGATACAGTATCGCGTAATGCTGGCCCGCTACCGGGGAAAAACGACTTGCCCTACCTGTCACGGAAGCCGACTGAAAAAGGAGGCCAGCTACGTGCGAGTGGGGGAAAGAATATCTCGGAACTGGTGGAAATGCCAATTACCCAATTACAGGAGTTTTTCCGTACGCTCACACTGGATGCACACGACACCCTCGTGGCACAACGCCTACTGAGTGAAATCAAGAACCGTCTGACATTCCTGTCGGATGTGGGATTGGGTTACCTGACGCTGAACCGGTTGAGCAACTCGCTTTCAGGAGGTGAAAGTCAGCGAATCAATCTGGCCACCTCGTTAGGAAGCAGTCTGGTAGGCTCATTGTATATTCTTGACGAACCAAGCATCGGTCTGCACAGCCGTGACACTACCCGCCTTATCAAGGTGCTGCGCCAGTTACAGCAATTGGGAAACACGGTAGTGGTAGTGGAACACGACGAAGAAATCATCCGTGCAGCAGATTATATCATCGACATCGGCCCGAAAGCCGGACGACTGGGCGGACAAGTGGTGTATGAGGGCGACATGAAAGACTTACATAAAGGAAGCGACAGCTATACCGTGAAATACCTGTTAGGAGAAGAGACCATCGACCTGCCTGCCAGCCATCGTCCGTGGAACAATTTCATCGAAATCAAAGGAGCACGCGAGAACAACCTGAAAGGCATCGACGTGCGCTTCCCACTTAACGTGATGACGGTAGTAACAGGTGTCAGCGGTTCCGGAAAGAGTACGCTGGTACGCGACATTTTCTACAAGGCTCTAAAACGGGAATACAGTGAATCGAGCGAACGTCCGGGCGAATTCATCTCATTGGAAGGAGACATCCGTCAGGTGAACGACATCGAATGTGTGGACCAGAACCCTATCGGAAAGTCTTCCCGAAGCAATCCGGTAACTTACGTCAAGGCGTACGACGAAATCCGCAAACTATTTGCCGACCAGCCGCTGGCCAAGCAGATGGGATACAGCGCAGGCTATTTCTCATTCAACACGGAAGGCGGACGTTGCGAAGAATGCAAGGGAGAAGGTACGGTAACGGTAGAAATGCAGTTTATGGCCGACCTGGTGTTGGAATGTGAGTCATGCCACGGCAAACGTTTCAAGAATGACACGCTGGAAGTGAAGTTTGAAGGAAAAAACATTTACGACATACTGGAAATGACGGTCAACCAGGCCATCGAGTTCTTTACGGAACACAACCAGAAGAAGATTGTCAGAAGTTGCGCCCGCTACAGGATGTGGGACTGGGTTACATCAAGCTGGGACAGTCTTCGTCTACCCTCTCGGGAGGAGAAAACCAGCGCGTAAAACTGGCGTACTTCCTCAGTATCGAAAAGGCACAGCCTACCATCTTCGTGTTCGACGAACCGACCACAGGCTTGCATTTCCATGACATCAAGAAACTGCTGGAAGCTTTCGATGCCCTCATCAGTCGGGGACATACGCTGGTCATCATCGAACACAACATGGATGTCATCAAATGCGCCGACCACGTGATTGACCTCGGTCCGGAAGGTGGCGACATGGGAGGAAATCTCGTGGCAGCCGGCACCCCAGAAGAAGTGGCCAAATGTGCGGCCTCCTATACGGGACAATACCTGGCAGAAAAACTCAATCAGTAATCTTAACAAACAGACACATGACTCAAACTCTTGAAACCCTATACAGCCTATTCACCGGTCATGCTCCGGAAAGCGTGGAAGCATTGCCGGGAGCAGGCTCCAACAGAAGCTACTACCGCCTGAAGGGTACTCCGACCCTTATCGGGGGTATGCGGTACTTCACGCGAAGAAAACGAGGCCTTCATCTACCTGTCGCATCATTTTCAGGCACAGCATTTACCCGTACCGACGGTGCATGCCGTTTCCACGACAGACTCTGTTACCTGCAGGATGATTTAGGAACAGATTCTCTGTTCCAGCCTTATCGCACACGGAAGAGAAACCGGAGAGTTTGACTCAACGGAAAAGGACTTGCTGAAGAAAGTCATCCGGTTACTACCCCGCATACAGTTTGAAGGGGCACAAGGACTGGATTTCGGAAAATGCTATCCGGCGGTAGAGTTTAATCACAGAAGCATTCTGTGGGACTTGAACTACTTTAAATACTGTTTTCTGAAAGCTACGGGAGTGGAATTCAGAGAGGATTTGTTAGAAGACGATTTCGAAGCCCTTTGCCAGACACTGATAGAGAGCATGGAAACCCAACCGGTATTCATGTATCGCGACTTCCAGAGCCGTAACATCATGGTGAAGGATGGAGAGCCTTACTTAATTGATTTCCAAGGAGGAAGAAAAGGACCGCTGTATTACGACGTGGCTTCTTTCCTCTGGCAAGCCAAGGCCAACTATCCGGATAGCCTACGCCAGGAATTGATTGACGAGTACCTGGAAGCACTGCGTCCCTACAAACAGATAGAAAAGGAAGTGTTCCTGTCCCGTCTGCGTCATGTCGTATTGTTCCGCACGCTAAGTACTGGGAGCTTTACGGCTTCCGCGGCTACTTCGAGAAAAGGCTCATTTCATTGAGAGCATTCCTTTTGCCATTGAAAATCTGCACCAGTTATTGCAAGAGGGTTTTCCGGAATATCCTTATCTCTGCGAGGTATTGCAGCGCATGACAGAACTGAAACAGTTTGCTGCTGCGCGCAACCGCCGTAACCTGACGGTCACGGTAATGAGTTTCTCTTACCGGAAAGGTATTCCGGCAGACGAAAGCGGAAATGGTGGAGGATACGTGTTTGACTGCCGCGCCGTACACAACCCCGGACGCTACGAACAGTACAAATCGCTTACAGGACTGGACACACCGGTCATAGAATTTTTAGAGAAAGACGGAGAAATTACAGAGTTCCTTTGTCATACCGACGCTCTGGTGGATGCCCACGTGCAACGCTTCCTGGAACGTGGATTCTCGCACCTGATGATTTGCTTCGGATGCACCGGAGGACAACACCGCTCCGTGTACTCTGCCCAGCACACAGCAATGCACTTGCATGAAAAATTTAAAATTAATGTACACCTGATTCATCGGGAACAACAAATAGACCAATTACTGAAAGCCAAATGAAAGCCATGATATTTGCTGCCGGACTGGGTACCCGGCTCAAACCGCTGACCGACCACATGCCCAAGGCCTTAGTACCGGTAGCTGGACGTCCCATGCTGGAACATGTGATTCTCAAACTGAAAAAGCGGGATTTACCGAACTGGTCATCAACATTCACCATTTCGGAGAACAGATTATCGATTTTCTGAAAGCCAACCAGAATTTCGGACTGACGATTCATATCAGCGACGAGCGTGACAAGTTACTCGACACAGGGGGCGGTATCAAAAGGCGGCAACCTTCTTTACAGGAACGGAACCGTTCTTGGTACACAACGTAGACATTCTGTCGAATGCCGACCTGAAAAAACTCTATGATTTTCATCGGAAGAGCCAGAATCAAGCTACCTTGCTGGTCAGCCCGCGCAAAACCTCACGCTACCTATTGTTCGATACAGACAACCGTCTGCAAGGCTGGATTCACAAGGACACCCTGCAAACCAAGCCGGAAGGATTTGTGTACAAACCAGACCAATACCGTGAATATGCATTCAGCGGCATCCATGTAATTTCACCAGAGCTGTTTCACCACATGGAGGGAGAGACATGGAACGGTAAATTTCCCATCATGGATTTTTATCTGCACACCTGCCGGCAACTCCAGTTCGGAGGATACATCAAAGAAGACTTGCAACTGATTGACATCGGCAAACCGGACACATTGGCCCGGGCCGAAGAATTCCTAAAGGATTAATACCAGGTAACTGCACTACCCGTATTGCTTCGCTGATCCCACTTCAGGGCATCGGTCAGCATACTGAATTGGCACGGATAGAGAAGTTATAAGAAGTAAACGGACCGAACACCAATCCACAACTCATATTAAAGCAGTGCAAGTCACGGGTAATGTTCAAGGTTGTCATAGACATCTCCTTGGAGGTAAAGTCGTATCCGGTAGAATAGGTCATATTCCAACGGCTACCAATCTTGAAGTTACCCGATACATTCAATGAATGCGTCAATGAATACGGATAACGCATGGTCTTGATGTTAATGTCCTTCGAACGGTCTTCACGAATACTGTAGCTATAACTCAAGCTGACACTCCACGGGAACTTGAAAGCCAGGTAACCATCTGAATCGACAGAAAGCTTTCTCCGTCTTTCGCATGTTGGAGTTGTTATTCTGTTCTTCCGTTTCTTCATCTGTCTCCTCGTCTTCATTTTCTTCCTTCCCTTTATTGTCCTTGTTCTTTTCATCCTCTTCTTTCTTTCCGAAAAGTTTCTTGAAAGTATCATTGTTCAAGGTATAAGAGAATGAACCACTGTACCCCTGAAAACGTCCAAAACGTCCATAAGACCATTCTGTACGGTCACCCACCACTACATTACCATTCTCATCAAACTCATAGGCATACGTAGCGAATGAGGCATTCATATTAAACGTATAACTCTTGGTCAACTTCAAGCGAAGATTCATACTCAAGTCACTCCACCGCTTGTTGGCTACGTCGTAAGAAAGAGAAGCTCCCAACTGGTCAATCAAACTTATTTTCTTATAACCAGTGGTATCCTTATCCGACTTCATCTTCATTTCAATGTTATTATCTACCGAGAAGCTAATGTTCTGTGACATACCTTTTCCCGGATAGCCATACACTGCTCCTTCATAAGGAGAATATTCTACGGTACGCACTTCACCATCCTCATCCGTATAAGTATAGGTATCATAATAGCCATAACGTGATTTTCCAAAGTCTGGCGTATAGGTATAGCTAACAGTAGGGGTAAAGACATGACGAATCTGAAGTTCCTTACTCTTCATAAACAAAGGCTTGTACATACCATATAACTTGGTATTCATCTGTAAAGACAAGTTATAATCATATAAACGGTTGAACCCGTTGATGGTATCCCGCTTCACATGGTCAGTAGAAGCAGGACTCGGGTCATAACTCTGCTTTACTTTCCGCAAATACCAGCGCTCCGTATAATTGAACGAAGGAACGATGTTGATGTACTTGAACAAGTTGAAAGTAGCCGAAACCGGAATCTTGTGCTGCATACCATTCTCCCACTGTGTCAAAGGTGTCTTAAACAACAGATTATCCTTTGTACTGATGGAGTTGGTAATACTTCCGGTATATTGCAATGAAATCTTTTCATACCAACGTTCATCTCCTACCGATTTTTACGTTTGAACGGATAAATACGGTTCAATGAGATGTTTACGTCGGGCAACGTCATACTCAAAGAAGAGTCACGCGTATTCTGTGTGATATTGAATGTACTTGAAATATTCAATCCAATTTCCGGGAAGTTCCGCGAATAGCTCACACTGGAAGCCTTGGTATTCTGAGAATACTGTTGCGGATTATACAAACTACTCAAACTAGAACGGTCATAACTACTGGTAGCAAAGTTCACACTGGCAGAGAATGAACTGTTCGGATTAGCCTTGGCATCCTGACGATGACTCCACTGGATACGGAAGTCTTTCGATACGGAATAATCGGGCATATTCTTCTCACCCGTCTTTGTCACCAGATAGCTGGCATTGAAGGAGCCACTGAATTTATAACGCTTGTTATAGTTAGATGCAGCCGATAATCCCCATGAACCCTTCGTAAAGATTTCTCCCAACACCTTCAAGTCCATCTGGTCGCTGATGGCAAAATAATAACCACCGTCACGCAAATAGAAACCACGGTTCATTTCATCACCATACGTCGGCATGATAAATCCTGAAGAATAACTGCTATTGAACGGGAAGAAGCCAAAAGGTACGGCAATGGGTAAAGGCACATCTTCTACCACAAGTTGTGCTGGTCCGAATACCACGTTTTTCTTCGGACGTACCTTTGCCATAGAAAGCCGCAAGTAAAAATGAGGATGTTCATGATTGTCACAAGTAGTATATTTACCATGACGCATGTAAATCTCATCATCTGCTCCTTTCTTTCCCTCCTCACTAGTGACATATCCTTCACCCTGCTGTGTGACAATGTTATTGATAAAACCTTTTTAGTCTTGAAATTATAACGCATGATTTTAGACTCATACGGAGTTTCTCCATCCTTGAAAATCGGCGTACCCGTTTCCACTCCTGTCGTATCGGCTACCCCCTTAGCAAAGACGGTACTGCTATCCATATTCATGGTAATTACCGCAGAAGTCAGTTCAATGTTCTGGTAATTCACCTTACCTTCCCCATAAAGGTGCGCATATCCATCCTTTGTAAAGACAATAGAATCGCTTGCCTCATAAATGACCGGCGCATCCAGGGTTCTTTTTTTTCTTTGTGGTATCCACGGCCAAAGAGTCCATTCCCAGCGAATCAAGCGCCACAGAATCCCGATGAAGGGAGTCGGTTTTTTCTCCTCCCCGCATACGCTTTCCTCTCACACGCTGTGCTTCGGCATAAAATGAGCAGAAAAAGCCAAAAACAAACAGAGATAGCAGTAAATATGTAGTTCTTCTAAATGATGTCATCACCGTCTTTTTTTACGCAATATGCGGTGCAAAAGTAAGCATTATCCTACAAATAAACGTCAACCCTTTCCTTTTTAATGTATTTTTAGTTCTACAAAAAGAGTTTGCACCAAGCATCAAAGCGTGTCAAGCCCTCTTCCCCATGCTTTTCAATACTTTTTCGGGCCTTCTCCACACTCTTTTCTTTATCTAATTTAGTCTTTGAATAAAACTTGTCGGCAAAGCAGATAATCTGTTCTTCCAGGCTGACAGGAATCATTTCACGGTGAGGTACCGGAAGGTCACGTTCCATAATCGCCTTAAGAGAAAGTCCGGCACCAGTATGACGCTCACACACCAGCGCATGACGTGGATAACCTTCGCGAGCTACCAGTTCTGAACCTAAATACCCATGACAAATATAAGGATACTTTCCAAAACAGAAAATACCATCTGCATCCGTCATAAAAATACCAATATCATGAAGCATGGCTGCCTCTTCTATAAAAGTCAAATCCAGATTCAGTTCCGGATGCTTACGTGCCATTTCCAAGGCTTTATCTGCTACCGAACGGCTGTGTACCAACAAAATATGTTTTAACTCATTATCTTCCGGATAATATTTGTCAATCAATGCAAGTGGATTCATAAATAAATGTGGCTATATTTGTAAAAGTATCACAAATCTACAAAAACTCCATGAGTTACACGAAAAGAATCTTTTTGAAATACATTTTGGGTGCATGTATAGGCTGTTTTATAGCTTTTCAAGGACATGCCACCGTACGCAACGGAGCAGACCAGCCTGGAAAAACTGCTCCCCTTGCTTAAAGGAAAACGGGTTTCTCTAGTAGTAAACCATACTTCTCTTTGTGGGAAAACACACCTGCTAGACACCCTGACCAGTCAAATAAAAATCGTGCGTGTATTTGCTCCTGAGCATGGATTTCGAGGGGATGCAGATGCCGGAGAATACATTCAAAACGGGAAAGATACCCGCACGGGAGTGCCCATCCTTTCACTTTATGGGAAAAACAAGAAACCGCTAGCTTCACACGCTGACAGGCACGGATGTAGTGGTATTCGACATACAAGATGTAGGAGCCCGCTTCTATACTTACATCAGTACCCTTTACTACGTAATGCAGGCTTGTGCCGAGAACCAAAAAGAGAGCCTGATTGTGCTGGATCGCCCCAATCCATGTGACTATGTAGACGGTCCGATACGGGAAAAAAAGCATACAAAAGTTTTGTGAGCATGCTTCCCATTCCCCTGCTTCACGGATGTACCTTAGGCGAAATGGCTGGAATGATTAATGGAGAAGGATGGTTGGGTAAAGGTCTGCAATGTCGTTTGCAAGTAATCCGAGTGGAAGGATGGAAACACGGTCAGCCTTACTCTCTTCCGGTAAAACCTTCTCCTAATTTGCCCAACGATCTTGCCATTGCGCTCTACCCTTCACTCTGCCCTTTTGAGGGTACTTCCGTAAGCGTCGGAAGAGGTACCACCTATCCTTTCCAAGTCATCGGTTCTCCGGCACTAAAGGATTTATTCTGGTTTCAGTTTATCCCACTCTCTTTAAAAGGGTTCGACAAGCATCCGCTTCATCAGAATCAGACCTGCTTTGGCCTTGACCTGCGTACAGAGAAAGAGCTGCCTCAAGGCTTTTCCCTAAAATACCTCCTACAGTTTTATCGACTTTATCAGAAACTGTATCCAGATGCTGAAAAGCGTTTCTTTAGCCGTCCCCAGTGGTTTGACCTGCTAATGGGTACCTCACAGGTACGAAAGGACATACTTCAGGGAAAAACGGAGTCCGAAATACGCCAGGCATGGGAACCAAGTTTGCAAGCTTACCGTGCCTTACGCAAAAAATATTTACTATATGAATAAAAAACAAGCGGACAGCAGGTAGTTCCTTTAAAGACTCCTGCTGTCCGCTTTTCACTATCTTAATCTGCACGATTATTTCTTTTTCATCTTCTGCATCATGCCAGCCATCTTGCTGCCAGTTACCATCTTCATCATCTTACGAGTCTGGTCGAACTGCTTCAGAAGACGGTTTACTTCCTGAATACTTGTACCGCTACCCTTGGCAATACGTGTACGGCGTGTTCCGTTCAGAACCTCGGGATGTGTACGTTCTTCCGGAGTCATAGAATAAATAATGGCTTCAATGCTCTTGAACGCATTATCGTCGATATCAATGTCCTTAATGGCTTTTCCTACACCCGGAATCATGGAAGCCAGTTCCTTCAGGTTACCCATCTTCTTAATCTGGTGAATCTGAGTCAGGAAGTCATTGAAGTCGAACTGGTTTTTCTGAATCTTCTTCTGCAAGCGTTTCGCTTCTTCCTCATCGTACTGTTCCTGCGCACGTTCTACCAGTGACACGATATCACCCATACCCAAGATACGGTCGGCCATACGAGCCGGGTGGAACTGATCTACGGCATCCAGTTTCTCACCGGTACCCACGAACATAATCGGCTTGTTGACTACCGTACGGATAGACAGGGCCGCACCACCACGGGTATCACCATCCAACTTAGTCAATACTACACCGGTGAAATCCAAGCGTTCATTAAACTCACGAGCTGTATTTACCGCATCCTGTCCGGTCATGGCATCTACCACGAACAGCGTAGCATCCGGATTGATAGCTTTCTTGATAGCTTCAATCTCGTTCATCATCTGTTCATCAATAGCCAGACGTCCGGCAGTATCGACAATTACCAAGTCATATCCTTTTGCTTTTGCTTCCTGAATGGCATTCAAGGCAATCTGTACAGGATCTTTACTGTCCAGTTCGCTATATACAGGAACTTCTACCTGCTGGCCGAGCACTTTCAACTGCTCAATTGCAGCCGGACGATATACGTCACACGCTACCAGCAAAGGTTTACGGTTCTTCTTTGACTTCATCATACGGGCCAGCCTTACCAGAGAAGGTAGTCTTACCTGAACCCTGCAAACCTGACATCAAGATAACAGCCGGACGACCTTTCAATTCAATTTCGGCAGTATCCCCACCCATCAAGGTAGTCAGTTCATCGTGTACAATCTTCACCATCAACTGACTGGGCTTGACAGCTGTCAATACATTCTGTCCCAATGCCTTTTCCTTTACCGTATCTGTAAAGTTCTTGGCTACTTTATAATTCACGTCCGCATCCAGCAATGCACGACGTACATCCTTCAAGGTTTCGGCCACATTGATTTCGGTGATTTTACCTTCACCTTTCAATATCTTAAACGACCGTTCTAGTCTTTCACTTAAATTATCGAACATATATGTTGCTTTTTTATTTATTATCAAAAATTTCCAGCGTGCAAAATTACAAAAAAATCAGTATGCTCAAATCTTTTTGTTCTGCCATTTTGCTTTTTTTCAGATAAATGAGACTGAAACCTAACATCAATACGTAATAAATTACTTCCGTAGTGAAACATACGTCCACTGGAGCCTGGATGACCATGCCCACTACAATGATATAAAGTGCATAAAAAAACTTGTACAAAAATTTCCAATACCAGCGCCGCCTGTGTATTGCCTGTTCCAGATATGCCATTGAAGTACACATTGGCCAGTGAAGCAATCAACATGGCCCCACATACCACGTACAATGCCGAAACAGATTCTACCAGCAAGGCTTCTTCATTTGTATAAACCGACAAGATACTTCCGGGAAACGCCACGCACAAGCCTACGCACACTACCATAATCAAGAACGACATCCGGGATATTTTATGCAATAAGGTGACTACCCCAGATGAACCACCGGCACCTATCAGATTGCTCACCAGCGTATTGGCTGTAGTGGAAAGTGCCTGCACGGGAATCAGCAGTACTACATATACACTTCGTACGATATTAGCCACCGCCAGCTGCCGCTGTCCGAGTCGTTCAAGGGCCATAAAGAAGACAAACCAGATGGCCATGGCCAGAAAATACTGTACCATCGTAAAACAAGATATGCGAAGGATACGCAGCACCATACTTAAATCGAACTGTCCAAAACGATTCAGTCCATATTTTTTCAGGTCTACTTTATAATAGGTATAAAGCAAAAAGAAGAGCAACGAAGAAGCCTTCGGCTATGACAGAAGCCAAGGCGGCACCACGTACCCCCATTTCCGGTAAGCCTAATTCTCCGAATACCAAGGCGTAATCAAGTACCACATTCACCAAAGCCATTACGACTGCATTCATGGTCAGCACTTTAGTACGCGTAATGCCGATATAAAGTCCACGAAACATCACGTTTACAAAAGCAAAAAGGAATCCCCAAATACGCCAGGTAAAAATTCATACGTAGCCCCGTAAATAGAATCCGAAGTAATCAGTAACCGAATCAACGGAGCGGCAGAAAAATACATCAGTATCAGCAGACAAACCGCCATCCCGAAACTGAAAGCCGTTCCCTGCCACATGATAGGGCCCACTGACCGATAGTTTCCTTCTCCATTGCGACGGGCTATCAGAATCTGCGAACCGACACTAAAACCAAAAGCAATGGTATAAACACAAATGTAGAGCAATCCGCCCATGGCAGCTGCCCCCAAAGCGACTTCACCCACACGCCCTAAAAAAGCTGTATCGGTCACATTTATCACATTTTGCGCCAATAAGCCCAGAAAAATAGGATAAGTAACACGCCAGATTTCCTTATTGGTGTACATATTTCAAAATAATAAAAATGATTGGGAATTGCATACTTTTGCAAAGATACACTTTTAAAACCAGAACTACACAAAAAGCACTTAAATACCTTCTCTATTGCTTAGTTTCAAATAAAACAATTTCAAATAGAATAATTTTACTCATTTCGTTGGTTTGTGTGCAATTTAACACTATTTTTGCAGCCGATTTTTACCAAACAACCTAGAAACGAATGAAAAAACTTCTATTCATCAGTGCAGCGACACTGTGTATCTCTTTCCCGACTTTCGCGGGAGATTATCTGACCAACACCAATCAAAATGCCGCATTCCTCCGAATGATAGCCCGAGGAGCTTCTATTGATATAGATGGCGTGTACAGTAACCCCGCAGGGCTTTCTTTCCTTTCACACGAGGGATTCTACCTGTCACTGACCGGACAAAGTGCTTATCAGGCCCGTGAAATTGACGCTACTTTCCCGCTCTTTCAGCAAGTCTGACGGAACAGACGGTAGCCGACTGTACAAAGGAACAGCTTCTGCTCCCTTCATCCCGAAGCTTTCAAGGATTATATAAAAAGGATAATTGGGTAATCTCTGCCAGCCTTTGCCATTACCGGCGGTGGAGGAAAAAGCTTCATTCAGCAACGGTCTTCCAATGTTCGATGCATTAGCTATGGGGATGATTTACCAGCAAACTGGCGGACAAGTAACTCCCCAGATGTACGACATCAATACTTCTATGGATGGGAAGCAATACATTTACGGAGTACAGTTGGGATTGAGCTACAAAATCAATGACTGGCTGAGTGTGTTTGCCGGCGGCCGAATGAACTACGTAAAGAGTGGTTATGAAGGTTACTTAAAAGCATATATGAAAGAAAGTTTAGGTGGAGCTCAGTTAGCAAACCTAGAACTGGACTGTGACCAAAGCGGATGGGGACTGACTCCCATCATTGGCGTAGACGCTAAACTAGGACGCTGGAACCTGGCTGCCAAATATGAATTCAAGACAAACCTGAACATTGAGAACCAGACTCACACGCTGGAAGTGCCTACAGGTACTCCAGAAGCAGTCATAGAACCTTATGCAGACGGAGAACAGACTCCCAGCGATATTCCCGCTTACCTGAGCGTAGCTGCCGGATACGAAATTTTGCCTAACCTCCGTGCTTCTGTGGAGTATCACTTTTATGATGATAAACATGCAGGCATGCTGAACGACCGACAGAAAACCTTGAAGCATGGTACTCACGAATACCTTGCCGGTATGGAATGGGACATTACCAAACGACTGACCGTCAGCGGTGGTTTCCAAAAGACGAACTATGGTTTGAGCGATGATTTCCAAACCGACACCAGTTTCTCATGCGACTCTTACTCATTGGGATTTGGTGCCAGAGTCAACCTTACACAGGCATGGAGTATTGATGTAGCCTATTTCTGGACACATTACAACAAATACACCAAAGAAACAGATAGCTACAATGGTACAGGTCTGAAAGGAACCGACATTTACAACCGCACGAACAAAGCATTCGGATTAAGTCTAAACTATAAATTCTAATTACCCCCTCTTCTGGCTTCTCCTTTGCACAAAAAGAAGAGAAGCCAGAAGTTAACCTTAAAAAAACCTTTACTTCCCCCTTCTTATTAGAAAGAAAACAGATAGTTTTTGTTATTTTTGTCAAGTAAAACCTTGTACTAATTCTCAAAAATTAAACTATGAACAAAAAACTATCATGGCTACTGCTTTCCACTCTATTGGGAGGAGCCGTACTAACCGGATGTTCGGAAGAAAATCCAAAACCGACAAACGGAGAAGGTGATCAGAATCCCACATCGAAGAACCCCACAGAACTCTATTATGCCAACATGTTCGGCAAGGAAGCTATGAGTACCTACTATTACTGGAATAAGGAAATCAGTAGTGACCTGGACAACTGGAACATCGAGACCAACAATGACCCAATCGGCACCGTTGACCGGATAAGGTACCACCAAGGGGATAAATACATTGACAAATGGTCCATGCTCACCGATGACATGGCTTCCTTCAACAGCAGTGTGGAAGGTGTTTCTACTACATTTGGATGGAATCTGACCTTTTACCTGGTAGAAAAAGAAACGAATCAATATGTAGCAGTAGTAAACTTCGTTCATGAAGGGACTCCTGCCGCAAAAGCAGGATTTAAACGAGGAAACATTATCCTTTCTATAAACGATGAAAAAATTACCCCCCCCGACAACTATACGGATTTATACTACAAACCTACCTTAAAGGTTTCCCTCGGAGAACTGAAAGAAAATACCATCGTCAGCCAGAACAAGTCAATAGAGCTAACAGCCGTCAACATGTACGAGAATCCCATCATCTGTGACTCCGTATATGAATTCAACGGAAAGAAAGTGGGCTATCTGGCCTATACCGGCTTTGACCTGAAATCCATCAATCCACTAATTGAAATCGGAAAAAAGTTTAAAGCCGAAGGTATAGAGGAACTGGTTTTAGACCTCCGGTACAACGGAGGAGGTTATGTTATTACTGAAAATGTGTTAGCCTCCATGTTTGCTCCGCAAGAAGCTGTCAGCAGCAAGAAAGTATTCGAAAAAGAAATCTACAACAGCTATTTGAGCGAAATCTACCAGAAACAAGGAGAAAATCTGGAAACCCGTTTCACCACAGAATTCAATTATCCGGAAGTGGAAGTCAATGCAAGCACCAAAGATGCCAACATCGGATTAAAAAAAATCTATGGATTAATCGGTTCCGGATCAGCATCGGCCTCCGAAGCACTGCTTGGTGGATTAATGCCTTATACAAACGTACGACTCATCGGTACACAGACACACGGCAAGTACTGCACCGGATGGATGCTCAGCGCAGAAGATATGTATGAAAAATGTCCGCAAGAGCTGAAGAACTGGGGAATCTATGTAATGGTCAGCATTTACCAGAATGCCGATGGAAAAACTCCCTGTATGCCTGATGGGCTCATTCCGGATATCCAAATTGAGGATGACCCGATACAGGCTTATCAAATAGGAGATGTCAATGAACCTCTTTTGAAACAGGCACTCACGGAAGCTGGACGTTCATACGAAACTGACGGTGTACGCAGCCGTAGTGCAGCTTCCCCACACTTCAAGGCACTCCCGCCTGTAAAAACACCACTCTTTGGAAAACGTATCCAGCTGATTCCATCATTCGTTTCTTCACACTCCAAATAATGGTTCAATAAAAAAGTTCGTCAGATGCTTTTACGGAGTCTGGCGAACTTTTTTTATACAATCATCTATGATTCAAACACAGTCTCATTCTTCCCATACCAGATAAGCAGACACCAGCCAATGATTCAATTCATCCTTATTTACAGGCTGGGCTTCAGGTATGCTGACAGTAAATGTGTGCTTTCCTGCTTGCAAGTCTGGAAGCTCAATTACCTCCGGCAATACATCCGACCCGGGACACCAGTTAGAACGCGATAAATCAGAAGATGCCAATGGTTCCTCTATTTCCTTTGTCTTGTAACCTTCCTCACTAATATAGGCCGCCAGACGTTTGATAAGCCAAACACCAGTAGCCGGATTGAAACGACGGAAAGAAGCACAGTCATCTCTCCAAGGAACAAAACTATAAACCTCTTTTCCATCCACGGAAAGGATATTGCGCTTCTGCACAAATTCATCACCACCGGAATGTCCTCCATGACCGGTTACAATGTATTTCAAACGCACATTCTTCGCGTTCTTCGGAAGCACAAAATCAGTAGAAACAGATTTACGGGCAAAAATGTCCGGATAAGACTGACCGATATAATATACCGTATTCATCAGAGGTTCCACATGACGGCGGACAAGCTTTTCACATGTTACCGGAGTTTCCTTGATTTTCAACTCCATGCTGGCCACATACCCTTCTTTTGTCCACGTGTCAATAAAGATACCGACATACACTTCACCTTTAAGGGCCGAATATAAATCGGTAATGTCCTGCTCCCATTGCACACATTTCTCCCACTTAGGAATATAAACCGGACGACGCTTGCTGGACAAAGAATCATCATCTTCACTGAAATGCCCTACCCCGAAAGGTGTCATGAAACGCATCAGCTCTATTGTAGGCAAATAGTCCTTTCCCGGTACAATTCCAATCATATTTTCCAGTTTCAAACTGTCTATTTCCGGAAATTTTCTCTTTCCCTGTGCAATACTCAGCAAATTCACAGCCGAATTCTTGGGAAGCACAAAACAAGAACCGGACTTATCCCAACGGTCACCATTAGAGGCTACGGTCACCTTCAAGCTGACTGTCACATCCCGCTGGTAATCGGGAACCTGAATCTTCTTCAAAATAATACGACCGTTCACCAGGTGAATAACTCCATCCGCACCCGCTGTAGAATACCCTGCATAGGTATCTGGTACAAAATGAATATTCTCCTTGTCAAATACCGTCAAATTCAAATCTCCTTTTGCAGGAAGTTCCTTATGTCCTGCCGCACATACGTTCAACGCCACGAATAAGGAAACAAACATACTAACTATCTTCATATACTCATTTTATTATTTTGCTACTTCAAAACCTCTTTTATCCAAATAAGCCTTAAACTTATGCAAATACTCTTCGTCCGGCCCGTCAAAGAAGGAAACCCCTGAAGCTCCATTATTGAAAGCCTCATCCAATGCCTGCTCAAAAGTTTTCTTAATATCAGGGAACATCAATCCGGCATAAATTTTAGCCCGGCCATTAATCGTCTGTACACTTTCCTTCACCGAACGTCCAATCCACTCCGGTCCTTCATAATAAAAACCATTGTAAATCATCGGGAAGTATGCATCGAGCGACCACTGTCCCCAATCCTGACGCACCATTTTGCGAGCCATAGAAGGTCCCGGGAATACCGCAGCAGAGATACGTTTGCCATCTGCCTTGATGGTCTGCGTAATCTTATTGACCACACGTGTAATGGCATCCAGACGGAAATTTATCCATGACTGGTCTTCCATCGGATACTTCAATTCCAGCGGGTCTTTTCCGGTCTGCTCCCTAAACATCTTCCGGCATACCTCACAATAACAATAATCATATTCCGGCAATTCAGAAGTCTGCTCAATTCCGTAATTCTTCCACAAGCTCACCGGTAACACTACATCTGGGAAACGCACATAATCCAAATGCACTCCATCCACATAAGGCAGATTCGCTTCTTTCAGGTAATCTGCAGCCAAATACTCAGCCACACCTTCATGGTTCGGACACAAGAAGCGGTAATAATCTACATAAGCAGGTTTGTCATAGCATGACTCCCCTTTACGGTTCACGGCAAACCAGTCGGGATGTGTCTCACGCACTTCTCTGCGGTTCATGGTCCATTTCAATAATGCGCCTCCAGACGCTTCCTTACACATCCGGTAAGTAGCCTCATCATAGCCTTCAAACATGACTCCACTGATGCCGCATTCTTTCATCAGAGCAAAGTATTTCTTATAGTACGCATCTCCCTTTTCCTCATTAATGCGCATCCATACCCAGTTCTTTACCTGACGGGGAGTAATGGCTTCACGAGTAAACCTACCGTTATGGTCTACCACATAACGTACTTTTTCTTCAGGCACGCTTACTGACATACAGAATGTACGCTGTGTAGCCTCTACCAAGATTTCAGCACCAGCGGGCAAGTCCTTCAATTCCGCCTCGGTCAGGAAGAAATTCTCTTTGGAACGAATGTAATTTTTCTCCTTGGCATAATTATCCAATTGTGCATAGAACATAGCCCAAAGCAACTTATAGGCAGCCATATTGTAAGGATACTTGAAGGAATCAGTACCCTTTCCTACCACCTTATCCGACAGATACAAGAACCCCCATCTGTCGGGCATATGCATATCGATGCGTCCGGTAGGCATCCATACCCAGTTTTCTTCACGCTGTCCAGGCTTCAACCACTGTACACGTGAGAAGTTGATACGCCAGCAGTTTCCAGCCTGAGCCGGATTGGAGAAATTCACTGTCAACGCTTTATGAGGAATAGCCATCTCCACACTCCACTGTTTGTCCTTATCTTTCGACTTGTTCAAGGTTCCTTCACGATGAATAGCCAGCTGAAGTCCCGGACAATCCCACTGAATCATAAAATTACCCCCCGAACGGTAAGGTTTGTCCAGCATCAAGTCAAAAATAACTCCCTTCGCATTGGTTTCTATTTCAAAGTAATTCTGCCCGTCTCCATCCGGATCCAGGAAAACTTCAAAGTCATTGTCATAATAGATAATCGTATCCCGCTGACTGAGTTTCGCCTTGACGTCATCCTCCTGCAACACGGCTCCTACATAGAGATAATTATCATCCCACAACATTTTGGCAGAAGTATCATAACAAGGTTTGGCAAATCCTTCCCCACTTATATCTACAAAGAAGAAGTGGACTGCGCCTCTTGCCAGTCTGCCTCATTCAGTTTTCCATCTACTTTAATTTTTCCATCCACACGATAGCATACATAGCCTTCGGGAAGCGTCAGCATACGTTCATACTTTTCATACAACCCCTGCCCCCAGAGCCTGTCCTGCCATTGCAAATGCAAACAAACTACCTATCAATTGTTTTCTCATAATCAGTTTTTTCATTAATTACTTTCAATAACTTGTCCCGCCCCCGATACAATTTAACCGGTCCATCCAGCAATACGGCAATTACCGTAATTTGTGAATCAAGCACATGATCGGGCACATCAATATAAAGATTACCAGGCACCTCACTCCAATAGTTCTTATTATATACCTTATAAGACAACATGGAACCATTACCTACTACCCATACCCGGTTGACTTTATTCATCAGCCCTTTCACTTCAATGGGGCCATTAGGCTTATAAGGTATATAAAGATACAAGATATCTCCCCTTTATTCAGTGTTGTATATCCCTGGAAGTGTTCTGTTGGAATACCGGCACGCGTATCATAAATCGCCTCCTTATGCTTTTTTCGTCCAACGCCCGAACTCTTTCAAGATAGCTACCTGCTCTTCCGGAATCGTACCGTCCTCTTTCGGACCGATGTCCAGCAACAGATTTCCTCCCATACTCAAGCAATCCACAAAAGTCCGCAATAAGATATAAGGAGACTTATAGTTGGTATCCGTATGCTGATAGCCCCACGAATCATTCATCGTCATACACAACTCCCAATATTTATCTTCCGGACGTACAATAGGAACTCCCTGCTCCGGCGTAGCATAATCTCCATATCCCTGGATACGCGAGTTGATAATTACATTCTTATTGTCCGAGCGCAACAAATCCACGATTCCTTTAGAGTTCCATGCCTCCGCCGTCTGTTCCCAGTCGCCATCAAACCAATACAAGTCCGGCTTCCAAGTCTTGTTCAACTCCGCCAATTGCGCCATATTAAAATTCACGAAACGTTTCCAGCGCACGGAATCATTCGTATAACGCACTTCCGTACGTGTCATGTTCGGATAATCAGGATGCGACCAGTCCAACAAGGAATAATAGAATCCCAACTTCAGTCCCTGCTTGCGGACTTCTTTTACAAAAGGACTGATCAAATCCCTTTTAGCCGGCGTACATTTTACCGTACTCAGCTCGCCCGCTTTTGTATCCCATAAAGCCATTCCATCATGGTGCTTCGTCGTAATCACCGTATAGCGGGCTCCACTCTCTTTTATCAAGTCCACCCAGGCTTTAGGATCATACTTTGAGGCAGTAAATCCATCCTTCTGGCTCATATATTCTTCATACGGAAGGTATTTATTGAAGAAAGACCAGCTTTCGGAAACCCCCTTCACCGAATAAATGCCCCAATGAATAAAAATACCCAACTTGGCATTTGAGAACCACTCCATCCTTTTTTCTTTCTTAGCATCCTGCTGTGATTTTTCCGGTGTCTGACTAATGACAGGCATAACCGCACAACAAAGAGCCGTACATAAAGCTATAATTTGCTTGTTTAGCATGTAGATAAACTTTAGATGATTAATTTCAATATTAGACAAATACAACTTATTAACAAACCCAAAAAAGGCCTATAACCTTTTAAAGATTACAGGCCTTCTCGAATTCATTCTTAAAAATCAATTATTTATTGTTTTTAAAAAGCCGACCACCACAATGGAGTAATAATCACATCACTACCTCCCTAACAATTCTACAGCCTTCTGATAATTATCAGGATCTGCATTATCAAGAGTTGTAGGATATCTCATGCGCTGAGGATAAAAATCCCACTTCTGACCATCTTTCCAAGAATCCTTTTTCAGCACATTCACCATATCAGAACCAATCAAATCACTTTCATTGGCAGGAATTTCAAAGAATGGCAATCCTAAACGACGATGATCATTCCAAATTTCGAGCACTTGATAAGGCATCTGAGCAATAAACTTTTGAGTTATAATCTTAGTTATATGGTCATTCAAAGCTTTACCATATAGAGTCTTAGATGCTACAGGATATTGGTATTGTATCTCCTTTGTTTCTTTTGTATAGCCATCCACATAAGTTGCTTTAAATGAAGACGGTTCAGTAGTATGATCAAATGCAACACTTGTTCCTACTCGATTATAGTTTGTAGAATTAATATATTTATTAGCATACTCACTCACCCCAAAATATTCAAAACTTGAACGAATACCAGCTTCATAAGCATCTTTTGCTGAGATATTTGAAATCCAACCGTACTCAGCAGGCTTCAGCCAACAAGAAATAGCTTTCCCATGGAGCAAAATAAATACGAGCTTTTCCATTGCAATAATCGCTTCCTAACATCGGAAGAGTACAACCAGGACCGTAACCATTACTTACTAATTCATTATAAGAAACTGTTGAAGACCATGTAGCACGAGTTCCTGCCGGATAACCATTCCAACATTTAGTAGCATCAATCTCTATTCTCTTCTGCTGTTTTTTATCATCCAATATCGGCTTTCCTTCAGCGTCAACAGCCAATAAAGCAAAATCTTTTGCAGATTTATCCAAATACTTATCTATGTAATTTTCAGCTTCCGTATCATCAGGCAGACAGAAAATCTTTAACGCACGAGGATCAAGATTCTCCGGAATACCATCCAACCAATATTGTTTAGTAGGATTATCCGTATTAGCAACGTAATGACGATTATAATAAATACCTAAATAATTAGCATATTTCACATTAGAGGCCAAACGAGGATACATATCAGCAACTTTCACATCACCAAGATTTGTCAATAAATTAGCTACTGTAGACGACAAAACCTGATCATCAAACGAACGCGTAAACACACCTGTCAGATTATCCCAGCCATTATTTTCTGGTACAGCAAAAATCTCATCTTGTGCCTTAATTACGTTCAACCCTTCTGAAAGCTTCACGAAATTCTTTTTCTGCTGTAACAGGATCTACCACAGATAAACGCATCGCATAACGCATTCTCAATGAATTGGCCAATTTTTGCCATTTATTAGGATTAAATCCTTGACCAAAAGTATCACATGATCCCTCATCTCCTTCAGCTTCAACAGATGTATCTATTGCTTCTGAAGCCTCTTTTAATTCTTTTAAGATAAAAGCATATACATCCTTTTCTGAATCAAACTCCGGATTTTCACCCAAGAAACCATCAATAGCATAAGGACCCAAATTATCTGTAAACTCACTAATCAAATAAGCACGCCAGATACGAGCAAATTGTTTTACATTCGGAAAAATTTTTCTCATGCACCGTAGCAGTACCTGAAGCAACTTGCTGCTCTGCTGTATTAATTGCTAATGTAGCATTTTTTATGCTATTAGAAATACAGGGATAATAATAACTACTAGTATAGTCATCAGTATAACGTCCCACATTCAAGAAGCTCATTTCACCAATTACACGAGCAGCACTTCCCCAATTATACACAACAATACGCTCAGATACCCCTGGATCCATTTTAGCTTGTGCTATAGCATTATTTAAAGCAAATTGAGGTTTCACATATTCTATAGTAGCTGTGATAGGACTTGTATTAACCTCATCAAAATCAGAGCATGAAAACAAAACAGTACAAAGGCTCCAAGTCCTAATATTATAGTCTTTATATCTTTCATAATTTTATTTCCTTTAATTTCTTAGAAACCAAGAGTTACATTAAACAAATAAGTACGTGATGTAGGTGCAGAAGCATTTTCCATACCCGTAGCATTTGTACTGGTTGCATAAACCGATTCTGGATCAATTCCATTTAAGTTACTCTTTATCATCCATACATTATTAACAGAAACACCTAATTTCAGACGCTGAATTGGAGTTTTCTTTAACAAAGAAGATGGGAAGGAATAAGTTAAAGATACATTACGCAAACGAATATTTGTTGCATCATAAATGTATGCTTCTGAAATTCGCACGACCTGTACCTAAAGGCTTGATAATACTTTTGCAAAGAGACAGGTGTCTGGTTCTGGGCATAACTGCCATCCGATTGTCTAATGACACCAGGTACAACAATATCATCACGTTTTCCACCAGGAGCTGTCACTTCTGCAATACCTGAGCTCTGTAATTCCAAATTTGTAAACGAGAAAATATCACCGCCAAAACGTCCATCAATTAAGAAGCTAAATCCAAAGTTTTTATAAGTAAAACTATTAGTCCATCCCGCCATCATATCCGGCTGCTGTTCACCAATTTTATAACGTTCACTTGTAGCCTGAGGCAAACCGGAATCACTTAATAATAATTGTCCATAATAAGGGCTATTCACATCTTCTACCCGCTGATACTTCGTTCCCCAGATTTCTCCATATACACCACCTGCAACTGCATAAATTTGTAGTGCATCAGAACCACCTAAAGAATATCTCATACCCGGCTGTCCTGGTAAAGTTCAATAATCTTACTCTTATTTCTTGAAATATTTAATTGTGTATCCCAACTAAAATCTTTTGTTTCTACCGGACGTGCATTCAACATTAACTCAATACCAGTATTCTGTATATTACCCGCATTAATTTTCATGCTTTCATATCCAGAAAGATTATTCATCGGAATATTCATCAACTGGCGCTTTGCATTCGTTTTATACCATGCAAAGTCAATACCAAAACGATTATTAAAAAACTTCAATTCTGTACCAACTTCCCATGAAGTAATAAGTTCACTCCGCACATCTGCATCATATTTAATTTTTCCTTGATCTGCAGTAGGCTGACCACCAATAGAAGAAATCGTATAAGTATCATATAACTGATATGGATCCATATCATTACCAACCTGAGCAAATGAAGCACGAACTTTAGCATAAGTAAACCATTCAGGCATAGTTTTACCAATCTTATTGACCATGTCACTAATTACCCATGACACAGAAACAGAAGGATAAAAGAATGAACGATTCTTCTTTGACAATGCCGAAGACCAATCATTACGGAATGTAGCATCCAAGAATGCCCAACCATCATAGTTTATACCCAATGTTCCATATAATGAATTAATTTTTTTATGAGAATAAAATTCTGTTATTCCCAACTGATCTTTCGGACCATTATTTAAAGAAAACAAATCAGGAGCAGTTAATTTACCCATACTTACTTCTACACCTGTTGATTTACGTTCCATAAGGTTACCTCCGAAAGAGAAGTTACCACCCCAGTTACCAAAAATATGATCTTTATGTCCACTAATTAAGAAGCTAAAGTTATTTTCATAAAACTTTTGTTCCCCCATCGTATAACGGCTATCACCATCGTTTATTGTACTTCCTGCATATAGTTTATCATCACGTTCAGTAAAGTACATATCACTACCAGCTCTAATTTCTGCATCCAACCATTCTGTTATCTTATATTTTAAAGACCCATTCATCAAAAAACGATTACGAGAGTCTTTATTAGGGTTATATTCTTTCAACCAATAAGGATTGACCCCGCTTCTATTCCACCAAGTCATATTACCATATTCATCCTTTAACGGACTGGAAAAATCACGTATATCAATAGTGGTCGGAAGATTAAACACTGTATAAAAAGCGTTAGCATCACGTGAACCACCTTGTGGACGATTATTTGCTAATGAATTAATATACTGTACTTTTGCATCCACACTCCAACGGTCATCTTTTCCGAAAGAAGAAGAAGCACGCAAAGTTAAGTTTGTACGATGTAATTCAGAGCCTGGAATTTTACTTGCATCATCCATACGATTCAAAGATGTATAAATTGCTGTTTTTCCAAACATCTGTGAGAATGATATACTTTCAGTAAAGTTAATACCTGTATCAAAATAATTCTTCACATTATCATAAGCCTGCATTATCCCAGTACTTCCATCCCATTTGGTATACTCTTGTCCTGTAATAGCAGGTCCCCAGCTATTTCCATTTGTTGCATCATAAACACCATTTTCACCTTGTCCAAAAGGCTTGTCTGACGCTTAGGTAACATAAATAATGTTTCAGCAGATACAGATGCGGAAATTGTAACTCCCAAACCTGGATTTTCTTTACCTTTCTTTGTTGTAATCAAAATAACGCCATTACCTGCACGAGATCCATAAAGTGCGGCAGCAGAAGCACCTTTCAATACGGACATAGACTCAATATCTTCCGGATTAATATCTGAAAGACCATTACCCATATCCATTGAGGGATTGTCAATATCATTATTGCTAGCTCCTGTAAAGTTATCCATAGGAACACCATCAACCACAATCAACGGCTGATTCGTACCTGTTACAGAGTTTGCACCACGCAACTGAATTTTTGAAGATCCACCAGGCCCATTACTAGAACGAATAATTTGCACACCTGAAATCTTTCCAGACAAAGCATTGGCAAGATTTGTTTCACGAGCCTCAACCAAAGATTCTCCTTTTACTTCCTGCATTGCATAACCCAAAGCTTTCTTTTCACGCTTGATACCCAAAGCAGTCACCACCACTTCCTGAAGAACCTCGGTATCATCAGACATTTGAATCGTTCCAAGATCTGATACAGCTTTTAACTGTTGTGTCTTATAACCTATATAAGACAATTCAAGTGTAGCTCCAGAAGTTACTTGCAAAGTGAACTTACCATCAATATCCGTAATCGTACCATTTGTAGTACCAACTTCAAGAATACTTACACCTATCAAAGGCTCACCTTGAGCGTCAACAACTGTACCTTGAGTGGTAATTTTAGCAGACTGTTGTAGTATAGATGCATCCACTGACTTTTCAGGAGCAGCCCATACAGTTCCCCATCCGGAAACAACCAACAATAAAAACATTTGTGAAAACCTACCAATTCTCATAAATTAATTAGATTAATGATATAACTTAGAATTAGAATTTATTATTCAAAAAAAGACGAGAAGTCAACAAGGCGCCAATTAAATATTTTAAAAATATCCATGGCTAATTTTCTTAGAAATCACATTAATGTTTACATTTATAAAATTATTCATAGTGCAAATATAGATATATTTTAATTAATCCACTCTTTATATATAGAAAAAAAATGAATAAAATTGAATATTATTAATACCGCATAAGTTAAAAAACAAGCAAGGAATCAGAAAGGCTTCACATAGACATACACATTCTAACAATAAAATAAAGAAGTTACAGTTTAAAGGTATGACAACATCCGTTACATCCAAGTTTTTTTTGAACAAAGATTCTTTTTCTAAAAAAGTGCGACGCTACAACAAAACAAGAGGCAAGAAGAACATACAAAAGGGCACAAAAAAACTCCGCCAATTAGCGGAGTTCTATAACAGAAGCGGAAGCTGGGGGATTCGAACCCCCGGTACGGTTACCCGTACGGCAGTTTAGCAAACTGCTGGTTTCAGCCACTCACCCAAACTTCCAGTAGCTGATGTAGCGCATACGGGAATCGAACCCGTGTTTCAGCCGTGAGAGGGCCGCGTCCTAGCCACTAGACGAAAGCGCCATTCTCTTTCCTTATATAGAAGCGGGCTGGGGGGATTCGAACCCCCGGTACGGTTACCCGTACGGCAGTTTAGCAAACTGCTGGTTTCAGCCACTCACCCAAACTTCCAATCTTCTTTGGGAACGCATCTTCTCTCAAATGCGGTGCAAATATAGAGCGACTTTTTGAGTTGTGCAAACTTTTGCAAAGATTTTTTCGCAAACACACCTTTCCCTTAACCTGTTTCTATAGCCTGTACTACTTTGTAATTAATGCAAAATAATAATATACCACAAAATAGGTATTGTACAACACAAGGTTTTTCACTACCTTTGCATTCGGTTTAGAGAACCACATTTACATAACTTTTTAATATTTCAAATTTATGGCAATGAATTTTAAAGAAGGCCGTTGGAACCATGAAATCAACGTCACCGATTTCGTAAAGACAAACATTACGCCTTACGAGGGCGACGCTTCATTCCTGTCCGTCCTACTGAACGTACAAAAAGTTGCTGTTTGGAACAAATGTTTGGGCTTTGACTGAAGAACGCGCAAACAATGGTGTACGCTCGCTCGATCCGTCCACAGTATCAACCATCACTTCTTTCGCACCGGGATATATTGATAAGGAAAATGAAGTCATTGTCGGCTTGCAGACTGACGAAGTGTTGCGCCGCGCAATCAAACCTTTTGGAGGTATCAAGGTAGTAGAAAAAGCTTGCCGTGAAAACGGAGTAGAAGTTGACCCGAAGGTTAAAGATATTTTCACTCATTATCGCAAAACTCATAACGATGGGGTTTTCGATGCATACACAGAAGAAATCCGTTCTTTTCGCTCACTTGGTTTCTTGACAGGACTTCCTGACAACTATGCACGTGGACGAATCATCGGTGACTACCGTCGTCTGGCACTGTACGGTCTGGACAGACTGATTGAAGCTAAACAGAATGATTTACGTCATCTGACAGGCCCAATGACCGATGCCCGTATCCGCCTTCGCGAAGAAGTAGCTGAGCAGATTAAGGCGCTGAAGGAAATCAAGGTCATGGGAGAGCAATACGGTCTTGAACTGGGACGTCCGGCTCACAATGCGCAGGAAAGCTGTTCAGTGGGTATATATGGCTTACCTGGCTGCCGTAAAAGAACAGGATGGTGCTGCCATGTCATTGGGTAACGTATCGTCTTTCCTGGATATCTATATTGAATACGATATGGCTCATGGCCTGATTGATGAAGCACACGCTCAGGAATTGATTGACCAGTTTGTCATCAAACTGCGTATGGTACGCCACTTGCGTATGCAGGCTTATACTGACATCTTTGCCGGTGATCCGACATGGGTTACAGAATCCATCGGTGGACGCTTCAACGACGGACGTACAAAAGTAACCAAGACTTCATTCCGTTTCTTGCAGACATTGTACAACCTCGGTCCTTCACCAGAACCTAACTTGACCGTGCTGTGGAGCCCGGAACTGCCGGAAGGTTTCAAGAACTTCTGTGCACAGGTTTCTATCGATACATCTTCTATCCAGTACGAGAACGACGACCTGATGCGTGAAGTACGTAACTCTGACGACTACGGTATCGCTTGCTGTGTATCTTATCAGGACATCGGTCGTCACATCCAGTTCTTCGGTGCACGCTGTAACCTGGCCAAGGCATTGCTGCTGGCTATCAACGGCGGACGCTGTGAAAACACCGGCACACTGATGGTGAAGGATATTCCGGCATTGAGCGGTGATGTATTGAACTTTGAAGAAGTGCTTGCCAACTATAAGAAAGTGCTGAAAGAAATGGCACGCGTGTACAACGAAGCCATGAACATCATCCACTACATGCACGACAAGTATTATTACGAAAAGGCTCAGATGGCTTTCGTAGATACTGATCCGGTCATCAACCTGGCTTACGGTGTAGCAGGTATGTCTATCGCTGTGGATTCACTTTCTGCCATCAAGTATGCGAAGGTAACAGCTCGTCGTAACGACATCGGACTGACAGAAGGATTCGACATCGAAGGTGAATTCCCTTGCTTCGGAAATGACGATGACCGTGCAGACCACCTGGCTGTAGACTTGATTTACTACTTCGACGAAGAGCTGAAGAAATTGCCGGTTTACAAGAATGCCAAACCGACCTTGTCTATCCTGACCATTACTTCAAATGTGATGTATGGTAAGAAAACCGGTGCAACTCCCGATGGCCGTGCCAAAGGTGTGGCATTCGCTCCTGGAGCCAACCCGATGCACGGACGCGACAAGAACGGTGCCATTGCTTCTCTGAGTTCTGTAGCTAAATTGCGCTACCGCGACTCACAGGATGGTATCAGTAACACCTTCTCTATCGTACCGAAATCTTTGGGAGTAGATATGGAAAACCGTATCGAGAACCTGGTAACGATGATGGACGGTTACTTCGTGAAAGGTGCACACCACCTGAACGTAAACGTATTGAACCGGGAAATGCTGGAAGATGCCATGGAGCATCCGGAAAAATATCCTCAGCCTGACAATTCGTGTATCTGGTTATGCAGTGAACTTCATCAAACTGAGCCGTGAGCATCAGCTGGAAGTAATTTCACGCAGCTTCCACGAACGCATGTAATTCTTGCATAAAGAGTATATAATTTTAACTGGACACAAACTACCCGGATTTCAGTCTGGTAGTTTGTGTCTATTATTTTTATCCTATCATGATTAGAGTACATTCATACGAATCATTAGGCACTTACGACGGTCCGGGAATACGTCTCGTTGTTTTCTTGCAAGGCTGTAATTTCCGATGCCTTTATTGTGCCAACCCCGATACCATTGACGCCAAAGGAGAAAGTAAAGAAACCGCCCCGAAGAGATTCTCAAGATGGCTGTAAGTCAGAAACCTTTTTTCGGGAAAAAAGGAGGTATTACTTTTAGTGGAGGAGAACCGACTTTTCAGGCCAAAGCCTTGGTTCCCTTTATTCCGCATGCTGAAAGAAGTGGGCATTCATATCTGCGTGGACACAAATGGAGGAATCTGGAACGAAGATGTAAAGGAACTGCTTTCGCTGGCAGACCTCGTTCTGCTTGACGTAAAAGAATTTAATGACGAACGCCATAAAGCACTCACTGCCAGAAGCAATGCACAGACCCTGAAAACTGCTGCTTGGCTTGAAGAAAATCAGAAACCGTTCTGGCTGCGCTATGTATTGGTACAGAAATACAGTTATTTTAAAGAAGACATAGAAGCACTTGGTGAACATTTCAAAAATTATCGCATGATTGAACGGGTTGAAATACTTCCCTATCACACCTTAGGCGTACACAAATACGAAGCTATGAAACTGGACTATCAGTTGAAGGATGTGAAACTCAACACACAAGTTCAATTGGACGAAGCGAAAGAGTTGTTCGAAAAGTACTTCAAGACAGTTTACGTAAACTAACAAATTAGTTTACAATGCCTTATTCACCCCAGTACTTCTTAAGAAGTACTATAGTACTTTCAAGCAAGTACTGAAGTACTTCCCCGGCAGTACTACGGTACTTTTTAGGAAGTACTGAGACCATTCCTAACCGCGTAAAACAAAAAGTCACAACTTTTTCTGAAAAAATTTATCATCTCCATGCAGTAATTACATCTATGTTTCATTTATTATACAAACAACAAGAAACAATAAGACTATAATTACTATATGGAAAAAATAAGGTTAGTGAACAGTACCGAGATGGGAAAAGAAAATTCAAAAAGAATTTCCAGTAAACAGCTGGAAGCAAAAATTACAAGCTTTCACCATTATATTGGCTGTAATCGTCATGAATATATTGTGGTGGACAGGTACCCAGTTCTTGGAGTTGAACAATAACCACAATATAACAGAAACTGCAAGACCTTTTAGCCAACAGGCCATGCAGCACAAATAACCCTTTTCAGGGAAAAAGGCAAAAAAGAAGTCCTGGCACCTCAACTCAAAATGCCAGGACTTCTTTTTTGTATTCTATTTGCATCTACAGCAACAAGACTGTCAGTTCACGAGCTCCATGTGCTCCCATTACCAACGCCTGTTCAATATCTGCAGTTTTTGAAGGACCTGAAATGAAAACGCCGTAACCATACTCTCCTGTATCTATCTTCTGATAAGCTTCGTGCATGTTATTTACCAAATTTTTCCGGTCAAGCAGAAGAATTAAAGCTTCAGAAATAAAATACACCGCACGCTGTTCCACATCCTGCTGCACCCAGACAGCCCCATTCTCACACACTCCGATGCGTCCGTCTACTACAGCCAGGTCTGTACCATCCAAATCGGCAGAAGCAGCCACATCATCAGGGTGAAAAGTGGCACAAGTAATATTCTTCAGATTGGAAGCAATACGTTTGGCTTCCGGATACAATTTACGAACCAACTCGTTGACATCTTCTCCCTCATTGACCGTCACCACACGTCCGCCGACCTCTGCCACAACCTTACAGAATTGTGCTACCGGATCAGCGTACGTAATTGCCCCTTGTTCCAATGCAGACAGATCCGGCTTTTCATAACGTACTCGCGTATTACGACGTATGTTCTGCAATATATCTTCTCTACGACTCATAGCTTCCCTATTTTACTTTACCCTTTTTCCACATTTCATTAAAAACTTTCCTTGGCAAACTGTGGCATTTCATGTTCTTTTCCCCAGTCATTCAATCCATTGTACACCAATGAACGAGGGAAAGAATTCACCCACGATGCCCGTGCCAGAGCCAAATTAAATAAAGACGGATGTTCCATCAGCACTTTCATTCCACCCGACATCAAACGCTTGGACGAGCTGGCTACTCCCCAAGCCATCCAGTTTCTGTCTCCAACGATAAATCTGGTCTGCCAAATCTACTTTCGCCGGACACACATTCTGACAAGAGTAACACAAAGAGCACGCCGACACATTATCATAATAGTGCAAAGGCGCTTTCAGCATTCCCAGGTTAATGCCAATCGGACCTGGAATAAAATAGGTATAAGAATATCCGCCAGAACGACGATACACTGGACACGTATTCATACAAGCTCCACAACGCAGACAGTTCAGCGTCTTCACATGCTCCTGATCAGCCAGAATATTACTACGTCCGTTATCTACAATAATGATATGCAGTTCACCTCCTTTGCGGGGTTTGCGATAATGTGAAGTATAGGTAGTGATGGGTTGTCCGGTACCAGAACGTGCCAGCAAGCGGGTAAATACACCCAGTGCTTCACGGTCGGGCACAATCTTTTCCAACCCGAAAGCAGCAATCTGCAATTTAGGTTGCGAGGTACCCATATCTGCATTACCTTCATTGGTACACACCACAAACTCACCCGTAGAAGCCACGGCAAAATTAGCACCTGTCATGGCTGCTTCTGCTTCAATAAACTTATGACGCAGATTCTTACGCGCCGCATGGGTCAAATAAGTCTGGTCATTGTTGCCCGGCTCCGTACCCATCTCTTTCACAAACAGTTCACCGATTTCTTCCTTCTTGATATGGATGGCTGGCACCACGATGTGACTAGGTTTCTTATGCATCAGCTGAAGAATTCTTTCTCCCAAATCACTTTCCACCACGTCAATTCCTTTCTGAATCAGATATTCATTCAGTCCGCATTCTTCGGCCAGCATCGATTTACTCTTGATAAAGCGATGCACATTGTGTCCGTGCAGAATATTATAGATTATAGAACAATACTCATCGGCATCTTTCGCCCAATACACATGGGCTCCGTTTGCCTGTGCGTTCTTTTCGAACTCCTGCAAAAGCAAATCCAGGTGACTGTTGCTGTACATCTTGATGGCAGAAGCCATGTCGCGCAACTGTTCCCATTCCGGTACCTCCCGGCTAATCTTATCCCGTTTGGCACGCATCATCCACAAGGTCTGGTCATGCCATCCATCGCCAGTTTCTTATTTTCCTGAAACTTCTCGGCGGCTTTTGAATGTTTCGTACTCATAGTCCTGTAGCTAAAACTTCTACAATATGAATGGTTTTGATAGGCAACTTCTCTCTGGCAATTATCCCGTTCTGATGCATCAGACAGGAGCCATCGGCACCTACGATATATTCTGCACCCGCATCCATGTGACGTTTCACCTTATCACGTCCCATCTGTCCCGATACGGCGTGTTCTTCTACTGCAAACATACCTCCAAATCCACAACACTCATCCGGTCTTTCCGGCTCTACCACTTCGATGTCTTTCACCAAGGAAAGCAAATCACGAAAGCCTTTATTATAATACGGGATATTCAATTCGCTCGGTGAAGAAAGGTGCATCAGACGCACTCCATGACAACTGTTCTGGATACTGACCTTGTGAGGGAAAGAAGCCTGCAAGGAAGTGGGTTTCACCACGTCATGAATAAATTCGCAGATATCATAAATTTTGCCTTCGCTGGCACAACGATGAGGTTCCTTGGCTAATAGCTGTCCATAATGATCACGCACAAATACCACACAGCTGGCCGACGGGCCTACAATGTAATCATACTGTTCAAAAAGACGGTCAAAACGTTTGGCCAATTCTACTGACTCTTCTTCAAATCCTGCATTCGCCATCGGTTGTCCGCAGCAAGTCTGGTCCAGCGGATAATCTACATCCACCCCAGGCTTTTCAGCAACTTAAAAGAAGCCACTCCCACCTGCGGATAAACGGCATTGATATAACAGGGAATAAATAATCCTACTTTCATATACTTAAAATCTGTTATTCGTCTTCTTTCGAGCAAAAGTAAAAGGTTTTCTCCGGAAATGAAAACTTTATTTCAGATTTTGAAAACAATTTAAACCACCATAACAAAATGTAAAAAATGCGTGCGCCCCGCGAATCACTTCGCAGGGCGCACCCAACTAATAACTAACTTCTTTTACTTTTGTGGTTTACGTAATTTCTATATGACTAACACTGCAAAGATAGGTGTTAAAGGCTGTACCCGCAATACCTAAATGTAGGTATTTTAGAATTAATCCAAATAACAACCTTTCTAAAGATTCATTTTCACTTCACTCAACTCTACCAACTTATTTACGATGGCATAAATGGTCAGTCCGGCGGCCGAATGAATCTGTAATTTTCGCGTAATGTTCCGGCGGTGTGTAATGACCGTATGCACGGAAATATAGAGTTTTTCGGCAATTTCCTTATTGGTCATTCCTCTTACCACACAACCTACGATTTCTTTTTTCCCCGCTGGCTCAATGAGTCCTGATCGCTTTCTTCCTCATCCGCTACGTTCATCAGCAACGAAATTTTATGCGACAAAGAATCCACGTCGTCAAATAAATTGACCGAGTCATCGTAGCCTTTGAGCCTGGTTGGCATCCACCATCGTGTAAATCAGCGATACGAATTTCATGGCAGCTTTCCGGATATTCCTGCTTGAAAGCAGCCACATCGAACCATCCTCCAAACTGAGGGTTGATAATCAAAATTTGTGGAGTATGTGCCTCCATACAATGCTTCAGGCCCTCTTCTGAAGAAACCTCTATTACCTGTACCGGCAAATCAGGCAGACGCCTCAACACAGACACGAGTCCGCTGCGAATAATCATCGACGTATCTGCCACAGCAATGTATATTGTTTCCTGCGGTTTCATTTTATCTCCTTTTCCAACTCCATGATTGCGGGCACGAAAATAAAATCTTCCACCCGGTTGTGCGAAGCCAAATCCTCCTCACAACTAAATATATCGAACAAGGTAGCATTCAACAGCCTGGTTATCCCCGCCCGACGGATAATATTTGATAATGATATTTTTCAGCTCGGTCAACTTGGCATTGATCTGGTCATGGTGACGGGCAAAAACTCCGATGCTGTAATCTTTCAGCCGTTCTCCCTTCAGCAAATGTTCCACATAAGTAAATACCTTTTCATTCTCATATTCCATGTGCTTGCGTACCTCGTGCACGTACGCATCGAAGAACTTCACAATCAGAAAAGCCACTTCATTCTCCGATGAACAATCGATTGCCTCTATCAGTTTCCGGCGGATAGAAGGCAACTGGAAATCCAGGAAATAGGAATGAGCCTTTTTAAGGTATTCCATCAATGCAGGAATGGAAAGCCCCTGCAAATGGTCGTGAATATGATTGCTCTCCTCGCCCAGGAAATTGACCACTATCAGGAATGTATTGCAATCCACCTGATTCATGTCGCACACTTCCTGCACGGACTTGTCACCAAACCCTAATGAGATACCAAAACGGCTCATCACCTGCAGAAGAGCATAATTCTCACAAATCAAGTCGCCCATCTTATCGGTGGGTTTATACATTCGCGTAGTATTGTTACACATAAATATCGTATTCATAAATTCACACTGCAAAATAAGAGAATCCTTTCAACACCCGCAATCACCATTTGTAGGTATATTGTCTGAAACATATCTGTCAGGCAAAGATAAGGCAGGCACCGCATTTCTACCAGCCGAAAATACACAAAAATCCCTAAAGAAAAGAGAGAAAACGAGCCATCATATTCAGAAAAAAAATACCTTTGTTACATAAACTTTAAAATTATCATATTATGTATACCATACAGACCAACGCTTCCGGCACACGCAGCATGGAAATTTCTGAAAAGCATCTGGAAACTATCGAAAATATTCGCTCTTCCAACAGCTTATTGACAGCAACGGAATTGTGGACGAAACCGTACTTGACAAACTGAAACTGAACATTCGTTCGCTCATTGCGTCCATGGAAGAAAACAGCAAGGACTTGCTCGATTTGTGCATTGACGTGATTTATCACAACAACATGAAAGCATTCGGCTTTACACCAGCTCATCCTTCTTTATATCAAATGGGAAAGAGAAAAAGAAGAGAAAGAGGAACAAGAAGAAACTGAAGAAAACCACAATTAAAGAAACGCCTTGAAAGAATACAAGCTGACCGACTGGTTGCCTACTACCAAGAAAGAGGCTGAACTGAGGGGATGGAACGAACTTGACGTCATCATCTTCAGTGGAGATGCGTACGTGGACCATCCATCTTTCGGTGCTGCCGTCATCGGACGAATGCTCGAAGCCAAAGGACTGAAAATAGCCATCATCCCCCAGCCCAACTGGCGCGATGACCTGCGCGACTTCAAGAAACTGGGAAGACCAAGATTGTTCTTCGGCGTATCTGCCGGATGTATGGACAGCATGGTCAACAAATACACTGCCAACCGACGGCTGAGAAGCGAAGATGCCTATACACCCGATGGACGCCATGACATGCGCCCTGAGTATCCCAGCATTGTCTATACGCAGATTCTGAAAAAACTGTACCCTGACGTACCAGTGATTTTAGGCGGTATCGAAGCCTCTCTTCGACGCCTGACGCACTATGACTATTGGGAAGAGAAATTACGTCCTTCCATCTTAGTAGAATCAGGAGCCGACCTGCTTATTTACGGAATGGGAGAAAAACCCATTACGGAACTGAGCAAGCGCTTGCTTGAAGTAGAAGGAGAAGTTCATGCTGGAGACTTGCCACACGACATTCCACAAACAGCCTACCTGATTTCACAAAAAGAGGTAGCTGCTCTGCCGGAAAACCCGAACGGCCAAGGCGACCTGACACTCTATTCGCATGAAGAATGCCTGAAGGATAAGAAAAAGCAGGCACAGAACTTCCGACACATCGAGGAAGAATCCAACCGCTATGCGGCAGGCTCGCATCCTTCAGCAGGTAGGAAAGCAGACGGTGGTTACCAACCCGCCTTTATCCTCCCATGACGCAAGGAGGAGAGCCTGGACATGTCGTTCGACCTTCCTTATACCCGTCTTCCGCATCCTAAATACAAAAACAAGCGGATTCCGGCCTATGAAATGATCAAGTTCTCTGTCAACATCCACCGGGGATGCTTTGGCGGATGTGCTTTCTGTACCATCTCGGCCCATCAGGGAAAGTTCATTGTCAGCCGAAGCAAGGAAAGTATTCTCAAGGAAGTAAAAGCCATCGCTGAAATGCCCGACTTCAAAGGGTATCTAAGCGATTTGGGAGGTCCCTCGGCCAACATGTACCAAATGGGTGGAAAAGATACGGCTCTTTGCCGTCGCTGCAAACGTCCGTCGTGCATCCATCCTAAAGTCTGCCCGAATCTGAACACTGACCACCAGCCGTTATTAGAGATATACCATGCAGTAGACAGTTTGCCAGGCATCAAGAAAAGCTTTATCGGTAGTGGAGTGCGTTACGACCTGCTTCTGCATCAGAGTAAAGATGCAAAGACCAACCAGAGTACCAAGGAATATACTCGTGAACTGATTACACGTCACGTAAGCGGACGACTGAAAGTAGCTCCGGAACATACCAGTGACAAAGTGCTATATCTGATGCGCAAGCCACCGTTCGAGCAGTTCTACGAGTTCAAGCGTATCTTTGACAAAATCAACAAAGAAGCGGGATTAAGGCAACAGATTATCCCCTACTTCATCAGCAGTCACCCTGGCTGTACGGAAGAGGACATGGCCGAACTGGCGGTCATCACCAAGAAACTGGACTTCCACCTGGAGCAGGTACAGGACTTTACGCCTACCCCCATGACCGTCTCTACGGAAGCATGGTACACAGGCGTACATCCCTACACACTGGAACCTGTATTCTCGGCCAAGACCCCTCGTGAAAAACTGGCTCAACGTATGTTCTTCTTCTGGTATAAACCTGAGGAACGGAAGGCCATTATCAACGAATTACGGAAAATCGGTCGAAACGACCTTATCAACAAGCTATACGGGAAATCATGATTTTTCACAGCAAAATTCGTCCGTGTCAAGCATGACGCGGACGAATTTTACGTACTACAGCCGACAGACTTTTCTGAATTGTCCGAGTCAACACAATCAAGGTAACAGCCACCAAGATGAGGAATATTCCCCAGCCTTCCTGCATGGTAAACTCTTCCCCAAAAATCAAGGCACCGATACATACAGCCGTCACCGGTTCCATGGCTCCTAATACCGAAGTCATTGTTCCACCAATATTCTGTACGGCCAATACCAAGGTAATATTGGAAATAACAGTAGGCACCACCGCCAGCAAGAACAGATTACCGATTGAAACTGCATCCGGTACCGACTGTATTCCTTGATTGGTCAATGCCTTTATGGCAAACAGCACCGTACTTACGATAAATACGTAAAAAGCTAATTTCCGCCCGCTCATATCACGCAATCTTGATTTATTGACTGCCACAATGTATCCGGCATAACATACAGCCGAAAGCAGAACAATAACCACTCCCGTCGCATCGGCCGACAGCTCATCTCCTTTCAACGAAAGTTCAGATACACCATATATTGCCAGCAGAATAGCTGCCCACGTTACCCAGGAAGCTTTCTCACGGAACAAGACCAACATCAGCAAAGTCACAAACACGGGATAGGTAAAATGAAGCGTCGTGGCTACCCCGGCTCCCATAAACCCATATCCCCAGAACAGGAACATAGCTGAGCCTGTGTACAGCAGTCCCAGCAAAAGAAACATCGGAATATCACGGCTCTCTATACGGAATGATTCTTTCTTTATTTTCATCATGGCCCCAATGCAAAGGTGGCAAAGAGAAAACGATAAAAAGAATCGAATCAAACATCATCCCTTTCTGCATCAAAGGCAGCGTGAACAAGGGTATCAAACCAAATGTTACCGAAGTGGCAATCCCATAGAAGAAACCTTTCAAACTATTCATATTTTCTGATTTTACGATAAAAACGCCGCAAAGGTACACAATTTGGCCGACATTCCTAAAAAAGAAAAGAAGCGGCAGATACCTCATTATCGGGTTTCTGTCGCTTCCTCCATATAAAATCACTTGAACTTTTATCGTTCTCCTATCGGCTTATAGTCCACTTCCTCCAGCACATTCTTATATGCCGGACGGATAATGCGACGACCTTCGAAGTTCAGTTCCTCAATACGGTGTGCCGTCCATCCCACAATACGGGCCATGGCAAACAGTGGCGTATAGATTTCATGCGGCAAGCCCATCAGTTCGTAGATAAAGCCTGAATAGAAATCCACATTCGAGCAAACCTGCTTCTTGGTTCCTTTCACTTTCTTGAAGCATTCGATGGCACGCTGTTCCAACAGTTCAAGGAAGGCAAATTCTTTCTCACACCCCTTTTCTGCCACCAGTTCACCAGCCAGTTCTTTCAGCAATACGGCACGCGGATCAGAAATAGTGTACACCGCATGACCGATACCGTAAATCAACCCACTGCCATCGTAGGCTTCTTTATTCAGCATACGGGTCAGATAGGTATCGATTTCGTCTACATTCGTCCAGTCAGAAATCACCTCTTTCAAGTGATGGAACATCTTGACCACCTGAATGTTGGCACCTCCATGTAAAGGACCTTTCAACGAACCGATTCCGGCTGCAATGCTAGAATAAGTATCCGTGCGAGTAGAGCTGGTGACACGTACGGTAAATGTTGAGTTATTACCACCTCCATGCTCTGCCTGAAGCACCAGCAGCAAGTCGAGCATACGCGCTTCCAGTGGAGTGTATTCTTTCTTAATCATGTAAAGGAAGTTTTCGGCCAGCGACAGATTCTCGTGCGGATGGCGAATGTGCAGCGAACGTCCGTGTATGCTGTGACGATAGATGCTATACGCATACGCAATGATGGTCGGGAACTTTGAAATCAGTTCGATGGACTGACGCATCAGGTTGTCGCGTGAAATATCATCCGGATTCGGGTCGAACGTGTACATTTCGAGCACACTACGTGCCAGGATGTTCATGATGTTCTGCCCTTCCAGATCGATAATGTTCATGGTCGTCTTCTTGTCCAGCGGCATGTTGTCATTGATGAGCTCCTTGAACGAAGCCAGTTGTTCGCTGTCCGGAAGTTCACCCGACAACAACAGGTAAGCCACTTCCTCAAAGCCGAAACGCTTCTCGCGCAGCAAGGCATGAGCAATGTCATCCAAATCGTATCCGCGATAGAACAACTTGCCCGGAATAGCCTTCAATCCCTGGTCGGTACGTTCATAGCCCACCACATTACCAATCTTTGTCAGTCCCACGAGCACACCCGTACCATCTTCGTTACGCAGCCCCCGCTTTACATTGTATTTCGTGAACAGTTCATTGTCGATGCGGCATGCCTGCTTGGCACACTCGGAAAGTTTGTAAACTATATATTCTTTCTTCATAAACTTCTCTTTTTATCCATTAAAAACACTCCGACAAGAAAATCCTCCGACTATTACAGCAAAGAAATGATTTCCTGTCCAAATTCATTCGTGCCCAACGCGTGGCCATTCGGCATGAAACGCGCCAAATCATGAGTAGCCTCCCCTTTGGAGAAAGCTTTCTCCAAAGCATTCACAATCAGTTGGGCAGCTTCTTTCCAGCCCATGTACTCCAGCATCATGACAGAAGAAAGCAGCAAGGAACACGGATTCACCACATTCTTTCCGGCAATGTTCGGTGCCGTGCCGTGAGTCGCTTCAAAGATGGCATGTCCGCTCTTGTAATTGATGTTGGCTCCCGGTGCGATACCGATACCGCCCACCATGGCAGCCAGCTGGTCGGACACATAATCGCCGTTCAGGTTCAGCGTAGCAATGACCGAATATTCTTCCGGAATGAGCAGGGTATTTTGCAGGAAAGCATCTGCAATGCAATCCTTCACCACCACTTTTCCATCGTTGATGGCTTTGGCTACGGCAGCCTTGGCAGACTCTTCACCCAGCTCTTTCTTCAGGCGGTCATATTCGTTCATAGTGAAAGTCTGGTCCTTGAACTCGGTTTCGGCCACTTCGTATCCCCAGCGCTTGAAACCTCCTTCCGTAAACTTCATGATATTTCCCTTGTGTACCAGTGTCACTGACGGCAGGCCGTGTTGCAATGCGTATTCAATGGCTGCACGTACCAGTCGCTGGGTACCTTCCTTTGACACGGGTTTCACACCAAATGAAGAGGTTTCCGGGAAACGTACCTTGGTCACACCCATCTCATCACGAAGGAAAGCATAGAATTTCTGTGCTTCCGGTGTACCTTGTTCCCATTCGATACCCGCATAAATGTCTTCCGTATTTTCGCGGAAAATGTGCATGTTCACCTTGTGCGGCTCTTTCACCGGAGAAACGACTCCTTTGAACCAGCGTACCGGACGCAAGCAGACATACAAATCGAGCGTCTGACGCAATGCCACGTTCAGCGAACGGATACCACCGCCTACCGGAGTGGTCAACGGACCTTTAATACCTACCAGATATTCCTTAAATGCTTCCAGCGTAGCCTTCGGCAACCATTCACCAGTCTGCTCAAAAGCCTTTCCACCGGCCAGCACCTCTTTCCATTCAATACGGCGCTTACCTACGTAGGCCAGCTCTACCGCTGTATTGACAATTTTCTGACAAACCGGAGTGATTTCTGCTCCTACTCCATCCCCTTCAATAAAAGGAATCACTACGTGATCGGGAACCACCAGTTTCCCGTCCTGCATATACATCTTATTGCTCATTTCTCTCATTTTTTAAAGGTGTTCAAGGCTGAACCGGCCTTAAACCAGTTAATTTGCATTTCATTATAGGTATGAAGCACTTCGAAAGTTTCTGTCGTGCCGTCTTCGTGCGTCAACACGGCATGCAACGGTTTACCCGGAGCAAAGCGTTGCAATCCCAAGATAGAAATCCGGTCGTGCTCACGTACCTTGTCGTAATCGTTCTTGTCGACAAAAGTCAGTGCCAGCATACCCTGTTTCTTCAAGTTTGTTTCATGAATACGGGCAAAGCTCTTGGCCAGAATTACCCGTACGTTCAGGAAGCGCGGTTCCATGGCGGCATGTTCACGACTGGAACCCTCTCCGTAATTTTCTTCTGCCACTACGATAGAGCCCATGCCCTTTGCCTTGTACTGCTTGGCCACTGCCGAAACGGCTTCATATTCGCCAGTCAGCTGATTCCATACGCAGTTAGTCTTACCGTTGAATGCATTGACAGCCCCCATCAGCATATTATCGGAAATATTTTCCAGGTGTCCGCGGAAGCGCAACCATGGTCCGGCCATAGAGATGTGGTCGGTAGTACATTTTCCCTGCGTCTTAATCAACAGCGGAAGCTCCATGAAGTCTTCTCCCTTCCATGCAGCAAACGGTTCCAGTTTCTGCAAGCGCTGTGAGTCCGACTGAATGGTCACTTCCACCTTTCCTCCGTCGGCCGAAGGAGCCACATAACCATTGTCATCTACTGTAAATCCTTTCTGTGGCAGTGTTTCGCCTATCGGCGGATCAAGTCTGACCTCTTCTCCCTTCTCATTCTTCAGAGTATCCGTCAGCGGATTAAAGCACAGGTCGCCCGCAATGGCAAACGCCACAGCCATTTCCGGTGAAGCAATGAACGCATGTGTGTTCGGATTGCCATCGGCACGCTTGGCAAAGTTACGGTTGAACGAAGTCACGATAGAATTGGCCCGAAGCGGATCGTCGGTCACACGCTTCCACTGTCCGATACAAGGACCGCAGGCATTGGTCATCACCACACCGCCGATACTCTTCAAGTCCTCAATCATGCCGTCGCGCTGAGCCGTGCAATATACCTGTTCCGAACCCGGATTGATAATCAGCGAAGCCTGCATCTTCAAACCTTTTGCCTTTACCTGACGGGCTACCGAAGCTGCACGACTCAAATCCTGATAAGAAGAGTTAGTACAAGAACCAATCAATCCCACTTCCATCTTCTGCGGGAACCCTTCCTTCTTCACACGGGCAGCAAATTCCGATACCGGACAAGCTGCATCGGGCGTAAACGGTCCGTTCACATACGGTTCCAGCGCAGAAAGGTCGATTTCAATCAAACGGTCGTAATATTTCTCCGGCTGCTGTGCTACTTCTGCATCCGCCCGCAAATCGGCCGCATTAGCCTCAGCCAGTGCGGCAATATCCTCACGTCCGGTAGCGCAGAGGTAGCGCTTCATCTCCTCATCGTAAGGGAAAACGGAAGTCGTAGCTCCCACCTCAGCTCCCATGTTACAGATAGTAGCCTTTCCGGTAGCAGACAACGAACGGGTTCCCTCTCCGAAATATTCAATAATGGCATTCGTTCCTCCCTTCACGGTGAGAATACCTGCCAGTTTCAAAATCACATCTTTTGGTGAAGCCCATCCGTTCAACGCACCGGTCAGCTTCACACCAATCAGTTTCGGCATCTTCAATTCCCATTCCATACCGGTCATTACGTCCACTGCGTCGGCACCGCCCACGCCAATGGCAATCATACCCAATCCACCGGCATTCGGGGTGTGTGAGTCGGTTCCCACCATCATGCCACCCGGAAACGCATAGTTCTCAAGTACGACCTGATGAATGATACCGGCGCCCGGCTTCCAGAAGCCGATGCCGTACTTCGAAGCCACACTTTTCAGAAAATCGTATACCTCTTTATTAGTAGTGCAAGCAGAAGGCAAATCCTCTTCCACTCCTTTATATGCTTGAATCAAATGGTCACAATGTACGGTAGCAGGAACAGCCTGAAACGGATTTTCCCGCATTCATAAACTGCAACAGCGCCATCTGGGCCGTCGCATCCTGCATGGCTACGCGGTCCGGACGGAAGTTAACATACTCTTCCCCCGACGGAAAGCTGTCACCGTGTTTTCGTCGTATAAATGTGCATACAATATTTTTTCAGCCAAAGTCATGGCACGCCCCAGTTTCTTACGGGCCTTTTCTACTTTTTCTGCATACGACGCATAGAACGTCTTCTGCATTTCCATGTCGTAAATCATCTGAACAATCTTTTATAACTTCGTGCGCAAATATATTGAAAATATCTCACAATATCACACTTGTATTAAATAAAAAACAACAATCTGCCACAAAACCTCATCCCTTTATAACAGAGGGCTGGTTTTTACCGCATTCCGGAAAACTTTTTGACACGTCATTATCCTTAAATTGAAAATTACCTGCATATTCTTGCTATTTTTCTTGTTCGTTTTCTACGTTTTCCTACTGCAAACCCTATGTTTCCCGTCGCAAAAACGTAGGGTTCCCGAACGGAAAACATACGGTTCCGCGACGGGAAACATAAAAAAACCTTGAAAAGTTTCCGAATAAACTTACCGAACTTAGAAAAAAACAGAGCCATCACATAAAAGCCCAATTATCCGCCTTTTCTGCCAGTAGAATCTCCCGCATTTTATTCGTTTTCTTCGGGATTTTTTGTAAGTTTGGAGAAACTCTTATTCAACTGTATTATGGAAACATATCTATTCTGGCTGGTCCCGGCGGCATCGCTGCTGGCATTGGCACTTGCCGGATACTTCTACCGGCAAATGAAGCAGGAAAGCGAAGGTACCCCCACCATGGCACGCATTGCATCGTATGTCCGGAAAGGAGCCATGTCTTACCTGAAACAGCAATATAAAATAGTTACCCTTGTATTTATCGGACTGGCTGCCTTGTTTGCCATCATGGCCTATGGGTTCAACTTGCAAAATCCGTGGGTACCCGTAGCATTCCTCACAGGAGGCTTTTTCTCCGGTCTGTCAGGTTATTTAGGCATGAAAACCGCTACGTATGCCTCCGCACGTACGGCAAATGCCGCACGCAACTCACTGAACAAAGGATTGAAAGTGGCATTTCGCAGTGGAGCGGTTATGGGACTTGTGGTCGTAGGACTGGGATTGTTTGATATTTCTTTCTGGTACCTGCTGTTGGATTTCTGCATTCCGGAAGATGCACTGAACCCCACTGCCAAGTTGTGTGTCATCACCACCACGATGCTGACTTTTGGAATGGGCGCCTCCACCCAGGCTTTGTTTGCCCGTGTAGGAGGAGGTATTTATACCAAGGCGGCCGATGTGGGAGCTGACCTGGTGGGGAAAGTAGAAGCGGGCATTCCGGAAGACGACCCGCGCAACCCGGCTACGATTGCCGACAATGTAGGCGATAACGTAGGTGATGTGGCCGGAATGGGAGCCGACCTCTACGAATCCTACTGCGGTTCGATTCTGGCTACCGCTGCCCTGGGAGCTGCTGCCTATATCGGCACGGGAGATACCGCCATGCAGTTTAAAGCCGTCATCGCCCCGATGCTGATTGCAGCCGTAGGTATTATCTTGTCCATCATCGGCATTTTTGCCGTGCGCACCAAAGAAAATGCAGGCATGAGAGAATTGCTCAAGGCTTTGTCTACAGGCACCAACCTCAGTGCGGGATTGATTGTCATCGCCACCTTTAGCATTCTTTGGGTACTGCAAATTGATAACTGGCTGTATATTTCACTGGCTGTAGTCATCGGACTGATTGTAGGCATCGTCATCGGACAATCTACTGAATTCTACACTTCCCAATCCTACAAGCCCACTCAAAAACTGGCGGAAAGCGGAAAAACAGGCCCGGCAACCGTCATCATTTCGGGCATCGGATTAGGAATGGTATCCACTACGATTCCGGTCATTGCAGTTGTAGCCGGCATCACCCTGTCCTACTGGCTGGCCTCTGGTTTCGATTTCACCAACATCAGCATGGGACTTTATGGCATCGGTATCGCTGCCGTGGGTATGCTGTCCACTTTAGGCATCACATTAGCCACGGATGCCTACGGACCGATTGCCGACAATGCAGGTGGTAATGCGGAAATGAGTGGTTTGGGAGCAGAAGTCCGCAAACGCACAGATGCACTGGATTCACTGGGCAATACCACAGCCGCTACGGGTAAAGGTTTCGCCATCGGTTCTGCCGCCCTGACCGGACTGGCACTACTGGCTTCTTATATTGAAGAAATACGCATCGGCCTGGAACGTATCGGTACCACCGTACTGGAACTTCCCAACGGACTGGAAGTAATGATTCGGGAAGCCGGATTCACGGACTTCATGATGTTCTACGATGTCACGCTTATGAATCCCAAGGTACTTTCGGGAATGTTTATCGGTAGCATGATGGCCTTTCTGTTCTGCGGACTGACCATGAATGCTGTAGGAAGAGCAGCTGCCCACATGGTAGAGGAAGTACGCCGGCAGTTCCGTGAAATCAAAGGTATTCTGGAAGGAAAGACTGAACCTGACTACGCACGCTGTGTACAGATTTCCACTCTTGGTGCACAAAAAGAAATGGTATTCCCGTCACTGCTGGCCATCATCGCCCCCATTGTGACAGGTCTGCTGTTTGGTGTGCCGGGCGTCATCGGTCTGCTGATAGGAGGACTTTCCTCAGGTTTCATTTTAGCGATTTTCATGGCCAATTCCGGAGGTGCCTGGGACAATGCCAAGAAATACGTGGAAGAAGGAAACTTTTTGGCGGGAAAGGCAGTGAAGTACACCGGGCCACAGTCGTAGGCGATACGGTAGGTGACCCGTTTAAAGATACCTCCGGTCCCAGCCTGAACATCCTGATTAAACTAATGAGCATGGTAGCCATCGTCATGGCAGGTCTGACCGTTTCATGGGCTTATTCTAACAATAAAAATTCCCCCGCCAACCTAAAACCGTGACGGGGGAATTTGCATATAGAATTTACAATTCTTCTTTTGCCAACACATGACAATTATGTGCCTCAAGCACTTTCAGACACTGTGACATGTCATTCGGCTTGATAACCACATGAGCCTGATCGGCTTGTGCAAAGGCATACATATACTCAATGAAAATCTGCTCTTCGGCCAAGTATTCCAATACCACAGCCAACGAGCCGGGCACATTGGCACACGAAAGACAAACCACATCGGTCGACATCACAGCAAAATTCTTTTCACGCAATACTTCTACCGCCTTGTCCACATCAGACACAATCAGTCGCAGAATACCAAAATCTGCTGTTTCAGCCATACTAAAAGCGTGCATATTGATACCGTTTGCTCCCAAAGTATGCACTACATCATTGATTCTTCCGGTCTTGTTTTCCAAGAAAACAGACAATTGCTTAATTATCATAGTTCTTTTTGCTTTAGTTATACCAATACTCGTTTATCTATCACACGCTTGGACTTCCCTTCGCTGCGGGTAATGCTGTTCGGTTCTACCAATTTCACGTCGGCACTGATGGACAATACACTCTTCAAGCGGTCGGACAGTGTTTTCTTCAGTTTCAGCATGGAACCGATGTCATCACTGAAGAAATCACGACGCACTTCCACCTGTACTTCCAGGGTATCCAGATTGTTCTTGCGGTCTACCACCAGCATATATTGCGGTTCGAACTCTTTCATACCCAGAATAACACTTTCTACCTGGGACGGGAAGACATTGATACCACGGATAATCAGCATATCATCGCTTCGGCCCATAATCGGCGTCATACGCACACTGGTACGACCGCACGGACACGCATCGGCAATCAGTGAAGTCAGGTCTTTCGTGCGGTAACGCAACAACGGCATGCCCTCTTTGGTCAATGTGGTAAATACCAGTTCTCCCTGTGTGCCGTACGGAAGAGTCTCAAGTGTAACCGGATCGATAATTTCCGGATAGAAATGGTCTTCGTTAATATGAGAGCCATACTGTTCCTGACATTCGTAAGATACACCCGGGCCCATAATTTCACTTAACCCATAAATATTGTATCCTTTCAAACCCAAACAGTTCTGTATTTCCTGACGCATGTTTTCCGTCCAAGGCTCAGCTCCGAACGCACCGATACGCAGTCCTAACTCCTCTTTCCGAATACCCATCTTTTCCACTACCTCTGCCAAATACAAGGCATACGAAGGGGTACAAGCAATACCCGTGATATGCAAATCGCGAATCAAACGTACATGCTTTTCCGTATTTCCTGTAGAAGCCGGAATTACGGTAGCTCCTAAGTTCTCTACTCCATAATGTGCGCCCAATCCTCCGGTAAACAATCCATAGCCATAGCTTACGGAGAAAGTATCGTCACGGGTCACCCCGTATGCCGACAGACAGCGTGACATCACTTCCGACCAGATGGACAAGTCGCGACGTGTATACCCCACAATCGTCGGATTACCCGTTGTACCGGAAGAAGCATACACGCACCACCTCTGAAGGAGGAGCCGCCATCAGTCCGTAAGGATAATTGTCACGTAAATCCTGTTTGGTAGTAAAAGGCAGTTTGGTAATATCGTCTATGCTCCGGATATCATCTGGAGTCAGGTCCATTTCCTGCATTTTATGACGATAGAAAGGTACATTATGGTATACATACTGCACCAGTTTGCATAAGCGTTTTCCTTGCAGCTCGCGCATCTGTTCGCGCGGCATACATTCTTTGTTCAGATTCCAAATCATAAGCTGTGTGTTTTCTTTATTTCAGTAGTAGTTTTGTAATTTCTTATTTCAGCGGATGGTCTTCCTGAAACGCTTTCATACGTTCCTCCAGCACCGGATAAAGTTCTTCACGCATGCGCGACGTACAGGCTCTCACTCCTTGCTGTTCACTTCCGGTGGTAGACAAGGAAATACTGCTCACGCCATACATCATCAATTCACGCAGCAATTCGCCTCCTGTCAGTCCGGGGTATCCCAAAGTGAAGAAGAAACCATCGCCCACCTGCTGAGTGACATCCTTATCATACACAATCGAGAAACCGTGGTCAGTAAAAATCTGCTTCATCCGGCGTGCCCGACGTTCATACTCGCGCACATCTTCTACGAAGTTGATTTCTCCTGAAATGGATTTCTCCAACATCTCGGCCATGGCATACTGAGTAGTAGCCGTACAACCGGAGGTAATCATGTACATGATAGAAGCGATGAAAGTCGGTCCGAATACGCCAGAATCTTCATAACGGGCTGCCAGGGCCGGATACTGCGTATCAAACAATTTATCGGACACGCAGGCTAAAGCTATACGCTGGCCGGCATAGCTGAAAATCTTGGACGCCGACAACATCAGAATATAATTATCGGTATAACGTGCAACCGTAGGTACAAAAGGTGGCTGGTAAGGACGGCCGAACGCATGACGGAAGTCCATGCAGAAATAAGCCTGGTCTTCCAGCACAATTACATCGTACTTCGTAGCCAGCTCTCCAATAATCTTCAATTCACTTTCTTCCAGACAAATCCATGCCGGATTATTAGGGTTAGAATATACTACAGCGGCAATATCTCCTTTTGACAGAAAACTTTCCAGTTTGGCACGCAGCGGTTCGCCACGGAAATCATGAATGTCGAACAACTCCCACTCAATGCCTAAAATGCGCAACTGAGATTTTTGTATCGGGAAACCTGGGTCGATAAACAAGACCTTGTTCTTTCCCGGAATTCGCTGGGTACAAGCGATAAAGGCACCGAAAGAAGCTGCCACAGAACCGGTAGTGGGCAGACATGCCCGCGGAGAAATATCAATATCGATAAAGGCTTTCACGAAACGTGAAGCAGCCTGTTTCAGTTCTACCACTCCGGCAGCTGCCGGATATTGCGAACCAACTCCTCTATCGAGAGCTTTCTTCTCTGCCTCAATACCTATTTTATTGGCCGGAAGACCGGGAGATCCCTGGTCCATCCGGATAAAAGGAATACCTGTCAGTTCTTCCAGGCGGGAAGCTACCAGCAACACATCCCCTATGGTTGCATTGGCCAAGTCGGCCACTTTCATTTCCTTCGCTACGGAATTTACCAGCTCTTCACTAAACACGCGACTCATAGGCTCTCAGAATTTCAACTGTTTGACATATTCATGACCTATATCGAAGGCACGATAGTTCATCTGCACCACTTCTTCGCCTTTTGACGCAAAAATACGGCCTACACTTTCGCGCAAGACTTCTGCATCCAGGATTTTCAGGAAAGGAGCTGCAGCCCCTAACAGAATGACATTGGCCGATTTGGGCATGCGATTTTCTTTCGCCAGATTTTCCACATCCAGCACGACTACATGAGGCTGTGACTTCAATTCCTGCATCAGCTTTTCTTCCTCCGGATAGTTCGGTATGTTTTTGAAAGGAGCAGCCGAAGTAATAATCCATCCGTCTTTTGATAGATACGGCAGGTAGCGCAAAGCTTCCATCGGCTCCAGTGAGATAATCATATCAGCCGTTCCCAAGGCAATCAGGTCGGAAGCAATCGGGGCATCCGACAGGCGAAGGTTAGACTGTACATCTCCTCCACGCTGGCTCATTCCGTGTACTTCGGCTTGTTTCAAGTTCAACCCTAAATGAAGAGAGCTGCTTCTCCGATAATCGTAGCGATGGACAAGATTCCCTGTCCGCCGACTCCTGAAAGTATAATATCTGTTTTCATTGTTTCTGTGCTTTTTGCTGTTTCAGTTTCCGGTTCAAAGTCTGCATACATTCCCTGCGCGGAATAATGACAGATACACCGTTGTATTCTATTTCCTCACGAATAACACGGGTAATTTCTTCCATGTTCTTAGGAAGCGGCACTACAACCCGCACATGTTCCGGTTCTACTCCCAAGCCCAGACAAATGGCTTCGAACTTATTGGTTCCGGCTGAATCCTGTCCTCCGGTCATGGCAGTAGTCAAGTTATCAGAAATAACCACCGTGATATTGGACTTGTCATTCACGGCATCCAGCAGACCGGTCATTCCAGAGTGAGTAAATGTGGAGTCGCCAATCACTGCAATAGACGGGAACAAGCCTGCATCCGCAGCCCCTTTGGCCATGGTAATGGAAGCTCCCATATCCACGCAACTGCTCAACGTACGGAACGGAGGAAGTGCGCCCAGTGTATAGCAACCGATGTCACCGAAAATCTTGGCATCCGGATATTCGGCAGCTACTTTATTCAGTGCATCGTATACATCACGATGTCCGCACCCCTTACACAAAGCAGGAGGACGAGGAACTACATTCTGAGCGGCAGCATAAACCTGTTCGCAAGAAAGTCCCAAAGCCTGACGCACATTATCCGGCGTCAATTCTCCCGTACGAGGTAACTCACCGCTTAAACGGCCTTTCACCACATATCTAGAAGGAAGAATACCTTTCAGCTGTTCTTCAACAAAAGGCTGTCCGTCTTCCACTACCAGAATCTCCTTACAAGAGTCAGCCAGACGAGTCAAAGCTTCCACCGGTAAAGGATACTGTGAAATCTTCAGCAAAGGATACGGACATCCATCCGGATAGGTTTCCATCACGTAGTTGTAGCCAATTCCACAAGCCACGATTCCTTTCTCAGCTATACCTTCCTGACTTGCCAACCGATTAAATGCAGACTGCTCAGCCTCATCGCGTAACTTTTCCTGAGTAGCGATGGCTTCCACATACCGGCGGCGGGCATTACCGGGCAAGAGTACCCAATCAGAAGGAACCGACGGACGCCCCGTGCAAGTCACTTCCTTTCCTGATTCCTGCACTTCGACTGCCGCACGAGAGTGTGCCATGCGGGTAGTAATGCGCATCAGTACCGGCGTACGCATTTGCTCCGAAAGTTCGTATGCATACGACATCATGTCGTAAGCTTCCTGCTGGGAAGACGGTTCCAGCATCGGAATCAGGGCAAACTTGCCGTAAAAACGGGAATCCTGCTCATTCTGAGAAGAGTGCATGGACGGGTCATCAGCAGCCAGTACCACTACCCCTCCGTTCACGCCTGTAATGGCAGAATTGACAAATGCATCGGCACAGACGTTCATTCCCACGTGTTTCATGCAGACCAAGGCACGTTTCCCTACATAAGAAACACCCAAGGCAGCTTCCATAGCTGTTTTTTCATTGGTGCACCAGCTGCTGTGCAAACCACGTTCTTTTGCTATCGGAGAGTTTTGAATATATTCCGTAATTTCAGTAGAGGGAGTTCCCGGATAAGCATACACTCCCGAAATCCCCGCGTGAATGGCTCCCAGCGCAATGGCCTGGTCGCCCAACAATAAGCGTTTATTTTTCATATAATATAGAAATTAATTCAGTGTAAAAGAGTCGGCATCGTTCAATACCGGAAATTTTTTCCGGAACGACTGCAGTTCCTCCATATCAATCACAACTTCTGCAAAGCCTTCTTCCCCATCCGCACAAGCAGAAAGTGTTTTGCCATACGGGTCAATGCCCGCCGTTCCACCACTATATTCGCAATAAGGATCTTTTCCTACCCGGTTTACCCCGAGTACATAGCACTGGTTCTCGATGGCACGGGCACGCAACAAAGCTTTCCAGGCTTCCACTCTGGGCGAAGGCCAGCTGGCTACATAAATCGCCGCATCATAATCACCCCGGTTACGTGACCATACCGGGAAACGCAGGTCATAGCAGACCTCCAGCAGGAAACGAACGCCACGGAAGTTCACAACCACCCGTTCCTGTCCGGCTGTATAGTGTTTGTCTTCCCCTCCATACGTAAACAGATGCTTTTTATTGTACCACTGCACGTTTCCGTCAGGATGCACAAAGTAGAAGCGGTTATAGAACTTTCCATTTTCCTCGACTGAAACACTTCCGGCAATGGCACAATTACGTTCGGCAGCTTTTTGCTTCATCCACTGAAGGGTAGCACTATCAGATGATTCAGCAATACCTTCCGGCGAAGTACAAAATCCGGTGGAAAACATTTCCGGAAGAACAAACAAGTCTGTATCTTGTGCGTGGGCAATGATGAGTTTATCCATGTAAGCCACATTGGTTGCAGGATCGGCCCAACAAATATCTGTCTGTAGTAAAATAACTTTCATGCTTTTCATTCATTAGAAACGCCCAAAGGTAACAAATTAATCATAGAAACCAAAAATTAGCATCAAAATACTTCAAAGGCATACGTATTTGTATATTTTTGCAAACGCTTATACAAAAAATACCTCAACACGTTGCTGTCAAGGTCTCGACTCGAACGTGACGAGACATCCGCACGAACGTGTCAAGACCTCGTCACGTACGTGTCGAGGTAAAAACGTCAAGAACATGATGATAAAACCCCAGCCTGCTGTCTGTTTTTCATGAAATAGTCGTGGCTTTTTATCCTAAAAGAACCTTATAAATAGGGATTATTTGCAAAATGTTTTTTATTTTTGTGCCCAGAATGAGTTAATATACTAACAAATGAACGTATTAGAATTAAGCGAACAGGAAATAATCAGACGCAACAGCCTGAATGAGTTGAGAGCAATGGGGATTGAACCATACCCTGCTGCCGAGTATGTAACCAACGCTTTTTCGACTGACATAAAAGCCGAATTCAAAGATGATGCTGAACCTCGCAAAGTATCCGTTGCAGGACGTATCATGTCTCGTCGTGTAATGGGAAAAGCGTCTTTCATTGAATTACAGGATTCTAAAGGCCGTATACAAGTATATATAACCCGCGATGATATCTGTCCGGATGAAAACAAAGATTTATATAATGTAGTTTTCAAACGTTTGCTGGATTTAGGTGATTTTGTAGGAATCGAAGGTTTTGTATTCCGCACCCAGATGGGCGAAATCTCTATCCATGCACAAAAACTGACAGTATTGTCGAAATCAATTCGTCCGCTCCCGATTGTAAAATACAAAGACGGAGTAGCTTACGATAAGTTTGAAGACCCTGAACTCCGTTACCGTCAGCGCTATGTAGACCTGGTAGTAAACGACGGAGTAAAAGAAATCTTCCTGAAACGGAACAAGGTCTACAACTCTATGAGAGAGTATTTCAACTCCAAAGGATATATCGAAGTAGAAACTCCGATTCTTCAGTCAATTGCCGGAGGTGCTGCAGCACGTCCGTTTATCACTCACCACAATGCGTTGGATATTCCATTGTACATGCGTATTGCCAGTGAGTTGTACCTGAAGAGACTGATTGTGGGTGGTTTCGAAGGTGTGTATGAAATCGGTAAGAACTTCCGTAACGAAGGTATGGACCGCACACACAATCCGGAATTTACCTGTATGGAAATCTACGTAGCTTACAAGGATTACAACTGGATGATGAAGTTTACAGAAAACATGATTGAAAAAATCTGTCTGGATGTAAACGGTACTACAGAAGTACAGGTAGGCGACAACGTAATCAGCTTCAAAGGCTCCGTTCAAACGTGTAACCATGCTGGATTCTATCAAGGAATTCACGGGCTATGACCTGACTGGTATGAACGAAGAGCAGATTCGTGAAGTTTGCAAGAAACTTAACATGGAAATTGATGACACCATGGGTAAGGGCAAGCTGATTGACGAAATCTTCGGCGAATTCTGCGAAGGCAACTACATTCAGCCGACTTTCATCACTGACTATCCTATCGAAATGTCTCCGCTGACAAAAAAACACCGCAGCAATCCGGATCTGACAGAACGTTTTAGCTGATGGTGAACGGTAAAGAACTGTGTAATGCTTACTCTGAATTGAATGACCCGATTGACCAGCTGGAACGCTTCGAAGAGCAGATGAGACTGAGCGAAAAAGGAGACGATGAAGCGATGATTATCGACAAGGACTTCGTTCGCGCATTGGAATACGGTATGCCTCCTACTTCGGGTATGGGTATCGGTATGGACCGTCTGGTGATGCTGATGACTGGCCAAAGCACTATTCAGGAAGTGTTATTCTTCCGCAGATGCGTCCAGAAAAAAGTAATCCCGAAAGATGCACCTGCTAAATTCATGGAATTAGGAATCACAGAAGAGTGGGTTCCGGTAATTCAGAAAGCCGGATATAATCTTGTGACTGATATGAAGGAAGTGAATCCGCAGAAACTTCATCAGGACATTTGTGGCATCAACAAGAAATACAAACTGGAACTTGCCAACCCCACAGTAGACGAAGTTGCTGGCTGGATAGAAAAGATTAAATAAATGAATGAAAGTGTATGAAGGACAAAGAATATTCCTTGTCCTTCATATCTGTTTTTCATTAAATATAAGAGTATGAAATTACCCGGGAAAATAGCGATTATGGGGGAGGCAAAGCTGGGCCACCGCTATAGCTAAAATCATTTTAACCCAGGCTGAATCCATAAACTGGTACATGCGCCGTGACGACCGAATTGAAGAATTCAAGCGTCTGGGTCACAATCCAGCCTATCTGACAAGTGTGCGTTTCGACATGAAATGCATCAACTTTTCATCAGACATCAACAAGGTAGTGAGAGAGTCAGACACACTGATTTTTTGTCACCCCCTCACCGTATCTGAAAAGTCACCTCAAAAAGCTAAAAACCAAACTGAAGGATAAATTCATCGTTACTGCTATCAAGGGTATCGTACCCGACGAAAACCTTATCGTATCCGATTATTTCCACAAGATTTATGACGTTCCAGAAAACAACATAGCCGTACTGGCAGGTCCCTGTCATGCGGAAGAAGTGGCATTGGAACGGCTTTCTTACCTCACCGTAGGATGCAAAGACATTGAAAAAGCCAAGATGTTCGCACGGCAACTGGCCGGTCACTACATCAAGACTTCGGTCAATACGGACGTAGCCGGCATTGAATATGCTTCCGTACTGAAGAATGTATATGCCATTGCAGCCGGAATCTGCAGCGGTCTGAAATATGGAGACAATTTCCAGGCCGTACTGGTATCCAATGCCTTACAGGAAATGAACCGGTTCTTAGATACCGTACATCCCGTAAACCGTTGTACAAACGATTCTGCCTACCTGGGCGACCTCCTCGTGACTTCTTATTCCAATTTCAGCCGTAACCGCGTGTTCGGTACCATGATTGGTAAGGGATATTCCGTAAAAAGCGCACAGATTGAAATGGAAATGATTGCCGAAGGGTATTATGGCACCAAATGTATCAAGGAGCTGAACAAGCACCTGCATGTCAATATGCCCATTGTGGATGCCGTCTATAATATTCTTTACGAACGTATATCACCAATGATAGAAATCAAATTATTAACTGACTCATTTAGATAAAATCAGAAAACAGTTATGGAAAACATTAAACTGAACATTGAAAAGACTTTAGATTTTATATCTAAGGAAAAATTGGCTTCTTATGAACCAAAGGTAAAGCTTGTATGGAAACGCTGGAAAAAGGCACAGGCTTAGGAAACGACTTCTTGGGTTGGTTGCATTTACCTTCTTCCATCACAAAGGAACACTTGAATGACCTGAAAGCTACTGCACAGACACTTCGCGAAAACTGCGACGTAGTAATCGTAGCTGGTATCGGAGGAAGTTATTTGGGCGCACGTGCGGTCATTGAAGCGATGTCAAACAGCTTTGCTTGGTTGCAGGAGAAAAAAGCCGGACAGCCTACAATTATTTTTGCCGGACACAACATCAGCGAAGACTACTTGTTCGAACTGACTGAATTCCTGAAAGACAAAAAATTTGGTGTAATCAACATATCTAAATCTGGAACAACTACAGAAACTGCTCTTGCTTTCCGTTTGCTGAAAAAGCAGTGCGAAGACCAAAGAGGTAAAGAAATGGCTCGCAAGGTTATCGTAGCTGTTACAGATGCAAAGAAAGGTGCAGCACGTACAACAGCCGACAAGGAAGGTTACAAATCATTTATCATTCCTGACAATGTAGGCGGACGTTTCTCTGTATTGACTCCGGTAGGCTTGCTTCCTATTGCAGTAGCTGGAATCGACATTGACCAGCCTGGTTGCCGGTGCTTGCGAAATGGAAAAGGTTTGTGCCAACGAAAACATGTATGAAAACCCGGCTGCTTTGTATGCTGCTACTCGTAACGAACTGTATCAGAGCGGAAAGAAAATTGAAATCTTAGTAAACTTCCAGCCGAAACTTCACTACTTCATGGAATGGTGGAAACAGCTGTATGGTGAATCCGAAGGTAAAGACCTGAAAGGTATCTATCCGAGTTCTGTAGACTTCTCTACTGACCTGCACTCTATGGGACAGTGGATTCAGCAGGGTGAACGCAGCATCTTCGAAACAGTAGTTTCTGTAGAAACTCCAAGCCATGAACTTCACTTCCCGAGCGATGAAGAAAATCTGGATGGTCTGAACTTCCTGGCAGGCAAACGCATCGATGAAGTAAACAAGATGGCCGAACTCGGTACACAAGCTTGCACACGTAGACGGTGGAGTTCCTAACCTGCGTGTAAGCGTTCCTTCACTGAACGAATACTACCTGGGACAGCTTATCTATTTCTTCGAAAAGGCTTGCGGAATCAGCGGATACCTGCTCGAAGTAAATCCGTTCAACCAGCCGGGTGTAGAAGCTTACAAGAAAAACATGTTTGCTCTTCTGAACAAGCCGGGATACGAAAAAGAATCTGAAGCAATCCAGGCTCGTCTGAAAAAATAAATAAACGAGAGTTTATCACTCCGTTTTTTGACTGACAGGCACGAATTACATGAAAAGCACTCTTTCTTCTACAAGGAAAGTGCATTCATGTAATGCGTGCCTGAATATTATAAACCATATCATCATGTTCCAACAAGAAATCAACCAATATCTTACCACCCATCATTATACACGCATTAATTTAAAGGCCGTATTGTTCGATATGGACGGAGTATTGTTCGACTCCATGAAGAACCATGCCACCGCTTGGCATGAGGCAATGAAGCAATACGGAATGAGCCTTAGCAAAGAGGAAGCCTACCTCCACGAAGGACGTACCGGTGCGGCAACCATCAACATCGTCAGTCAAAGAGAAAGAGGCTATGAGGCCGATGAAGAAGAAATCAAACGAATCTATCAGACAAAGAGTGATATATTCAATCAGTTGCCCAAAGCCGACCCTATGCCCGGTGCTTTCGAGGTGCTGAAGAAAATAAAAGAAGCCGGACTGACTCCAATGGTGGTTACCGGTTCCGGACAACTTTCCTTATTAGACAAACTGAACCATTATTTCCCGGGCATTTTCCAGCGGGAACTGATGGTGACTGCTTTCGATGTAAAATACGGAAAACCCAATCCCGAACCTTACCTGATGGCTTTGCAGAAAGCCGGCATACAAGCCAACGAAGCAGTAGTCATTGAAAATGCGCCGTTAGGGGTCAGAGCGGGAGTAGCTGCCGGAATCTTCACCATCGCATTGAACACCGGTCCGCTTCCAGACAACGTACTTCTGCAAGAAGGTGCCAACATCTTGTTTCCGTCCATGCCTGCGTTTAATGAGAATTGGGAAACTTGCCGCCAAAGTTTACAAGAAGTATCTCTATAAAGAAAAATCCACGGGAAACTAAAACTAACATTTCAGTTTCCCGTGGATTTTTATGCCAAATAATTACTTATTCCAAAGCAAACAGCTTGCTTCTTGACAATAGAGAAGAGCCTATAACATTTGCCTTTTCTTTCAGTTCAGACAACACAATATCTGAGTCTTTATACATCAAGTTCAACGTATACTTACGAACTGCAGAAATAACCGGTGGCAACAAATACTCTCCCACCTTCGAGAATTCTCCTCCAATAATTACCTGTTCCGGATTGAACACATTAATCAGGTCACCAATATGGCGTCCCAGCTTTGCACCGATTTCTTCCACCAATTCAATCGCCAGCACATCTTCACGACGAACAGCAGAAATAATATCAGCCAATGTAATCTCATCGATTGTCTTTTCTTTCAACAATACAGAGTTCTCTCCCTGACGCAGACGCGCAATAAACTTACGATACAAAGCAGAGCAAGACACTTCCGTTTCAATACATCCTTTTTTACCGCAATAACAAATCTGCTGATTATCATATCCGTAATTATGACCAAATTCTCCGGCAAAGCCAGACATACCAGAATACAACTTACCATCTATAATGATAGCAAGCCCCAGCCCCCAGTTTACATTCACATAAATCAGGTTCTTCGGACATTTTTCTGAACGCATGATGTATTCTCCATAAGCCATTGCACGGCTATCGTTATCAATACATACATTAATACCCATTCTTTCTGTGAACATCTCAGCCAAAGGTTTGTCACCATAAGTCAGATGCGTGTAGCTGCAACCTGTTTCCGGATTTACTCTTCCGGTCATACCAATACAGATATTCAAAATCTTTGATTTATCACACGGAAGCTCATCGATAAACGTTTCTATCTCCTGACAGATACGCTCCAAACATTCCGGTGTATTTTCCAAAGCTTAAATGGTATTTCCATTTTGGTCTGAAGTTCTTCTCCCTTAAAGTTGATAGCCCCCAGACTTAATGACTGTACAGCCAGAGCGACTCCTATAAAATAGGCAGAATCCGCATTCAAGCCATACAAACTTGGATGGCGTCCTCCACTGGTTTCCAGTTTTCCACAATCGTTCACATATCCTTCCTTGCACATTTCATCTACAAATTTTGTCACGGTAGGAACACTTAGTCCCATCGACTTGGACAAATCTGTAATTGTAGTGCTACCCGCATAAATCAAGTGCGTAATGATACGTTGCTTCACCAATGCACTTTTAACGCCTTTCTGTATATTCGTCAATAGAGTCTGACCCATATTTGTTATTTTTTATAGAAACATTTACAAATGTAGAATTTTTCTTTAAAAACTCATACATAAAAAATCTATTTTTTATTTGCCTTTCTGAATAAGCTTTGATATATTTGCATAGAGTAAGAATTTCTTATCAATTAAGGAACAAGTTAATTTAATTTCAATATTCAAAATTCTAACCACCATGAGATTAATCATTGAACCCGATTACAGTTCTCTGTCCAACTGGGCAGCAAACTATGTTGCAAAAAAAAAATCAACGCAGCTAATCCAACCAAAGAAAAACCGTTTGTATTAGGACTTCCCACAGGTTCATCTCCTCTGGGTATGTATAAAGCCCTGATTGAATTAAACAAAAAGGGAGTGGTATCATTCAAGAATGTAGTGACTTTCAATATGGACGAATACGTAGGTTTGCCGGAATCTCATCCTGAAAGCTACCATTCATTTATGTTCAACAATTTCTTCAATCATATTGACATCTGCAAGGAAAACATTCACATCCTGAACGGTAATGCAGCCGATCTGGAAGCTGAATGCGCCAACTATGAAAAAGAAATTGAAAAGTTCGGCGGTATCGACCTGTTCTTAGGAGGTATTGGTCCTGACGGTCATATTGCTTTCAACGAACCGGGATCTTCACTGACTTCACGCACACGTGTGAAAACACTGACTACAGATACCATCATCGCTAACTCACGTTTCTTTGACAATGACGTAAATAAAGTGCCTAAGACTGCTTTGACTGTAGGAGTCGGAACTGTACTTTCTGCAAAAGAAGTGTTGATTATCTGTAACGGTCATAACAAAGCACGTGCTCTACAGCACGCAGTAGAAGGCGGCATCACACAGATGTGGACCATCAGCGCATTGCAGATGCACCAGCACGGTATCATCGTATGTGACGAAGCTGCTACCGATGAATTGAAAGTCGGCACCTACAAATACTTCAAGGATATCGAAAAGAACAACCTTTAATTCATTGAATCATGAGAACCAATCTTAGCTCTCAAATTTCACTGAACCGCGTTTCCCCACGCTACTATCGTCCGGGAAACGCCGTAGAACGTTCTGTCCTTACACGACTGGAAAAAATCCCTACCAATATCTTTGAAACAATTGAAGAAGGTGTAGAACAAATTGCCAATGAAATCGTAGCTAAAATACAGGACAGACAACGTGAAGGAAAATTCTGTACAATCGCCATAGGTACAGGAGACTTCCCTCCGTCCACTGTTCACAGAACTGATTCGTAAACATAAAGACGAAGGAGTAAGGCTTCCGTAATGTAGTCTTCTTCAACCTCTATGAATATTATCCGTTGGCTGAAGGTGCAGGAAGTAGCTTCAACCATTTAAACAAACTTTTCCTTTCACAGATAGACATTGACCACCAAAACATCTTTACGATGGATGGTAGCATTCCTCAGGAAGCTATCATTGAACACTGCCGCTTGTACGAACAGCGCATACAGACTTTTGGAGGTCTTGATATGGTCATTATGGGTATCGGCCGTGAAGGAAACATCGGTATGAATGAGCCGGGTTCACATGCCAGCTCTACCACCCGTCTGATTTTGGTTGATGCCACTTCCCGTTCTGAAGCCGCACGTAATATCGGTGTAGACAATCTTCCTCCCTGCTCCATCACCATGGGTATCAACACCATTATGGGAGCAAGAAAGATTTACATGCTGGCTTGGGGGAGAAGACAAAGCAGACATCATCCGAAGCGCGATAGAAGATAAAGTAAGTGACACATTACCTGCATCTTACCTGCAACTTCATACAAATACTACCGTTTGTGTAGACCTGGCAGGAGCAGCCCATCTGACCCGTATCCAGCGTCCATGGCTAGTAACCAGCTGTGAATGGAACGACAAACTGGTGAGAAGTGCTATCGTATGGTTATGTACTACCCTGAACAAACCTATCCTGAAACTGACCAACAAGGATTACAACGAAAACGGCTTAAGCGAACTGCTGGCTCTTTACGGCTCTGCCTACAATGCCAACATCAAGGTATTCAACGACCTTCAGCACACCATTACCGGATGGCCGGGCGGAAAACCGAATGCCGACGATACCTATCGCCCGGAACGTGCCAAACCGTTCCCGAAACGTGTAGTCGTATTCTCTCCACATCCGGATGACGATGTAATCTCCATGGGAGGTACACTGCGCCGTCTCGTACAGCAGGGACATGAAGTACACGTAGCTTACGAAACTTCTGGAAACATTGCCGTAGGCGATGAAGAAGTAGTACGCTTCATGCATTTCATCAACGGCTTTAACCAGCTGTTCGAAAACAGTGAAGATAAAGTAATCTGCGACAAATACGCTGAAATCAAGCAGTTCTTCTCTACTAAGAAAGAAGGCGACATGGATACACGCGATATTCTGACCATCAAAGGTCTGATTCGCCGTGGTGAAGCTCGTACCGCTTGTACGTTCAACCATATTCCGCTCAGCCGTTGCCACTTCCTTGACCTTCCGTTCTATGAGACCGGAAAGATTGAAAAGAATCCTATCAGCGAAGCCGATGTAGAAATTGTGCTGAACCTGCTCCGCGAAGTAAAACCTCATCAGATTTACGTAGCCGGTGACTTGGCCGACCCGCACGGTACCCACCGTGTATGTACGGACGCTGTCTTTGCCGCTATTGATGAAGAGAAGAATGCCGGTGCAGAATGGCTGAACGACTGCCGCATCTGGATGTATCGTGGTGCATGGGCTGAATGGGAAATCGAAAACATTGAAATGGCCGTACCCCTGAGTCCGGAAGAACTTCGTGCAAAACGTAATTCTATCCTGAAACATCAGTCTCAGATGGAAAGCGCACCGTTCCTGGGCAATGACGAACGTCTGTTCTGGCAAAGAAGTGAAGACCGCAACCGTGGAACCGCTTCACTTTACGACCAGTTAGGTCTGGCTTGCTATGAAGCTATGGAAGCATTTGTAGAATATAAACCTATCTAAGTGCATATTACATTTTAAGCAAAAAGACACAGAAACGTAGAAGTCCATCCTCAGAGAAGAACTTCTCGTTTCCGTGTCTTTTTTATTTCTGTTTTTACCAAATCTTTATTACCTACATGAAAAAACTACTTATACCCGCATTTGCATTTTGGCTCAGTTGCCTCTTCCCGTCGTGCACCTCGACTTCTCCCAACCATTTTCTGAAAGAAGCCGATTACCGCAACAAGGTGGAAGCTGATTTCGGACAGAAAAAAGAGATTCTCAATCGGGGAAATCTTTTTGATATCTTCAATGAGGACATGTCACTGGAGGAACGGGAAGCCATGATGTTCCTGTATGCCTACATGACTCCAGGCGATATTTCCGACTATTCCGGAGAGTTTTACCTGAAAAATGTACGCCTGGCACTTCAGAACCGCAAAGAGGCTTCATGGGGAGCCGGAATTCCTGACATGATATTCCGCCACTTTGTACTCCCAGTCAGAGTGAACAACGAAAACCTGGACAATGCACGCGAAGTGTTCCGTCAGGAACTGATGCCGCGTGTGGAAAAACTATCCATGTACGATGCCGTGCTGGAAGTAAACCACTGGTGTCATGAAAAAGTAATCTATACCCCGACCGACATCCGTACAAAGTGCCCCGATGGCTACTGTCAAGACGGCTTACGGACGCTGCGGTGAAGAATCTACCTTCCTGGTAGCTGCTCTCCGCGCCGTAGGTATCCCTGCCCGTCAGGTGTACACTCCGCGCTGGGCGCATACCGACGACAACCATGCCTGGGTAGAAGCCTGGGTGGACGGCAAATGGTACTTCCTCGGTGCCTGCGAACCGGAACCCGTACTCAATTTAGGATGGTTCAACGCTCCTGCCAGCAGAGGTATGCTGATGCACACCAAAGTATTCGGTGCATACGACGGACCGGAAGAAGTGATGAAAACCACTGCCAACTATACGGAAATCAACATCATCGACAACTACGGACAGAGTGCACCCGTCACTGTTACGGTAGTAGATGCTCAGGGTAAAGCTGTAGAAGGCGCTCACGTAGAGTTCAAGATTTACAATTACGCTGAATTCTTCACCGTAGCCAACAAAACAACCGATGCACAAGGAAAAGCATCGCTTTCTGCCGGATTGGGCGACATGGTAGTCTACGCTTCGGCAAATGACCACTTCGGCTTGCAGAAAGTTTCTTTCGGAAAAGATAAAGAAGTCACATTGACGCTTTCTCACCGCCCGGGAGATGTATTTACCGATACCTTGCACATTGTGCCACCGGCAGAAAAGGCCAATTTCCCGGAAGTGACCGATGCACAGCGTAAGGAAAATACCCTGCGTATGGCTCAGGAAGATTCTATCCGCAACGCCTACGTAGCCAGCTTCCCTACCGAAGAAAAGGCCAAGGCTTTTGCAGAAGGACTGAAACTGGATGTGAACCAGACAAGCACATACATTCTGAAATCCAGAGGAAACCATGCGGACATCATGCAGTTCCTGTCGAATGCAGCAGAAAACGGACAGGGTACCCGTGCATTGGAATTACTCAGCACACTGGCTGATAAAGACCTGCGCGATACACCTTGCAGCATTCTGGAAGACCATTTGTATGCTACCGATGCAAAAGCTGACGTGAAAGAAGTGCTTGCACCGCGCATTGCCACTGAAATGCTGACTCCTTATCGTACTTACCTGCAGAAAGCCTTGTCTGCCGAACTGGCCGCACAAATCAAAGGCTGACCCACAGGTGCTCGTGAAATGGTGTAAGGACAGCCTGTCTATCCGCAACGACCTGAGTACGATATTCACCATTACTTCACCCGAAGGCGTATGGCGCAGCCGTGTGACTGACTCACAGTCCAGAGACATCTTCTTCGTAGCTGCTGCCCATAGCTTAGGTATCCCCCGCCTGGAAGGATGAAGTAAACGGTAACATCTGCTACCGCCTCAACGGAAAACCGGTATTGGTGGACTTTGAAAGTTCAGAAGGTGGAAGTCTGTCGGAAGGTGTATTGAAAGCTACTTACCAGGCTATTCCTCGACTGGACAATCCGAAATATTACACTCACTTCACCCTGTCGAAGTATGACAACGGCACATTCCAGTTGCAGAACCATCCGGAAGATGCCAGGCCTGGGCTTCTCTGCTGAAAAACGGAAGCAGCATGTCGACCGATTATTATATGATGGTAACGGGTAGCCGTATGGCCAACGGAGGTGTATTGAGCCAGGTTTCATTCTTCTCTGTCGACAAAGGAAAGACCACGGTAACTCCTCTCTGCATGCGCAACAATACGGAAGAAGTACGTGTTATCGGCAGCTTCAATTCCGAAGCACTCTACACCCGTCCGGGCACAGACGAACAAGTATCTGTACTCAACACCACAGGAAGAGGATATTACATTGTCGGCGTATTGGGCGTAGGTCAGGAACCGACCAACCATGCCCTGAAAGACATCGAAGTAAAGAAAGCGGAATTTGAGAAATGGGGACGTACGATTGTACTGCTCTTCACTGACGAAGCAGCCTATAAGAAATTCGACCGCAAGGAATTCCCCAACCTTCCGTCGAACGTAGTGTTCGGTATAGACAAAGACGGAAGCATTCTGAAAATGATTGCTGAAAATATGAAGCTGGGCAGCAAACCCACCCTGCCGGTGATTATCCTGGGCGATACGTTCAACCGTGTAGTCTTCGAATCACACGGATACACCATCGGCATGGGCGAGCAACTGCTCCATGTTATCCACGGACTGTAAGCGCCTCAATGGTGCGACGCACCTTTTCGGGAGTCGTAACCGGATGAGCATATTCATCCATATCCGTACCTCCCATCGACAAAGCCGGATTGCGAAGAAGCATCCGGCTTTCTTTTTGTTCGCGCGCCGAAAAATGGAACTCACCGGCTCCCGTCACACGAGCCAGTTCCGCAATGTTATGTTCGTTCACTCCGCAGCCCGGCATAATGATAATGCGGTCGCCCGCCTGCTTCACCAGTTCAGCCAGCAAGGGTGCCCCTTCCATGGCCGTAGGCATCTGGCCGGAAGTCAGCACACGGTTCACCCCATGCCTATCAGTTCTTCAAGTGCCTCACGGGGTGACTTGACATAATCAAATGCACGGTGGAAAGTCACCGAAAGTCCTTTAGAAAGCTTCCATCAGACGCTGCATGGCCGGCTTGTCCAGCTCGCCTTCCGGTGTAAGGCAACCGAACACCACTCCATCGGCTCCCGCCTGACGGGCAGCCCGAATATCTTCTTCCATAATCTCCAGTTCAGAAGGTGTGTACAGAAAATCTCCTCCACGCGGACGGATAATGACATGCAAACGGATGTCAATCAACTTACGGGCCATCTTAATCTCACCCAACGACGGAGTGGTTCCACCTTCCGGCATGCCGGCACACAATTCTACCCGATGAGCACCTCCCTGCTGGGCAGCCACGCAACTCTCTGCAGAGTTCGCACAAATTTCAAACATGTAGTTTTTCATCTCTCAGTCAACTTTTTTTAACAGTGATTTTTTTCACCTTCTGAAAACGCCTTTACATTCACCGGAAAACGCTTTGACGTTTTAATCAAAACGCAAGTGCGTTTTACTTGAAACACAAGTACGTTTTGTGTCAAACACAAAGGCGTTTTAGCACAAACACAAAACACGTTTCTCCGAAAGTACAGACCCCGTTTTCTGAAGGTAGGTAACTATAAACAAAAAAGCTTATTAAACCGTTCTTTTTCAGTCTAATGTCTTTATGTACGCCCGTGGGGAGTCGAACCCCAATCGAAGGAACCGGAATCCTTTATTCTATCCATTGAACTACGGGCGCAAATATCAATAAGCACACTTTCCAACGTCCTTTTTGAAAAAGGATATTTCGAAAGCGTGACAAAAATACAATTATTCAGTCTTTTCTCCTAATTTTTTCCTGAAAAAATAGAGAACGAAAACTAAAATAGTTGTACCCTTACACGCCTATACAATCACACGCATCAGAACTGGAAGTAGATAAACGGCTGAATATCGCTGCTTTTCACCTGAATGACCAGATAAATCAATGCAATCATTATCAGTGCCTGCGCTATGAGCGGCATACGCACCATGCCCCGGCTGCACGCATTCTGCCAGCTGTCGGGACAGAAATGAAGCAAGAAGCCTACTCCCATCAGTGCAAATACCTTCCAATAGCCCGTCAGGAGGCTGCTCCAGCAATTCCGGATGGAAGGCTGTAAATATCTGGCGAATCATAGTCACCGAAGCTTCGAACGTGGAATTCCGGAAGAATATCCAGCAGAAGCACACAAAATGGAAGGTCAGCACCACGGCAAAGAATTTGCGTACTCTCCGGCTGCGGTATTGCTTGGGCCGGCCCAACAGGTTGCGGAAGAACTTATGCAAGGCCAGTGCCACTCCATGCAATCCGCCCCACACCACAAAGTTCCACGAAGCACCGTGCCACAAACCACCTAACAGCATGGTCAGTATCAGGTTGATGTAGGTACGGATTTTTCCTTTCCGGTTACCCCCCAGGGAGATATAAAGATAGTCGCGCAACCAGGACGACAGGGAAATGTGCCAGCGGTGCCAGAAGTCGGTCACACTGTCCGACTTATAAGGGGAGTCGAAGTTGAGCGGAAAACGGAATCCCAGCAACAAGGCAATACCGATGGCCATGTCACTGTAGCCCGAAAAGTCACAGTATATCTGCAAGGCATATCCGTAGACGCCAAACAGGTTTTCCAACCCGGAATACAACCCCGGATTATCGAAAATACGTTCTACAAAGTTCACACTGATATAGTCTGAAATCACCGCTTTCTTGAACAAGCCGCTTACAATGAAGAAGATGCCTTGCCCGAACATTTCAGATGACACAAACAAGGGCTGACGGATTTGCGGGATAAAGTCACGTGCACGCACGATGGGCCCTGCCACCAACTGTGGAAAGAACGACACATAGAACACGTAATCCAGCAAGTTAGTCAACGGTTTCAGGTCACGACGATACACGTCGATGGTATAACTCAGCGACTGGAAGGTAAAGAAGGAAATTCCCACCGGAAGGAATATGTCCAGCGGTTCGAACTGCCCGTGCCACAACGGAGCCAGCATCTCATAAAAGAAATTGGTGTACTTGAAATAACAAAGCAATCCGAGATTGATGCACAAACTGCATACTACCAACAGTTTCCGTTTCCAAGGCTGTACGGTCAGCTCCATCCTGCGAGCCAGCAAGAAGTCGGACACCGTGACAATGCCTAACAGAAAAGAAATAAAACCCGCTGCTCTTATAATAGAAATAATAAGAAAACAAGGTAACAAACAGCAGACGCGCCGTAGTCTTTTTCTGCAAAATCAGGTAAATCAGGCTGAATCCGAGAAAAAGCAGCAAGAAGAAGCCACTGCTGAAAATCATCGGTTGCGACGCATCGTACGTCAGCACATCCTTAAATCTGTCCCAGTCAATTCCAAGTTCCGTCCAGTTGAGTTTCCACATAATTGTTGTATGATTTGATAATCGCTTCGTGTAATAATAATCCCTGCAAAATATATCCGTCCTGTGTAAAATGAATCTTGTCACGCTGGAAATAGTTTCCGTTACTCCAGTTCAGACAAGCATAACGTTCACCTCCTACCACGTGATACATATCCCATACAGCGAGTTCCCGTGAAGCCGCATAATCCAGTTCTGTCTTTACCACTAATTTCGTGCGAGGATTGATCACCCTTGCGCCCCGCCGGCCATTGCGGACATAGGCTCCGGGAGGAGTAGTCAGCAGATATACCGCCTGCGGACATCCTTTCTTCAGTTCTCCCAACAGATTGTCCATCTGCGCCAGATGCTCCGCTGAAGAATAACGGCGACCATGTGCTTCATTGGTACCGAACGAAAGAATAACCAAGTCCGGATTCAGTTCGATAATCTGACGAATGTTCTCAGGGGTAGCAAAAGAAGCACAAGTCGCTCCGTTTACTCCTACGATGTGATATACAATCCCTGCGGCTCCCGTTTCCTGCGCCAGTCCCGAAGTACGGTAACTCACCTGCATATCGAGCACGGCTTCCCGTCCGAAATCGTCTTCCAGCTGACGCCGTACAATATAAGGATACACATGCCCCCGCACATGAGAATCGCCGATGTGCACGATACGTAACGGTCGGTCGAGCACGGAAAGTTTCTGCCAGAAAGGCTCCAGTTCATGCGTTGGGTCTATAATCGTATTTTCAGTTGTTCCCTTAAAGCTGGCTGGCATCGGATTGCTGACTTCCACAAAACGCATCAGCTGCTGCATGGCCTCGCTGTCGGACACATGTCCGGAATGACGGTCAGGACGCGATTTCTCCGGCAAAGCATCCTGCGCTAAAAGCGGCAATGCTCCCAAAAGGAACCCGAAGAGTATCCCCCAAAAACGTATCTCACTCCATTTCATAAAGCTTTTCGTTTTTCGTACTGTTCCTTGCCGTACATCAAGGTCTCAAACAGAAGTCCGGCAATGTGCTTTCCTCCCCTGAAATTGATGTGAGTATAATCATAATTGGCCATCTGAGGCTTGTGGTTCACCATCTCTACCATACTACCTTCACCTCCCATGGCTTCGAACATATTCCAGAATGCCACCCCCGTTTCTGCCGCAAGTGCCTGCTGGTAACGAATCAGACGCTTCACACCCGGCATGGTACGCAATTCGCCGTTTTCATCCTTGTTTCTCTATCTCCCACACCGACAATCAGGACAGAAGCGTCTGGAAAGGCAGTTTTCAAACGCTCCACTATAGGTTTCATCGCATCCTTGTAATAGGTATAGTTCATTACCTTGTCTGAAGCTACATTCAGCCCGTACTGCAACACAATCAAATCGTATGTACGCAAACGGTTGTACTGGCGAAGTATCGACATCGGAATATTACCCAACTGCTGTCCGCTACTTCCGCGGGTACTGAAGTTATCGACTACCACACCTTGACGCGGATCCATCGTCACGGCATAGAACAAAGCCGTAGAATCCAGTTGTTCCACTTTCCAGCGCACAGAGCCGATACGTCCGTTCACAGACACAGCTTGTAATTCATCTTTTCCATCTACAGAGAATGGCTGTGCCTCTCCCCCATTGACGGATGCAGTCAGCCGTAACGAATCGGAAGTCAGAAAATAGCAGGTAGACACTTCGCAGGTATCAAGATGCGACAAGAAGCGTTTCTCACCTTTCAGGCTGACATAAGCTCCCGAAGAAGGAATAAAATAATGATTGGAAATATCCTGACGAGAACGGTCAAAATAGGTGGAATCCGTAATGGAGTGACTGCCCCATCCACCAAACGAATGATGTACCGTAGGGCGGAAACCAGCTATTTTCGTTGTGATGGGCACATAACCCACCCCGCATCCGCCAAAGCGTTTCTGCAACATTTCACGCAAATCACCGGTCAAGATGTCGGCCTCAATAAATGAATCTCCGAAATAGGCAATGCGTACCGGGCGGCCTAAAGAAGAAACCTTTCCCAAAGTTTCATAGAAATACTCCATTCCACGCCCTGCAGAATCAGCATATTCTTCAATGCAGACCATTCCACTCTTGCAGGTATCCACAAAAGCGGGCTTTACGGGAGGCGGCAACACCAAGGTATCAGAATCCATAGGTTCTACTACTTCCTTCTTTATACGAATGTCTGAAAGCAAATCAACCCTTCTCAAAGGTTCGCCACGAAAAGAAACAGACGGCAAAAAATGCATGGCAAACAGACCTGCCACCACCAAAAGGGTGAACAGAAAAGTGTATAACAATTTATTCTTCATGAACTTTCCTCTAAAACCGGATGCAAAGATAGTGAAAGGTGGGAGCAATACCAAGCCAAAAGCTTGCTTTTAAGTACAGATATTGCCGGACCGTATCCTATGTTCAAGGAATCAAAGATAGAGGAATTTTAATATCCGATATGCTTTTCTCGAATATTCTTCAAAAAATCATCGACCATGCGGTAACCTTTTTCTGTGGTAATCCCCCGCATGTGTAAGATAGTGATTTCGCTATAGATTTCGGCCAGCGGATAATGATCTGTAATGTCTGAATAAATCAACAAGTCCATCTGCATAGCCATGGCCTGATTTATAATCTGAAAATTAATATCGCTACGAAAAATACCTTGCTCTACCCCCTTTTGAAAATAGGCCAGCGCATCAGCATCTCCCTGCGACGGTCATCGTGTATATACTCCAACACCTTGGAATATCTGCGCAAGTCACGAAAAAAAAGGGTTTACCGTACATAACTCATTGAACTTACGCTCATAAAATGTAAGGATTACTTCCAGCACATTGTTCGCGCTGGAAGCAATCTCTTGCATATACTCATTCATACAACGACGATAGAAACGGAAAACTTCCAGCAGAAGTTCTTCTTTATCTCCAAACAACTCATAAAGTGTACGCTTGGATATAGAAAGTGAACTTGCTATATCGTCCATGCTGCACAGCCTTAATCCCCAAAGTCATAAAAGACTTGGAAGGCTGTTTCCACCACGCGCAACTTTAACTCTTCACGGTCGTTTTCCTTTCTTCGCCCTGCCATTATCTATATCAATGAATAATTCCTAATTTTGAAGTTTCCAC
>VOFG01001124.1_pt1 | contig 112001 bp, 133 predicted proteins | sample 5384171 | NCBI WGS metagenome assembly VOFG01 (sample SAMN12384726, study PRJNA508395) | human gut metagenome | isolation source: healthy gut F | host: Homo sapiens
GAGTATTGGTGGCCTTACATTCCGATAAAGTGGAACCGTATGCAGCTTTGCTGGAAAACTGGCCAAAGACAAGCCTTTGGCTTTGATTTGCTTTGGCGATATGAAGATGCTGGAAAAGATTCCGGAAGTGGTTCGCCATGCTTCTACTGTAATATTGGCGCATTCTGATGAGAAGTTTGTGCAGCGTTATGTGGCCGATTTGTTCTTAGACAATGCGTATGCCGACGGACGTTTGTCTATTCCGTTGTCGGGATTGTTTCAAGGCGGGGGATGGACTGACTGTCGACCCGGAAGCTCCTCGTCAATATAGTCCGGAGGATGTGGGGATGAATGCTTCGATATTGTCGCAGATAGACAGCATTGCGGAAGAAGGTATTCGGCTGAAGGCTTATCCAGGATGCCATGTAATGATCTTGCGGGAAGGTCTTCCGGTCTACAACAAGTGTTTCGGCAGTTATACCTATGAGGGTAAGGAACCGGTCAAGGAAAATAGCTTGTATGACCTGGCCTCTTTGACGAAAGTCACGGCTACGCTGCTGGCCGTGATGAAGCTTTATGATGAGGGAAAATTCGGACTGACCGACCGGGTAGCTGATTATTTGCCTATACTGAAAAAAACGGATAACTCGCGTATTACGGTCCAGGATTTACTTTTCCATGAATCTGGGTTACCTGCCTATTGGCCTTTCTATGAGGAGGCTGTGGATATGAAGTCTTGCAAAGGAGGATTGTTCCGTAAGAAGCCCGATAAAAATCACACGTTGAAACTGGCCGAGAATGTGTATGCCTGCAATGATTTCCGTTATAATCCGGAGTGGGTATCGCATGTTCCTTCTGCTGAATATCCGCTTCAGGTAGCAGACAGTTTGTTCTTGAGAAGTGATTTCAGTAAGAATATAGTGGAGCAGATTGTAAAGCTTCCTTTGAAGGGGAAGTCCTATCGTTACAGTTGCCTGAACTTTATGCTGCTGAAAGAAATGGTGGAAAAGATAGCGGGTATGCCAATGGATGTGTATTTGGATAGCGTATTCTATGCCCCGATGGGGTTACGTCATACAACCTTCTTGCCCTTGCGTAAATTTCCTAAGGAGCAGATTGTTCCTTCTGTAGAGACTGATTTTCTTCGTGGAGGCAGGTTGCAAGGATTTGTGCAGGATGAGGCGGCTGCTTTTATGGGTGGTGTATCCGGAAATGCTGGTTTGTTTTCTACTACGCAGGATGTGGCAAGAATAGCACAGATGTGGCTGGACAAAGGAATCTGCGGTGACCGGAGATACCTTAGCCGGGCAAGTTGTGATTTGCTTTTCACTACATTGAAGTCGCGTGACAGTCGGCGGGGCTTAGGTTTTGATAAACCCGATGCGGAACATACGGACAACAGTCCTTGTAGTCCAGAAGCACCAGCTTCGGTGTTTGGACATACAGGTTTCACGGGAACTTGCGTGTGGATAGACCCGGATAACGAGCTGATTTTTGTGTTCTTGAGCAACCGGACTTATCCATCTGTCTATGAACCGAATAACCTGGTCCGTTATAACATACGCACGCGGATGCAGCAGGTGATGTATCAGTCTATCCTGCATTGATGCTATTTAGACATGATATAAATTGGGTAGAAAATGCAAAGTGGATGTGACAACTGATTGGAAAAAGATTAACTTTGCACTATCAATTTAGGACTAATAATAACTTAACTTTTTTACTACAATGGCTTACGTAATTAGTGACGATTGTATCGCTTGCGGTACTTGTATCGATGAATGCCCGGTTGGAGCAATCTCAGAAGGTGATAAATATTCAATCAATCCGGACGCTTGCACAGAATGTGGAACTTGTGCTGACGTTTGTCCTTCTGAAGCAATTCACTTGGGATAATCGAATCGTCTGTATGACACACAATAAGGGAATTCTTCTTGGAGAGTTCCCTTATTTTTTTTGTTCTTGAGGAGGCTTGGAAAAACGCACTTGTGTTTGAACTGAAATGCAAGTACGTTTTGATTAAAACGTAAAGGCGTTTTACTTCAAACGCACTTGCGTTTAATTGAAAACGTCCTTGCGTTTTGTGGAAGAAGCTAAAGTGATTGGAAAGGCATAAAAAAGCAGCCTCAGAGTTATCCGAGACTGCTTTGTCTGTATGTAATTTGTAGCTTATTTATTTCAAGCGAGCTAATGTTTCCTTGATACGGCGCATAGCTTCAACAATGTTTTCGTCAGAAGTTGCGTAGCTCATACGGATGCATTCAGGTGCACCGAAAGAAGTTCCACCTACGCAAGCTACGTGGCCTACTTCCAACAGGTACATAGCCAGATCATCTGCATTATTGATTACACGGTCTCCGTCTTTCTTACCGAAGAAAGAATCACATTTCGGGAAGAGGTAGAAAGCTCCCTGCGGGAAGTTTACTTCGAATCCCGGAATTTCTTTTGCCAGTTTCACAATCAGGTCACGGCGGCGTTCAAATGCCTTGCGCATTTCTTCTACCGGAGCTTGAGTACCAGTGTAAGCGGCTTCAGCTGCTTTCTGTGATACAGAGCATGGACCTGAAGTATATTGTCCCTGCAGTTTGTTTACACCTTTTACAATCCATTCCGGTCCGGCAATGAAACCGATTCTCCATCCGGTCATGGCGTATGCTTTAGACACACCGTTTACAATCACTACGCGGTCTTTGATTTCTGCAAACTGAGCAATGCTCTGATGCTTGCCGATGTAGTTGATGTGTTCGTAAATTTCGTCAGCGATAACGATTACGCGTTCGTGTTTAGCCAATACTTCAGCCAGTCCCTGCAATTCTTCTTTGGTGTATACTGAACCAGTCGGGTTAGACGGAGAGCAAAGAATCAGGGCACGAGTGTTCGGAGTGATAGCTGCTTCCAGCTGAGCAGGAGTAATCTTGAAATCCTGTTCAATACCGGCACGTACAATGACAGGAGTACCTTCTGCCAGTTTCACCATTTCCGGATAGCTCACCCAGTAAGGAGCTGGAACGATTATTTCGTCACCTTTGTTAATCAAAGCCATGATGGTGTTGCAGACAGACTGCTTGGCACCGTTTGCACAGCTGATTTGAGCGGCTGTATATTCCAGACCGTTTTCATTTTTCAATTTTGCCACGATGGCGTTGCGCAAAGCCGGGTATCCGGCAACTGGAGAATAACGAGAGTAGTTTTCGTCAATAGCTTTTTTAGCGGCTTCCTTGATGTGATCCGGTGTATTGAAATCCGGTTCTCCTACGCTCAGATTGATTACGTCAACCCCTGAGCTTTAAGTTCACTACTTTTCTGTGACATAGCCAATGTAGCTGAAGGCGACAGGCTATTCAAACGATCTGAAAGTTGGTTCATGTTATTGTGTTATTAAAGTTGGAATTTTTTTTTGCAAAAGAAGCTAATTTCTTCCATATATAAAAGAAATTAGCTTCTAAAAAGGTTTATTTTCTGTCTCCAAGTATCCGGAGAAGGTAAATGAACAAGTTGATGAAGTCGAGATACAGTGTCAAAGCTCCCATCAGGGCAATCTTCTGTGTGGTTTCGTTGACTTCAATGTCATCGTGCGACAGGAGTTGCTTGATTTTCTGTGAATCGTAGGCCGTCAGTCCCACAAAGAGTAGCACACCGATATAGGAAATAATCATGTCCATCATCGAATTGTGCAGGAACATATTGACCAGCGAAGCGATAATCAGTCCGATGACTCCCATCAGGCAGAGACTGCCGATACGGGTAAGGTCTTTCTTGGTTACATACCCGTAAAGGGCAGTTACTCCGAATGTACCGGCTGTCACGAAGAAAGTGGTAGCAATGGAGGCTTAACGTGTAAATCAGGAACAAGACGGACATCGTGACACCGTTCAATACCGAATAGGCGATAAACAGGAGGGTAGCCGTAGTGAAACTGATTTTATGTATACGGGCAGAAAGATACATCACCAGTCCTACTTCAGCAATCAGCAACCCCCAGAACATGATGGAGTTCTGCATGATGGTTTCAATCAGGGTGTACGACTTAGCTACGTACATGGCTACAAAGCCCGTGATGACGAGTGCCAGTGTCATCCACAGATATACGCTGCGGAACAAAGCGGTTTGAGCAGCTTTGCTGGCATAGCTTTTTACTAAGTTATTTGTTTCCATAATCCTTCTTAATTATTTATTGAAATGTAGGGTATGTCCCATTCTTTCTTTCTTGGTGTGCAGGTATCGCTCGTTGTATGGGTTGGGAGTGACTTCGATAGGTACGTTTTCTACAATTTCCAGTCCGTAAGCTTCCAGTCCCACGCGTTTCACCGGATTGTTGGTCAGCAAGCGCATTTTGTGGATACCAATCTCACGCAAAATCTGAGCACCTACTCCGTAGTCGCGTTCGTCGGCCTGATGGCCCAGGCAGATGTTGGCGTCTACCGTATCCATGCCTTCTTCCTGCAGCTTATAGGCTTTCATTTTTTCCATAAGTCCGATGCCACGTCCTTCCTGGTTCAGGTAGATAACGGCTCCTTTTCCCTCTTTTTCAATCTGTTCCATGGCTTTGTGCAACTGGTCGCCGCAATCACAACGCATAGAGCCGAAGATGTCGCCGGTAGCACATGAAGAATGTACACGTACCAGTACCGGTTCGTCTTCTGAGAATGTACCTTTAATTAAAGCTACATGTTCCAGACCGTTGCTTTTCTGACGGAACGGAATCAGACGGAAATGACCATGTTCGGTAGGCATGTCTACTTCCACTCCTTTTTCTACCAGTGATTCCTGTTTCAGGCGGTAAGCGATGAGGTCGGCAATGGAAATCAGTTTAAAACCATATTCGTCTGCCATCTTTTTCAGTTCCGGCAGACGGGCCATGGTGCCGTCTTCGTTCATAACTTCCATCAGGGCAGCAGCAGGATATAAACCGGCCAGGCGTGCCATATCTACGCAGGCTTCTGTATGTCCAGCGCGGCGCAATACACCTTTTTCTTGTGCATATAAGGGGTTGACATGTCCCGGGCGGCCGAATGTTTCCGGTTTGGAAGTAGGATCAGCCAAAAGGCACGGATGGTTGCGGCACGGTCGGCAGCCGATACACCTGTAGTACATCCCTCCAGTTTATCAATGGTAACGGTAAACGGGTTCCTAATACAGAAGTATTGTTAGATACCTGATGCGGTAAATCCAGTTCTTCGCAACGTGATATGGTGATAGGGGCGCAAAGTACACCTCTTGCATGTTTCAGCATGAAATTTACTTTTTCCGGGGTAATCAGTTCTGCAGCCACTACCAGGTCGCCTTCATTCTCGCGGTCTTCGTCGTCTACGATGATGACGAATTCTCCTTTGCGGAAATCTTCGATTGCCTCTTCAATTGTATTCAGTTTGATTTTCTCCATAATGATATTGATAGTTTTAGAATGTTTTTTTGATTCTTTCTTGTATGTCGCGGCTATTCTTGACAATGGTTTTCAAATCCTTGTCCAGACGCACGCGATAGCGCCAGATGTTCAGCCAGATAAGCAGTCCGGCCGGAACGATGATTCCAATCAGCAGATTCAACCATCGGTTGTCTGATACGCTCTTGTGAGCCTTTACAGATAAGAACGGATAATTGTTCAATAAGTTCAGCAATACTCCGTCTTTTGTATTGGACATCTCTTCTACGAGCCCTTCCATTTGCAGGCTGATTTCCTTGATGGCATCATCATGCTTGTTGTTGGTGAACACCTGATAATAGTTCGGTGGCCCCAGCAGTTTGTGATTCGCTCCATAAGTTTCGCATTCCTGACACAACTTGTCCAAATCCTGATAGATGCGGGTATAGTCTGGTGTGTGGATAATGACCTCTTTCTTAAAGACATGGCGTGAAACTCTTATTCCAAACAGTTTGCGGAAGAAGTTTACATACACGTCGATGTTGAATACCACAGAGTCCTTATTTGATTTGTAAGTAAGGAAACCGCCTAGCGGAGCCAGTATGATGGTACTCATCCATGTTCCAAGTATAATATTCATTTCTCCACTTTTTGGCTACACGCGTAGCTCGGAGTCGATAATATAGTAAAGTACGAAAATCAATACGGAAATCACTACAGGCATACCCAGTCCTCCTTTACGGATGATGGCTCCTAGTGGAGCACCGATGAAGAAGAAAATGATACAAGCCAGTGAAAGAGTGATTTTTTATGCCAGTCCGACTGATGACGGCGGATATTGTTGTCGGCATCTCGGGTCATATAACTCTTCATGCTCCAGTCTGACATGAGTGAAGAAAGGCGCATCTCGGTCGAATTCAGTGTCTTCAACTTTTGGGCAGAGGTCATACCGTTCAAGATACTGTCTGTATTAATAATGGCGAGATGTTCTTTCTCAATCTTTGTAGAGTCTGTTTTAGTAAGTACCGGTTTCCGATAGGCTGTTTTCATGGCATCTGAATACATGGCACGTCCCACGCTGTCGGCATACATGTTGAGGGAGTCGATAGCCAGGAGATTTCATTCATGTTCTTTATGTCTGAGCGTTGGTTCAGAAAATTGCCGTCCACCATCTCAAAATTGGTGTCAAAAGCAATCAGGGTATGTTTTTCCTTGAACGTTTCCCGACGATAAGAGACATTCCGTGAAATGACAGACTGTGACTTCAGATTCTCAAATTGTTCTCCGTTATACAGGTGCAGATACAAGTGCTTTTTTGTCTGCTGTCAGTTCAGCTTCCCTTCTTCTGCCCAGATAATATGGGCGTTTTCAAATCCGTCAGAGAAGTTGTAAATCAGTACATCTTTCAGAATACCCGTATCACGATCTTTTTTCTTTACATAGATATTGTATCCTTCAATATCGCTGTAAAACACTCCTTCCGGAATATCTACTTCCGGAGACTTTTGTTTCATAGACACCAGCAGTGTCCAAAGCTCTTTTTGTGCTTTAGGACCAATGACATTCTGGAAAAAGAATGACATGACTCCCAAGAACATGCAGAACAGCACGACCGGGCGGATAATGCGAAACAGAGGAATTCCTGCTGCCTTCATGGACAGAAGTTCATAGCGTTCTCCGAAGTTACCGAATGTCATCAGGGCAGCCAGTAGAATGGCCAAAGGAAGAGACAACGGAATCAATGTCAGAGCTGATAAAAAGAAAAACTGGGCAAGAACATTGATTTCCAAACCTTTTCCTACCAGTTCATCGACATATCTCCATAAGAACTGCATCATGAAAATGAAAAGGCAGATAAAGAATGTCCCCGAAAAGAGCAGCAGAAAACTCTTTAAAACGAATATATCAAGTTTTTTTATGCGTAGCATTCCTGTCTTATATTATCAGTATGCAAAAGTAGCACAAAAAACGGACAGCAAAATAAAGTTTTGTATATTTTATAGATTTATACTCCGAAAACTCTCTTTAAGGTTTCAATTTGTGAGCCCCAAAGGCTGCGTACATCTTCTTCTTCTCCAGGCTCTACAAAATCTGTGATTTCCAGAGAGTGGTCGGTGGTCAGTTCATTGTAGTGGATTTTCAGTTCAAAATAGCTTTTAGCCTCTTCATCATCCAGCCAGTGGAAGCGGATGAAAAATTCAGGTCGGCTGTTTACCACGATAGCTTGTCGTGTTTCAGTTTTTCCCCAGCGGAAGGTATAAGTTTTTCCTTCTTTGGTTACGCAGTCGGCAAACCAGCGTTCCAAACCGGCTGCACTGCTGATAGCGTTCCATATAATGACACTTGAAGAGGGATTGAGCGGATATTCGATTTGTGTTTTTCTTTTCATGATGTTTCTTGTGTTTTTACTTGTATCTTATTTTTAGCAACGGCGGCAAATTAAAGTATTTTTTTGTTTATATCCATAATGAATGAAGATTTTTTTTGGTGATTTATTTTACTTCTTAGAATTCATGGAGAGGAGAGCGTTTGCTGATGTAAAGCTTCTTATTTTATGAAAAATAGGCAAATGTGTCGTTTTCAATCGGTTATTAACTTGTTGTTGAGGCGGTAACATTATCTTTTGCAGAAAAATAGCAAAAAAGAGAGGATAAATTTGCGTAATTCAAAAACTTGCTCTATCTTTGCACCCGCAATCACGAAATGATGGCGGGATAGCTCAGCCTGGTTAGAGCGCATGATTCATAATCATGAGGTCGGTTCAATCCCGGGTCCCGCTACAAAGAATGATTTAGCCGTTGGGTGGCTTCCACGCCTGGCGGTTTTTTTTTATGAAAATGGCGGGGATAGCTCAGCTGGTTAGAGCGCATGATTCATAATCATGAGGTCCCCGGTTCAATCCGGGTCCCGCACTAAAAAAGGCTTTCAGAATTTCTGAAAGCCTTTTTAGTTTTACCTTTATTTCTGCCGTTCTTTTCCACAAGCGTGTCATGTCTTCCAGGGTTTTACCTTTTGTTTCCGGTACTAATTTCCATACAAAGATGGCTGCGATGATGCAGATAGCTCCATAAAGTCCATACACAAACATGTGGCCGAACTTATCGCCCATATCACCGGCACTCATGTTGTACATGGGCAGGAAGGTAGATGAGACGATGAAATTGAATATCCACTGGAAAGCGACAGCGATGGCTACGGCTGCGCCACGGATGGTGTTAGGGAATATCTCTGCGATGAGCACCCAGCAGATAGGCCCCCAACTGAACATGAATGATGCACTGTAGACCATGATGCTGATGACGGGTACCATAGGGCTGATGCCAGTCGCGGCATTGCTGAGGGCTACCCGAGTGCACCGATGGCCATACCAATGGAACCGTAAATGAGCAGAGGCTTGCGTCCCCACTTTTCTACAGTAAAGACAGCTAACAAAGTGAACAGGATGTTGACAATTCCCATGAATACCGTTTGTACCATCGGATTGCCCATACCCATACTTTCGAAAATACGTGGTGCAAAATAAAGTACGGCGTTGATACCCACTGCCTGCTGGAATACACTCAGCATGATACCGATAAAGATAACCATCCAGCCGTAAGTGAACAGCTTTTCTGTCTTTTCATGGGCAGTAGCCTTGATTTCCTGTAGAATTTCTTTTCCTTGTGACAGTCCGTTGATACGGCTTAATACAAACAGGGCTTTTTCGTCACGACCGGTCATTGCCAGGTAACGAGGTGTTTCTGGAACAAACAAGACTAAGAGAGTAAACAATCCGGCAGGAACGGCTTCACTGACAAACATCAGTCGCCATCCGGTTTCAATACTCCAGGCAGCAGCTTCCGGATTCATGATGCGGTTGACGCCATCCACTATTTCTACTACCGGATTCAGGTGATCGCCTAAGATGAGGAAGTTGACAAAATAGACTACCAACTGGCCGAAGATAATGGCAAACTGGTTCCAGGAAACTAACGTACCGCGGATACTGCTCGGGGCGATTTCAGCGATATACATCGGGCAGATGGCAGAAGCCAGTCCCACACCTACACCACCTATGACGCGGTAAAAATTGAACGCTAACAGAAGCGAATAGGAGGGTTCCCCGTATGGAAATATCAAAAATTCCGGATAGTATGAGCCTAAAGCAGATAAAAAGAACATGACGCCGGCCATCAGTAAAGAGAGAGCTTTCTTCCGAAACGGGAAGCAAAAAAAGCCAGATAAAGCACTACCGATAATACAGCCTAAAAAGGGCGCTTGAAGAGGTTATTCCATGCCAGGAATCAGTATAAACAAAGTCGTCTGCTCCCATGAAGAAAGCTTGAAGCCCTTTTTCTGCGCCAGAGATAACAGCGGTATCATAGCCGAACAGTAATCCTCCCAGTACGGCTACCAGTACGATGGAAAACAGATAGCTTCTGCTTCCTTTTTCTGTGTAATTCATGATAATAAGATATTAAAAAGAGCCGGCATACCCGGTCGGGAAAGAGACTTTCGCCGACGGGCATGCCGGTCGGATAACTGATAAATCAGCGTATTAGCAATACATATTTACAATAGCCTCATACAGTTCTTGTTTTCCACTGGTCTGTTTCGGTTCACCTACAGTCTTCGCATAAGCTACTACATCTTCCAGTGTCAGCTTGCCTTCTTCAAATTCTTTACCTTTTCCGTTGTCGAATGAAGCGTAGCGGTCAGCCAGCATTTTCTTGTAAGGAGATTCTTCCAGCAGGCGTGCTGCATTTTCCAAAGCACGTGCCATGGCATCCATACCAGCGATGTGAGCGATGAAGATGTCCTCCAGGTCAGTAGAGTTACGACGAGTCTTCGCATCGAAGTTTGTACCACCGTTGCCCAGACCACCACCACGGATAATCTGCATCATAGCCTGAATCAGTTCATAGTTGTCGATAGGGAACTGGTCAGTATCCCATCCGTTCTGGTAGTCACCACGGTTAGCATCGATAGAACCCAGCATGTTGTTGTCTACAGCTACTGCCAGTTCGTGTTCAAATGTGTGACCAGCCAGAGTAGCGTGGTTTACTTCGATATTTACCTTGAAGTCTTTGTCCAGACCATGTGCTTTCAGGAAGCCGATAACAGTTTCAGTATCTACGTCGTACTGGTGCTTGCTTGGTTCCATCGGTTTCGGCTCAATCAGGAAAGTACCCTGGAAACCTTTGCTGCGTGCATAGTCACGAGCCATTTTCAACATCTGAGCCAAGTGTTCTTTTTCACGTTTCTGGTCAGTGTTCAGCAGTGACATGTAACCTTCACGGCCGCCCCAGAATACGTAGTTTGTACCGCCCAGTTCGATAGTAGCATCGATGGCATTCTTAATCTGTACGGCAGCACGAGCTACTACATCAAAGTCTGGGTTAGTAGCTGCACCGTTCATATAACGTGCATGACCGAATACGTTAGCAGTACCCCACAACAGTTTGATACCAGTTTCAGCCTGTTTCTGTTTCAGGTAAGCTACTACTTCTTTCAAGTTAGCTTCGTATTCTTCGATAGTGGCTGCTTCGTCGCACAAGTCTACATCGTGGAAGCAGTAGTATTCGATACCGATTTTCTGCATGAATTCAAAACCTGCATCTACTTTATCTTTTGCAGCCTGTACTTTGTCAGGATTTCCTTTCCATGGGAAGCTCTTTGTTCCGCCACCGAACTGGTCGCCACCTTCAGCGCACAATGTGTGCCACCATGCCATAGCGAATTTCAACCATTCTTTCATCGGTTTGCCCAGAATGACTTTTTCTGCATCATAATAACGGAAAGCCATCGGGTTTTGCTCTCTACACCTTCAAATTTGATTTTTCCAATACCCGGAAAGTACTCTTTTGTTGCCATAATATCTTTGTTTTATAAGTTAATGAATTGTTATATTTAATTGTTTGTTGATTTTTCGAGACATTCTTTCCAACGTGCGTATGCGTCGGCGTATGCCGCTTCGTCGGCAGCTTTCGGTTCGATGACAGCCAGTTTGTCGAGTGTGGCAAAAGCTTCCACATTGTCGCGGTAGATGCCTGCACCCATTCCGGCTCCCTTGGCAGCTCCTACCGAACCGTCGGTGTCATAGAGTTCGATGGTAGCACCTGTGACTCCGGCCAGCGTGTCGCGGAACAGCGGACTCAGGAACATATTGGCATGTCCGGCGTGAATCTTCTGTACATCCATTCCCATACCCTTCATGATATCGATACCGTAGCGGAAGGAGAATACGATACCTTCCTGAGCGGCACGAAGCAGGTGACTGCGGTTATGCAAGTTGAAGTTGACACCCTGAACGGAACATCCGGTTTCCTGGTTCTGCAACATACGTTCAGCTCCGTTGCCAAACGGAAGGATGCTGATGCCGGCAGCACCGATGGGAGCCTGAGCGGCAACCTCGTTCATTTCTGCATAGCTGAGGTCGGAAGCCAATGTGCGTTTCATCCACGAATTGAGGATACCCGTACCGTTGATGCAGAGCAATACGCCCAGACGGGTTTGTGAAGCAGTATGGTTGACGTGTGCAAATGTATTGACGCGTGACTTCGGGTCGTAGTTGACACTACCGTTCACTCCGTATACTACTCCGGAAGTTCCAGCTGTAGAAGCAATTTCACCCGGATTGAATACATTCAGAGAAAGAGCGTTGTTCGGCTGGTCACCGGCGCGGTAAGTTACCGGAGTACCGGCTTTCAGTCCTAACTCGGCAGCTACTTTTTCCGTTACTTTACCCTGTTCTGAGAAAGTCGGACGGATGTCAGCCAGCAAGGATGCGTCGATACCGTAATAATCCAGCAAGAAATCAGCTACCTTGTTTTCCTTGAAATCCCAGAACATACCTTCCGACAATCCGGAAACTGTCGTGCAGATTTCTCCTGTCAGTCGCATGGCGATATAGTCCCCCGGAAGCATTACCTTATAGATGCGTTCATAAACCTCCGGCTCGTTTTCCTTTACCCAAGCCAGTTTGGAAGCCGTGAAGTTGCCCGGTGAGTTCAGTAAGTGTGACAAGCACTGCGCTTCTCCCAATGTCTGAAATGCTTTCTGACCGTAAGGTACAGCTCTGGAGTCACACCAAATAATAGAAGGACGGAGCACCTGCTGGTTCTTGTCTACGCAGACCAGACCGTGCATCTGATAAGAAATACCGATAGCCTTGATTTCTTCTGCTTTTGCACCAGAAGCCGTGAGAACGGCTTGTGTAGCCAGTTTCAAATTATCCCACCAGCTCTGCGGGTCCTGTTCAGCCCATCCCTGTTTGACAGCGAGGATAGGCGCTTCTGTTTTCGGGAAAAAGGCAGATGCGGCACATTTTCCACTTTCTACATTGACCAGACTCGCCTTTACAGACGAGCTTCCTATGTCATAACCTAATACGTACATCGTTATATAGTCTTTTAAAATTATCTTCTTGTTTTGTTGTAGATTTTCCGGTCAAACCGGTAATACCTTGCGGCCCGGTGAGATACTCCCTGTTCGTATTCTTCCGTCGGCACGATGTATTCCATCATGGAAATCTTCTTATGGAAGTTGCGTACATCCAATGCCTTGCCGTAAATCACTTCATATAGCATTCGCAGTTGCAGAGCAGTAAATTTCCGTGGAAGCAGTTCGAAGATACACGACGGGTTGAATTCGATGTGCTGCCGGATAAACTTCATGGCTTCTGCAATAATCAGATTGTGATCGAATGCCAGGTCCTTCACTTCTTCCAGTGCCACCCATTCTCCTTTGTATTCATCCAAGTTCTTGTTGAGGGTCTTGTCTATTTTTACCATGGCAAAGTAGGCAATGGTCACGATTCGTTCCACTTTGGCCTTTTCGGCTCTTTCCAGCCAGTGAACATCTTTGGGATTCTTGGTACGGTCCTTTTGAACCGAACGCCTTGAACTGCATCAGGTCTACGTTCTTGAGTCCAGTCAAATCACGAAGCACTCGTTTGGCTGCATCATCCAAGTCCTCATCCATGTAGATAAGGCTTCCGGGGAGTTTCATATCATGGAAAACTTCTCCGCTTTCTTCCCCATTCTTTTTACGAGCAACACCTTTAGTTTCTCTCCATCGAATCCGATGACCACGCAGTCTACTGAGATGTGATTATTGGCTAATTGTTCAGTGTATTCCATAAGCATTTTTCTGTCTATACCGCAAAGGACGTTTTTTTTATTGATATATGCAATAGGTTTTTTGTGGGTTGTAAAACCTTATTGTTCAATAGGGTAAATATCTTATTTGATACAATATCGTGATGCGATGTTTTTGTAGTTTATACAATATGTATAAAAGGTAATTTCCCGTGTAGGCTTATTGGCAAAAGTACAACAACCCGAAAAATCGAATTTTCAATATCTTACGTGAGGAATAGGAAAAGTCTCCTGCAAGGGACTTATTGTATTTTATGTTTATGTTGAAATCTCAGTGCTTTATTTTGAGGAAAGAAGGGGATAGTGGTAAGAATACTTATGTGTATAAAAAAATAAAAGCAGGAAATTTGTATCTTTGTCTTGTGTTTTAAAGGATACATTGTATGGAAAATTCGATGAAGCTTATTATGCTGGGTACGGGAAATGCGGCCACCGTAGCCTGCTATAATACTTGTTTTGCCTTGTGCCGGGAGGATAAATACTTTTTAGTGGATGCCGGAGGAGGCAACGGTATTTTGTCGCAGTTGCAGAAAGCACATATCCCATTGTCGGGCATTCATGAGATATTTGTGACGCATGCACACACCGACCATATATTGGGTGTGATATGGATGATTCGCATGGTGGCTCAGGCTATTCAGAAAGGAGAGTACCAGGGCGAACTGCGCATATATGGGCATGACAAGGTGGTACAGGTGCTCAATTGGATTTGCCGGATGACTTTGCCCAAGAAGATTGTGGCCCGTTTAGGAGAAGAGATATTGTTGTGTGAGGTGAAGAGCGGGGGAGAAATTTCAGGCCATCGGCCTGGAAGTGGAATGCTTTGACATCGTTTCAACAAAGGAGAAACAGTTTGGTTTCCGTACCTGTCTTCCCGACGGGCAATCGCTGGTTTGTTTGGGTGATGAACCTTATAATGTATGCAACCAGATGTATGTGGAAGGAGCCGACTGGCTGCTGTGTGAGGCGTTCTGCTTGTATGAAGACCGGGAACGGTTCAAGCCCTACGAGAAGCATCATAGCACGACTTTGGATGCCGGACGGTTAGCAGCTCAGCTTGGGGTGAAGAATCTACTGCTGTATCACGGAAGACAAGACACTGGCCACCCGTAAAGAGCGCTATGCGGCAGAAGCAGCTTCGCAGTTTAGTGGTAAGGTTTATGTGCCGGATGATTTGGAGGAAATTTTACTACGGAGTAATGAATGAATTACTACGTAGTAGTCGGTCTGTTACTACGAGGTAACGGAGGAACTACTGCGCAGTAGTTTTTTACTTGTAAATATAAAAAAAGCAACCGCCATTCCTGAATAGGGTAGACGGTTGCTTTTGTGTTAGAATTCTATGTCTGAACGCTTGTTGACAAGTAACTGATACTTAATATATCCTCCTGATTTGGAAGAATACTTCGTGTAGATGGCTGTGATGGCTCCTGTAGCTCCATTTTGAGGAAGGGCATCCAATGCAAAATTTGCATATCCGCTTACGCGTACAATCAGATTACCTTTTTTGTCCGTTTCGTCTGTAGCGTCATAGGTGAACAGAGAAGACCCGCAATACCTTTGGTTCTGATAGTTATAGGCATAGGTAGGAGTCAGGCCTTCATCTTTGAAATATTTGTTCGTGTAGGTTGCCTCAGTGGCATTGTTGAGATAAACCGTTTCCAGGTATTGCGGGTAACGGTCGCCGTCAAAGTTACCTTCCTTATAGGTCAGTCCTTCAAAGCGGACGAGGCGCCCCAGATACTCATCAGTTAATGCCGTTTTGTAATTTTCCCGGGTGATGACAGGCAGGTTTTCTTCCGTGAGCTGTCCGAGCTCTCCCATAAAGATGTGTGCATCTCTTTCTACCTGGGTGTCAAGGTTCCGGTTTGCATAGTTCTTGGCAATGTCTTTTTCGCTGGGGATACCTCCTACGCTGAGCATATATCTGTAATTACCTATTGCGAGTCCTTTTAATTTTACGTAGAGAGTTTGTCCCACCTGATAGTACACGTAGTTGCTTACCATGAGCTTTAATTCGATGCCCGCTGTACCATCGTCTATATATACCGATTTATATACATTCCCGGCCTGATCGCTGGATATTACCTTTCCTTTTATGATATAGTTGTCGGTAATCTCCTTGTATTGGGCCAGCCCTACACCGGCACACATGTCTTTAAGTGCTTTTATGGTGATGATTTCTCCCCATCGGCCGTAAAGTCAGCATCAGTCCAGACCTTGGCTGGAGCCGGTTCGTCAAAATCACTGTAGCAGCTGGTGGTGCAGAATGCCATGGCTGCCATTATTCCGTAAATCAATAATTTATATTTCATGATTATCTTTGGTTTAGTAGTATTAGAAACGGAAATATACGTTCAGGTAATAATTCGTACCGAACATGTAGAAATATTTGGCATCAAACGGTTCATACGTAAGCGTACTTTCCTCTTTGTTCTTGAGCAGACGGATTTGTTCGTAACCTCCGGTTTTAATACCCTGGTTGTTGAGCAGATTGTCTACGCTCAGGCTGAATCCGAGTGTGTAGGCACGGTTTATGTACCAGTTCTTTCCGATGCTGGCATTCATGACGTATGCCGCATCAAACTTCTCCTGACCTCTGATTGCGTTGAGCATTTCCGGATTTTCGAGCATGGGTTTTGTCAGTACGGCATCCGTACGGTAAAGCGGACTCATGGACAAGTACATGTTGTTGTAGTAATTCATGTCGAGCGACAAGAACCAGTTGTTTCTGCTGCGGTATGACAATCCGATGTTAGCTGCTGTTTGAGGCGTGCTTTCCACCCGTTTGTTTTTCCAATATACCTTTCCCTGGTTGATGATAGCTGCACTGTTGTCCTGAATCTGTACGTAGTTAGGATTGTTAGAGTAAGTGTACTGTCCCCAGCTGAGTGCTCCTTTCAATGCCAGTCCTTCATAAAGAGGGATGGAGGCAGCCACTTCCAGTCCGAAGTGCTGTTTGTTGATTCCACTCATGGCAAAGTTGGAGAACGTAGCTTCTACGTCATCGTAGTAGGAAATGACTTTGGTCTGGTCCTTGAATGTGGTGTAGTAACCTGAGATACGTGCCTTGAAGTCACCGATACGCAGGTTGTAGGATGCGTCTACTCCGAATATCTTTTCTGCTTCCACACCAGGTGTTACGTCGTTGCGGGTACGTGGAGATACGAATGCCGACTGGAACGAAGGTGCATCCTGCATGTAAATGATATTGGCTTCGAAGTTATGGGCCGATGAAAGCACATACCTGAAGTTTGCCTTGGCCTTATAAGTAAGGTAATTCAAGGTTTGAGAGTTTCCTTGTGAATTGTCCATGAACAATCCTTTTTTCCAGATACCGTCGCGCCACAAGAAAGCGTATCCAATTTCTCCACCTAGTTTTACCTGAAGGTTGTGTAGAAGGTTGAAATCATACTGCAACCATCCTCTCGTGTTGAACACGTTTCCGTAATAGTCATAGCTGTATTTGTCGCCTTCGCGTACGATAGGTGCCTTACCGTATTTTTCGTAATAGTCCATGTTGTTCTGATACGAAATGATGTCAATTCCGAGGTCTCTTTCTGCGAACTTGTCAATATCTACCCAGTAATCACCTCCTAACAGGTCTTTCACTTTGCTGTAGTATTCTGTACGGTTGCGTCTGATATTCATACCTCCGTTCAAATGCTTGCTGTTGTCCTTGAACAAATGTGAGAACTGTGTGTAGAAGTTCCAGTCCATCTGGTCGGTATGTCGTTCTTCTACCATGTTGATGGAACGGTGACCATCGCCATAATTAGGGTTGACCGGCTGATTACGGTTGATCATGTACAGATTGTCCCAGTTGATGTGCCGTATGTTGTCGGTGTTCGACAACCATGCTTCTTCAAACCATGCACCTGTAGTCGTACCCTGGTAGTAACTTGGCAGATAGCGGTAATAATCCGGTCTTGGGTCGGGACCTCCGTACCATGTCAGTGCAGAGTAACCGTTCTTTCCGAATCGCAGTGAAGTGGCAAGGTTAAGTTGGGTCCGGTCTGTAATGTCGAAGGTGTAATTCAACAATGCAAGCGGTTCATGGTAATCGCGTACCCTGGCATTGCGTCGTTTGCCAGCTTGCCATCCCCAGTTCGGATTGTAGTAGTTGTTTCCCACCAGATCGTATGCCTCCTGAGTGGATGCCTGTTGTGCACCTCTTTCCGTAGGAGCTCCCAGTAAGGTCAGGCTCAGTCTGTGCTGCGCATTGAACTGTTTTTCCACGGCTGCAAAATAGCCGAAGGCATTGTAGTAAACTCCGTTGACGTACGCATTGTTTCCTTGTCGCGTAGATATGGAGAACGCATACGACCATCCGTTGTCCTGCACGCCCGATGCATACGTAAGCATACCTCTGAAACGGTACATGGAATTAGAGTTCACCAGGCTGGCTCTGAACCCTTTTCTCATTTGTGAAGGACGTGTATTGATGTTCGTTACTCCACCAATACCGCCAATTCCCATTTCTCCCATTTGCAGTCCGGTAGTAACTTCCTGATTTCGGGTAGCATCGTTGAGGCCGCTCCACAAAGACCAGGGGGTATAACCGGTCATGGCATCGTTCAGCTGGATACCGTTCATGTACACATCCGAGAATTGTGAGTCATATCCTCTGACGTTAAACCGCATTTCACTGAACTGATAGGAGGCGATGTTGTTGAATACATCCTTTGAAGCGGAGAGAGAAGTAGGGAGGGACTGTGCGTCTTCCATTGTTTCAGTGTCAAACTCTGCGAAGATGGCATCGTCCATCGCCTGGGAACGGTTGGCCGGAATCATGATAACCTTCAGCTCGCGCATGTTTTTCCCCACTCTGACGGGAAGAGTCAAGTCTTCAAGTTCGGCTGTTTCGAAATGCAGTTCATATTCACCCGGGGCTACCGTTTCAAATAAGAACTCACCTTGTTCGTTGGTGACAGCAGTGCGGTCACCCGGTGTCAGCACGATGTTTACTTTGTCTATCGTGGCCCGGGTAGTGCGTGATATGACGACACCTTTTATGCCCCCTCCGGTTTGAGAGAAAGCGCTGAGGCTCAGTATCGAAATCAGCAATATCAATAATGTTTTCAGTTTCATAAGATATAGATTTAATGTTACTTACCTATATGAGATATACACGGGGAAGTGGTCGCTGAATCCTCCCTGGAAGTTATTGCCCACATACGTTCGTAGAGGATAGCCTTTGAACTGTCCCTCTTTCTGTACCATATAATGGCGTTTGAAAATGTGACCGTAGAATTTTTGAATTATCGGTTTTTTCAGTTTGAGCTGGTCTTTGTCCTCATTTATCAGGTTACCACTGACTACGATGTTGTCAAAGATGTTCCAAGCGTCTCCGTAGGCTAACGTGCCATAACCGGCTTTTTAGTAAAGCGGCAAAAGGTGCATAATAGTCTGCGGGGTAACCTCTTTCACCTTGATTTTGGCTCCTATTCCCTTTTCCCCGGATATGCTTTCATCCGTAGGGTCATCGTTAAAGTCTCCCATCATGACGACTTTGGTCGAAGGCCGGAGGGCTCTTACCGAATCGGCAATGTGTCGCATCTGGTTTCCTACGGCAATACGTCTGAGTGCAGAAAGCTTCTTTTCCTCCCTAACCGTGAAGGCCAGTGAGCTACCATAAAGAAGAAATCCTCCTGGTCAATCTTGCCCCACATGGTGACAATGTCTCTGGTTTTAAAATCGGGAAGAGAAGGGATGACCGTACGTATGGCCTTGGAACCTTCCAGTTTCAGTACATCCGGTCTGTACATGAATGCAGCGTCCACTCCACGTAATTCCGGAGAGTCATAATGCACAATCCGGTAGTTGGCAGGCGAAAGCTTTTGGGTAGCCACAATATCCTCCAGCACGTTGCGGTTCTCTATTTCGCACACGCCGATTACGGCAGGATAGTCTTTGTTGATGGCGGCAATGTCGAAAAATACTTTTTCAATGTTGCTGAGTTTCTTGTCATATTTATCCTTGGTCCATTTTTTAGGGCCTTCAGGGGTAAATTCATCATCCAATACGTCGGGGTCATTTTCCAGGTCAAAGAAGTTTTCCAGGTTATAGAATACTACCTTGAAAGGCTTTTGTGCATATCCTGACGCATAGAACGAAAATAAAGTAAGTAAGATAGTAAATAAGTGTTTCATACTTCGTTCATTTTAATTTAGGTTCCAGTCTATTGCATTGAAGTCATTCTTCACTTCGGCAGGAATACCGGGGAAGAATGTAAATCCGGTCAGGTTTTCAATTTCTGAAACCTTCTTGCAAATGGCTTTTGTAACCTTCGTTTCACTGTAAGCTTTGTTTTCCAGCCAGAAACCGATGGTTTGGAGGTCTGAGGCTTCACATTGGTTTACCCATTTGCCCGTCATGCCGGATTTGGTTCTTAGCAAGACTTTAAAGTAGTGTGTCGGTACGTCTACTTTCACCCCGTTGTTATCGGTGGCTTTTGTATTATAGTTGGCAAAATGAGCTCCTGTCACTACGTAAAGAGTATCCGAGCAGGTATAGTTCTTTCTGATGACCTCTTCCAACTTTTGCCAGATGCCCTGATTAAGCTTTTGGCCGATTTGTGGTGTCTGGTTGGTAAAATAGAATGTCTGTGCATTCATGTCCCGAGTAGAGTTCCTGTCGGCCGATGGAATCTGGTGTCCCCGGTCGTATGTGGGATATTCCTTGTAGGCCTTTTTCACATAAATCTGATATTCGTTGCCTATTTCCGGGTCATATATCCATTCATCGGTTCGGTCTAAACTACCCAGATAGCATTTATGCAGAGGATAGGCCACCCACAAAGCCGTTTTATGCGGTTTGTCGTAGCAGATGGAATAGTTACGCACAGCTGCTCCGTTTAACTCGGTAAGGTGTGTCACATACTGGTAGCTCGTGTTTTCCTTATAAGCAGGAATCTCGGCCCAGGCATTTGCAGACTGCGGCTTTGTGCCAGTTCCGGGTTCTGTTCCGGGAGATTTCTTCTGGCCGTCTTGCGTAAGTGTCAATGTCGTTGTTTCCCCATTTCCTATTTTAATGGAGATGCGGGCATTTCTGGCCTCTTCGCCGGTGTTTTCTGTGAAATACACATACAGCACGGTGATTCCGTCAATCAAGGTGCCTTCTTTGTCAGAAGTCGCACTTGACAGGGCAAACGAACACCATTCTTCTCCTTCCGTGATATGGGCGTACCATTGGGTTCCCGGATTACCTTGCAGCTGTATGGCGGTATTCCCCTTCTGGGAAGAAACCGGAGCGGTGTCTTCCCATTGGGCTGTTCCCACAAGATTATTATTCTCTTCGTCTTTGTGGCAAGAAAAGAGAAGCATGGACACTATGAATAGTGTGATGTAACGTAGCCTCATGGTTGTAGCGGGTTAAGATTATTTTTTCTTTTTGAAGAAATACATGCCGTAATCGTAGTTTACTATTTTAGCATATGAGCGTAGGTGGTTTGATGCAGCTCCTGCTGTAACAATATATACTCCGTTGTTAGTCGCTGTAATACCTTTTGCTTCTGGCTTTCCGACAGTATTAAGATTACTGAATACCCACTCTGCATTTGCAGGGTCTTCTGTTAATCCTAATTTTCTGTTGTCTCCACTGGTACTATACAGGTATTTGTTACTGGTTTTAATGTAATAAGTGTTTGCTTTGTCGGGGACACTTATTAATTCCACCTCGTTAAAGATAGCTTCGTCTTTGGGATTCAGTGTTTCATTGGTAAATTCGTATGATTTAGTAACTAAATCAATATTCTTTCCACTTGTGATTTCACCTGTCCATATTTGATAGGAATATGGAGCGTATGTTGTGCCGCTATATTCTTCTATATATCCTGATAATAGATACTTGCCAGCACTGAGTTTATCCATATTGTCAATCAGTTCATAACGAACTTGAGGAGCTATTGTGACTTCTACAGTTGCTGAAACTTGAGGAGCATTTTTAGAAGATATGACAAGTTTACCAGTTATTGCATTTGCGGTTGCATTCTCTTTGGCTTTTACAGTAACAGTGTTTCCTGATACGGAAACTGTAAAATATTGAGCGTCTAATCCGGTTGCGGTAATTTCTCCTTCTATGTTTGCAAGTTGCACTTCTACTGATTTTTCTCCTCCGCTGCTTGCAAATGAAAGATTTTCAGGATTCACATTGATTGTAGGTTCATTCGATACGAAGTCCTTTAAGTCCTCCAGATTACGTGGCATTAACTGAGCTTTCTCTCTGAAAACTGTTACAATACCGGTAATGGAACCAGTACCGGCCTTGTAGGGGTTGTCCTACAATGGAGGTGGCATTTTTATTGAAATAGACTGTCAGGTCACCAAAATTATAGGTTTTTGCTTCCCAGACTCCCGCTTCACTGATTGTTACATTACTTATGGTAGCAGGCATTCCCGCATATTCCGCCAATTTGTCCGTTGTTGTTTGAATAGGGACTACTGCATTGTTCTTGCTGACAACGGTTACATCACTAATTTCCCAGTCTGTGATTTGAGTGATTCCGTTGTAGTTTCCAAGTTTTACTTTGTCAGCTTTTAAGGAAACCTTCACCTTGTCTCCCAATGAGAAATTAGCCTGAATTTGCTCATTCAATGCACCATTGTATAATACAATACCTTCGTTGGCTGCTGTTGCATTCGGTGTCATGAGGTTCAGTGTACCGGCAGAAGCATTGTTAACTTTAGGGTCTCCGCACACGATGGCTTCAAACTCCATATTTTCAGTTAGTTTCGTCTGTCCACCTTTTTGCAGGTTGATAATTTTATTGATAGCTGTACCGCTTCCTTCTTCAGGAGGAGTGGTAGTTCCTTCTTCCAGGTTTACTTCCTGACCTCCAAAACCGGTAGAAAGACTGATGTCGTCCAGACGGAATACAGAACTTTCGGATGCTGTGAAACGGATGTAAAGTTCAGATACGGCTTTCTTTAGCGTAAAGTTGGCAGTAGCCAGTATCCAGTAAGGATGGTCGGCATCTCCATTATTCTTTTCATAAGTGATTTCTTGCCAGGTCGTTCCGTTGGAGCTTACAGATACTTTGAAAGCTTCAGGAGTGAAGGAGTTGTCATAGCTCTTGTCCTCGTTCTTCTTGGAACGGTTGGCTCCGAATGTCAGTTTGAGGTTGGTCTGTCCTTCTGCCAAAGCAATCTTGTTAATGTCAAAAGTAGCCGGAGCGTCGGCAAAGAATACCACATTCGGTCCGGATGCACCTTCGTAAGCGTCCGTATTTGTCAGACCGGAAGAGCGGATAGAAGTCTCGTTGCCGGCATATTCTACAGATGTTGCTCCGTCTCCAGATTTGTTCCATCCTTGATAATCAGAAATGTAAGGTTTCTGCGAAGCGTCAGCATTTCCTAACGTTTCATTGTAAATAAGTTTGGATTCTATTACGGCACCTGTTTTCACATTGACAGTTGCACTTTTCAAGATACCTGAGCGATTGCTCATGATGATGTTGATTTTTGCTTCCCCAATGGTACCTTCAGGCACACTGACTTGAATCTGGTCAGAACCTTCTCCTTGTGTCTTTGAAAGTGATATCCAATCCGCATCTTCTACGGTAGCCTTCCATTGGCGGTTGGTGGATATTTCCAGCGTTTGAACTCCACCGTTCTCAAACGTCAAGGTAGCAGGATTGACTTCCAGAAAAGGTGCCTCTGTGTCTTCATTATCGTCTACACATGCAGTAAACGATACCATCATCAGCATGAATAACAGTCCATGCCAAAACTTCAGTGAATTGACTTGTTTCATATTGTTTTTGTTTAGAAATTATGTTCCTTGGTTCGCTTGGGTTTAGTTCCTAATGTACATTGTTGTAGTCTGCAAAATAATTTAGTTTGTGTTCTTAAATAATATTTAGCCTGTCGTTTTTTGTGTCAAAAAGAATAGTAGGTGTCGTAGTTGTTTTTTTAATTTTGGGTTTAATTTAAGCTTTTTCTCTGAAAACTGAAAATATTCTGAATATTTTTACATAATGTTAGCTTTTGGAACGACAGAAAAAAGCCCCCATCTTCTATCCGGGAAAATGGGGACTCTTGCAAACCTGAATAAACAGGCTTTTATTCTTTGTCTTTCAAACTTTCATCAATGTCCTTGATTTTCTTCAGCACCAGTTCCATGTCTTTTTTCAGACGCTCAATCTTACGGCTGATATCAGCTACCAGGGTATTTCCCTTCTTGGAAGAAGAATTCAGGAAGCCAAGGTTATTCTCGTAAGTCTGAATGTCGTTTTTCAGTCCTTCGTAAGTGCGAACCAGGCGTTCACGGTCGCGGTAAAGATTTCCTTCCTTGTTGCCGTTAGTGCGTACACTGCTCAGGCGTTTTTCGGTAGCCGACAGGTGCAGGCGGTCGAACAGCTTGTCTACCAATGCATGGAATTCTTTATACAGACGGTCCTTTTCTTTGAAAGGAACGAAGCCGATGGCATTCCATTCTTTCATCAGGGCACGTACTTGTTCGGCAGTCGCATCCTCTGCAGTTCCGGCAGCTTCCAGGGCAGCCATGCGCTTAATGATATCTTCTTTCTTGCTCAGGTTTTCCACTTCTTCCGAACGTTGTGAAGACGTAGCCTTGTTTTTCCGTTCAAAGAAATAGTCGCAGGCACCGATGAAGCGTTTCCATACGGCATCGGAATGTTTTTTGGCAACCGGACCGATGTTCTTCCATTCTTTCTGGAGCTTGGTCAGGATTTCAGCCGTTTCTTTCCAGTCGGTACTTTCTTTCAGGGCTTCAGCCTTTTCACAGAACGCTTTTTTCTTTTCCAGGTTGGCTGCCATTGTTTCCTTCACAGATTTGAAGAAAGCAGGCTTTCCGGCGGAAGAATTCATCGCAGGCAGCGCGGAAACGTTCGAAAATCTTGACGTTCATCTTTTGTGGAGCATAGCCGATGGTTTTCCATTTGGCCTGAAGGGCAAGGATTTCATTGGTCTTGTCTTCCCAGTCGGCAAAAGTAGTGAAGGTGTCATATTCCATACCTTCCACGATTTCGCAAATCACCGTCTTCTGGTCCAGGTTATTCTGTTCTTTTTCTTTCAGTTCTTCAAAATGTTGCTGATGACGTTTGTTGACAACCGTAGAGGCAGCCTTGAAACGGCTCCAGATTTCTTCGCGCAGTTCTTTGGCTACCGGACCGATGGCACGGAATTCCTGATGAAGCTTCTGCAGCTGGTGGAAAGCAGAAATTACGTCGGGCTCTTCAGCCAGTTTTTCTGCAGCTTCGCACAAGCGAATCTTCTGTTCCAGGTTTTTCTTGAAGTCATATTCGCGGAATTCATTGTTCAGCTTCACCATGTCATAGAATTTTTTCGGTGTAGAGCTGGTAAGTCTTCCACAACTCATTTACTTTTGCTACCGGAGTCTGACCTATTTCATTCCATTCCTGCTGCAATTTCTTAAATTCGTCGTATATCTTGTTGGTATCTTCCTGCGATTCGGTCAGGAACTTCATTCTTTCCAGGATACCCAGTTTCTTGGTCTGGTTTTCTTCCTTTTCCTGTTCCTGTGCAGCCGCTAAGGCATTTCTCTTCTCCTTGATGGCGTTCATGACAGCTTTTTTGAATTCTTCTTCCGCCGGTTCTGTTTCCGGAGTGAAGTCTTCTGCCTTTCCCCCTTCGTCGATGAAAGCTTTCCGTGCCGCTTCTGATTTGGCTTTTTGTAGTTTGTAGAACGTTTGTTTAAGTGAATCGATTTCCTGCTTGTCAGTCAGGTCGTTTTTCTCGTTGATTTCCTTGAGGCGTTGCACCACTTCTTCCAGTGTCTGTTTGGGAGCGGATGTTTCCTTTTCGGTGTCTTCAACAGTAGGAACCGGTGCTTCAATGGGTTGTTCCATCGGAGTTTCGGTTAATGGGCAGTTGGTTTCATTTACTTCCATCGTATATAGATTTTATAGAGTATAATATCCTAGTTTTTTCTTTACCATTAGTAAAGGTTCTTACAAATTAAAGAAAAAAATCTGATTTTCATACTTTTTCAGAAAAAAACTATAGGGTAAGAATCATTTTTAGAAATAGAAAGACGAGGAATGTGGCTCAGAAGGGCTTGTAGAGGGGGGTGAAAAAAACACCCTTACGTTTGAAAGAAAACGCAAAGACGTTTTGATCAAAACGCAAGTGCGTTTGAAGTAAAATGTACTTGCGTTTTTACCTCAAACGCCCTTGCGTTTCTCTTTAACAAAAATTTAGGATAATAATACGGTGATTCCCATGTACATGAGCATACCGATAATGTCGTTGGTAATGGAGATAAACGGTCCGGTGGCAATGGCCGGATCGATTTTCAGTTTTGTCCAATGTCATGGGCACCAGGGTGCCGAAAATGGAGGCAAACATGACTACGGTGAACAGGCTAAGAGATACAGATATAGTAATCGCCTTATCGCCTAACGGATGAAGTTATAGATGAAAACGACCAAATGGAAATGATGGTGGCGTTGATAAGGGCTACAACGGATTCTTTCAACACCTGCTTGAAAGTTTTTCGGCGTTCAGCGAGCTGTTGGCCAGACCTTGCACGACAATGCGGAGGACTGGGTTCCTACGTTTCCTCCCGTTCCACCGATAAGGGGAATGTAAAGCGCCATTTCCGGATGAGCGGCAAAGGTAGAGTCAAAGTTGCCCAGAATCATGGAATTACCGATTCCACCCAGCATACCGATGAGCAGCCACGGAAGGCGCGCGGTGGTCTGGCGGAACACGTTGTCGTCTGTTTCTACGTCCTGTGACAAACCGGATGCCAACTGGTAGTCGCGTTCGGCCTGTTCACGAACCTCGTCCATTACGTCGTCTACGGTGATGCGTCCTACCAGGCGGCCGATGCTGTCGACCACGGGAACGGCCACCAAGTCATACTTTTCAATGGTCTGCACTACCTCTTCAATGGGCGTATCCACATGGACGGAAATCGGGTCCTTTTTCATCACGTGTTTCACCTTGGAAACCGACGGACTGGTAATCATCTTTTTCAGTGGGAATACGCCGCGCAGGCGTTCATCGTCGTCTACCACATATACATAATATATCTCGTCCATTTCTTCTGCCTGCAGTCGCATTTCGCGCAGGCATTCGGGCATACTCCAGTTCTCATTCACGATCACCATTTCCGTACCCATCAAACCGCCGGCGGTGTCTTCGTCGTATTTCAGCAAGTCGACGATGTCGCCTGCCTGTTCTATATCTTCGATGTGCGAAAGGACTTCTTCCTGTTTGTCTTCGTCCATTTCACGGATGATGTCAACGGCGTCATCCGAGTCCATGTAGTCGACAAAGCGCTTGGCGATGGTTTCAGGGGGAAGTATTTCGAGGAATTTCTTTCGGGCATCCTCGTCCATTTCAATCAGTACGTCGGCTGCCGTTTCGTTGTCCAGCAGCAGGTAGATGAAGCGGGCATCTTCTGCGTCCAGCTCGTTGCACAGCTCGGCGATGTCGGCCGGATGCAGGTCCTTGATGACTTCTTTTAACTGGTCGGAATCTTTCTTCTCGATCAGTTCGGTGACTAATTTAATATCTTCGCTATTCATCTTGTAAACTCCTGATGAGGGTTGTTATCGTAGTCTGTAAGTCTCGTGTGCAGGGTCACTCGGCCTTTGCGGCTGAGGAATTCAAGGCTTCTTCCACCCGGTTGGTCAGGTCGATGAAGTCTTGTACGGAAAGCTGTTCAGGCCGTTTGTTGAAGATAGGGTCGGCACTGAGCGGATTTCCTTTCTCCAGAATCGGAGAAATGGAGTTGCGGAGCGTCTTGCGACGCTGGTTGAATGTCGTCTTGACAATCTGCTTGAACAATTGCTCGTTGCATCCCAACTCCTTGGTCTCGTTGCGTGTCATGCGGATGACGGCACTTTTTACTTTGGGGGGCGGGTTGAACACATGTTCGTGTACGGTGAACAGGTATTCCACGCTGTACCAGGCTTGAATCAGTATGCTCAGAATGCCGTAGGTCTTGTTGCCCGGACGAGCCGCGATGCGTTCGGCCACTTCCTTCTGAATCATGCCCGTGCAGCATGGAATCAAGTCCTTGTAGTCGAGCATCTTGAAGAATATCTGGCTGGAAATGTTATAAGGATAGTTGCCGGTCAGCACAAAAGGCTGTCCGTCGAAAAGTTGCCGGAGGTCCATTTTCAGGAAATCCTGCTCGATGATATGGTCTCCTAATTGCGGAAAATTCTCACGCAGGTAAGCCACCGATTCAAAATCCAGCTCCACTACTTTGAGCGGGCGATCTTTTTTCAGCAGGTATTGGGTGAGAACTCCCATTCCGGGACCTACCTCGAGAACGGGAAGGGCCGGGCAGGCGTCTACAGTGTCGGCTATGTCTTGTGCCACTTGCAGGTCTTTCAGGAAGTGTTGTCCTAAAAACTTTTTAGGTTTAACTAATTTCATACCTCAGGTTTTAAATGTTCGTATTATCTTTGTGACTTGCAAAGTTAAACATAAATCTTTATATACAGACTGATTTTGGAACGAACAGGTTTAAAAAAAGTACTAAATAAGGTCTTCCAGATAGCGCTTCCGCTGGTACTCGGGGCGGCTATTCTGCTTTGGACATACCACGATTTTGATTTCCGGCGTGTGGGGAGTGTGCTGGATGGCGGCATGAATTATGGCTGGATGGCCTTTTCGCTGGTGTTTGGTGTGTTGGGACATCTGTTCCGTGGCTGGCGCTGGAATCTAACGTTGGCCCCGTTAGGTGAATACCCCAAGGTGTCGAACAGTGTATATGCGGTTTTTGTGTCGTACGCGGCCAATCTGGTCGTACCGCGTGTAGGGGAGGTTTCCCGCTGCGGTATCCTGTCGAAGTACGACGGGGTTTCTTTCTCCAAATCGCTGGGTACGGTGGTAACGGAACGTCTTATCGATACCATCTGTGTACTGCTGATTACCGTGGTGACGCTGTTGCTCCAGTCGCGCGTGTTTGCGGCATTCTTTGAAAAGACCGGTACGAACATGGGCTTCTTTACGGGCTTGTTTACTTCCACCAATTTTTATATCACCCTCATCTGTCTGTTCGCATTGGGCGTGCTGGCGTTTTTCCTGGTCCGCAATTTAACGGTATTTGCGAAGGTGCGCGGCATATTGAACGATGTGTGGGCCGGATGTTTGTCGCTTCGGCATGTAAAACATCCGTGGCTGTTCTTTTTACACCGTGGGCATCTGGGCATGCTATTTCCTGCAATTCTATGTGAGTTTCTATTGCTTTGACTTTTCTGCCTCATTGGGCTGGATGCCCGGACTGGTGATGTTTGTGGTGGGCAGTATTGCGGTGGCCGTTCCTACCCTAATGGAGCAGGTCCGTGGCACTTTGCAGTCATTACCATGATGATGATGTATGGGGTGGGGAAGGAAGATGCCGGAATATTTGCCCTGCTGGTGCACGGTATTCAAACCTTTTTTATTAATTTTGCTAGGTGTTTACGGGCTTGTAGCCTTCCCACTTGTAAATAAGAAACGGACGGGAAGTGAAATTGCTTTTCCGGAATAAAATCAAAAAATATAATATGAACGAAATTCTTTCTTTGGCTCCGCAGAATGTGTGGAAGCATTTCTATTCGTTGACGCAAATTCCTCGTCCGTCTGGACATTTGGAAAAAATTCAGGCTTTCTTGCTGGAATTCGGCAAGCAGGTAGGTGTGGAATCATTTCAGGATGAGGCTGGAAACATAATCTATCGCAAACCGGCCACCTCCGGGTATGGAAGACCGGAAGTCTGTCATTCTTCAGGCTCACATGGACATGGTTCCTCAGAAAGACAAACATACACAGCATGATTTTGAAAAAGATCCTATTCCGGTTTATGTAGACGGCGAATGGGTGAAGGCTAAAGGTACCACATTAGGCTCAGACAACGGTATGGGTGTGGCAGCCATTATGGCCATTATGGAAGATAAGACCCTGAAGCACGGTCCGCTGACAGCGCTGATTACTGCCGATGAAGAAACCGGTATGTATGGTGCATTCGGCTTGAAACAGGGCACGGTGGAAGGAGAAATCCTGCTGAACCTGGATTCAGAAGAAGAAGGTGAACTTTATATTGGCTGTGCAGGTGGAGAAGACCTGACGGCTACTTTGGAATATAAGGAAGAAGAAACAGATCCGGAAGACGTGGCGCTGAAGGTGACACTGAAGGGATTGCGCGGTGGCCACTCTGGTATTCAGATTGGCTGGGGACATGCCAATGCCAACAAGTTGATGGCTCGCTTCATGAACCAGGTGATTGCTTACGATGAAGCTTGTCTGGTGTCATGGGAAGGTGGAAACATGCGCAATGCCATTCCGCGTGAATGTGAGGTAGTGATTACCGTACCGGCTTCGGAGGTAGAAGATGCTGGCATTCGTGGGTGAATGCGAACAAGTATGGCGTGATGAATTCGCTACCATTGAAGATAACATCAGCTTTACGGCAGAACGTGTGGACTTGCCGAAGATGATGGTGCCGGAAGAAATCCGTGATAACCTGGTGGACGCGATTTATGCATGCCCGAATGGGGTGGAGCGTTTCATCCCGACTATCCCGGATACAGTGGAGACTTCTTCTAACTTGGCTATCGTGGAAATCGGCAATGGAAAGGCTGCCATTAAGGTATTGACACGCAGCTCTCGCGAATCAATGAAGGATTATCGCAATACGGCTATCGAAAGCTGTTTCTCTATGGCAGGTATGCACGTAGAACGTTCTGGCAGCTACTCTGGATGGGAACCGGATGTAAACTCTCCGATTCTGCATGCTATGAAGGAATCTTATAAGGCACAGTTTGGTGAAACACCGGAAGTGAAAGTGATTCATGCCGGATTGGAATGTGGTATCATCGGTGCGGTTGTACCGGGACTGGATATGATTTCATTTGGTCCTACTTTGCAGTGCCCGCATACACCGGAAGAACGCTGTCACGTGCCGTCAGTGAAGAAATTCTATGATTTCTTGCTGGCTACATTGGAAAATACACCGAAAAAGTAATATCCGTTAGTGGATAAATAGATACGGAGACTGTCCGATTCCTGTAAAAGGGAAAGGGCAGTCTCCGTTTTTTTTTGTTTCGATTTTCTGTGGTTTTACTTCTTTTAATGAAAATCTGTGCAGTAAATCTGTGTTTTGTCTTTATCTTTATAAAGACAACCTTGTAAAACTTAAAATTGGAAATAATGAACAGACTATTCTTGATATGTGCCACGGGATTGTTGGCTTTTTATGTTCCCTTTGGCAGGGTTAGCTCAGAGTTACGACCGTCTTTGGAAGGAGGTAGAGGAAACCCGGAAGAAGGATTTGCCGCAGACCTTGATTTCACAGGTAAACCAGATTTATGAAAAGGCAAGAAAGGAGAAGAATGCTCCGCAGATGCTGAAAGCGTATCTTTCGCGGGGGTGGAATGTCAGGTGGGGCTGACACCGGACAGTTTGCAGCGTGAACTTTGTCGACTGAATGCATGGGCTGCAGAGGAGAACGATCCTTTGCAGAAAGCCGTGTTGTCGTTTCTGTCAGGATATTATAAGTTGGAGTCCGCTCCTCAGGAAGTGGACAGCGCATTGTATGAGTTTGACCGGGCAGTAAAGGATAAGGAGGTTTTGTTGGGTGTAGCTACGACCGATTTTCGTCCGATGGTTGAACAGGGTAAATGGAGCCAGCGCTATTTCGGTGACAATATGTACGATTTACTGTTGCGCCAGTCCATCTTTCAGCTTCTATGGAATGGGGGAGGAAACAAGGCCGTACAGTTGGCAGTGTTCGACAAGTATGAAAAGCTGATTGCACAATACGAGGCGGTAGGAAATCGTGACGCGGAATTATTGACACGTCTGGAGCGATTGATGTATTGGCAGCGTAATGGATGGAGGTATCCGCAACAGCTGTCGGACGAGCAGGTGCTGGAGCAGTTGCAGGCGTGGGCAAAAGCCTATGACGGAGTAGATGCCTGTGCGGCGTTGTATGTGTCATGGGCTGATTTCTATCATCAGAAACAAGACTTCGTATCCGAAATGAAGGTGATAGAAGAAGGAATAAAACGGTCTCCTTCTTCAGAATTCACGGCCGATTTGAAGGATAAGCAGCGCATAGTGTGCATGCCGTCACTTTCGGTGCAGGTAACCCATCCTTATCCGCAGGCAGAAGCGGAACTTCGTGTTACCAGCAAGAACCTGAAAGGGGCGACGCTGGAATGGTATAGGCTGAACCTGAAGGCCTCTTCTTCTGTGTTTGCACGGAATCTGGAGCATGCGGACCTGATAAAGAAGTATGGTACACTGGTGGATAAAGTGCGGTTGGACTTGCCGGATACCCCACCTACAAGGATACGGTTTCTGTGCTGACCAGCCGGATGCCCGAGGCGGGGATTTACATATTGAAATCAATTCCCGACGGCTATAAGGATAAAACGGGATACGATGTAGTGCATCTGTCTGCACTGCAGGTGGCTTCTTTCCCGATGGAAGGAAGGCAGACGGAGTGTCATGTGGTAGACCGTAAGACCGGAAAACCGGTCGCAGGGGCAGAATTGGTGTTTTATTCCATTCCTGTGCCGGGTAATTATACCTTATATAAGACGTTTAAGGTCGATAAACTAGGCAAGGTAGTAGTGCCGGACATGAAAGAATCATTGTGGATGCATGCACGTGCAGGCAAGGATGAGTTTATGCAGGTGGCATACTGGTCCAGAAGGGTGTTGCCGACGGTCAATGACAGCAAGAAGAAGGTAGACCGCATGGATTTGTTTACCGACCGTGCGCTGTACCGCAAGGGGCAGACGGTATACGTATCCGGAGTGGCTTATACGCAGGAAGGCGATAGTGTAGAGGTACGCAAAGATGCGGCCATCTGGCTGGCCTTGCGGGATGCCAATAACCGGGAGATAGCTCGGAAAGAATTGACTACGGATGACTTCGGCGCATTTTCAGCGGAATTTCAGTTGCCTTCGGAAACATTGGCCGGCATGTTCCGTATAGAATCGGACAAGGCATCCTGTTATATCCGGGTGGAAGAATACAAGCGTCCGACGTTTGAAGTCACCTGGAAGGAGGTGCAGGAAGCTTACACGATGGGGGATTCCTTGCAACTGGAAGGTACGGCGAAAAAGTTTTCCGGTGCACCGGTGCAGGGTAGTAAGGTGCGTTATACCTTGACCCGTTCAAAGGCCTGGTTCTGGCGGAACATGGCAGGAGAACAACAGTTGGCGGAAGGTGAACTGATGACTTCAGCCGACGGAACATTTGCGGTGAAGGTTTGTCTGGAACGTCCGGATGCGGAAGTCTCTTTAGGCTGGGACGGATTCTATCGTTATCAGGTGAAGGTGGAAGTGACGGATGCGGCCGGTGAAACGCAGGAAGGTGTACTGGTGCTTCCGGTGGGTGAACATGCTATCGGATTACAGATAAAGGGATTGGCCGGAAAAGTGGCTCGTGAGAAACTGGATAAGATGCAGGTGCAGGCCTTGAACATGCAGCAACAGCCTGTGGCATTGGATGTGGTCTGCTCACTTTATGCAGTGGATGAGGCCGGAAAGAAGCAGCAAACAGTATGGGTGGATACGGTGAAAGCCGGACAGCCTTTTCTGCCGGAAGCATGGAAGAAGTTAGCTTCCGGAAAATACTTGCTGGAGGTAACCGCCAGTGATGAGCACGGGCGTCCTTGTCGTGCAGAGCAGGAGTTTGTACTCTTTTCGTTAAAAGACCGGGTCCCTCCGGTAAAGACTGTGGAATGGTTCTATCAGGACGGTACACAGTTGGAGGAACGCAGCCGGTGACCTTGTATGTGGGTAGCAGTGAAAAGAATGTGCATTTGTTCTATCATGTGTACAGTGGCAACCGGATGTTGGTTTCTGACTCGTTTGTGCTGAACGAAGAAATCCGTCCGTTTGATTATACGTGGCGACCGGAATACGGCGATGGAATCACCGTCGAAGCTTTGGATTTATGAAAGACGGTATCTGGTATTCCAAGCAAGTCGCTTTAAAACGTCCGGTACCGGAGAAAAAACTGACATTGAAGTGGGAGGTCTTCCGCGACCGTTTGCGTCCGGGCACAGAAGAAACCTGGACCATGCAGATTTTGGATGCGGCAGGCAAACCGGTGGATGCTCGTCTGCTGGCTACCTTGTATGATGCTTCACTTGACCGTCTGTGGGATAACCCGTGGAATTTCCAGTTGGGCTTCAGCCGATATACTCCTTCAGTCATGCCGTTTATTCAGTCAGTGAATAGCATCGCGATGGCTTATTCGCCTTTCTATACTTATTCATTGTCTTCTGTATATACTCCTGACAACTGGCAGTTGTATAGTCGGTTGTGGGTTCCTTCTTTGCGTCAGTATAGAACCTTCTCTCGAAACGGTCTGATGGTACGCGGGGCAGGAATCATGATGAAGGCTGCGGCTGCAGCACCAGATGTAATGAGGGCGGATGAGGCTTTGAATGCGCAGGCGGGGTTCACGCAGGACGATGGAGTGGTAGAAGTAGAACTTCAGTCTGAAACGATTCCTTTGGAAACGGAACAAACGATGACTTTACGCGAGAATTTTGCAGAAACGGCTTTCTTCTATCCTGATTTGCGTACAGATTCAACCGGAACCGTGCGATTGGTATTTACCGTACCAGACGTGTTGACGCAGTGGAAGTTCAGAGGGCTGGCACATACCCGCCACATGGATTACGGACTCCTGCAGGCAGAAACCCGGACCGAAAAACCGTTTATGATTCAGCCTAACTTGCCTCGTTTCCTTCGTAAAGGGGATGAAACCTCACTGGCAGCTTCTTTGATTAATCTGTCAACAGAAGAGGTGAAAGGGGCAGTAAGTCTGGAATTGGTGAATCCGATGGATGAAAGTGTGGTGTATCAGGCCGTGCAGGATTTTCAGGTGAAGTCAGGAGAAACGGGTAGTGTACGTTTTACTTTCCCGGTAAATATGGATGGCGAGGTCTTGATTTGCCGGATGAAGGCAGAGGCCGGTGAGTTTAGTGACGGAGAACAGCATTATCTTCCTGTGCTGACTGACAAGCAATGGATAACAGAAACCTTGTCCTTGCAGGTGAAAGGCGGGGAATCTCAGGAAGTGAGCCTGAAGGATTTGTTTAACGGACAGAGCAAGACGGCCCAGGACCGGCAGCTGACCATCGAACTGACTTCTACTCCGATATGGTATGCCGTACAGGCACTTCCGGTAGTAGGAAATCCGCAGCAGGACGATGCGTTCTCCTGGGCTTCGGCTTACTACGCCAATGCGGTGGCACGGAAAATTGTGGAACTGAATCCGCAGATTCAGCCTGTGTTTGAAGCCTGGAAAAAGCAGGGAGTAAAGAAAGAAACGCTGTGGAGTGAACTGGAGAAAAACCAGGAACTGAAAAGTCTTGTTGCTGGTTGAAACGCCTTGGCTGGCTCAGGCGGCAGATGAACAGGAGCAGAGACAACGGATTGGATTGTTGTTCGACCTGAATACGATGAATTACCGCATGGGGCAGACCGTGGAAAAATTGAAGGCCTTGCAAAAAGGGGATGGAAGCTGGAGCTGGTTCAACGGCATGCAGGGAAGCCGGTTGGTTACTACGCAGGTGGTGGAACTGTTGGCCCGGCTGAAATCCATGCATATCATGGCGGATGCGCAAGTGGCTGGCATGTATTTGAAAGGTCTGAATTACCTGGAAAATGCTTTCTGTCAGGAATATGAGAACCTGAAGAAAAACGAGGCTCGTAACAAAAGCCCGCAATGGCCAAGTGAGCTGGCGGTGAGGTATCTGTATATTACATCGCTGGATACGGTGGCAGGAGAAAAAGTAAACAAGGCAGCAAAGGAATACATGACCTCCAAACTGGAAAACCGTTCTGTTACTTATTCCATTTATGAGAAGGCATTGATTGCCCGGATTCTGCAGGCACAGGGAAAACGTACGCAGGCAGAAATACTGGTACGTTCGATTAAGGAATATACGGTAGTAACACCGGAAATGGGACGTTATTTTGATACGCCGAAAGCCGGATACGCATGGAACGGTTATCGTATTCCGACACAGGTGGCTGCCATGGAGGCTATTCAGTGTGTGGAGAAGGATGAAGAGGTGCTGGAGGAAATGAAACTCTGGTTGCTGAAGCAAAAGCAGGTGCAGTGCTGGAATACGCCATTGGCTACAGCGGATGCGGTGTATGCCTTGCTGTCAGATGGCATGGCATTGACGGAGTCCGGACAGATGCAGGCGGTGGCAGGCAATGTCACACTGGAAACTCCGAAAGACGGACTGGGCTGTATCAGCCATACGTTAAGTGGAGCGGAGGCGGAGGTGAAGACGCTGACCGTAAGTCATATGGGAAAAGCTGCCGGATGGGGGGGTGTATATGCACAATATCTGGAAGATATGGACCGTGTGAAGGCATTTGAAGGAAAGGACCTGCAAGTTTCACGTGAGTATATATATAAAGGTAAGACCTTGTCTGCCAAAGAAAAGTTGCAGGTAGGCGATAAGTTGACGGTACGCCTGACTCTCCGTGCCGACCGGGATATGGATTTCGTATGTTTGAAAGACGAGCGTGCAGCTTGTATGGAACCAGTGCCGCAAATCTCAGGTTATGAATGGTCTGATGGCTTGGGACGGTATCGGGTAAGTGGTGATGCGGCGACGACCTTCTTTATGGATTACTTGCGAAAAGGAACCTACGTCATTGAATATGAAGTGCATGTAGACCGTTCTGGAGTATATCAGGCAGGTACATCGGAAATACAGTCAGTATACGCTCCTGAGTTTGGCAGTCATACGGAAGGACATACATTATATATAGAATAAAAAATTACGTCCGGGCCGGGATTCCGGTTCGGACGTAATTACAAATTTCTGAGGTTATGGAGAAAATAAATTTTCAGACTTGATTTTGCTTGTTTCCGTTTTCTCCCTATCTTTGTTTCCGTAATTTAGAAAGAATAAAATCAATGAAACGAATATATACCCCTTCTTTTTTTGTGTGTTGTCGCTTGCATGTCCTTATGGGCTCAGCCTAAAATATCCTTTGATATGACTACTAAGGACTTGGGCTACGTGTTGTGGCGCACTCCGGCAACTGTGACTTATCAGTTTACTAATACGGGAGACAAGCCACTGGTTATTTCCAATGTGACGACTTCCTGTGGATGTGCCAAGGCACAATGGACAGAAGAACCTGTACCTGCCGGAGGAAAAGGAATGATTACGGTAGTGTTCGATGCAGAAGCTATCGGGCATTTCTATAAAGATGTGGGTGTGTATTGCAATGCAGCCTCTCTGCCCATTTATCTGGACTTTAATGGAGAGGTGACAGCCGATGCCAAGAACTATTCCTTTACGCATCCTTATGCTATCGGTGCCATCCGGTTGACACAGGATGAACTTGATTTTAAATCTGTCAATAAGGGAGACCGTCCGGTCATTGAATTGTTAGTGGCCAATACTTCCAATAAGGCTTACTCACCTGTGCTGATGCACCTTCCTCCTTATTTGGAAGCAAAGGCTGAACCTGAAAAATTGGGACGTGGAAAGACCGGAAAGATTCTGGTGACCCTGGATTCTGAGAAATTGCCGAAATTAGGTATTACACGCGCTTCTGTTTATCTGTCCCGCTTCCCGGGCGATAAAGTTGGCAGTGAGAATGAAATGCCTGTATCAGTGGCTCTGTTGCCTGACTTCTCCAAACTGACCGAACAGCAGAAAAACAATCCTCCTCAGATTACCTTGTCGGCTAAGGAACTGGAATTTGTGGATTTGAAACCCAATCAAAAGAAGTCACAGACGATTGTCATTTCAAATACAGGTCGCTCTGACCTGAATATTCAGGATATGCAGGTGTTCAGCATGGCTTTGGCTGTGAAACTGAAAAAGAGAGTGCTGAAACCGGGTGAATCGACCAAGATGAAGATTACTGTTCTGGCACAGAACCTTCATCGTGTGAAAGGTACGCCCCGTGTCCTGATGATTACCGATGATCCTAACCAACCGATGATTACCATCCGTGTGAAAGCCCGGCTGAAATCGTCCGAAAAAATAAAAACTTTTATGGAACACCCCGAAAACAACGAAGTCTTATAAGGGGTTAACTGTGAACCAGGGAGTGGAACAACCCTCCATTGTTAATCCTTATCTGAATCTGAGAAAGAAACCCAAACGTCGTCAGTATTCTGCTGCCGAGTATGTGGAAGGTATTGTGAAAGGCGATGTGACCATGCTGAGCCAAGCGGTCACGCTGGTAGAAAGTGTCAAGCCGGAGCATCAGGTGCTGGCACAGGAGGTCATTGAAAAATGCCTCCCTTATTCGGGTAATTCTATCCGTATCGGTATCAGTGGAGTGCCTGGTGCCGGAAAGAGTACATCGATTGATGTATTCGGACTGCATGTGCTTGAAGAAAAAGGAGGAAAGTTGGCCGTGTTAGCCATAGATCCCAGCAGTGAACGTTCCAAAGGAAGTATTTTGGGTGACAAGACCCGAATGGAAAAATTGTCGGTACATTCTAAATCCTTTATCCGTCCCAGTCCTTCGGCTGGCTCATTGGGCGGTGTGGCTCGTAAGACCCGTGAAACCATCATTTTGTGTGAAGCAGCCGGATTTGATAAAATCTTTGTCGAGACCGTGGGAGTAGGTCAGAGTGAAACAGCCGTACATTCCATGGTAGACTTCTTCCTGCTGATTCAACTGGCCGGTACGGGCGATGAGTTGCAGGGTATCAAGCGCGGTATCATGGAGATGGCCGATGGTATCATTATCAACAAGGCTGACGGAAACAATGTAGAGAAGGCACAGTTGGCTGCTACACATTTCCGTAATGCGCTCCATCTTTTCCCGGCTCCCGAATCCGGATGGACTCCTCAGGTGCTGACGTATTCCGGATTTTATAATATCGGTGTCAAGGAAATCTGGGATATGGTGTATGCCTACATCGACTTCGTCCGCAAGAACGGTTATTTTGAACACCGTCGTAACGAGCAGGCCAAATACTGGATGTATGAAACCATCAATGAGCATTTGCGCGACAGCTTCTATCAGAATCCGGAAATCGCTTCCTTGCTTCCCTTGCAGGAAAAAGATGTACTGGAAGGACGGGCAACGTCTTTCTCGGCAGCCAGAAAACTACTGGAAATGTATTTCTCCGGGTTGAAGCAGGAGTGATGAATAAATATTCAAAACGGCTTGTTCCTATTGGACTAATTAAAAATAAGGAAGAAAAATAAGGGTGATATGCCTTGTGAAATGAATTAATATGTAACTTTGCGAACTAATTTTCAAGAAATGATGCAAAGTGAAATTAAACCTATTATAGAGGTAAAGGGTGTATCAAAGTTTTTTTGGTGAAAAACAGCCTTGGATAATATCAATTTATCCATCAAAAAGGGAGAGTTTGTAACCATCTTGGGCCCTTCAGGATGCGGTAAGACGACCTTGCTGCGCCTGATAGCGGGATTTCAGACCGCTTCGGAAGGGGTGATTCGTATTGCAGGGGAGGAGATTACCCAGACTCCTCCTCACAAGCGTCCTGTCAATACAGTTTTTCAGAAATATGCCTTATTCCCTCATCTGAATGTGTATGACAATATCGCTTTTGGCTTGAAACTGAAAAAGATGCCAAAGGATACGGTACTTAAAAAAGTAAAAGCTGCCCTGAAGATGGTGGGCATGACCGACTATGAGTACCGCGATGTCAACTCGCTTTCGGGTGGACAGCAGCAGCGTGTGGCTATTGCCCGAGCCATTGTGAACGAGCCGGAAGTATTGTTGCTGGACGAACCGCTGGCTGCGCTTGACCTGAAGATGCGTAAAGACATGCAGATGGAGTTGAAGGAAATGCACAAGACGCTGGGCATTACCTTTGTGTACGTGACGCACGATCAGGAAGAAGCTCTGACATTGAGTGATACCATCGTAGTGATGAGCGAGGGGCGTATTCAGCAGATTGGTACCCCTACCGATATTTACAATGAGCCTATTAACTCGTTCGTGGCCGACTTTATCGGAGAAAGTAATATCCTGAACGGAGTCATGGTGAAGGATAAGTTGGTACATTTCTGTGACCGTGACTTTGAATGTGTGGACGAAGGATTCGGCGAAAACACACCGGTGGATGTGGTGATTCGTCCGGAGGATTTGTATATTTTCCCGGTGTCGGATATGGCACAGCTTCGTGGTACCGTACAGTCCTGTATTTTTAAAGGAGTACACTATGAAATGGTGGTGTTGTGCCATGGCTATGAGTTTGTGGTGCAGGATTATCATGCTTTCGAGGCCGGAACCGAAGTGGGTATGCTGGTCAAGCCGTTTGATATTCACATCATGAAGAAAGAGCGTATCTGCAATACCTTTGAAGGTAAAGCTTTATCGATGAAACTCATGTGGAATTCTTGGGATGTGAGTTTGAATGTGCACCGGTAGACCTTCAGAAAGTGTCGTTGGGCGATGTGTTGGTAGACGTGGATTTCGGGAAAATCAATTTGCTGGACAATGCAGAAGACGGCATGCTGACCGGAGAAGTCAAGTTTATTTTGTACAAAGGAAACCATTACCACCTGACGGTATGGTCAGACTGGGATGAGAATGTGTTTGTCGATACGAATGATGTATGGGATGATGGAGACCGTGTGGGTATTTCCATTGCTCCTGAAGATATTCGGGTACGTGTAAAACAGGAGGAACGATGAATAAACTGCGTTTGTTTTTTCTTTCACGCCGAAGCTGGACACTTCCTTATCTCATTTTCTCTATCATTTTTGTGATTGTTCCGCTTCTGCTGATTGTGGTATATGCATTTACCGATGATGCAGGTCGTATGACGCTTGAAAACTTCCGGAAGTTCCTTGCTCATCCGGAAGCTGTCAATACATTTATTTATTCCATCGGTATAGCCATACTGACAACGATAGGTTGTATCGTGTTGGGGTATCCGGCGGCCTGGATTCTGAGTCGCAGTAACTCAAGCTATTCGCGTACGCTGATTCTGCTGTTTATCCTGCCGATGTGGGTCAACATCCTGATACGTACGCTGGCTACCGTAGCTTTGTTCGACTTTGCCAGTCTGCCTTTAGGAGAAGGAGCGTTGATATTCGGAATGATTTACAACTTCATTCCTTTCATGATTTATCCGATTTACAATACTCTTCAGAAGATGGACCCGAGTTATGTGGAAGCAGCCCAGGATTTAGGAGCCAATTCTTTCCAGGTATTTTGGAAGGTGGTATTTCCTCTGTCCATGCCTGGAGTAGTGAGCGGCATCATGATGGTGTTCATGCCGACCATCTCTACCTTTGCCATTGCAGAATTGCTGACCATGAACAACATCAAGTTGTTTGGTACGACTATTCAGGAGAATATCAACAACAGTATGTGGAACTATGGAGCAGCCCTTTCCTTGATTATGCTGTTCCTGATTGCGGCCACTTCACTCGTTTAGTTCTGATGAAAAGAGTGATTCAGAGAAAGGAGGACAGGTATGGTAAAGAAAGTGCTGATGCAGACCTATCTTTGGGTATTGCTGCTGTTGCTGTATGCTCCGATATTGATTATTGTGATTTATTCCTTTACCGATGCAAAGGTGTTGGGCAACTGGACCGGCTTTTCGCTTAACCTATACCGCTCTTTGTGTAACACCGGAGTGCATCATTCGTTGATGAATGCGCTGATAAACACAATAGCCATTGCCTTTATTGCTGCGACGGTATCGACTTTGTTGGGAAGTGTGGCTGCCATCGGAATCTACAATCTGAAGGCCCGCAGCCGGAAAGCCATGGGATTCATCAATACCATTCCTATATTGAACGGAGATATTATTACGGGTATTTCCTTGTTCCTGCTGTTTGTGTCATTAGGCATTACCCAGGGATTTACCACCGTAGTGCTGGCACACATCACCTTCTGTACTCCGTACGTGGTGCTGAGTGTGTTGCCGCGCCTGAAACAGATGAATCCGAACCTGTATGAGGCCGCACTCGATTTGGGAGCTACTCCTATGCAGGCTTTGTGGAAAGTGATTATTCCGGAAATCCGTCCGGGAATGGTAAGCGGATTCCTGCTGGCACTGACCATTTCTATCGACGATTTTGCGGTAACGGTGTTTACCATCGGAAATCAGGGACTGGAAACGCTTTCTACCTATATTTATGCCGATGCCCGCAAGGGCGGTCTGACACCGGAACTTCGTCCGCTGTCGGCCGTGATTTTTGTGGTGATACTGGTGCTGCTGATTATTATTAACCGTAGAGCTGACAAAGCAAAGAATAAATGAAACAGAAGATGAAAAGGTGGAACTGGTGGGTGGCTTTGTGTGTATGTTGTCTGTTGACAGGATGCTACAACGCCAATGAATCGCGCGAAAACGTGCTCAAGGTGTACAACTGGGCAGACTACATAGGTGAAGGCGTACTGGAAGATTTTCAGGAGTATTATAAGGAACAGACAGGAGAAGATATCCGCATCGTGTATCAGACGTTTGACATCAACGAAATCATGCTGACAAAAATTGAGAAAGGGCATGAAGACTTTGATGTGGTGTGTCCTTCCGAGTATATCATCGAACGAATGCTGCACAAAGGCTTGTTGCAGCCTATTGATACGGCTTTTGCTCATTCACCCAATTACATGAACGGAGTGGCACCCTATATCCGTCAGCAGATAGATAAACTGACGGTGAAGGGCGATCTGCCGGCTAGCCGTTATGCCGTGTGCTATATGTGGGGTACGGCCGGACTGCTGTATAACAAGCAGTTTGTTTCCGAAAAAGACCTGAAGTCATGGGGGTGTCTGTGGGAGAAACGCTTTTCCGGCAAGATTCTGATGAAGGATGCCTATCGCGATTCGTACGGTATGGCTTTGCTGTATGCGCATCGCGAGGATTTGAAAGACAGTACCCGCAGTGTGGCTGACCTGATGAACGACTATTCACCGGCTTCCATGGACTCGGTGGAAAAATATCTGAAACTGTTGAAGCCGAATGTGGCCGGATGGGAAGCAGACTTTGGTAAGGAAATGATGACCAAAGGCAAGGCCTGGATGAACATGACCTGGAGCGGAGATGCACAGTGGGCCATGGAAGAAGCGGCAACGGTAGGAGTGGACCTTGCCTATACCATTCCGGAAGAAGGCAGCAATGTGTGGTACGACGGATGGGTAATTCCTAAGTATGCCAAGAATCCTAAGGCAGCCAGCTATTTTATCAACTTCCTTTGTAGACCGGACATCGCTTTGCGTAACATGGAAGAGAACGGGTATGTGAGTGCCATTGCTGCTCCGGAAATCTTAGAAGCTTGCATTGATTCTACCCTGGATACGGAAGTCGATGCCAGCTATTTCTTCGGTCCGGAGGCACAGAAGGTGAAGCTGCGTAACACACAGTATCCCGACAAGTCTGTGATAGCCCGTTGCGCCATGATACGTGACTTTGGAGACAAGACCGTAGATGTGTTGGAAATCTGGTCGCGCGTAAAAGGCGACAACCTGAATAGCGGGATTGTGATTCTGATTCTTTTGGTGGTAGTAGGACTGAGTGCCTGGCAGATTCGCCGCCGCTGGATACGTTATAAACGTCATGCACGTACGCACCGCAGAAATCGCCGGAGAAAATAAAAGAAGAAAATACAGTATACAAAAATCCCCCTTCAAAAGACGTTTAAATGCTTTTTGAAGGGGGATTCTTTATATGGAATGTTCGTTAGATTGACAATTCGTTCAATACGCTAACCAGTTCGTGGTCGATAGGCTTGTCGTTCTTGATAGCCTTGGCAAACGGAACGTACACAATCTGGTCGTTTTCAATACCAATCATGACGTTGCGCTGACCTTCCATCAGGGCCTGGATGCTGGCTACTCCCATACGGCTGGCAATGATACGGTCGTGTGCGGTCGGGCGTCCACCACGCTGCAAGTGTCCTAAAATAGTCACACGTACGTCGTACTGCGGATATTCGTTCTTTACACGTTCTGCATAGTGCATGGCTCCACCGGTGATTTCACTTTCAGCTACCAGCACGATAGAGCTGCTCTTTGATTTGCGGAAACCGTTGTTGATGAACTCTTCCAACTGGTCCACTTCCGTATTGAATTCCGGAATGATGGCAGCTTCGGCACCCGCAGCAATGGCACCGTTCAATGCCAGGAAGCCGGCGTCGCGTCCCATTACCTCCACAAAGAACAAACGTTCGTGTGAAGTAGCGGTATCACGTATTTTATCTACTGCATCCAAAATTGTGTTCAGGGCAGTGTCATATCCGATGGTTGTGTCCGTACCATACAAGTCGTTGTCGATGGTACCGGGCAATCCGATACAAGGTACATCAAATTCCTGAGCCAGCAGGCGGGCACCGGTCAACGAACCGTCACCACCAATGACTACCAGTGCATCGATACCTTCACGTTTCATAGTTTCATAAGCTACCTGACGGCCTTCCGGCGTACGGAACTCCTGACAGCGAGCTGTTTTCAGGATGGTACCTCCTAATTGTATGATATTGCTGACGTTTTCAGTCTTGAATTCCTTGATCTCTCCTGTAATCAATCCTTTATACCCACGGTAGATACCTTTAACTTGTAATCCGTTGTAGATGGCAGAGCGGGTGACTGCACGGATTGCGGCGTTCATGCCGGGAGCATCTCCTCCGGATGTAAGAATACCAATACATTTAATAGTTCCCATAATTGTTAGTTGTTAGTTTGATTTTTATGAAGCAAAAGTACAAATATGAATTTATATTGTAACTGATTTTCTTCTTTATTATTCGTCCATTATAACTTTTTTTACACGCTTCCATCAACCATTTAGGGGTAGAGGTGGCTCCACAGATTCCAATGGAATGTGCATGTGACAATAAGGCCTTGTCAATTTCCTCCGGTTTGTCTATCTGGTAAGAGTTGGGATTGACCTTTTTACATTCCTGAAAGAGGATTTTCCCGTTGGAACTTTTATGTCCGCAAACGAAGAAAACCAGGTCGTGACTGGCGGCAAATTCCCGGATATGCGGCATGCGGTTGGCTACCTGACGGCAGATGGTATCGAAGTACTGGAAGGAGGCTTCCGGTGAAATGTGGGTCTCGATGTAGGACACTATCTGGCGGAATTCGTCGAGCGACTTGGTTGTCTGCGAATACAGGCGGATGTCTTTGTTCATGTCCAGTTTGCTGACTTCTTCCAAAGCTTCTCGATGACGATGGCTTTGCCTTCGGTCTGGCCCACCAGTCCCAACACTTCGGCATGGCCGTTTTTCCCGTAAATAACAATCTGTCTGTCTTTGTCGTGGGGAGTGGTGTCATACTCCTGCTTGATTCTTTTTGCAGGCGCAGCACTACCGGACAAGTGGCATCGATGATTTCGATGTGGTTTTTCCGGGCCAGTTCGTAAGTCTCAGGAGGTTCTCCATGTGCTCTTAATAAGACCTTTACATTCTTCAGTCGGGCAAACTCTTCGTGGTTAATGGTAATCAATCCCATTGCCTTCAGTCGTTCGCACTCCTGACCGTTGTGTACAATATCCCCCAGGCAATACAGAGGTACACCCTTTGCCAGTTCTTCTTCTGCTTTTGAAATAGCAGTTGTCACTCCAAAGCAGAACCCAGAGTCCTTATCTATTTCAATGTGATGCATGTGCAGCTTTTTCAAATTGTTCTTTCAGCCATTCTTTTTGTTCGGCAATGGTCAGGTGACTGTTGTCCAGCAAAATCGCGTCGTCAGCTTTGCGCAGGGGACTTACTGCCCGGCTCTGGTCAATGCGGTCGCGTTCTTCCACGTTGTGAAGAATTTCCTCGAACGAAGCATCCTGACCTTTGGCTTTCAGTTCCTCGTAACGGCGCTGTGCACGGATTTCGGCAGAGGCTGTCACGAAAATCTTCAGTTCCGCATTCGGGAATACGGCTGTTCCGATGTCTCTTCCGTCCATCACGATTCCTTTTTCCTTGCCCATTTCCTGCTGTTGCTGAACTAAGGCCTTGCGCACAAAGTCGAGTGCTGCCACCGGACTGACATGCGAGGAGACTTCCATGGTGCGGATACGTTCTTCCACGTTCTTCCCGTTAAGGAAGGTCATGGGGCGTTGGGTTTCGGGTTGAGCTGGAAGGAAATCTGGATTTGTCCCATCTGCTGGCGGAGCGCTTCTTCCTGAATGCTTCCGTCGGCATTAAACAATCCGTTTTCCAGACAATACAGTGTAACGGCCCGGTACATGGCGCCGCTGTCTATATAGATATATCCGATTTCTTTGGCTAAGTCTTTAGCCATGGTGCTTTTCCCGCAGGAAGAGAATCCGTCGATGGCAATAATAATTTTTTTCATGTTTCGGCCTCGATAAAATAGATTTCGCATTGACAAAGATAGTGTAAATCCTTTGTATATCGGATGTTTTGGATAAAGTTTTTGGAGTCTCTTCCTTATAATATAAGGTAGAAATTCGTTTGGGATTCCAGAGATGAAAAAACGTTGTAGCAATGATTCGGATACCTGTTTGTGTTTTTTACGTTTCCTTTCCGGAAAACCTATGTTTCTCATGGCCGAAACGTAGGTTTTCTTTGCGTGAACCCTACGTTTCCGCACTGGGAAACATAGAACACGTAAGGCGATATGCTGATTATTTCAAGTGGGAATAAAAAATATGCATTGTTTTACATTATTTTTATGTTGGGGTGTCGGAGTTTCGGGGAATTATGCTACCTTTGCCACGTATAGAGTATTAACCTTTAATAAACACATTTATGGAAGTCAAGAAATCGCCGAAAGCGGACCTCGAGGGTAAAAAAGACCACGTGGTTATTGGTAGGTTTCGTACTGATCTTTGGCAGCGATGTTTGTAGCGTTCGAATGGACAGAACGTGACAAGCAGGTCACTACCGATACCGGTATCACCGAACCAATCTTTGAAGAGGAAATGATTCCTATCACTGAACAGGAAGAACAGAAGCAGGCACCTCCTCCTCCTGAAGCTCCGAAAGTGGAAGAAGTTCTTCAGATTGCAGAAAATGATGCAAACGTAGAAGAATCTACTGTCCAGTCAAGTGAAGAAAACAACCAGGCTGTGGAAATCAAGTATGTACCGGTTGAAGTAGAAGAAGAACCGGAAGAACAGCAGATTTTCCAGGTGGTAGAAGAAATGCCGGAATTCCCGGGTGGTATGGCTGAATGTTTGAAGTTCATTGGTAAGAACGTCAAGTATCCGACTATCGCACAGGAAAACGGTGTACAGGGACGTGTAATCATCCAGTTCGTGGTTAACCAGGATGGTTCTATCGTTGACCCGGTGGTTATGCGTAGTGTAGACCCGTACTTGGATAAGGAAGCACTCCGTGTGATCAAGATGATGCCGAAATGGAAACCAGGTAAGCAGCGTGGTAAAAGCTGTACGTGTAAAATATACCGTGCCTGTAACCTTTAAGTTGCAGTAATCTATTGACCGTTATAATAAAGTGAAGGCTGCATTTTTGCAGCCTTTCTTTTTTCTCTTATCTTAAATTACATTTCCATGAAACAACAGACAAGCGAACAATTGTTACAGCAGATTCACGAATATATCGGAAACCTTTCTTATATGCGGGAGCCGATGGGACTTTATGATCCGATTGAGTATGTATTGGGGTTGGGCGGAAAGCGTTTGCGTCCGGTGCTGATGCTATTGGCTTATAATTTATATAAGGAAGATGTGACCCGTATCTTTTCACAGGCAGCAGGCATTGAAACCTACCATAACTTTACTTTGCTGCACGATGACCTGATGGATAAGGCGGATATGCGACGCAACAAGCCTACGGTACATAAAAAATGGGATGAGAATACGGCTATCCTTTCCGGGGATGCAATGCTGATTCTTGCTTATCAGTTCATGATGAAGGAATGTCCGCTTGAATGTGTGGAACGAGTGATGGAAGTGTTTGGCCGTACCGCCCTTGAGGTGTGTGAAGGACAGCAGTGGGACATGGAGTTCGAGCATCGTCTGGATGTGACGGTCGACGAGTATATCGAAATGATTCGTCTGAAGACTTCCGTGTTGCTTGCGGCAGCCTTGAAAATTGGTGCCATCTTGGGAGGTGCTCCCGAAAAGGATGCGCAGTTGCTCTATGATTTTGGCATTAAGATGGGACTGGCTTTCCAGTTGCAGGATGATTATCTGGATGTGTATGGTGATCCGGCTGTCTTTGGAAAGAAGATTGGAGGAGATATTCTTTGCAATAAGAAGACCTTTTATGCTGATTACCGCCTTGAACTTGTCTGAAGGAGAAGATAAGGAAACATTTCTGAACTGGCTTCGTGCTATGGACTACGTGGCTGAAGAAAAAATCCAGTCGGTTACAGCTCTATATAATAAGGTAGGAGTTCCTGAACTTTGTCAGGCTCGCATTGATGCCTATTATAAGGAAGGGCTGGAGTTGCTGGATAAGGTAAACGTGGAATCCTCTCTTAAAGAAGAACTGAAGAAGTTTGTTTGTCATTTAATGGACCGTAAATTGTAAAGATATGAACGCCCTGATTGATACTCATACCCATCTTTATACCGAAGAGTTTGATGTTGACCGTGAACTGGCGGTGATTCGTGCAGTCGAAGCGGGAGTGACCCGCTTGTTTATGCCTAACATTGATGATACGACGGTCGAGGCTATGCTCAAGCTGTGTGAGGCGCACGATTGCTGCTATCCGATGATTGGTTTTCATCCCACATCGGTAGATGCCGGTTGGAAGGAACGTCTGGAAAAAGTGAAAGGGTATCTGACTTCTTCTTCTCATCGCTTTTATGGAATCGGTGAGGTGGGTATTGACTTGTATTGGGACAAGACCTTCCGTGAGGAGCAGATGATTGTCTTTGAAGAACAGGTGAAGTGGGCACTGGAATACGACCTGCCTCTGATTATACATTGCCGGGAAGCTTATCCGGAACTGCTGGAGGTATTGTCGGGTTACAAGCATACAGCCTTGCGGGGAATCTTCCACAGTTTCACGGGTACTAGTGAAGATGCAGAACGGCTGTTGGAGTACGAATCTTTTATGCTAGGTATAAACGGAGTGGTTACTTTCAAAAAAAGTACTCTTCCCGAAGTCTTGAAGAATGTGCCTTTGAAGCGCGTCGTGCTCGAAACCGACTCACCTTATTTGGCTCCTGTGCCTTATCGTGGCAAACGGAATGAAAGTGCAAATCTGGTAAAGGTGGCAGAATGTCTTTCGGTAATCTATGGAGTACCTTTGTCGGAAATCGCCTCCCAGACTACAGAAAATGCTTTAAAAGTCTTCACAAATGCGGAGAAAAGTTTTTAAAGTTTATTAATTTCGACTTCAAAAGTAAACTTTTGTAGGCTTGATGTTATGTAAGACGAAAAAAAAGAATACATTTGTGACTGAAATCAGCGCGGGGTATAAAAATAACTGAAATATCTCCCCGACTAATGGTAAAAAGGAGAGGTGCTCGAGTGGTTGAAGAGGCACGCCTGGAAAGCGTGTATACGCCGAAAAGCGTATCACGGGTTCGAATCCCGTTCTCTCCGCGAAAAAAGAGAAAAACAATTAACAAACTATTAATTAATTAATCTTAAAAATTAGACACACAATGAAAAAGTTATTTGCAATTCTTGCAGTGATGGGAGTCCTCTCATTTGGAATGACTCAGACAGCTATGGCTCAGGATTCTACAGCTACAGCAGGCTCCGGCTCAGACAGAACAAGTAGCAGCAGCTTCGATGAAGCAGCAGCACCTGCAGTTGTTGAAGAAGGTGGTTTACACAAAGAATTAAAGACTAAGTTTATCGAAGGTGACGCAGGCTTCATGTCTTTGGTTGCTATCGCATTGGTACTTGGTTTGGCTTTCTGTATTGAACGTATTATTTACTTGAGCTTGGCTGAAGTTGACGTAAAGAAATTGATGGCTAAAGTTGAAGCCTGCTTTGGAAAAAGGTGATGTTGAAGGTGCAAAGACGATCTGCCGTAACACTCGCGGTCCTATTGCTTCTATCTGCTATCAGGGCTTGATGAGAATCGACGAAGGTTTGGACGTAGTTGAACGTTCAGTTGTTTCTTACGGTGGTGTTCAGGCTGGTTACCTTGAAAAAGGATGCTCTTGGATTACATTGTTCATCGCTATGGCTCCGTCTTTGGGATTCTTGGGTACTGTAATCGGTATGGTTATGGCGTTCGACCAAATCCAGCAGGCTGGTGATATTTCTCCGACAGTTGTAGCAGGTGGTATGAAAGTGGCCTTGATTACTACTATCTTCGGTTTGATCGTTGCTTTGATTCTTCAGGTATTCTATAACTATATCTTGTCTAAGATTGAAGCTATTACAAGCCAGATGGAAGATTCTTCTATCACATTGCTTGATATGATCATGAAGTACAACTTGAAATACAAAAAATAATAAGAACAATGGCTAAATTATCATACAAGGTATCATACTACGTATTCTATGTATGCATCGCACTGATCTTGGTAGTGCTGGGCATGTTCTACGGAGTAGGATACAGCGAAACAAATGCAGCTGGTTTGGTTGAACCGGCTAACACTCCGGCCCTGATGTACCTGATGTACGGTATGTTTGCGGTAACTGTAGTGGCTACACTTATAGGAGCTATCGCACAGTTTGGTGGGCTTTGAAAGACAATCCGAAAGGTGCTATCAAGTCTTTGATTGGACTGATTCTTTTAATCGTATTGCTGATTGTTACTTATAATATCGGTTCTTCTGAAACTGTAATTATGGGTGGTGGTACAGAATATACCAATGTAACCATGTTGAAGGTAACAGACATGTTGCTGTACTCTACTTATGTATTGTTCGGCTTGGCTGCTATCGGTACATTGATTAACTTGTCTGGAATTTTGAAGAAATAATATCATCATTGAAGTTTAATTAAAATATAAGGAGTAAGTCAAATGGCAAAAAAGAAAAGATCAGTGCCCGGAATTAACTCAAGTTCTACGGCCGATATTGCCTTCATGTTGCTTATTTTCTTCCTTATTACAACATCAATGGATACTGACCGTGGTTTGGCGAGACGTTTGCCGCCTCCGCCTGAAAACAAGGAGCAGAAAGATGATATTATTGTAAAGGAAAGAAACGTTCTTCAGGTTCGTTTGAACAAAGACGACCAGTTGATGGTTGGTGGAGAATGGTCTGATATCAGACAGTTGAGACAAAAGGCAAAAGAATTCATTGCCAATCCGAATAACGATGAGAACTTGCCTGAAAAGCATGCAAAACATCTTCCGTTCTTCGGTGACGTAATGATTACAGAAAAGCATGTAATCTCTGTACAGAATGACGTGGGTACTAGCTACGATGCTTATATTCAGGTTCAGAACGAATTGGTAGCAGCTTACAATGAGTTGCGTAACGAATTGGCTCAGTCTCAGTTCGGTAAAACATTCGCTGAATGTTCTGAAGATGAACAGAAAGCTATCACAGACTATTATCCGCAGAAGATTTCTGAAGCAGAACCTAAAAAATATGGAGGAAAATAATCATGGGAAAATTTAATAAGACTGGTAAGCGTGGCATGCCGGAGTTGAATACCTCTTCTTTGCCTGACCTTATCTTTACCATGTTGTTCTTCTTCATGATTGTAACAACCATGCGTGAAGTTACATTGAAGGTTCAGTTCAAGGTTCCTCAGGCTACAGAGTTGGAAAAATTGGAAAAGAAATCTTTGGTGTCTTTCATCTACATCGGTAAACCGATGCCGGAGTTCCAGAAAAGATGGGTACTACCGACCGTATTCAGTTGAACGATAAATTCGCTGAATCTTCAGAAGTTCAGGACTACATCTATCAGGAACGTGAAAACATGAAAGAGGAAGATAAACCGTTTATGACTGTTTCCCTGAAGGTGGATGCAAAAACCAAGATGGGTATCGTAACAGAAGTAAAACAGGCTCTTCGTCAGGCATACGCACTGAAGATTAACTATTCAGCTACTCAGCGTCAGTAATAGTTTTATAAAATATGAAAAAGGCTGTCTCTTTTATGAGGCGGCCTTTTTTTGTGTATCTATTCTATGTGCTAGTTTGAGTTGGATGATACTTGGCTGAAGAGTAGAGATGGCAGGAGTATCGGGGCTGACTATTTGCGTGTAGTTCCGATAGTTGATACGAGGATATACTATTTTCAGTGGTAGAAAGATAGATATAAAGTGTTATCTTTATTTGGTAGGGAAGGAAAGCATAGCATTCTTCTTTCTCCAGTAATACATCCAGCCATATATATCGGCTAATGCCCATCCGATAGGGATTGACCACCAGATGCCGTGTACACCTATGGAAGGGATGGCAGCCAGTGCATAGGCCAACACCACTCGGGTTCCTAAAGAGAGAATCGTTAAAATGATGGACATTTCCGGTTTGCAGACGGCTCTGTAGAATCCGTACCATAAAAATAAATACCCAATACCGAGGTAAAAACTGCCTTCTATCCGCAAGTATTCAGTACCGATACGGATAATTTCCGTTTCTTCAGGAGAGATGAAGATTTGCATCAGTTGCGGTGTAAACAGGAAGATTGCCAATGAGAGAAGCAGGCAGAAGAGAGTGGTTATTCCAAATGCACTTTTTATACCTTTCAGAATGCGGGCATTTTTGCCGGCTCCGTAGTTTTGTGCAGTGAAAGTAGAGAAGGCGTTCCCGAAATCTTGTACAGGCATATAGGCGAACGAATCAATCTTTACGGCTGCTGTAAAAGCGGCCATGACGGCTGTGCCGAAGGCTGTTGACAAGGCCTTGAACCATGAGGATACCGAAATTCATGACAGATTGCTGGATGCAGGTCAGTGAGGCGTATGAAAAAACTTGTTTCAGGAGCTGTCTGCTGACCTTGAAATCCTTTCTGGAGAGTCTGGTTTCTGGAACTTTTTTCCAGCAATAGAAGCACAAACCAATAGCCGAAACAGCTTGGGAAATGATGGTTGCTGCCGCAGCTCCTTCTATTCCGTAATGAAGTTTTACAATAAACCATATATCCAGTACAATGTTTAATACCACGGAAATGGCTAAATAAATAAGAGGAGTCAGTGAATTACCCAATGCGCGTAGAAGATACGCATAGTAGTTATAAAGATAGACAAACCAGATTCCCATGAAAATGATTTTTAGGTAGTCGTAGGTCATATCCTGCAACTCTTGTGGAGTTTGCATGAGGGTGATAATATCTTGTATATAGTAGCAGGAGAAGGCGAATATAATCAGTGTGGAAGTTCCTGTAATCAGCAGGGAAGCAGCTTGTGTACGTCGCAGGTTTTCGTAATCTTTTGCTCCGTAACGCATGGAGAACAATGCACTGCATCCCATGCATAATCCGATGAAGATGGAGGTGATAAAGACCATGAGTGTGTATGAAGAACCCACAGCAGCTAAGGCTTTTGCGCCCAATGTCCTTCCAATGATGAATGTATCGGCAATATTGTATCCTTGCTGGAGCAAGTTTCCTAAAATAAGCGGATAGGCAAGGTTGAGCATGCTTTGTGTGATGCTTCCTGAAGTAAAGTCCTGCGTGCGACTGGTCTGCATAGTGGTAATTGGAACATAAATAAAAATGGATTTAATAAACCTTTTTTCCGGTTTTATTAAATCCATTCTCGTGTGCGCCTGATAGGACTCGAACCTACACGTCTCACGACACCAGATCCTAAGTCTGGCGCGGCTACCAATTACGCCACAGGCGCATGCAGAAATATGTATTTCTGTTTTGCGAGGGCAAAGATAGGAAGAATTTTCATATTCTCCAAATACTGCACCTTAATTCTTTAGCTTTTTGATGGCGGTTTCGATAATGGTGTCCTTTCCTTGCTGCATATCTTCGCTGGTCATATCTACTTTCACGTCTGGTTCGATACCGAATTCCAATTGGTTCATGTCCGGGTCGAACATCGGGCTGGCAGAGAAACGGATGGACCATCCGTTGGGAATTTCCGAACTGAAGGGGAGACCAGATCCTCCTCCGGTGGTATCTCCCATGGTAGTTACATTGGGGAATTGACGCATGGTATTCACAAAGTCGTTTGTGGCACTGTAAGAACGGCGGTTAGTTAATACTACTGCCTTTTTCTGCCAGCGGATACTGTTGGATGGTTCCTGATATACAGGTTCAGGGTCCGAGAAATCATTATGGCCCGGACCTGTTTTATGACGGATGTAGCCGACCAATACTTTCTCATTTGTAAACCGTGCGGCCAGTTTCTGTGCTGTAGTCAGGTTGCCTCCTCCGTTATTGCGTACGTCGATAATCAGTCCGTCACAAATTTCCAGTTTCTTCAGCATCTGGTCCAGGTTTCCGTCGCCGATACCGTCGGAGAAACTTTCACAATAGATGTAACCGATGTTATTTTCCAGAATCTGGTAGGTCAGTCCGGAGGTAATGATGTAATCCTTTTTCAGGTAGTTGCTCTGGATACTGTCGCTGAAATTCCGTGGATAAGCATCGAACCATTCCCGGTATTGCGATGTACCCAATGAACTGCTCAGGTTGACGTGTCCGTCTCTTAATTCATTGACCATTTCCGACAAGACTTCGAAAAGTGATTCCCAACTCATGGAGGAAGAAATCCGCTTGGCATAGCGGGTATGTACTTCATCCCAGTCCAGTCCATACGTCTCGTGCTTATAGTCCAAAAAACAATATTGCTCATCGATGATTTTCCAGAGCGATTCAAAGTTGGCTTCTGGAGAATTACCCTGAATGTCTTCCCGTATGCAGGAAGAGAATGTGAAGCAGGACAGCATCAGCAGAAGGCCATATAAGTAGCAATGATAAATCCGTTTCATATCAATAAGGCGTAACGTTTGAAGGCATGGAAATACGGTTCTTCCCTTTCAGCAGGTAGAAGTTTTTCACGATGCCAATCATGAAATCGTGTGAATAAGTATGGTATTTCAGGTGGTTGACTTTCGCTTGCTGGAGGTCACAGATGTACCCCACGCGCATGGTGACTTTCCGGATGGGAAAATCAAGCGTCAACATCTGTCGGAGCGACGGGTTGTTGTGAAGCGAAGTAAACAGTACGTTCTTTCCTTTGTGTCCCAAGGAAAACATTTCGTAGTATGACTGTCCGAATTCAGGAGAGAACATGGCTCCCAACAGCGGAAGATTGGCCTGATAACGTGCCACCAGCGGATAGTTTCCGATACGGAACTTGTAGATGGCCATTCCGGATATACCTACACTTCCGTATGCTTTTGCCTGTGCCGGATTGTTGGAATTGCGTGTGTTGTACACGAATCCTCCGTTCAGGTCAATCATCGGACCTGCCAGCAGTTTCAGTTGCTCGTTCAGGCGAAACTGATAGTGCAGTGCATAGGTCCAGTTTACGAGTCCGGCATACATATTGGCGGTCTGGCTCGGATTATGCGTGTACGATACATTAGCCTGCAACAGATTTTGGGCCGAAACGTTTCCGTTCATTAACCGGGTCATACGCATGTTTTCGCGAAGGATACGAATCTCCGGTCCTTTGTATTCCAAGGGGGAAAGGTACGTATCGAGCACGTTACTCATTCCCGCTCCATAGAGTACGGAGCGCATTACGTAACGTGTGGCACGCAGGCTGTCTTCTTGTGCCTGAAGCGAAAAAGCCGCCCAGCATGCGCAAAGTATAAGGTAAATTCGTAGTTTCATACGGTTTTAAAAGAGTTTCATTTGTCCGTCGTCTTCCTGGCTTTCATCTTCCTCCATGCCTTCTTCTTCCTTTTCAGGCTCTTCCGGCTCCGGTTCCGGCATGCGGGTTGGCTCCAGGCTCCGTAATCTGGCCGACGGTATAAGTCGTCAGTCGCTTACCCTTTGCCTTGAAGCTCTTCACGCCTACAAAGTCGCTGGCTTCCAGAATGAGTGCTTCGCGGAAGCTGTCGTGTCCGCCAAAGTCTACCTGGATGCGCGGGTACACCTGACAGGTCAGCAGGATAAGTTGCGTATGTTTGTTGTCACCCAGGAAATTCTGCTTTTTGGTGGTCGCTTCGAAGGTGAAGCGTTTCAGGTACGGATAGTTCTGTTGGTCGGCGTCATAGAGCACGGCTGTCCATACCTTGTCAGGATTGAATTTCTCGATGCAGAGAATATCCGGATCGTAATGGTTGCTCAGGTCGAAGTTGGTAGTATAGAATTCTCCGTTCTTGTGTACCACTAAGATGCTGTCCTCGCTTTGGAATTCTCCCAAATACTGTCCTCTTCCGTCGTAGTTGAGTCGGAGCACATCGTGGTCGAACCACACCTTTCTGCCTCCGAGCGTAGAACCTCCTCGCTGTTTCAAGGAAATCTTGTGTACCTCAGCCTTGGTCAGCAAGTTACCCATGGATTGTTTTCCTTGATATTGATGGTACTGAAATCCCTTTCAAACGTAGGCTTCTTAATGCGGGGCGTAGGACGCAGTACTACACGGATGACTTCTGCCTCTCCATTCGGATTGGTGGTGAAGTACACGATTTTAGAGCCCGGAGTACCTTGCGTTACGTCGTATTCCCTGTCACGAATGATGGAAGTAACATTGAAGCGTTTGATATAATAATAACCTTCCTTTCCGTCACGGTAGATAACGTTATAGATGGTACGTTTGTCGTTTTTCTTGAATACGTTGACGTACAAGATGTTCTTTCCGACGAACAATTTGTCGGACACGCGGACAATCTTGTATTTACCGTCTTTGTAGAAGATGATTACATCGTCGATGTCAGAACAGTTGCATACATACTCGTCTTTCTTCAGTCCGGTACCGATGAAACCTTCCTCACGGTTGATATATAGTTTTTCGTTGGCTTCGGCCACCTTGGTAGCCACGATGGTATCGAAGTTGCGTATTTCCGTGCGGCGCGGGAAGTTCTTACCATACTTCTCTTTCAGGCGTTGATACCAGTCGATGGTATATTCCGTGATGTGCGCCAGGTGATTGTCTATCTCTTTCAGTTCCGCTTTCAGGCGTGCGATGAACTCATCTGCCTTGTTCTTGTTGAACTTCAGGATACGTGCCATCTTGATTTCCATCAGGCGGAGAATATCTTCTTTGGTCACTTCGCGTACGAACTGCGGGTAGTAAGGCGTCAGACGTTCGTCGATGTGCTCGCAAGCCGCATCCATGGAATCAGCCTGTTCGAACTGCTTGTCTTTATAGATACGTTCCTCGATAAAGATTTTTTCCAGCGAAGCAAAGTGCAGGGTTTCCAGTGTTTCGTCCCGTTGTATCTCCAGTTCCTTGCGTAACAGTGCCAGCGTATTGTCGACCGATTTCTTCAGCACCTTGCTCACTGAAAGGAAATGCGGTTTTTTGTTGTCGATGACGCAGCAGTTGGGCGAGATGTTTACCTCGCAGTCAGTAAAGGCATACAAGGCATCCAGTGTCTTGTCGGACGATACGCCAGGAGTAAGGTGTACTAAGATTTCTACCTTTCCGGCCGTGTTGTCGTCCACCTTTCTTACCTTGATTTTTCCCTTCTCGATGGCTTTCAGGATGGAGTCAATCAACGAAGAAGTAGTTTTTCCATAAGGGATTTCACTGATGCAAAGGGTCTTGTTGTCAATCTTGGAGATTTTGGCACGCACGCGCACTACGCCTCCTCGCTCGCCGTCGTTGTAGCGTGATACGTCAATCGAACCACCTGTCTGAAAATCCGGATAAAGCTGGAAGTCTTCTCCGTGCAGGTATGCGATGGCCGCATCGCACAGTTCATTGAAGTTATGTGGAAGAATCTTGGAAGAAAGTCCCACGGCAATACCTTCTACCCCCTGGGTCAGTAGCAGCGGGAATTTGACTGGCAGTGTGACCGGCTCCCGGTTTCTGCCGTCATAGGAAGCCTGCCATTCGGTCGTTTTCGGGTTGAACACCACATCCAGCGCAAACTTGGAAAGCCGGGCTTCGATGTAACGGGAAGCAGCCGCACTGTCGCCCGTCAGGATGTTACCCCAGTTTCCCTGGCAGTCAATGAGTAAGTCCTTTTGTCCCAATTGTACAAGGGCATCTCCGATAGAAGCATCTCCGTGAGGGTGGAACTGCATGGTGTGTCCCACAATGTTGGCCACCTTGTTGTAGCGTCCGTCATCCAGCCGTTTCATGGAGTGGAGAATGCGTCGCTGCACCGGTTTCAATCCATCGTTGATATGCGGTACGGCACGCTCCAGGATAACGTATGAAGCATAGTCCAGAAACCAGTTCTGGTACATGCCACTCAACTGGTGCTTTACTGCCTCGTCAGTGGTCGATACCGGTTTGTAGTCAGAGTGTTCTTCTTTCTCGGGCAAGTTTGCCATTTCTTTTTCGTCCTTGTCAAAAGTATCTTCGCTCATATTAAAATGGTTCCTATGTAAAGAGATTCGGGCAAAGTTACTGAATAATTCTGTGTGGTGGAAATAATTGACTTACAATTCTTACCCCCGAAAAGGGCATTTTTGAAGAAATTTCTTGGCGTAAATACCTCGACACGTACGTGACGAGGTGTTGACACGAAGGTGACGAGACCTTGACACGTACGTGATGAGAGCTCCGCACGTACGTGTCGAGGTAAGATGGCAGGCGCGTTTGGGCTTATTGCTGTTTGCGGTAGCTGCGTATGGCCCATGCATAGAGCAGAAAGGCAAAGGACGAAAGTACGGAAAGTTGGAAGCCGATATCGCAGATGCCGCTTTCCTTCAGGTAGACCATGCGCATGGTTTCCATAAAGTAGCGTAACGGATTGAGGTAGGTGATGCCTTGTGCCCATTCCGGCATGCTGCTGATGGGGGTAAACAGTCCGCCTTTCGTGCCGTTAACGGTGTTGACTGCAATGAGTGCCGCCGGACTTTGTCCGTTGGCTTGCGCTTTCTTAAAGCCGCGTGGAATTTCCAGCAGCATGTCGGCCTGGTCTGTCTCGATGGCTTGCAGTCCTTGTGCGTAGGACGGGGGAAGTGCCGTCAATTGAAAATAACGGGAAGCTTCGATGCGGTGCACCAGCCTTTCGGAAGAAGGACTGCGGTCGTTATCGATGACGGCAATGCGCAGGTTCTCTATTTCCAGTGTGGCGGCCCAGGGCATGACCAGCATCATCATGCAGGGAAAAAGCAGGATAAGGCGGGGCAGGAAACTGTTGCGTTTCAACTGCTTGAATTCTTTTTCTATCAGGTAACGTAACATCATAGGCTTGGCGGTTTATTCCAGTCGGTTCTTAAACTTGCGAGCAGTAGCCGTAATCAGTACCACTGCCATGAGACACATCACTGCCACTTCTTTCCATACATACACCAGTGGTACATCTTCAATCATCAGCCGGCGGACGGTTTCTACGTACCAGCGTGCGGGAATAAGGCAGGAGAGGACCTGCAGAATGCCCGGCATACTTTCTATCGGGAAGATAATGCCCGACAGGATGATGGTGGGTATCATCAGTACCATGGCCGACACTAACAGGGCAGGCAGGCTTCCGGCTATCGGTACGTCGAGCACAAAGACGGAAAGCAGCAGGATGGTCGTCAGGTTCAGTAGGGACAACACGAAATAGGGAACTGCCTTCGACAGAATGATGAACAGCGGGTTGACGTGAGAGACCAGCAGGACTTCCATCGTGCCTGTTTCCTTTTCGCGTACGATGGAGATGGAGGTCATCATGGCACAAATCAGCATCAGAATCAATCCCATGACTCCTGGTACAAAGTTGTAGGCACTCTTCATCTGGGTTATAGAGCAGTTTATTGTACACCATGACAGGCTGTTTATCCGGGTGTGAATAGGCTGGGGTGGTTGTAGCTTGACGGATGGTTTGTAGGGCTTGCCTTAGAATTGTCTGTGCATACGTACTCCGTGTGACGGCCAGGCTCGGGTCGGTGGCATCGGCTAAAATCTGTATCTCTTCCGAATCGAAACGCAGGCGATGCAGGTCGGAAGGAAAAACTACGGCCAGTTCTATGAGGTTGCGCCGGAACAGCCGTTCGATTTCGTCGGGTGACCAGTCGAGATGGCAAAGCCGAAAAGGATAATCTGTACAATCGGCATGCCTATCAGTATCAGCATGGTACGCCGGTCGCGCAGGATATGGTGAAATTCTTTTCTGACAAAAGCGATAAACTGTTTCATGGCTGTTCTGTTTGCGTGTGAGTAAAAGCATGTTCTCCTCGTTGGGCTTCACGTGCTAATTTCTGGAAGACTTCGTCCATGTTTCGGGCATCAAAACGGCGTTTCAGTCCGTCGGGAGTATCCAGTGCCCGAATATGTCCGTCCACCATCATGGAAATACGGTCGCAATATTCAGCTTCGTCCATGTAGTGCGTCGTGACAAAAATAGTAATCCCCCGGTTGGCGGCCTGATAAATCAGCTCCCAGAACTGACGGCGGGTAGCCGGGTCGACTCCTCCTGTCGGTTCGTCCAGAAAAACCAGTTCCGGACGGTGGAAGATAGCTACTGAAAAGGCCAGTCGTTGCTTCCATCCTAAAGGCAGCGAACGCACCAGGGTATGTTGTTCCTCATAGAGTCCGATACGCTGTAAGGTTTCTTCCGTACGCTTGCTGATTTCCTTGGCATTGACACCATAGATACCTCCGAATAGACGGAGGTTTTCGCGTACGGTCAGGTCTTCATAAAGTGAAAATTTCTGGCTCATGTAGCCGATTCGTTTTTTGATTTCCTCGCTTTGTGTCCGTACGTCAAACCCCATCACTTCAGCCTTTCCTTCAGAGGGGAGACTGAGTCCGCACAGGATACGCATGGCGGTAGTCTTTCCGGCCCCGTTGGCCCCTAGGAAGCCGAAAATTTCTCCCCGTTGTACAGAAAATGAAATGTGGTCGACAGCCGTGAACGAGCCGAACCGTTTGACGAGGTTGTCCACCTGAATAATGGGCGGAGTATGTTTATCGACGGCTTTTCGTTGCAGGCCGGGAGGGCATAGAATCTCGCTGAACTGCTTCAGTATGGCTTCCGGACGGTCGATGCCTTTAATTTCTCCCTCGTAAAGAAACGCCACTCGGTCGCATCGCAAGGTTTCGTCCATGAAAGGAGTGGATAGACAAGGGTAATACCTTCCTGTCGGAGGTAGGCTAACATCTCCCAGAACTCCCGGCGTGAAACGGGGTCTACGCCGGTAGTCGGTTCATCCAGAAAGAGGACTTTCGGCGCGTGAACCAGTGCACAGCACAAAGCCAGTTTCTGCTTTATTCCTCCCGATAATGCACCTGCCCGACGCTGCTTGAAGGGGGCAATTTGTTCATAAATGGCGCGTATCCGCTCGTAGTTTTCTTCTACCGTGAGGTCCTGATACAAGGAGAAGCGCCCCGGCATGTACCCTACGCTCTGCCGTATCGTACGGAAGTCGGCTCGTACATCCGCATCAAGTACCCGGGCACTTCCCTGGTCCGGTGGCAGCAAGGTGGTCAGGATGCGGAACAGGGTACTTTTTCCGGCTCCGTGGGACCGATGAGGCCGAACAGTTCTCCTTGCTTTACGCTGAAGGATACATCGCGCAGGGCTTGTACCTTTCCGTAGCTTTTGCTTACATGGCTGACTTCGATAAGGTTTTTCATGTCACTTTCGGTTTTCAGAATTTGACTTTCCCGTACATGCCCAGTTTGATGTGTCCGTCGTTTTCGACGGCTATTTTGACGGCATATACCTGGTTGTCCCGTTCATCGTTGGTCAGGTGTTTTCTTTGGTGTAGATGCATAAGCAATTGTACTTCATGTACGGCCTTGGCTTGGCGCGCGAGATTCTCGGCTGTAATTTCCTTTAGCATGTCGCTGACGCTCATGGTGCCGTTGGCTACTTTGGCTTGGGCAGACCGTCGGATGTTCTCCCGTAATCGGATAATCTCCTCGTCTTCTTTCATCTGCTGCCGAAGACTTTGGATGGTGCCGTCTTCTTCTGCCAGTTGTAAGTGTGTGTTGAATAAGAATAAGTCGCGTTCGTTTCTAATTTGCTGGATGCGGTTGTCCAGGTTTTTCCGGTCGTTTTTCAGAGTGTACAGGCTTCCGAAATTCCAGGTAAACCGGGCTCCGACTAAGTAGTAGGTTCTGAATTTGTCTTTCAATATATCCAGTCCCGGATTGCCATAGGCTCCTTGCGCAAAAAGACTAAAAGCTGGAAGATAACCCGTTTGCAATCCCTTTCGTTGTACGGCGACGGTCTGTTCTTGTGCTTCATACCACCGTAGTTCAGGGCGGTTGAATTCAGATGCATTCGTTTCCACAAGGGCTGGACGTACTAACTGGGTTTGTGCCGGAAGTTCTTTTCCTGTAAGTAAGGACAGCATGCGCAGATAGGCCATACGGTTATTTCCCAACTGGATACGCTGTTGCTTGGTTTGAAGAATCTCTACCTTTACCGCGTCTACGTCCGCATCATTGGCGGTGCCGTTTATCCGATAAGCCTCCACCGTTTTCTGGTTGCGTGCGAGTTCTTCTTCTAATAATACATTTTGTGCCAGCTGCTCGTCCAGTAACAGGATACCGAAGAATACCTGATTCACCCTTTCTTCCAGTGCATAAAGGCTGGTATCAAGCTGTCGCTCGTTTGCTTCTGCTTCGGCTTTGACCTGAGCTTTTTGGTTGCGGATTTTTCCTCCGTCCCATATATTTTGTTTGATTTCAATCAATGTCTGATACTGGTCTTTCGGTAGTCCCCTCATGCCCGATCCCGGAATCTCGAAAGGAAAGGTAGTGGCTTCGCTTTGATAAGATATTTTTCCGCTCACGCTGATTTGGGGCAGATTGCCTTTCGCTACATTTGATAGCGTATATTGTTCGGACAGTTGAATCAAGTCGTATTGTCGTACCAGCGGATAGTTTTCACGGGCCTGCTGCTTGCAACTTTCCAAGGTGATTTGTGCCTGACTTATCACACTCAGGCTCCATGCACACAAAAGGAGAAATGTTCGTATCATAGGCATTGGGTGTTTATTAAAAGGTTATATGACAAAGATAGAGGGTTTTGTGTAATCTTTCGGTCCTATATGTGTGACGGAATGTTCTTTTTGTTCGATAAATGTTTGTCTTTGCTGTAAAAAAGGCTTGAAATATTATCTTTGCAGGAAAGCAAGGTGTCAAATGAAATCGAATCATCTGTTGTTGCTGGCATTGAAGAAAGTGCGTGAACATGTGGGAGAAGGGACGAACACCTCCCGCTTTCTTACTTCCGAATTGGAATTGCTTCGTTCCATTCAGGGGATAGCCGATGTAATTCATTTTATCCCGATAGAAGGACAGCCTTATCGGTTGACCGAGGGGCGAGTGGTGTTTTTTCGTGCGGGGACGCTTCGGCTGCGTATCAACCTTCGTGAAGTGGAATTTAAGGAGAGCGATTTGCTGGCTGTATCTCCGGGAACGGTATTTGAGTTCCTTTATATATCATCTGATTTGGATTTAGCTATGCTGGCCTTTTCAAACAGCTTAATGGAGAACTGGCAGAAAGAGGATTTGTTGCAGACCTATTTGCAGGGTATTGTTTTTGCATCTATCTTTAACAGCGAAGGAAGGCAGCGCATGGAGCAGTTGTTTGCCTTGTTATGGGAAGTCGTACACGATCGGCCTTTTCCGAGAGCTTCCGTGCAGAGTCTGATTTCTCTGTACTTTCATCAACTGGATTTTGTCAGGAAAAGAAGCCAATCGACCGAACGTCAGCAGCATACGCGTCAGGAGGACATTTTCAATCGTTTTTTGGAATTAGTCAACAAATATGCAGTTCGCGAGCGAAGCATTGCGTTTTATGCCGACTGGCTTTTTCTGACACCCCGTTATCTGAGTACACTGGTTCGTCAGGCCAGCGGACGCACGGTGATGGACTGGGTAAATGAGGCGGTAATGCAGGAAGCTAAACTGATGTTGCGCCACACGGATGTCTGGTGTATCAGATTGCCGATGAATTGAACTTTCCCAATGCGTCATTTTTCAGTAAATATTTTCGGCGAATGGCTGGAATGACTCTTAATGATTATCGAAGAAAAGACGAATAAGGAGTTTCGTGTTTATCGGGTGTTTTCTTCTTTCATGGGAGTCCTGTCTACGCGCAGTGACTTCAATACTGGAATGGTAAGAGGAAGAGCCAGTAGAAAAGAGCATAGGTCGGCTGCGGCTTGACACATTTCCACACCCTGCAACTGCAAAAAGTACGGCAGAATCAGTATCAAGGGGATGAAGAATAAACCTTGGCGGGAGGAGGAAAGAATGACGGCCCGGCGAGGCTGGCGGATAGTTTGTAGCAGCATGTTACACAGTATCACCCAGGCTCCTAATGGGAGCGTGATGAGTTGCCAGCGTAGAGCCTTCGGCTCCTACGGCGATAACTTGTGGGTCTTCTTTCCGGAACCAGGAGACTACTTCTGGGGCATAAATGTAGCCGATGAGGGAGCAGATAGCCAAGAAGGTAACGCCTACCTTCACACAATACCAGAATCCTTGGCGGACACGACGGTTTAATCCTGCTCCGTAGTTAAATCCGCATACCGGCTGAAATCCCTGTCCGAAACCGATGACAAAGGAATTGATGAACATGCAGATGCGGGTTACAATGGACATTCCGGCAATGGCAGCATCTCCAAAGTTTCCGGCTGCTACATTCAATAGGATAGTCGATACACTGGCCAGACCCTGACGGCAAAGAGAAGGACTTCCTCCGTATACGATTTCTTTCAGATAGGCTGGAGTCGGAGTAAAGTGTCGGTAATGGATACGGATGTTTTCTCCTTTCCGGTCCATGAAAAGCAGGATGGTGAAGCTGCATACCTGACTGATGAAGGTCGACCAGGCAGCTCCTGCAATTCCCATGTCGAATACGAATATCAATAACGGGTCAAGTCCGATGTTGAGTACGGCTCCCACAATGATGCCAATCATGGCATAAACGGCGTTTCCCTGAAATCGCATCTGGTTGTTGAGCACCAGCGAGGAGGCCATAAAGGGGCTCCCAACAGGATAATTCCTAAATAGGTCTTGGCGTATGGAAGAATGGTGGGGGTAGAACCTAATGCCCGGCAGATAGGGTCCAGAAAAAGCAGGCCGACAAGCGCGATGGCACAACCGATAAGGAATGCGCTAAAGAAGCCCGTAGCCGCCATCTTTTCCGCACTGCGATAGTCACGTGCACCTAATCTTCTGGAAATGAAATTACCTGAACCATGTCCGCAGAAAAACCGAATGCCTGAACAATGGCCATGATGGAAAAAAGAAATACCTACAGCCGCAGTAGACTGAGTATTGATTTTCCCGACAAAATAAGTGTCGGCCATGACATAGAAAGACGTGACCAGCATACTGATGATGGTAGGAACGGCCAATCCTCGGATAAGGCGAGGTACCGGTGCTGTGGTCATAAGCGTATATTTGTCTTGAGGCATAGGTTGTCTGCTTGTAGAATGTGAGCAAAAGTACGAAAAAATCCCCCTCATTTTCCTAAAAAGGGCAAATAAGGGGGGATGAAAAGTAAAAAATTAAGTGTTGATAGGGTTTTCTGAAAAATTAGAATCCAGCCAGTTCAACCACTTTGTCAACTGCCGTATTCAATCCGTCAGGATTTTTACCACCTGCAGTTGCAAAATGAGGCTGACCACCGCCACCACCTTGAATCAGTCTTGGCGGCTTCACGTACCAACTGGCCTGCATTCAGTCCGGCTTTTACCTGATCTTCGCTCATGGTTACAGTCAGCAACGGTTTGTTCTCAAATACACTACCGATAACTACGAACAGATTTTCTTGAACTGTCCTTTCAACTGGAATGCAATGTTCTTTACTGCGTCAGCCGGCATCGGAAGTACAAGCTTTGATTACTTTTACGCCATTAATTTCTTTAGCGCCTTCAATCAGTTTGTTCTTGATAGCAGCTTCTTTCTCCTTCATGAATTCTTCCATCTGTTTCTTCAGACCAGCGTTTTCTTCAATGTACTTGGAGATGGCAGCCTTCAAGTCGGGTGCATTGTTGAACAATGCCTTCAGGTCGTTAATAGTATCTTGTACGGTATCGAACATCTCTTCTACTTTCGCACCGGTAATTGCTTCAATACGGCGTACACCTGCAGCTACAGAGCTTTCAGAAATGATTTTCACCATACCGATTTTTCCGGTAGCAGATACATGTGTACCTCCACAGAATTCGATAGATGAACCGAACTGTACGACACGAACTTCGTCACCGTATTTTTCACCGAACAGAGCGATAGCACCCAGTTCCTTAGCCTTTTCAATCGGCAGGTTACGGTATTCAGTCAAAGGTACGTTTTCACGAATCTTGGCATTTACCAGGTGTTCTACTTCACGAATCTGTTCCGGAGTCACTTTCTGGAAGTGAGGGAAGTCGAAACGCAGTGAATCAGGAGTTACAAGAGAACCTTTCTGTTCCACATGAGTACCTAATACCTGACGCAAAGCTTCGTCTAGCAAGTGCGTACAAGAGTGGTTAGCTGCACAAGCGGCACGCTTATCAGTATCTACACATGCCATCATCGGAGCTTCCAAGTGTTCCGGAAGTTTCTTGGCAATGTGAATAGGAAGGTTGTTTTCCTTCTTTGTATCAATGATGTCGATAGTTTCAAATTCGCTTACCAATACACCGGTATCACCTACCTGACCACCACTTTCTGCATAGAACGGAGTCTCGCTCAATACAATCTGGTAGAGAGTCTGGTTCTTTTGTTTGATCTGGCGGTAGCGCAGGATGCTAGTTTCATATTCTGTATAATCGTAACCTACGAAAGTAGTTTCACCTTCTTTCAGGGTAACCCAGTCACCAGTTTCTACTGCAGCGGCATTGCGGGCACGTTCTTTCTGTTTCTGCATTTCAGCTTCGAAGCCTTTCACGTCGGCTGTCAGACCGTTTTCACGCAAAATCAGTTCAGTCAAGTCGAATGGGAAACCGAATGTATCATATAGTGTAAAGGCATCTACTCCACTGATTTCTGTCTTGCCGGCAGCTTTGGTTTCGTTCATTGTCTTTTCGAGCAGACGGATACCTGTTTCCAGTGTACGGAGGAATGATTCTTCTTCTTCCTTCATCACTTTTTCAATCAAAGCCTGCTGAGCTTTCAGTTCAGGGTAAGCGCCACCCATGTTTTCAATCAGCACCGGAACCAGCTTGTACATGAATGCCTGTTTCTGTCCGAGGAAGGTGTAAGCGTAACGAACAGCACGACGCAGGATACGACGGATGACATAACCAGCCTTTGCATTTGAAGGCAACTGACCGTCTGTGATAGAGAAAGCAATGGTACGGATGTGGTCAGCAACTACACGCATAGCCACGTCTGTCTTTTCGTCGTTTCCATATTTCTTGCCAGACAAATCACCAATCACCTTGATGATAGGCTGGAATACGTCTGTATCATAGTTGGATGTTTTTCCTTGCAGTGTACGTACCAGACGTTCAAATCCCATACCGGTATCAATTACTTTCGCAGGAAGTGGTTCCAAAGTTCCGTCTGCCTTGTGGTTGTATTGCATGAACACCAGGTTCCAGATTTCGATAACCTGCGGGTGATCCTTGTTTACCAGTTCGCGTCCCGGAACAGTTGCTTTTTCTTCTGCAGAACGAGAGTCGATGTGGATTTCAGAACACGGACCACAGGGACCTGTGTCACCCATTTCCCAGAAATTGTCATGCTTGTTTCCGTTGATGATATGGTCTTCAGGGAAGAACTGTCCCCAGTAGCTTGCAGCCTTCGTCATCACGTGAGATGCCTTCGCTTGGACTACCTTCGAAAACAGTTACATATAAATCTTTCGGATCAGCTTCAGCACGCTTACCAGGTATTCGTATGCCCAGCTGATAGCTTCTTTTTTTGAAATAGTCACCGAATGACCAGTTACCCAACATTTCAAACATGGTGTGGTGATAGGTATCGTGGCCTACTTCTTCCAAGTCATTATGTTTTCCGCTCACACGAAGACATTTCTGTGAGTCAGTCACGCGTTTGTATTTAGCAGGGTGGTTTCCAAGTATGATATCCTTGAACTGGTTCATACCGGCATTGGTGAACATCAGGGTAGGGTCATCCTTGATAACCATTGGTGCAGAAGGCACAATCTGATGTCCTTTCGACTCAAAGAATTTCACGAATGAGTCGCGGATTTCATTTGCTGTCAACATAATCGTTATATCGTCTTGTAGTTAATATTCTCAAAATTGATTTGCAAAGATAATTGGTTTTATTATTTTTGTCTGTATGTTTGGTGCAAAAACTTAATGTTTTGTTGCTTAAAATTTCCAAAATCGAACGACATGCGTAAAGTCTATTATATCTACAATCCGAAAACTCGTACTTACGACCGTATTTATCCCACCGTACGCCCGGGCTTTGAGCTACTTGCGTCAGGCTCTTCGTCGGTATGGGACTGGGAGCAGGGAGTTTTATCCTGCTGTTGTGGATTTTCGGTTCTCCTTCGGAAAAAAGACCTTCGTACGGAAAATTCCCGACTTTTGTCGCAATATGCCATTCTTTCCTCTCGTCTGGATGAGGCGGAAGGAGTGATGCAACGCCTGCAGCAACGTGACGATAACATCTACCGCGTAATGATGCAGGCCGACCCGTTACCGGATGAGCGGCGTTCGGCTACCGCAAATAATGCACGTTATAATGAATTGATGGACATGGCCAACAGTCGTCTGGTCATCCATACCCTGCAGAAAATGGATGATTTGGAGAAGAAGATTTATGCCCAGTCCAAATCTTTCGACGAAGTGGTGGGGCTCTGTAAACAGCATGACAAAATGCTAGCCTGTATTCCCGCTATCCAGCCGGTTTCAAACAAGAATCTAAAACAGACAGCTTCGGGATACGGTATGCGTGTTGACCCGATTTATAAGACCGTGAAGTTTCATGCAGGAATGGATTTTTCGGCTAATGTTGGTACGCCGGTATATGCTACAGGAAACGGACGGGTAAAACAGGCTGGCTGGGACGGATTGTATGGAAATTGTATCATTATTGATCATGGATTTGGTTATGTGACCCGTTACGCTCATTTGAATAAAATAGAAGTGAAAGTGGGTCAGAATGTGGCGCGTGGGGAAGTGATTGGTCAGGTAGGTTCTACGGGAAAGAGTACCGGTCCGCATTTACATTATGAAGTGCGTGTAAAGGGAAAGATTGTCAATCCGGTGAACTATTATTTCATGGATTTGAATGCCGACGATTATGAAAAGATGATTGAACTGGCTGCCAACCATGGTCGTGTATTTGATTAAAAAGAATTGCTTGTTATGGCTTTGAAAACAGATAAAGAACTGAAACTTTATTATTCCATCAGCGAAGTGGCAAAAATGTTTGATGTAAATGAATCATTGCTGCGTTATTGGGAAAAAAGAGTTTCCGATGATTTCTCCTAAGAAAACAGGGGGGAATGTGCGTCAGTACCGGAAAGAAGACATAGAGAACATTCGTCTGGTATATCATCTGGTGAAAGAAAAAGGGATGACGTTGGCTGGTGCCAAGCAACGGTTACGGCAGAACAGGGAAGGAACCATGCAGACAGCCAATGTGGTAGAACGCTTGAAACGAATCCGCGAGGAACTGGTGAGCATGCGGAATGAGTTGGATTATCTTACTTGATTTATAAAGTTTTTTTAATGGAATAGGCTGCCCGGAACAGAGCAGCCTATTTTGTATATGGACTTTGGTAAGTCACGATTGATGATACCTGTTGAAAAACTCTTTTATTCAAAATCGCTTTGTTGCTTTTCTACCTCTTTCAGTTTTAGTCGGCTTTGTTGTTGTGCTTCCTGGCTTATCTTATTGAATGGCATAAATCTTTTGTCATTCTTTGACTGGTTTTGTAAAAAGCTTCAGTTCATTAGGGGCAGCAATAAGCGGATGTTTGGCTTCTACTGTTTGAATAGTGATTTCAGCCGGTGCAGGAGTATGTACGCCATTATATACAACTGATGCCTTTACCTTTATTTCTCCAGCTTGTGTTTTTGCACGAACCAATACTGGAGCAGTTCCCCATTGGATAGCACGAGGATTCGTGAAGGTCTCATTATTGGCTACCAGTTCACCTGGTCCCTCAATCTCAAACTGAATATGGTAGTTGTTTAGTCGCTTGATGTTTCCGTTATCGTCAGCTATAGCTTCTACTACGGTAATCAGATCAGAACCGTCTGCCGTGGTTTCTGTCTGCTCATTGTCTACCCAAAGAATAACTTTTGAAGGACGTCGGGCAGGAACAACTTTATGAGTTGCAACCAGTCTGCCGTCGACAAAACCTTCTGCCAGCAGATATGATTCTTCATGCTTATTAGCTCTGGCCAATGCTTTGTCGTGCATTACGTCCCATACATTATTGAACGTAATGACGGGTGAAGGCATACCTTCTCCTTTGACTGCTTTTTGTAGGTATATTGTTTCCCTCCTTTGCAACAGGTAAGGCGTACTTCCTCACAATTACTGTATACGGTTACATCCTTAGGAGAGAACGGAGTCATGGCATTGGCAATGAAAACCATTGGTCCGTTTTCAGCAATCAGTTTGTCATTTTTTTCAGCCGGACGCTGTGAACAGAACATGTAGTAGGACAGGCCTTGGGTTGGCGGAACGCATCCATGATACCTCCATAGAACGGGTCGGGGTGATACCCACGCTGATGGTCAAAAGAATGCCATAGACATCCTCCCATGTGCTGGCGTGAATTACGATATAACGCATCGTAACAAGTGTACTGGTAATCTGTTTTAGCATATCCTTGAGCCTGTATCAGCATCGGAACTTCTCCCCAGGCGCGGTTTACCCGGCTGGGAGAATTGTGAGAATTCCAGTCATCTACGTTATCTCCCCATTCACGGGTGAAATACGAAATGTCAGGGTCTAAGTCTGATGTGTTAAATGCTCCTCCAGCCCCATTGACAGGATGTGTGAAATGGATAGGAAAATATTCATGTCCTTTAGCGGTCACATCGCAACCTGCATAGCAATAAGGATACGGATATTCTTCATTGAGAATGTCCACTACATTTTTAGCAAAGTCAGCCGGATACCATGTTTCGTTCAGAATCGGTTCCCACATCCAGACAGAAGGATGATTCCGGTCGCGTCTGACCATGTTACGGATGTCGCTATATACCCTTTGTGCAAAGATAGGTTCATCGTTCCAAAACTGCCATCCAGGGGTATTGACGATGACGAACAGTCCCAGTTCATCGCAAGCATCCATGAAAGCCGGGTCTTGTGGATAGTGTGCGTTGCGAATGACTCTTAATCCCGCATCACGAAGCTTTTTAGCATCTCTCCAATGAAGGCTGTTTGACAGGGCGTTACCGATGATGGCAAAATCCTGATGCCTGTTGGCACCAATTAATGGGAAAGGGTAGGGTTTTCCATTCAGCCAGAAGCCGTCTTTTCCCTTGAACTCAATACTTCTGATTCCAATACGGCGGCGGTATCCGTCGATGAGGTTTCCTGCTTTATCTTTTATCATGACGTGAAAGGCTGGTATAACGTAGGAGAATCAGGTTCCCATAATTCAGGCTGGTTCACGTGCAGCACAAGGGATGTCTGCCGTCCTTTTCCTTTGCTTACAGAGAATGCTTTTTCCGCTTGAGCAACCAGTTCTTGTGAGGTGTTAAACAGTTGGTATTCTACCTTTCCAGAGAATGATTTTTCGGACATGTTCCGGATATGTGCGTCCAAAGCTTTACATCAGCCTGACTGCTCGGATACGTGGTTGAAGGAAACAAACAATCCTCCACCGGCAGTCTCATTTTCATAATTAGGATCGGTGAGGAATACGTTATTATGCGCAATGAGCCAGCAGTCTCTGTAAATACCCCCAAAATAGGTGAAGTCAAGTGCCTCCTGTGGCTTTCCGGGAGGATAAGATGGATCGTTGCTGTTGTCAGCCCATACTGCTATCACATTGTCTTGTCCGTAGCGCAGGTATTCAGTAATGTTTGCGATGACAGGCAAGAAGCCACCGAAATGCTCTTTTACTAGTTGTCCGTTAATCCATACTTTGGATTTTCCCATGATGGCTTCAAAATGCAGATAGAGTTGTTTGCCTTTCCATGCTTCTTCGGGAGTAAAGTGTTTTCTATACCAAACCTCACCTTGATAGTTGATACAGCCGCTGGCTTCGGAAGGCACATATTCTATGCCGTCAGGGAGAGATACCAGGTTCCATTCCTTGTCATTGAAATCCGGACGTTCAGCTCCATCCGCACTGCCTTTATGCAATCGCCATGCAGGGTTCATGCTGTAAACAGTTCTTCCGGTGTTAGGAAGCTCAAAGAAACCGGCTGTAGAAAATTCCGGTTGATGGGCAAACCCTAATTGGGCAATCATGAGTATCAAACTACATAGAGCAGTTCGAATATTCAAAAATGGTTTCTTCATACGATATGGTTTATTTTAAGGTTAATAATCTCCTTTTTGATAGGAATTCTTTTCATGATAGAAATTAATTCTTTCTGTCCATGGCTTATCTTCTAGGGGAAAACTTTATGAGTATTTGCCCATTCAATCCATTTGGCTTCCAGTTCCTCTACCTTATCCGGATATGTGGTAGAGAGGTCATGCGTTTCAAACGGATCTTTGTCGAGGTCTATCAGCTCCCATTGACTGTTTCTGTCGGCTCTTACCAGTTTCCAGTTACCCTCTATGATAGCGCATGAACTCTGGTGCTCAAAGTACAGCGTTCGCTTGTGAACGGATTGGCCGGTTGTGGCCGGAAGCAGGTTTGTTCCTGGTAGGTCTGCATGTGAGAATGTTTTAGGGTATGATACGTTGCCTAATGCCATACAAGTAGGCATTATATCAATGATATGGGCCGGTTGACTGCATACTTTTCCTTTTTGTAGATTCTTGCTTTTGTTGCCATAACAAAGAATCAACGGACTGCTGGTTCCTCCTTGAAATACCCACTTTTTGTAGCTTCTATAGGGAGTGTTTGACAGGTCAGACATCAGTTGTCCGATAAATCCTCCTTCGTCAGTAGCTCCATTGTCACTCATGAAGAGAAACACTGTATTTTCATACATGTTTTTCTTTTTGAGTTTTTTTATGACTTGTCCGATACCTTCGTCCATGATTTCAATCATGGCAGCATACGTAGCCATGTCTTTTATCCATTTCTCTTGCTGTTCCGGTGTCAATTCATTCCATGACGGACGTTTACCATTGAATTCTTTATTGAAGATAGGCAATTCCATATTGTCAGGAATAAGTCCCAGTCTCTTTTGTTTTTCAAATCGTTGCTTTCGTAGCACATCGTATCCTACTTTATATCGGTCCATACATTTTTCAACATACTCTGCTGGAGCCTGAAGAGGCAGATGAGGTGCATAATGGGCCAGATACAAGAACATGGGCTTGTCTGTATCATGTGTATGGATAAAACTTACCGCAGAATCGGTAATGGCTTTTGTGTAGTAATAATCGTCGGGCAATTGAGTGATTCTTTTTAAATCATTGTATACCGGGTCGGGTTTATAGTAGCTTCCTCCTCCGTGCAGACAACCGTAATACCTGTCGAATCCTCTTTGCACAGGATAACTGCCGTTGGGAGCATCATATCCTCCAGTGGTAGTGACATGCCATTTCCCGCTCATGTAAGTACGATATCCTCCTGCTTTCATGATTTCAGCGATGGTCGGGTATTCTTTATCTATTTGTCCTCTGTATCCCGGACGGTGCTCGTCCACTTCTGCCATCCATCCCATTCCCACTTGGTGCTGGTATCTTCCGGTAAGTAGGGCTGCTCTGCTCGGACAACTTCTTCCCGTATTTTTGAACTGACTGAAGCGTATGCCATCCTGAGCCAGCTTATCAATATTGGGGGTATGGATTTCACTGCCGTAGCATCCTAAATCGGAAAATCCCATGTCATCGCATAGAATGAGCACGATGTGGGGCTGCTGTATCTTTTGGGCATGTGATGAAAGGGGAGTAGTACACAACAAAAATGGGATAAGCGATATTCTGTTCATGGTGAGTGTTCAGATTTTGTTTCGAATAACAAAAATATGAGTAAAAAAGTGCTGTACGTTGACGTACAGCACTTTTTAAGATTACCATCCTTCATTCGGTGTACATAAATCGTTTGTTTCAATTTCTTTTTGCCGGAATCGGATAATAGTAATATCTGTTGGTATTACCAGTTTGACCAGTCATGGCTGCTTGTATCTAACCTCATTGCAAGTTTTCATACGTTCTTCTAGTAAGCCCCAACGGCGTAAATCGTAGAAGCGTTCACCTTCTACAAAAAATTCTATTGCACGCTGATGTTCCAAATCTGCAAATACTCCCTCGTCGGTCTTAGGTCCGGCGTAGTCGTTCAGATTAGCTCTTCTTCTGATGTCATTTAAGTATCCAATAGCTGTATCTAAGTTCTTCTTTGCACTTCCTCTTAAGTAAGATTCTGCTAATAACAAGATTACGTCGGCATAACGGATAGCTCTTTCATTGATGGAAGACATTGGAGGATCTGATTCTGCTTCCATCGTTTTTGAGTTTTGATACTTCAAAATCCAATAAGTATTTAGTTTGTCTGCTGCAAATACCTCTTGGAATGGTTTTAGGTAATACATGCAACCCGGATAGTTCCATGCTACAGATTCACGTGCACGGATGTCTACCTCTCCGTTTTTATCTTTTTCTTTCCAGAATATATCCATCATCTGTTGAGTTGGATTTGCTTCATACCATCCACTAACTTCAGCAGCCGCATATTCGCGTGGACGTGTGTTGGTTTGAGTAGAGTTGGCGATTTCACCATTACCCCAAATATCAGTTCCACCTACCTGTTCCATGAGTAGTTCAAAAATACTTTCTTCATTATTCTCATGCGCTTCGTCAAAATTCCATGAAAAATCATCGACTAATTTGTAGGTATATGGAGATTTGGTTAGGGGTTCCAGTATATCAATAGCTTCATCAAACTTTTCTTGGTATACCAGGATTTTTCCAATAGTGGCATAAGCAGGCTCCTTTTGTCGGTTTTCCAATTACGTCATTTTTGACAGGAAGGAGTCTGCCTGCTTCTGTCAAATCTGTAATAGCTTGTGCCCAAATATCTGATTGACTGGATTTGGCTAGTGGGAAGGTAGAAGGATCTTTGTGAGGCAGTCATTCGCAAAGGGGCATCTTTAAACTCTTTACCTAGCTGAAAAAGGTAGAATCCACGGATAAAGAGACATTCTCCTTTTACCTTGTTAATGAAATCTTCTGAAAACTCTTCTTTCTTTTCTTCTAATTTCTGTATAATAGAATTGGTTCTATACAATGCATTATAGAACTGGTAGAACATTCCTTGAGTCAATGAGTTAGAAGTTGTATTAGTAAAGTTCATTGCTTGGAATATTTCACTAATATCGTTACGGAACTCTACCTCATCGGCACGACAAATTCTTAGCATAACTCCACGTGTCCCATAATATCCTCCATTTAATGCATTTTTTAATGGAGTATAACAAGAAGTAAGGGCAAGTTCAAAGTCTGTTTCATTTCTCCAGAAAGTATCTTCTGTTTGCTTGTTAGGGTTTACCTGGTCAAGCATGTTTTCACATGAAGTGAAGGTAAGACCTGCTGAGAGTAATGTACAGGCCATTAGGGTATATAGCTTTTTTCATAAGTATTTTCATTTAAAATGTAACATTTAATCCTAACATGAAGGTTCGGTTAGACGGATAGATAAATTCGTCGAATCCACGTGAGTAGACGTTACTTGCGTTTACGTCAGGAGTGTAGCCTGTATATGAAGTAATAGTAAACAAGTTTTCGGCATTTACATATATACGTGCTTTTTGTACCACTCCTTTAAACCATGAATTAGGGAATGTATATCCAATCTGAACGTTTCTGAGACGGAAGTAAGAACCATCTTCCAGATAACGGTTTGATTCGGCACGAGTGTTGCGGTTCGGGTCTGTCCAAATTAAGCGTGGATGTGCCGCATCTTTGTTATCCGGTGTCCAATAATCCAGACAGCTTGCTAGGAAGTTAGTTCCTTTCGTTACATCTTCAAGGGTTTGGCGAGTAGCATTGTAGATTTTATTTCCTGTTACTCCCTGAAGTCCTATAGAAAAGTCAAAGTTTTTATATGTCAAATTCGCATTAATAGAGTAAGTAAATTTCGGGAAAGGACTTCCGCAATAAACGCGGTCATCGTCTGTGATGCTTCCGTCATTATTAGTATCCTGAAATTTGATATCTCCGGGTTCTGCACTTGGCTGAATTAATTGACCGTCTTTCTGATATGCTTGTACTTCTTCCGTACTATTGAAGTATCCTAAAGCAGGAATTAACCAGAAACCACCAATGGGATATCCTGCAAGGGTTTTACAAGTATTGATATTCTGATTAGTTGCACCACTGTTAATGACTTGTGAATCAGTACCCATATTAATAACTTCATTCTTGTTGAAGCTACCGATAAAATTTATTCCGTATGATAAATCTTTGTTGATATAGTCATTCCATCCGATGTTAAATTCAAAACCTTTGTTTTGAATTTTTCCAGCGTTACGAACCGGGTCATTGGCTCCACCAGTAGAAATAGGAATAGGGACACTCAGTAAAATATCTTTAGTGTTTTTTACATACCAGTCGGCTGTCAAGCTTAATCGGTTATGTAGAGCCAGAAAGTCAATACCAATATTAGTCATGGAAGTTTCTTCCCATTTGATACTTGGGTTGTCAAAGTCTTTTGGGAAAGGCTCCTAAAATAAGTCCACCGTCTCCGTTTGGATAGTTGATACCAGATGTTACAACTGAAACAAATTGATAATCTGATATTTCCTGGTTACCTAAGACTCCATATCCACCTCTGAGTTTTAATTGCTCAAGCCAAGGCACGTTGTTCTTTACAAACTTTTCTTCAGCAATATTCCATCCTAAAAGATACAGATGGGAAGTTACCATAACGGTTAGAGGAAGCAAATTTTGAAGAGCCGTCACGACGTATGGTTGCAGTAATAAGGTAACGGTTATCGTACGAATAGAAAACTCGTCCTAATACAGAGGTAAGCACGCTTCTTGTCAGATTGCCCTTAGTAGCAAAACCTTGGGAGGCAGCATCAATTTCTTTGATACCTTCCGGCATACCTTGTGCCGATCCTTCTAACAAACGAATTTGTGTATCTTGGTAAGAATATCCAGCCAATAATGATACTTTATGTTTACCAAATGTACGATCGAACGTCAGCAAGTGTTCAACTAGAATATTACGAGTTCGTTTCTGCTGATCAGAAATAGATGTTAGGTCTTTTTACTTAATCCGCAGTCGTATAACCCTGTATAATTACTATATCTATAGAATTGAAAATCAGGAGTAAAGTTTAATTTATATTTAAGTCCTTTGATAGGCTCTATAGATACATAAGCATTAGCAAAAATTTTTATGTTATCTTCATTTCTATCCATTAAGTTTTCATCTACCATCACGAGAGGGTGATATAAGTTAGTTACATCGCCATACATGCTACCGTATCCCCCCTACATTGTCTGCATTATATTTTTCTAGTGTAGGGACAGATTGAATGATATGTCCAATCATACCACCACGTGTGTCAGAAACTAGAGGCTTATTTTGGTCATATGATAAGATAATATTTGTTCCAGCTTGGAAAATACCTTTTTTGAAGTCTACTTTACTTTGCATGGTATAACGCTGGAAGTTTGTTCCTTTTACCACACCGTCTTGACCTGTGTAACCTACGCTGTTATAATAAGTTGCATGTTTACCTCCTCCTTTGACTGAAAGGTTGTAGTTTTGCATTAGTGCAGGGTTAAGCATGATGTCTTGCCAGTCATTGTTAGGCTTGGAAGCTAAGTCTGTTGCCATTTCTAGTGGGGCTAATCCTGCAGCCTTACGAGCAACGGTTGTAACTTCTGCCCATCCTGCAGCATCTAGCAAATCCAGATATTTAGAAGGCGCTGTTACTCCTACGTTTGCTGACAAATCGATAATGGGCTTCCCGTCAGTATTTGTTCCACTCTTGGTGGTAATAATTACGACTCCATTAGCAGCACGTGAACCGTAAATTGCAGCAGAAGAAGCATCCTTTAAAACATCAATGCTTTCAATGTCTCCTGGGTTGATATGATCAATTCCGGACATGTACATGCCATCCACAATGTACAAAGGAGCAGAATTATTTAAAGTACCGAGACCACGCACCATAACGCGTGTGCTACCACCAGGAGCTCCTCCTTGTGAAACGATATCTACACCCGCAATTTTTCCTTGCAATGCTTGGCCGATGGTAGTATTACTTTGGGTATTTAGCTTTTCAGCACTGACATTAGCTACAGATCCGGTAAGGTCTGCTTTTTTCTGTACGCCATATCCGATTACTACCACTTCATCCAGTACTTCTGTATCTTCTTTTAATGCAACGGAAATAGGAGAACCATCCCATACGATTTCTTGTGATTTGAATCCAACAAAAGAAATTTGAATAGTAGCTCCTTTTTTTACATTTGATAATGAGAAGTTACCGTCAAAGTCGGTAATTGTACCATTAGAAGTTCCTTTGACTACTACGGAAGCACCGATAATTGTTTCTCCCTTACTGTCTTTTACTACTCCTTTACAAGTGTTTTCTTGTTGTGAAATACTTAGATTTTGTATACCTGTGTCTAAGGCGTTTGCTATTCCATGAGGTAATCCACTTAGGGCTAGGAATAGACTTACTCCTCCAATGTGAAGTTTCATAGTTAATGTAGATTTAGTGATTATAGTTAAGTTTGTTGTTCCTATTGGAAAAACAAGGTTTTCAAAGTTACTGATATATATAAAAAAACAAATTTTTTATTTGCTGTTTTAATATTTGTTATACATTTCTACTTTCTTCGGTTCTTATTTTGTGTTTGTGGTTTAATATATAAATGTAATTTTAATTGAAAGACTTTTTGGATACAGTGATTTTATTTTTTTATGCCAGACAGCCCTGAACTACTTTTTAAAGACTCTTTACAAATCCCGTTCAGTCCGCAGCTTTCACATTTTGGGGCACGTGCTGTACAAACGTAACGTCCGTGGAGAATCAGCCAGTGGTGTGCGGTCGGGATAAGCGATTCAGGGATGTATTTTACCAGTTGTTTTTCAGTAGCCAGCGGAGTGGTACACGTGCGGGGAACCAGTCCGATGCGATGGCTCACGCGGAATACGTGGGTATCGACTGCCATGGCAGCCTTATTGAATACCACGCTCTGGATAACATTTGCCGTTTTACGTCCTACACCGGGCAGTTTGATTAGTTCCTCCAGTGTGTCGGGTACGGTACTTTGGAAATCGCGTACCAGCATCTGTGCCATTCCTACCAGATGCTTGGCCTTGTTGTTGGGATAGCTCACGCTGCGGATGTATTCGAACACAACTTCCGGAGTGGTGGCAGCCAAAAGCTTCGGGAGTAGGAAAATCCTTAAACAGGGGAGGAGTGCTCATGTTGACCCGCTTGTCGGTACATTGTGCGCTGAGGATGACAGCAATCAGCAGTTCAAACGGGTTGCTATAGTGCAGTTCCGTTTCGGCTACGGGCATGGCCGTCTGAAAATATTCAATGACTTTCTGATAAAGTTCTTTTTTTCGCATACTGTGTAGAATAATTTAGGTGAAAAGTTTGTGATTAATACCATTTTTTCCGCTTAAAGAACAGGTATACTCCGATACCGGTAACCAGCATTACTCCCCAGGCCATCAGGTAACCATATTTCCATCCCAGTTCGGGCATCCATTCGAAATTCATTCCCCAGATACCTGCTAAGAATGTCAGCGGAATGAAGATGGTCGATACGATGGTGAGCTGCTTCATGATGTTGTTCATCCGCTGGTCATTGTTCGACAGGTAAAGGTCTACTAGGGCCGAAATCATGTCGCGGCAGCCGTCGAGAGTCTGTAGTACGAATTGCAGATGGTCGTTTACGTCGTTAAAGAACGGACGGTTGGCTTTGTGAAGCAGTACATTGTCGGCATGAAACAACTTGCTCATCTGCTCTTTAAGAGGAAGGATGCATTTCTTGATGAGGCGAGCGTCCTTTCGATAGGGTTGTATATCCTCTAATGTCAGTCCGCTTCTGGTTTCCGGTGACAGCAACGATTCCTCCATATCTTCCAGTTGGTCTTCCATTCGGGATATGATAGACATAAAGCTGGCCATGACACTGTTTAGCATGACGCTCAGCAGAAAATCGGACTGGCGATTCCGGATTTTCAGGGTATTGTTTTTCAGTGCCGTGTGAATCTCATTGAAGAAATCGCTGTCGTGTTCCATGAAGGTAAGTACGAAATTACTTCCCTGCACAATGCAAAGCTGTTGGGGAGTGTACGTGTTTTCTTCGTCTACCGACAACTGTTTCAGGATGACCACATTGTAGGTGTCATGCTCTTCAATTTTTGTCAGATGCTCCGCATTGAGAATATCTTGTGTAGTAAAAAAATCGATGTGGAAAAAATCGCAGACTTCCTGCACGATTTCTGTATTCTGCAATCCGTGAATCTGTACCCAGTTGATGGCATCCGGCCGGATGAAAGGAGAAAACTCTTTGATGGAAGCTCCCTGATGGTATTCCAGAATTTCTGTGTTGTATGTACAGAAATGCAGGTGAGTCGGCGTATGGCTGGCTCCCGTATAATTCAGGCCTTTTCGCTTAGCAGGTTGTTTCTTGTCATGGCACTTTCGGTTTAATCAATACGTTTCAATACCACCTCTTTTTTGTCGATGTATTTATCGAAGCGGAAAGACGGCATGCCTAATGCAATACCGGCATGAACGGCTCCTTCAATACCTAATAGCTTTTGCAACTTTCTTTTCCGGTCCATTCCTGCTGCACTGCATACGAATCCGGTGTAGAACTGTGAGACCCCTGCTGCTTCTGCCATGAGTGAAGCATTCTGGTAGGCAAGGTTGCAGTCCTGACATCCGAAACGTTCTTTTTTGTCGGTATAGAAAAAGATGGCAGCTGTAGCCCCTCTCAAAATACCGTCGTTACCTCGTTCAAATTCCTCATGCAGTCTTTTGAACACCGGCACGTAGCGATAGCCCGAAGGCATAAGCGGCTTCAGTATCAATTTCAACAACGGATTTTCCACCAGATTTACTATCGACATAAAAGTGCCGATGGTGATACGGCTGACCTCCTTCAAGGTTTCCGGACGGGTGACCAATACCATTTTGACTTCTTGTGCATTGGTTGCCGTCGGGGCCCGATGGGCAGCCTCTATGATGCGCTGTAACAACTTTTCCGAGACTTTTTCCTTGGAGAACGCACGGTTCGAGCGGCGGGAACGGATGAGCAGTTCCATTTGGTCGGCAGTGGGAAGTTGGCTGCGGTCGATGGTATGAACCTTCTCGGGTGGAAAATCAGCATGCTCAATGGAGTTGGTCGGGCAAACGGCCACGCAGTGTCCGCAACTGATGCAGTCGTCGGCATTCACTTCAATACCTTTATCTTCCTGAAGGGTAAACAGAGCGGAGGGGCATATTCTGACGCATTTCTTACAGCGTATGCATGTATTCTGATTGATATGTATTTGAGCCATAGTGTGGAATAAATTTAGATACATTATTCACAAAGGTACGATTTTTATTTGTTTTTTCTGTAAGCGTAAGGAGAAAACGGTATTCGGAGATTGACCTTGTGAAGTTTATCGGTCAGTGTTTCTTTTTATGTTTCCTTTTGTAAAACTTACGTTTCCGCACCGGAAAACGTAGGTTTCACGTAAAGAAAACATAGGGTTCTGCATCGGGAAACATAGAAAATGAAGAAGTATTTGCCACATATTTGCCGCAGGTTTGTAAGATAATTGGAGGGGAATGGGGTTTAATCCCGAAATTTCTTTGTATCTTTGCGCCCGATTAAAAAGAGAACATTTACATGCGATGCCGTGAATAGCGGTCGTGTATTCTAGAACACCACGTAAAAAACAGGAGCGATGAAAAAAGAAAATCTCGTATCAGTGCCTTTTATGGTTTTGGGCATTGTGTTTTGTGTCTGCCTGGTGGCAGCCAATTTGTTAGAAACCAAAGTCGTACAAGCTGGGTCCGATTTCTGTAACTGCCGGACTCATTGTTTTCCCGATTTCTTACATTATTAATGACTGTATTGCCGAAGTATGGGGCTTCCGTAAGGCGCGTCTGATTATCTGGATGGGTTTCCTCATGAATTTCATGGTAGTGGCCATGGGACAGTTAGCAGTGGCTCTTCCCGCTGCTCCGTTCTGGGAGGGAGAAGAAAGTTTCTTCAATTTCGTATTCGGCATGGCACCTCGAATTGCGGTAGCCAGTCTGACAGCCTTTCTGGTTGGTTCGTTTATCAATGCGTATGTGATGAGTCGCATGAAAGTGGCTTCACACGGAAAGAATTTCTCTGCCCGCGCCGTATTGTCGACCATAGCCGGAGAGGGAGCCGACTCGCTGATTTTCTTCCCGCTGGCTTTTGGCGGACTGATGCCGGTGAGTGAGCTGGCCAAGATGATGCTGGTGCAGGTGGTACTCAAGACTTTGTATGAAGTGATTGTACTGCCGGTAACTGTTCGTGTAGTGAAGTACATCAAGCGAGTGGATGATACAGATGTATATGACGAGCATATCTCGTATAATGTATTAAGAATCAAGGAAATCTAAGAAATATGGTAAATAATAAGGAGGCCCTCGTCGTATTTAGTGGCGGGCAGGATTCTACGACCTGTCTTTTCTGGGCAAAAAAGCATTTTGAGAAAGTATATGCACTGAGCTTTCTGTACGGACAGAAGCATGAAAAGGAAGTGGAACTGGCGCGTGAAATTGCACGGAAAGCCGGGGTGGAGTTTGAAGTCATGGATGTGTCGTTTATCGGCCACCTGGGGAAAAACTCTCTGACAGATACGTCTATTCACATGGATGAGGAAAAGCCGAAAGATTCATTTCCGAATACGTTCGTTCCGGGAAGAAACTTGTTTTTCCTGAGTATTGCAGCGGTTTATGCGCGTGAGAGAGGCATCCATCATATGGTAACAGGGGTGTCGCAGACGGATTTCAGCGGGTATCCCGATTGTCGGGACTCGTTTATCAAGTCGCTGAATGTGACACTGAATCTGGCCATGGAAGAACAGTTTGTGATTCATACACCGCTGATGTGGATTGACAAGGCGCAGACTTGGGCGTTGGCGGATGAACTGGGAGTACTTGACTTGGTTCGCAATGAGACACTGACTTGTTATAATGGAATTCCGGGTGACGGATGCGGACATTGTCCGTCTTGTAAACTTCGTCGTGAGGGATTGGAAAAATATTTAGCTTCAAAACAAAATAAGTAAGTATGGAAAGAAAAGACGAACTCACTTTGTTGGGGAATAAGAAAACGGTATATAAGCAGGATTATGCACCTGAGGTGCTGGAATCGTTTGTAAACAAACATCCGGAGAATGATTACTGGGTACGTTTTAACTGTCCGGAGTTTACCAGTCTTTGTCCGATTACGGGACAGCCGGATTTTGCGGAAATTCGTATCAGCTACCTACCGGATGTGAAGATGGTGGAAAGCAAGAGCTTGAAGTTGTATTTGTTCAGTTTCCGTAATCACGGTGATTTTCATGAAGACTGTGTGAACATCATCATGAAAGACTTGATTAAACTGATGGATCCGAAATACATTGAGGTGACGGGTATCTTTACTCCACGTGGCGGCATTTCCATTTATCCGTATTGCAATTACGGTCGTCCGGGAACAAAGTACGAGGAACTGGCTGAGTATCGGATGAAGAATCATGATTTGTAAGCCGGAGTTTGCTGAAATATAAAAGAATGCGGGCGGAGAAACAGCATGTGAATGTTTCTCCGCCCGTATTTTTTATGAATACTGCGGTATCAGGAAAGTTCCAAACCGAGGGCTTCCTTGAGTTTCAGCAGACTGGGGTTTTTCTTGCTCATCATCTGAAAACGCTCTACGTGGCTATAGGCACGCACGTTTTCGTTGGCTTCGCTTACCCGTGTAGTCATTCTGATTTTGCGGTTATGCAGTTTCTCCTGTAGATGGGCTTCTATCTTCGGGGCCAGTTGCTGCATGTATTTCTGAACCATGTCATTGTCCACCGCTACTTCGAATGTCTGCTGGTCGGCCAGCAGGTGAGGGTGCATGTTCATCATGCGTCCGGCATTGGCAGCCTCTTCTTTAGGTAGCAGACTAGCAAACTCACGCCAGTAATAGCCTAAGTCTTTTTCATTGAACATGTAATCTTCCCATGTCTCTGCCACGGGCTGTTGCACAGGCGCATTGGATGCTGTTCGTGCAGCTGGTTCTGCGGAGGCCGTCTGTGTCTTGCGGATAGACATGCCTAAACTGCCGGCTTTGATGACAGGTGCCTTTCTTTCCGTACTGACTTTGGGCAGTGGACTGCTTTTGGTGTAGGGTACTTCCGATTGCTGCAAGGTACTTGTATAAGGTTGTGTACTTGCTGCCGCCGGTTGAGGCTGAGGAGTCGGCTGAGAGATTGGCTGTAGCTGCCGGAGTCGCTTGTGCGGGTGGGGCTACAGGCTGACTGGCTTGTGCCGTATGGAAGACGGGAGATAACTGTTTCTTAGGGCCATGCCCACTTCCGGCATCTTCCGGTTCGACTGTGAGTTGTGCTACCTGAATAAGGGGTGAGGCTCTACCAGCAGGCGTTTGTTCTTGCTTTGCCGGTAGTTCAGGTCGCAGTCGTTACACAGCTTCATGGCTTTGTACAGGAATTGTGGCGTACATTTCTGCGCTTGAGCCTGGTATCTATCCCGGATAGAAGCACCGGCTTCCAGCAGTTGCAGGGTAGACGGGTCGCGGCTTACCAGCAGGTTTCGGAAATGTGAAGTCAGTCCCGTGATGAAATGGTTGCCGTCAAATCCTTTTCGAAGAATATCATTGAAAGTGAGCAGGCATTCGGCTACTTTATTTTCCAGGAAGAAATCGGTCAGCTTGAAATAATATTCGTAATCCAGTACGTTCAGGTTCTCAATCACACTTTGGTAGGTGATGTGCCCGTTGGTGAAGCTCACTACCTGGTCGAAGATAGAAAGGGCATCGCGCATACCCCCGTCGGCTTTCTGTGCAATGACGTTCAGGGCTTCCGGTTCGGCTTCGATGTGCTCCTTGCGGGCTACGTTCTCCAGGTGTTCCACCGTATCGTTGACCGTGATGCGGCTAAAGTCGTAAATCTGGCATCGGCTCAGGATGGTGGGAAGAATTTTATGTTTCTCAGTGGTGGCCAGAATGAAAATGGCATGCTGTGGCGGTTCTTCCAGTGTCTTCAGAAAAGCATTGAAAGCGGCGGTAGACAGCATGTGCACCTCATCGATGATGTACACCTTGTACTTGCCGATTTGGGGCGGGATGCGTACTTGCTCAATCAAGGAACGGATGTCTTCGACTGAGTTGTTGGAGGCCGCATCCAACTCATGGATATTATAGGAACGCTGTTCGTTGAAAGCCTTGCATGATTCACATTCGTTGCATGCCTCTCCTTCACTGGTCGGGTGAAGACAGTTGATGGTCTTGGCAAAGATACGGGCGCAGGTGGTCTTTCCTACTCCTCGCGGACCGCAGAACAGGTAGGCATGCGCCAGTTTATGATTGGCAATGGCATTTTTCAGGGTCGTGGTCAATGCACGTTGTCCCACTACGGTATCGAAAGTAGAGGGGCGGTATTTGCGTGCCGATACGATATAATTTTCCATGTGTCGATTCTTTTGTTTGATTCCTTGATATTTCTGCAAATGTACATAAAATCTCTTTCTTGTCATGGGCTTGCTAGGAAATAATTTCTATCTTTGCAAGGGTAATAAAGTGTGTATTTTATGGGTAAACTGGCTAATATATGGGCTTTTATCGGAAGGCATAAGTATTGGGTAACCATCGGTGCTTTTCTGTTGATTATCGGAGTGTTGGATGAAAATAGTCTGATACGCCGCATTGCACATAAACGTGAAATTCATCAGTTGAATACGGAAATAGAGCGTTACCGGAAGCAGTATGAAGAGGATAGCAAATTGCTGAAGGAGATTACCTCCAATAAGGAAGCATTAGAGAAGGTGGCTCGTGAAAAATACCTGATGAAGAAAGAAAATGAGGATATTTTTATTTTTGAAGAAGACAAGTGATGGAATCAAAGATGAAGGATAAACTGGCTGTAGTGGGAGCCATTGTGTTGTTTATTGGCTTGATATTGCAGTTCGTAAAACTGGCATGGGCTCCGTATGTGTATCTCGTAGGGGCTTGTTTGTTTGCCTACGTACAGTTGGTTTCTGATTATAAAGGAAAGAATATCATTATCCGTCGTTTGCGCCGTCAGCGCTTTTTTGGGAGCTATGTTGCTGGTGTTGACAGGGGTAATCATGTTGCTGTGGAAACGGAATGAATGGATTGTGTGCCTTACGGTGGCCGCGGTATTGGAACTTTACACGGCATTCCGTATTCCGCAGGAAGAAGCAAAAGAGAATTAATGTAACAGTTTAAATCAAGGAATCATGAAAGAAAGGTATTGGAAATATTCACTGATTGTGTTTATCCTTGGATTGGGGTATTTGCTGTTCCGCCAGGCACAGCCGTTTCTGAACGGTATTTTGGGAGGATTTACGCTTTATTTGCTGTTGCGGAATGTCACTTTCTGGCTTCAGACCAAGATGAAGCCGGCATTGGCTGTATGGCTGGTGACAATTGGAGTGACACTCTTCATTCTGATACCACTTTCTTTGTTTGGCTGGGCACTGGTTAGTCAGGTTTCAAAGATGCACTTTGATACGGAGGCTATCATTCGTCCGGCATGGCATGTGATTGATTTTATCAAAGACCGTACCGGCTTTGATATTTTGTCAGAGAAAAGTCTGTCGTTCTTTGTATCACAAGCTTCTTCCATCGGGCAGTCGGTGATGAGTGGAGTGAGCGATCTGCTGGTTAACTTGTGCGTAGCTATTATGCTGTTGTTCTTTATGCTTTATGAAGGAAAATCTATGGAACACTATGTCTCCACACTGTTGCCTTTTAAGGCAGAGAATAAGATTGAAGTACTGAAGAAAGTGCAGCTGATGGTGCGTTCCAATGCCATTGGTATTCCTTTGCTGGCCATTATCCAAGGATTTATATCATTAGGAGGCTATTTGATTTGCGATGCCCCCAATCCATTTCTAAGTGCCATGTTGACAGCTTTTTGCTTCGGTAATTCCTTTGGTGGGTACTGCTTTTTGGTATGGGTGCCAATCACCATCTACTTCCTGATTGTAGGGAGCTGGGTGAACGCTCTGATGATGCTGGGATATGGGGCTATCATCGTTTCACAGTGCGATAACCTGATTCGTTTCCTGCTTCAGAAAAAAATGGCGGATGTGCATCCGTTGATTACGATTTTCGGTGTAGTGGCTGGTCTTCCTTTATTTGGTTTTATGGGAGTGGTATTTGGTCCGTTGCTCGTATCGCTGTTCCTTCTGTTTGTGGATATGTTCCGGAAAGAATTTTGCTGGAAGATAACCAATCGGCTACGCCTGATTGATTCGTTCTTCTAGGAATTTCATAATTTCTTCCGCTTGTGCAGGATGGAACCATGTGATTTCCGGGTCTCTCTTGAACCAAGTCATTTGCTTCCGGGAATAAATGCGTGAGTTTTGCTTGATTTTTTCTATCGCAAAAGGAAGTTCCCATTCTCCATCCAGGTAATTGAATATCTCTTTGTAGCCAACGGTATTGAGTGAATTGAGGTGCTTGTAAGCATATACGCTTTTGGCTTCTTCCACCAATCCTTCTTTTATCATTTCATCTACCCGTTGGTTAATGCGCTGGTATAGTTCTTCACGGTTGCGTGTGAGTCCGATTTTGATGATTTGAAACGGACGTTCTTTGGTGTTGCGGGTGCGGAATGAAGTGTAGGTTTTTCCCGTCATATAACAGATTTCAAGTGCATGAATTACCCGCTTAGGGTTTTTCAGGTCTACAATACGGTAATACTCCGGATCAAGTACCCGCAGTTCTGCACAAAGTTGCTCCAGACCTTCACTTTCATAACGGCGCAACATCAGTTCGCGTGTTTCTTTATTCACCGTAGGAATATCGTCTATACCTTTACAGACGGCGTCAACGTACATCATGGAACCTCCAGTCATCACTACTACCGGATGAGTTTTGAATAACTCCTCCAACTTCTTTAGTACTTCCGCCTCGAATTGGGCTGCGCTGTAGTAATCGGTCAGTTCAAGGGTACCTACAAAATAGTGAGGTACTCTCTTCAACTGATTGGGAGTAGGTGATGCTGTACCAATTTTCAGGTCTTTATACAGGCTGGCGAGAGTCTGAAGAGATGATAGAGGTATGATACTTTTCGGCAATGGAAAGACTCAATTCTGTTTTTCCTACACCGGTAGGACCAATAAGTACGATAAGGACGGGCTTTTTCATTTGTGTGCGAGTATAGTCGGTAGGAAAAAAAGAAAATGTCATTCTGAGTCAGACCCAGGATGACATTTCTTATATTGTTTTACACTGATGTAACTGCGTGTCAACTCTGTTTAATATTTATCTTCATCATAAGGATTTCCGCTTCCTTCGTTGATGTCAAAACCTTCCGGGTCAAAGTCTTCCATGTCGTAGTCTTGATCGCCATAGAAGTTTTCGTCAAGGTCGAGCGCCGCGTTTGTATTCATTTGTTCGTCAAAATCAATGGTCTGTTGAGGAGCCTTCTCCGTTTTACGAGTGCATACTGCCTTGTCCAAATCTTTTCCAGTGATGATTTCTGAAAGTTCGATGAAGAATACACGTTCAGCGAGCGGGTCAAATACATATATCATCTTCTGTTTTTCATCTTCCAGCAATTCGCTTAAAGGAGTTTCTCTCATGATATATGTATCTTCTTCCGAACTGCCGCTTCCCATGTCTTCCAGGGTTATTTCTGTTTCTTTTTCCCAGTCATCGTCACAAATGAAGAAAGAAGTCATCTGGTCATCTTTGTATCCAGTTGATTTCAGAATAGCTTCGTGCAGGTCGTAGAAAGAAGGCTTCAGAGTCGATTTGGATTTCTCTCAAAAAATCATCGACTTCGTCAGATATGATTCTAAATTTGTATACCATTTTCTTTTTTGTCTTTTGTTGATGGGGTAAATATACAAAATCTTTTTTATCGGATGATACCGCGCTGTGAGTTTTCCACGAATGAAATGATGTATTCAATTTCTTTGCTCATTGGAACTTCTCGCTTGATTTCTTCTATGGCATCTGTCACCATCTTTCCGCTGTTGTAGATAATACGGTAAGCATTATGGATGTTTTCGATTAATTCGTTGGAGAATCCTCTGCGTCGCAAGCCTACAATATTGATACCACAATAAGCAATCGGGTCACGTCCGGCAATGATGAAAGGCGGGATATCCTTACTAAAACGGCATCCTCCCTGAATCATCACATAGCCTCCTACACGGCAGAACTGGTGCATCAGTACGGAAGCACTTACGATGGCATTATCATCGATGATCACTTCTCCTGCCATTTTAGTCTGGTTGCCAATAATACATCCGCTTCCTACAATCGTGTCATGGGCTACGTGTACTCCTTCCATCAGCAGGTTATTATTACCTACCACGGTTTTACCTTTGGCGGCTGTGCCACGATTGATGGTTACGTTTTCACGAATGGTATTATTATCGCCGATTTCTGCTGTGGTTTCTTCTCCGTGAAACTTCAAGTCTTGTGGAATGGCTCCAATTACTGCTCCGGGGAAAATGCGGTTTCCGTTCCCAATGCGAGAACCATATAATATATTTGCATTGGGCATAATGACGTTATTGTCACCAATGACTACATTTTTATCAATGAAGACAAAAGGGCCTATTTCTACGTTTTCCCCGATTTTAGCTTCTGGGTCTATATATGCTAAAAGGACTGATCATGTTACTTGTTTTTTACAATTTGTGCCATAAACTCAGCTTCGCAGACAATTTTTTCACCTACGAAAACGTATCCTTTCATAGTCGATATTCCGCGGCGAATAGGCGCCATCAATTCAACTCTGAAAATTAAAGTATCGCCTGGAACCACTTTCTGACGGAACTTTACGTTGTCTATCTTCAAGAAGTAGGTTGAGTATTTTTCTGGTTCGTCTACTGAGTTTAAAACTAGCAAGCCTCCTACTTGAGCCATTGCTTCGATTTGTAACACACCAGGCATTACAGGTTCTTGCGGGAAATGGCCTTGGAAAAATGGTTCATTAGATGTTACGTTCTTAACACCGACAATATAGTTTGCTCCTATAGCTATGACTTTATCTACCAACTGGAATGGATAACGATGAGGCAGTAATTCTCGAATACGATTTACATCCATTAACGGTTCTTCATTACAGTTGTAAATCGGGCTTGTATCTCATGCATACGGATTTCTTTCCGCAGGCTGACGTGCAAATTTATTGTTAATGGTATGTCCCGGACGTGTAGCAATAATACGTCCTTTAATTGGTTTACCAACCAATGCTAAGTCACCTATAATGTCCAATAATTTATGACGTGCAGGTTCGTTAGGCCATACCAATGGAATATGGTTGATATACCCTAAATGGCTGGCATCCATGTGAGGAACTCCCATTACGTCAGCTAGCTTATCAAAGTTCTCCTGTGTCATTTGTTTTTCGTAAATAACAATGGCATTATCCAGGTCACCTCCTTTGATGAGTCCAGCATTCAGCAACGGTTCAATTTCACGAACAAACACAAAAGTACGTGCTGAAGCAATTTCTGTAGGGAAGCACTCCATATTTTCCAACGTAGCATATTGGTTGGTCAATATTTTAGAGTCGTATGAAATCAGTGTATTGACGCTGAACTTGTCATCAGGAAGTACAATGATAGAAGAACCTGTTTCTTCATCACGGAATTCAATCTTTGACTTGATGATGTAATAGTCTTTCGGAGCAGCTTGTTCTTCGATGCCTACGCGCTTGATGCATTCTACGTATGCTTTGGCACTTCCATCCAAAATAGGAAATTCTGGTCCGTCGACTTGAATCAAGCAGTTATCTATACCTGCTGCGTATAATGCAGCTAACGCATGTTCTACGGTACTAACTTTTACCCCGTTTTTTGCTAAAACTGTTCCACGGGTTGTGTCTACCACATTTTCTGCTACAGCATCTAATATGGGCTGGTCGTCCAAATCAATTCGCTGTATCTTATACCCGTAGTGCTCTGGGGCAGGATTGAACGTAACGGTCAGTTTAACTCCCGTATGGAGTCCCTTTCCATTGAGTGAAAAGCTGCCTTTTTAAGGTTTGTTGTTTCAACATGGGTTTATTTATTTAGTTGTTTTTTAATTCTTCAATTTCCTTTTGCAGGCGTCCGAGTTCTACGTACATATCCGGTAATTTTTTATAGATAGCGGCAGAACGAGCGAACTGTTTCGGGTCAATTGCTGGGTAACCCATTAATGTAGTGTTTGATTTTGTGTTTCCTGGAATACCAGACTGTGCTCCTACATTGACATGGTCTCCCACCTTGATGTGTCCTGCAACTCCTACTTGACCTCCAAACATACACCATTCGCCAATTTTTGCAGAGCCTGCAATTCCTACTTGTGATGCCATGACTGTGTGCTTCCCGATTTCCACGTTGTGGGCAACCTGTATTAGATTATCAAGTTTAACTCCTTGTTTAATGAGGGTATGTCCCATTGTGGCTCGGTCAATACAAGTATTTGCACCAATTTCTACATTGTCTTCTAATACAACAATGCCTATTTGTGGAATCTTCTCATAGCCTTCAGCTCCGGGAGCAAAGCCAAATCCGTCAGCACCAATTACAGCTCCGGCATGAAGAATACAGTTGTTCCCAATTCTACAATCCTGATAGATAGTTACGTGCGGATAAATAATCGTATTCATGCCTATTTTTACATTGCTTCCGATTGTTGCTTGTGGGTGTATGCATACATTATCCCCGATTTCTGCACCTTCCTCGATACAAGCAAATGGACCAATGTATACATTCTTTCCGATTTTTGCACTTTCTGCAATGAAAGCTAACGAACTTACACCTTGTTTTTTAGGAATACTCATTTCGTATAAAGCCATGAGTTTGGCCAGACTCTCATATGCATTATCCACTTTGATGAGTGTGGTCTGCAACTCATGTTCTGGTTCGAAATCTTTATTTACCAATACAATGGAAGATTTCGTATCGTAGATATAATGAGTGTACTTTGGATTAGACAGAAAGGATAATGCACCTGGTACACCTTCTTCTATTTTTGCAAAGGTATGTACGGTGGCATTTTCATCACCAACTATTATTCCTTGGATGTATTCCGCAATTTGCTTAGCTGAGAACTCCATATTAGTTATCTTTAATTCCTTTGTTTTCCTTGGTTGTTCTTCAATATTTAGTCGCCTAAAAAAAGCATACTTACTACTTAATTATGCAAATTACGTATTTTTTTTTTACATATCAGTGAAAAAACACAATTATTTGCCTGAAAAGGCCATTAATTTTCGTTGCTCTTGTGTGTGAACAGGCCTTTGGGACTTGTTTTTTGTACATAAAAAGAAGCACAAAAATCTCTGACGAAATCTTTTGTACTTCTTTTTATGTGGAAACTAATTGTTTCTTAAAGAATAGCAGCGAGCTCTTTTTCCATTTGCTGTTGTACCTTTTTTAGCTTCTTCCGCAGCTACATTGGCAAAGTTTTCTGTTTTGTCAGCATAAATTATGGCGCGACTTGAATTAACGATTAATCCGCATTCTTTAGTCATACCGTATTTGCAGACTTCTTCCAGTGAACCACCCTGGGCACCGATACCAGGTACCAGCAAGAAGTGGTTTGGAACGATTTTGCGGATATCTTCAAACATACGTCCCTGGGTAGCACCTACCACATACATCATGTTCTGGTCGTTAGCCCATTCTTGTGACTTGCGTAATACTTTCTCGAACAGGCGTTCGCCTTCTGTATCAGTAGTCAATTGAAAATCGTGTGAGCCTTTGTTGGAAGTCAGTGCCAGTAGGATAACCCATTTACCTTCGTAAGTAAGGAATGGAGTTACACTGTCTTCTCCCATGTAAGGAGCTACGGTTACAGAATCAATATTCAGTTCTTCAAAGAACGTACGGGCATACATGGCTGAAGTGTTACCGATGTCTCCACGTTTTGCATCAGCAATGATGAACTGGTCTGGATAGTTCTTCTTGATGTATTCAACGGTTTTTTCGAATGCAATCCAACCTTTCACACCCATACTTTCATAAAAAGCCAAGTTGGGTTTATAAGCGATACAGTAGGGAGTTGTCGCATCAATGATAGCTTTATTGAATGCGAAAATCGGATCTTCTTCTTTCAGAAGGTGTTCCGGGATTTTCTTTATATCAGTATCAAGTCCTACACACAAAAAAAGATTTTTTCTTTTTTGATGTTTTCAAATAATTCATGTTTGTTCATGACACGTTTATTTTAATGGTAATAATGTATTCTTTTGTACGCGGGGGTGGGATAAAATCGTACATGCGTATTTATAATTCGCTCTCTTTTAATCGTTCTGCATTTTCAGCTACAATCAGGTGGTCGATGCAATCCTGAATGTCACCGTCCATGAAGGCGGCTAGGTTGTAGATGGTATAATTGATGCGGTGATCAGTGATACGTCCTTGTGGATAGTTGTAAGTACGTATCTTAGCTGAACGGTCACCAGTACTTACCATGGTTTTGCGTTTGGAAGCAATGTCGTCAATGTACTTTTGGTGTTCCTTGTCATAAATAAATGTACGCAAACGACTGAGAGCACGTTCCTTGTTCTTCGGCTGGTCGCGAGTTTCCGTACATTCTATGAGGATTTCTTCTACGATACCGGTGTTGGGGTTTTTCCAGTTGTAACGTAAGCGTACGCCTGATTCTACCTTGTTGACATTCTGACCTCCGGCACCACCGCTTCGGAATGTATCCCATTTGATTTCACCTTCGTTGATTTCTACATCGAATGGCTCGGCTTCGGGAAGTACGGCTACCGATGCAGCCGAGGTGTGTACACGTCCCTGAGTTTCAGTTGCAGGAACTCGCTGTACGCGGTGTACACCAGATTCATATTTCAGTGTACCGTATACTTTTTCACCTGTTACCGAACAGATAATTTCTTTAAAGCCGCCCGCAGCTCCTTCGTTGGCGCTGGATACTTCCAGTTTCCATCCTTTTGATTCGCAGTATTTGGAATACATGCGGAACAAATCGCCTGCAAAGATAGCAGCTTCATCACCTCCCGTACCACCACGGATTTCCAGAATGGCATTTCGGTCATCTTGCGGGTCTGCCGGTACTAACAATAATTTTATTTCTTCTTCCAGTTCCGGAATACGAGCTTCACAGGAGGCCGCTTCTTCACGAGCCATTTCTTTCATCTCCGGATCGTTCTCGCTCATCATCATTTTGGCTTCTTCCAAGCCGTTGAGACATTGAAGATACTCCTTGCGGGCAGCCATCAGGTCGCCCAGCTCTTTGTATTCTTTGGTCAGTTTGACGTATCGTTTTTGGTCAGCTATCACGTTTGGGTCTGTAATTAGTGTGGACACTTCTTCAAAGCGTGATACTAAGCCTTCTAATTTTTCTAATAATGTATTGTTTTCTGCCATTCTAGTGGAATGCTTATACAGTTGGGTTATTGAAAAGGTAGTTATTTACCATAATCTACCATAGGCTATCCAAGTAAAGAAAATGAATACTATGAATCCAAGCAAGATAAGAGGTAAATCTCTTTGGGCTTTCCATTGAAAATCTTTAATACCAAAGTATTTTCCAAAAACATATGAAGAGGCGAATCCTGGTATCCCGAAACTTATCGTTTTAAGAATTGGGGAGTCAAATTTTATGCTAAGATAGGTAAGGATACAATATAAAACGAGTAGCCCGATTCCTATAAGACATCCTTTCTTTTCTTGTGGCTTCATAAATATATATAATGGGGCAGGTTGGATAATGAATTCCCTGCGCCCATCTATGTTCGGTCATTAATATTTGAATTCTCCAAATTCAGAACGGATAATCAGTTCCTTGTGGTCACTTTCTTCGATGCGTCCGATAATCTGTGCGTCGATATTGAACGACTTGCTGATTTCAATTACTTGTTCTGCATGTTCCGGTGACAAGTAAACTTCCAGACGGTGTCCCATGTTGAATACCTTGTACATTTCGTTCCATTCGGTGCCGCTTTGTTCTTTAATTGTACGGAACAAAGGAGGAACAGGGAAGAGGTTGTCTTTGATGACACGGCAATTGTCGCTTACGAAGTGCAATACTTTTGTCTGTGCACCACCTGAGCAGTGTACCATACCATGGATTTCCGGACGTAGGGCATCCAGCAATTTCTTAACCACCGGGGCATAAGTACGTGTCGGAGAAAGAACCAGTTTACCAGCATCCAGTGGAGAGCCTTCTACGGCATCCGTCAGTTTCAGTTTACCGCTATAGACCAATTCTTCTGGTACGGCTTTGTCGAAGCTTTCCGGATATTTTTCTGCCAGGTATTTGCTGAATACATCATGACGGGCACTGGTCAGACCGTTGCTTCCCATACCGCCGTTATATTCTTTTTTCATAAGTAGCCTGACCATAAGAAGCCAAACCGATGATTACGTCACCCGGGCGGATATTGGCATTGTCGATGACATCGGCACGTTTCATACGGCAAGTTACCGTACTGTCTACAATAATCGTACGAACCAAGTCGCCTACATCGGCAGTTTCTCCACCTGTAGCATATACGCCGACACCCATTTCGCGAAGTTCAGCCAGTAACTCATCTGTTCCGTTGATGATGGCAGAAATCACTTCTCCTGGTACAAGCAGCTTGTTACGGCCGATGGTAGAAGATACTAAGATATTATCTACCGCTCCCTACGCACAACAAGTCATCGATGTTCATAATCAATGCATCCTGTGCGATACCCTTCCATACAGATAAGTCACCGGTTTCTTTCCAGTACAAATAAGCCAGTGAAGACTTGGTTCCGGCTCCGTCGGCATGCATGATGTTGCAGTACTCCGGGTCACCTCCTAAAATATCAGGAATGATTTTACAGAATGCTTTTGGGAAAATACCTTTGTCAATGTTCTTGATAGCGTTATGTACATCTTCTTTAGATGCAGATACGCCGCGCTGCATGTATCGTTGATTGCTCATGAGTATAGTAAGTTTGTTTGTTTCAATTGAATGTGCAAATTTAGTGATTATTCCTTTTATTACCATGCGTTTCGGGATAAAATCAGTACACCGTCACTCCGGCAGGGGTAATTGTGCCGTCAGGAGCTAACAGGCTGAATCGGAAAAAGCCTTTTCCCGTTTTCAGAGGAATGTCTTTCTCCGGCTGGATTGTACGGAGAATCTCCATGCCTGTGGCGTCACTCACAATGAGCATATATCCGCTTGGGATAACTGGAAAACTTCCGTAATAAATCACAGGCTTGTCTTTAGTCGGTACGTTTAAAGCCAGTGGGATGCTTTCATATCCAAAACGGTTTACGGCTGTAACCGCCCAATAGACACCTCCCTTTGTAGACAAATCCGGCACAAAAGTGTATTGACAACTGTCCGTACGCGTAATAATCAGGTTTTGAGCTTTCTCTGTATTTACTGGATAAGTTGCGGATGCATAAATCCGGTAATAAACTCCTCCCGGCAAAGATGGGGATGCCTTCCAACTCATTTCGATATTGTTTCCTTTTAATACTAAAGAAGGAGAAGTCGGCTGAGAAGGAAGATTGCCTTTTGTCCATCGCATGGGAGGCACTACTGCCGGGTAGGTGTAAAAATGGCTCGTCAGTTCATCCAGTATTCCTTTGGTATTCTCCAGCATGAATTTGTTACGGAAATACGCCTGTCCATTCAATCCTATTCTTCGGGAGAAGTAAATCTGGCGTATGATTTCATCTACTTTCCAGTTCTGCTCTTTAGGGTGAAGAAAATAGATTCCCAGTCCGGGTACGACCCAACGTTCATTCTTGTTTTCTTTCCAGTCGAGTGCAAAAGGGTAGAAGTGATTTCCCTGGAAATACATCATGGGGAAAAGCGCATCCTGAATACCATCATTCAGCCACTTTTGCGCATCCTGATATACTGTGCTGTATGCGTTCCATCCAAAGGATGAATAACGCCGTGTGTCGTTGAATTTCCCGATGGGGGAACTGCTGACTTTTACCCACGGCTTCAGTTGTTTTACTTCCGCGTAAATTCGTGCGACAATGCGGGTAATGTTATCCCGTCTCCATTGCTTGAGCTCCTGCTTTTTTCCATATTTCCGATAGGTTTCTTTGTCCGGGAACTTTTCGCCCTGCTCCGGATAGCGGATATAATCCAAATGGATGCCGTCAATGTCATAGCGACTTGTGATTTCCTTTGGCTATCCGGATCAGGTAATCGGCTGTTCCTGGATTTCCGGGGTCAAGGTACCAGCTCCCATTGAACTGCTTGCAGAGTGCCGGTTGTTTTTTACTACACAGTTCTTTCCCAACAACGTTACTTGGCGCTTGTTTCCGATAGGAATACACACCAGCCATGCATGAAGTTCCAGTCCTCGTTTGTGACATTCTTCTATTGCAAATTGCAGTGGGTCATATCCGGGGTTCTTGCCGGTATGTCCTGTAAGACTTTCTGCAAAGGTCTCAATTGCAGAAGGGTAGATAACGTCTCCCCGAAGACGGGTTTGAAAAAGTACAGTATTGAAATTAGCTGCCTTTAAGGCATCAAGTTGCCGGATCAGCTCATTTTTCTGTGCTTCAATTCCCTTGGCCGAATTCGCTTTCCGTGTAGGCCAGTCCATTCCTCCAAGAGTGGTCAGCCAGGTGGCGCGTATTTCCTCTTTAGGCTGAGTCTTGTAAGGAAAGCAAGGCTGCTTATAAATAGAAGACCGATTAATAGTATGCGCATATCTTTTAAATGTTTGTGCAAATATACATATAAATTACGGATATGTAGAGAAAGAAGATAATAAGCCGGAAGAAGAGGTGAAAGAATGAGGGCTTTGGAGTAAATTTTTCTTGAAAATAGTAATGGTTTGTTTCTTTTTATTACTTTTGCGCGATAATAAAAGATAAATTGATAGGCATGATAACGTTTACTCTCGCATTGGTATTATTGGTGGTGGGATATTGGGTTTATGGAAAGTACGTCAATTCCTTGTTTGCTCCTGATTCCACACGTAAAACGCCGGCTTTGACAATGGCCGACGGGGTGGATTTTATTCCCCTTCCCACATGGAAAATTTTTATGATTCAGTTTTTGAACATAGCCGGACTCGGACCTATTTTCGAGCGATAATGGGGGCGCAGTTTGGTACGGCTTCTTATTTGTGGATTGTGTTCGGTACGATTTTCGCCGGAGCCGTACACGATTTTTTTGTCCGGGCTTTATCGTTGCGTAACAATGGAGAAAGCCTTCCGGAAATTATCGGTCGTTATTTAGGAAGCCGGACTAAAAAGGTGGCCTGCGTGTTTACTGTCTTGCTGATGATTCTGGTCGGTGCGGTATTTGTTTCAGGACCTGCAGAGCCTGCTGGCTGGTATGACTCCTTCTGCGCTGGATGTGTATTTCTGGATGGTCGTGATTTTCTTGTATTACATTTTGGCGACCATGCTTCCTATTGATAAAATCATCGGACGCATTTATCCTTTATTTGCCTTTTGCCTTGTTGTTTATGGCTGTAGGCATCCTTGTTATGCTGTATGTCAAAAGTCCGGCCTTGCCTGAAATGTGGGAGGGATTTGGTACGAAATACGAGAAGAACCCGATTTTCCCGATGATGTTTATCTCCATTGCATGTGGAGCCATCAGCGGTTTTCATGCTACCCAGTCGCCTTTGATGGCGCGTTGCATTACAAAATGAAAAGCACTGCCGTCCGATTTTCTATGGAGCGATGGTAACGGAAGGAATTGTGGCACTTATCTGGGCTGCAGCGGCGACTTATTTCTTTCAGGAGAACGGTATTGTGGATAAAGTGACCGGAGTGGCTTATTCCGGAGCTAAGGTCGCTACAGATATCTCAAAAGACTGGTTAGGGGCATTCGGTGGCATTTTGGCCATATTGGGAATTGTGGCAGCTCCTATTACGAGTGGTGATACCGCCTTGCGTTCGGCACGTCTGATTGTGGCTGACTTTTTTCATGTAGAGCAGCGCTCTATCGCTAAACGTCTCTTCATTTGTATCCCCATATTCTTGGTTACCATCTTGTTGTTGGTGTACAGCTTTGGAGATGCGGAAGGATTCAAGATTATCTGGCGATATTTTGCCTGGTGTAATCAGACTTTGTCTGTCTTTACTTTGTGGGCCATTACGGTCTGGCTGGTTTGTGCACGGAAAAATTATTGGGTAACCTTGATACCGGCTCTGTTTATGACTTGTGTTTGTGCCACATATATTCTCATTGCTCCCGAAGGGCTGGCCTTGTCGGCCGAAGTGGCTTATCCTGTCGGATTGTGTTGTACACTGGTGGCTGCGGTCTGGTTTGTATGCTGGTTCCGCCGGATACGTTCCTTATAAAGAATTGTTTGGCTGTTCTATAGATTATGTATAATTTTGCGGGCTGTAAAGGTAAAAGTAATTTCAAATGAAAAAAAGATGCTTTTTAATGTGGGTCATGATGGCCGCTTCGGCAGGGGTAATGGCTCAGAAAGAAGGGTTTGGTTATAAATTTTATGGACAGGTGCGGACCGACTTATTCTATAACAGCCGTTCCAACTCAGAAACTGTCGACGGACTTTTTTACATGTATCCTAAGGATGTAGCTCCTGATGCGGACGGAAAGGATTTGAATGCCAAACCGGATGGTAACTTCTATACATTGTACACCAGATTGGGAGTGGATGTGACCGGACCTACCTTGGGAAAGGCAAAGACTTCGGCAAAGGTGGAAGTCGATTTCCGTGGTTCGGGTACCACTTATTCTTTGTTCCGTATTCGTCACGTGTATTTCAACCTTGATTGGGGAAAATCAGCCCTGCTGGTTGGACAAACATGGCATCCTCTGTATGGAGATGTAGCTCCTGAAATTCTGAACTTGAACATGGGAGCACCTTATCAGCCGTTCAGCCGTGCACCGCAGGTTCGCTATCGGTTTACAAACAAAAATTTCAAACTGACCGCTGCTGCTATATGGCAGTCACAGTATTTGTCGGTAGGTCCTTCTTCAAATGAGGCAGGAGCCGTTACTACAGTTAAAAGCCAGAGCTTTATGAAGAACGGTTGCTTGCCCGAGTTTTATTTGGGCATGGATTATAATCGTCCCGGATTGCTTGCCGGAGCGGGTGTGCATGTGTCTTCCATGTCTCCTCGTACAGAATCGAAATACAATGACAATATATACAAGGTAAGCGAACGCGTGACAGGAGTTTCAGCTGAGGCGCATGTGAAATATGTGCACCGCCGTTTCTTGCTGGCAGCCAAGAGCGTGTTAGGGTCAAACCTGACGCAAACCAGTACAATTGGCGGGTATGGCATTACGTGTACCGACTCTCGCACGGGTGAACAGGAGTACACTCCTTTGCGTGTATCGCATACTTGGGTAAATATGATGTATGGAAGCAAGTTCCGTGGCGGAGTGTTTGCCGGGTATCTCAAAAACTTGGGAGCATCGAAAAGTGTGACTGGAGTATTGGGTACAGGAACAAATATCGACCAGTTGAATACACTGGGAGCCGAACTGACTTACAATCGCCCGAACTGGAAGTTCGAGCAGAATATACTTGGACCGGCGCGTGGTATGGCGATTATACCGACAAGGCACGGGTGACCAACACCCATCTGGTGAAAAATAACCGCATCGTACTGACTGCTTTGTTCCAGTTTTAATTTGTATCAATTATAATGAAATAGCGAGAAGATGCATCGGTGAGGGATGCCGCTTCTCGCTATTTTTATTATTCTGCTTTCTGTTTATATAGTTTATCTAAATCTATACTGGGTGCTTCTTTGTGAAGTAAGATAGTAGCGGATACCTCGTTAGCCTGAAAATTTTCCACATTTGATAACCGATTGATAAACTGACGTACTGTATCTACTTTTACATTTTCAACAAATACATTACGGATTGGTAATCGGGCATCTCCTTTTAGCTCGTAAATGGCATCAGCCGACTGGCAATGAATGTTCTTTACATGTATTCCATCTATACGGGTGATACGTGTTTCATAAGTTGGAACTAAATCTTTCCATTGGTATAATACTTCAGTGTCTACTTCAAAGGTACGAAGCATGTCTCCAGCTTCGATGTCTTCCAGGTAAATGTTTTCGATAAACCCTCCACGACGATGGTTTGTTTTTAAGAAAAACAGGCGGTGTACATTTTGTGGAGCTTTACAGCGGGTCATGTAGATATTGCGTACTCCTCCGGAGATTTCACTTCCGATTCCGAGCAGGGTATGTCCATTGAGGATGTCACAATCCCGGACGACGATATTTTCACTGGGTGTGTTGAGGCGCCATGCATCTTGGTTACGTCCGGATTTGATGACCACCGCATCGTCTCCCTGGTCGAACTTACAGTTCTCAATCAGAAAGTTCCGGCTCATTTCCAAATCGATTCCGTCATTGTTGTGCCCATGAGCCTGCAGACATCGAGGTGGCGTACTACGCCACTGTTACACAAATAGAGATGGATGGTCCAAAAAGGACTTTGGCGGATATGGAAATCTTCTAATAATATATTTTTGCAGCGGTTAAAATGAATGAGGTGTGGACGAAGATGATTTTCTCCTCTTGCCATTTGGCGTTGTTCTACAGGAACATCTGTTGACCCCATGGAATACAATTGTCTTAATGCGTTTAAGTGAGGCCTTCCGGACGTTTAAACCACGTACGCCAGGTGCCCATGACTGGAGCCAGTGTTCCTTTTCCGGAGATACCTACATTCTCACATTCAAATGCATAGATAAGTGGCGAGTAATTATAGCATTCCAGCCCCTCCCAGGAGGTCATTACAGCTGGAAGGTAATCATTGGGATTGTCAGAGAATCTGACTACAGCTCCTTCTTCCAAAAAAAAAGGTTGACATGGCTTTTGAGGTGAATAGGTCCGGTAAACCACTCACCGGCTGGGACTACCACTCGTCCGCCTCCCGCACGGTGGCATGCTTCAATGGCTTTGGCAAATGCCTGGGTGTTTAGATGATTGCTTCCCTTTTGGGCTCCATATTTTGTGATGGAGAATTCTTTATTGGGGAATGTGCACAAGTGTACGGAATCCATAGGGAAAGGAGCTTCCACATGTACAGGTTGTACGTTCACTTTTTGTGCTGAAGTTGTATACGCCATCAGGCTGGCAACAAAAATAGAAAATAATGTTTTGCTTCTCATGGTAATGTATTAGTTAGTATGCCTTTTGTGGCAAAGGAAAGCATTCTTTTGGAAATAAATCAGGTGTGAATGTCCTTATAAATGTATTTTTGTACGATATTCTATGATTCCGTACGTTTGTCTGCATCCTTTTTGGCCATAAGCGTTTAATTTTGCCTTTACAATAACCTAAGATGAAAATGTATGAAAATAAAGCGATTTCTGAATATTGGTCTTGCCGGTCTGTTTTTGGCAAATGTGGCTTATGCACAAAGTTATCAGTTTGATTTTAGTGAGAAGAAAAAAGTCGAGAAAGGAGTGATTCAAATCTCTTCAGATTCAATATATCCTTGTAAAGGTGGGTATGGATATGATTTCCTGCCTGCACCGGTGAAGAAAAGTAACGAACCTTTTTTCTTTTCGGTAGATGTTCCTGATGGAAATTATCTGGTGACAGTTACTTTAGGTAATGCCCGGAAAGCTGGTTCTACTACAGTGCGTGCAGAATCCAGACGTTTGTTCCTTGAAAATATATCTACTCGGAAAGGAGAGTTTCTAACTTATCGTTTTACGGTGAATAAGCGTAATACGATAATAAGTGATGGGGAAAAAGTACAGATTAAGGAGCGGGAAAAGAATAAATTGAACTGGGATGATAAGTTGACATTTGAGTTTAATGGAGATGCTCCTTGTCTGGCTAGTCTGAAAATTGAACCGGTAAATGATGTGGTGACCGTTTTTTAGCAGGTAACTCTACTGTAGTAGACCAGGATAATGAGCCATGGGCTAGCTGGGGACAGATGATTCCGCGCTTTTTTGATGAACATGTATGTTTTGCAAACTATGCAGAAAGTGGTGAACGTGCCGATACCTTTATTAAGGCTGGTCGCCTGAAGAAGGCTTTAACTCAGATGAAAGAAGGGGATTATATGTTTATCGAGTTTTGGGCATAATGACCAGAAATTAAAAGGACCGGGCAAGGGAGCCTATTATTCATTTGCCAGCAATTTGAAATATTTTGTAGATGTAGTACGTGCAAAAGGGGGGATTCCGGTTTTTGTGACTCCTACCCAACGTCGTTCATTTGACAATTCTGGTAAAATACAGGAAACACACGAAGACTATCCTGATGCGATGCGTTGGGTTGCCCAGCGTGAGGGAGTGCAGGTGATAGAATTGCATGACATGACCCGTGTGTTTTATGAAGCTATGGGAGTAGAACCTTCTAAAAAAGCTTTTGTGCATTATCCGGCAGGAACTTATCCCAATCAGACGAAGGCTTTGGCTGATAATACCCATTTCAATCCATACGGAGCGTATGAAATTGCTAAATGTGTGATTGAAGGTATTAAGCAGTTGAATCTTCCCTGGGTTAAATATTTGAGAGATGATTATCATCCTTTTAATCCTGCGAGTCCAGATAAAGTAGATACATTCAAGTGGAATGACAGTCCTTTCACAGAGTTGAAAAACCTGATGGAAACTGATTTTTGTAAGTTGGTTGAATATTATAAGTTTTAATAGGTATACTAACAATATTTAGGGGTAGAGAAAAAAGGGCGAACCGGTATGCATCCGGCTCGCTCTTATGCTTTTAACAGACATGTTTCTGTACAAAAGCACATGATTGTGTACGATATTCCATGTAGGTATAATCTCTTTGTGCTATCTTTGGCAAGTTAAAAAACATTTAGATATTGTATATGAAAAAAACACATAATGTGGGGAGTCTGGTTGCTGGGGGCAACCTGCTTTTCTTTTTCTGCTTATGCGCAAAATAAGGTGAAAGCGCCAATGGAAGATGTTAACCAGGTCGTAGATTTGACTCTGGATAGTTTGAATAAGGCTAAAACGGCTCGTCCGGTTGCGGGGTCTACCCGTAAAGGGGATAATCCTGTACTTTTCTTGGTAGGAAATTCAACGATGCGTACCGGTACTTTGGGCAATGGAAATAACGGTCAGTGGGGATGGGGATATTTCTTCCGAGTATTTTGATGAAAATAAGATTACCGTTGAAAATCACGCATTGGGAGGAACCAGTAGCCGTACTTTTTATAACCGGTTATGGCCTGATGTCTTGAAAGGAGTTCGTAAAGGTGACTGGGTTATCATAGAATTGGGACATAATGACAATGGTCCGTATGATAGTGGCCGTGCACGTGCCTCTATTCCGGGAATTGGCAAAGACAGTCTGAATGTGACTATTAAAGAGACAGGAGCAAAAGAGACCGTATATACGTATGGGGAATATATGCGTCGTTTTATTCATGATGTGAAGAAAAAAGGCGCTCATCCTATTTTGATGTCCCTGACTCCTCGCAACGCTTGGGAAGATGCAGACAGCACTATTATCACCCGGGTGAATCAGACATTTGGATTATGGGCGAAGCAGGTAGCTAAAAAAGCGAGAGTTCCTTTTATTGATCTGAATGATATCTCGGCACGCAAATTTGAGAAATTCGGCAAAGAAAAAGTAAAGTATATGTTCTATCTGGACCGCATTCACACAAGTGCTTTTGGCGCACGTGTCAATGCAGAATCAGCAGCCGAAGGAATCCGTAATTATAAAGGGTTGGAACTGGCTCGTTATTTGAAACCGGTAGAAAAAGATACGGTTACGGGGGCTACCCGTAAAAAGGGGAATCCTGTATTGTTTACGGTGGGAGACAGTACTGTGAAAAATGCCGATAAAGATGAAAAGGGTATGTGGGGATGGGGAAGCGTGATTGCCGAACTGTTTGACACGGATAGAATTTCTGTAGAGAATTGTGCGAAAGCGGGTCGTAGTGCGCGTACTTATGGAAGCCACTAAAACTTATGATGTCGTGTATACATTTGGCTGGTATTTGCGTAAATTTATCCGCGATGTTCAAGAAAAAGGAGCTATCCCTATTGTGCTGAGTCATACGCCACGTAATATGTGGGATAATAATGAGATACAGCGTAATACTACGTCTTTTGGAAAATGGACACGGGAAGCTGCTGAAGCTACAGGTGCGTATTTTATTGATTTGAATAAGTTGTCAGCAGATAAATTGCAGCAGATAGGTTATGAACAAGGCCTGAAGTATGTAGCTCCTTATTTCTGTAAAGACCATACACATACATCATTGAAAGGAGCGCACTTGAATGCGCAAAGCATTGCAGAAGGTTTGAAAGAAACAGATTGCACATTGAAAAACTACTTAAAATAAATGGAGGTACTATGAAACGTGAAGCTTTTAAAATGTTCCTGAAACCAGGATTTGAAAAAGAGTATGAAAAACGTCATGCAGCTATCTGGCCGGAATTGAAACAGATGTTGTCTGAAAATGGGGTGTATGATTATTCTATTTATTGGGATAAAGATACCAATCTCTTGTTTGCTTGCCAGAAAACGAAAGGTGAAGAATCTTCACAGGATATGGGAAATAACCCGATTGTGCAGAAATGGTGGGATTATATGGCCGACATTATGGAAGTAAATCCTGACAATTCTCCGGTTACCATTCCTTTGCCAGAGGTTTTCCACATGGATTAAGCAGGTAATTCAATACAAAGAATGAAAAAAAAAGTGCATGGCTTTTTAGTGATGCACTTTTTTTATATTTTGCAAATAATTTATACAAAATAAGGCGGAATGAACAGGTTATTCTTCTTCGTATTCTTTTTTAATAGTATCGTGTGTAGAAGGTATTAAGGCTTCGGTGGATGTACGTTCCACTCGTTTTACAACTACATCTGGACTAGGGAACAATTCGGTCAGATATATGTATCAGGACAGTAAGGGATTTATCTGGATGGGTACCCTTAATGGCCTTAGTCGTTTTGATGGAACTTCTTTTGTTACATTCCGTCCTCGAAAAGGAAATAAACCCTCCTTGCCGGATCATCGTGTACAGGAAATTGTAGAGGATCAAAATTGTTTCTTATGGATAAAAACAACTGGCGAAAGCTGGTAGGATGCTACGATTTGAAAAAGACTGTTTTGTAGATTTTACGGGGAGTGGTGAATATTTACGTCATTATTGGAATGTCTATTTTGTCAATAAAAATGAAGCTTGGGTAACGGGAGAAAGAGAAGGATGTCGGTTAATACGTTATCAGAAGGACCGTACTTTTACCTCAATTGCTTTCGATACTCGTAATGGGCTTGCGTCAAATCTTATTCGCGATTTGAGGGTGGGTGCAGAAGGCTGGGTCTGGATTGCCACAGGAAAAGGACTTTATTATTGGGATGGAAAGAAACTCCATGCGGTAGATGAGCGTATGGAGTTTAGGAAAATAGCAGTTTATGGGCAGAAAACCTATTTTTTGGCAAATAAAGGAGGGGTTTATACTTTCCGGAATGGGGCACTAAAAAAGGAAGTTTCTATTGAAGGAGATTTTACTTATTATGATAACCTGATATTAGGTAAGAAATGGCTGATTTTTAGTGGTACCAGCACGTGGTGTTTTGACTTTGATACGAATGCTTTGACTTTGGCCGAAGAGGCACTTCAAATAAAAAGAGCGAAGGTTATTAAAGATAATAGAGGAGAATCGTGGGTTTATGGAAATAATGGAGTGCTGACTTGGATTGACTCACAATCGGGGAAGGTGACACCTTTTTATTGATGCCGGAAGAGAAACGCAATTATGTGGATCGGGAACGTTATTATGTGGTACACGATTCACGTGGAATTATTTGGATTGGAACTTATGGAAACGGTCTGTTTGTATATGATGTGGCAAACGGACAAATGAAACATATCGTGGCCGACTCAGACAATACGCAAAGTCAGATTGGCTCAGATTTTCTGCAATGTGTCATAGAAGACCATTCTGGCAATATATGGGTAAGTTCTGAATATACGGGTGTGTCCCGTTTGGAAGTCTTGAATGAAGGTACGCTTCGTATTTTCCCGGCTGGAGAAGGGAAGTTTAATCGTTCGAATACGGTGCGTACCTTACATCGTCGTTCTTCGGGAGATATTATTCTTGGAACCCGTGATGGAAAAATGTATGCATATGATTCACATTTGAATAACAAGAAGGAAGAAACTGCTTATGGGAGTAATATTTATGCAGTAGTGGAGGATATGGATGGAGTTCAATGGTATGCTTCGCGTACGAAAGGACTGATAGTAGGCAATCATGTGTATACACATAATCCTTCTGATTCGTCTTCTTTGGGGTCAAATCAAGTCTTTTGTTTGTTGAAAGACAGCAAAAACCGTATATGGGTTGGAACTTTTGAAGGAGGGCTTGATTTGGCTATTCCGGGTAAGACGGGTTATAGTTTCCGCCATTTTTTAACTTCCACTTACGGACAGCGTCAGGTTCGGGTGATTTTTGAAGATAATAACCGTTGGATATGGGTTGGAACCAGTGAAGGTGTTTATGTGTTCCATCCAGATAAAAGCTGTTGAAAGATCCTTCTGCTTATTATAGCTATACCTTTGATAACGGAATGCTGAGAAGTAACGAAATCCGGAGTATTGCTTCTGACGGAAAAGGGCATATCCTGGTAGCAGAATCGGGAGCCGGATTTTCGGTTTGTTCTCTTCCGAAAAACGGGGATTATAGTCAACTGAAGTTTGAGCATTTTGGACCGGAAGATGGTTTGGTTAACGGAATGGTACAAACTTTTGTGCCGGATATGAATGGTAAAATATGGATTACCACAGAATTTGGTGTTTCTTGTTTTGATATACTTCGTAAGACGTTCGAGAATTATTTTTTCTCTATAAATATGCTGGGCAATGTGTATGCCGAGAATTGTGGACTAAGTTTGGATGACGGTCGTATTGCCTTTGGTACAAACTATGGATTGACGGTGATTGATCCGCGTAGAGTGAAACATCCGGAAAGTAAAACGAAAGTTACATTTACAGATTTGCGGTTGAATGGCATTTCTGTCAGTCCCGATGAACCGGATTCTCCCTTGGATATGTCTTTGGCTTATGCCTCAGAGGTGAATTTACAGTATTATCAAAGTTCTTTTGTGGTAGAGTTTTCTACGTTTGACTATTCGGGAAGCTGGAGGTTCTAAATTCAGTTACAAGCCTTGAAAACTATGATAAGGGGTGGAGTGTTCCTTCGTCCTTGAACTTTGCTGCTTACAAAAATCTTTCTCCCGGGACTATTATCTTCATGTAAAAGCGTCTGATGCTTCCGGATTATGGGGAGCGGAGGAGTCTGTATTGAAGATTGTGGTGAATCCTCCTTTCTGGAAAACACCGTGGGCTTATATTTTGTATGTGATAGTGATAGCTGTATTGTTGTACATTGTATTCCGTATTATACGTAATATGAATACTTTGCGCAACAAGATTAAGGTAGAGGAACGCTTACTGAGTACAAACTGGTGTTCTTTACCAATATTTCACATGAGTTCCGTACGCCGTTGACGTTGATACAAGGTGCGTTGGAGAAAATTCACCGTTTGAAAGTACCTAAGGAGATGGCATACTCTCTTAAGATTATGGACAAGAGTACGGAACGTATGTTGCGTCTGATTAATCAGTTGCTTGAATTCCGTAAGATGCAGAATAATAAACTGGCCTTGTCATTGGAAGAGACAGATGTGATAGCTTTCCTGTATGAAATTTATTTGAGCTTCAAGGATGCGGCAGAATCAAAAAACATGGAGTTCCGTTTTATTCCTTCTTGCCAGTCGTACCGGATGTTTATTGATAAGGGAAATGTAGATAAGGTAGTATATAATATTTTTGTCTAATGCTTTTAAATACACTCCCTCAAAAGGAAAGATTGAGTTTGTGGTGAATGTAGACGAAGCGGCCGGTAAACTGAAAATGCGTGTGTCTGATACGGGGGTCGGCATTCCTAAAGAAAAACGGGGAGAATTGTTCAAACGGTTCATGCAAAGTAATTTCTCTGGTGACAGTGTAGGAGTAGGTCTGCATCTGACACATGAACTGGTCAATGTACATAAAGGAACAATTACGTATGAAGAGAATCCGGGAGGAGGCTCCATCTTTATTGTGACTTTGCCAACGGATAAGTCTGTATATGAAGAAAAAGATTTTCTTGTGCCGAACAATGTACTTCTGCGTGAAGAAAGAGGGCCGAAAAGCATTTGGCAGATGTGGTATTGAAAGATGAAGAAGGACTGGAGGAAGTCCTTCCGGTGAATCCGCTGAATAAATACAAGGTCTTGATTGTGGAGGATGATAATGATGTGCGTGAATTCCTGAAAGAGGAGCTGGGGGTATATTTTGAGGTTGTAGCAGAAGCCGACGGAGATGCAGGATTGGAACGTGCGCATAATTATGATGCGGACTTGATTATCAGTGATGTGGTCATACCGGGATGTTCAGGTTTTGAACTGACACGGAAATTGAAGACTGATTTTAATACCAGTCATATTCCGGTTATTCTGCTGACGGCCATGACTTCTGTAGACAATCATGTGAAAGGAGTGGAATGTGGAGCCGACGCTTACATCACGAAACCGTTTAGTCCGCGACTGTTGTTGACACGTGCGTTTAAGTTGATAGAACAGCGTGAAAAACTGAAGGAGAAATTCTCGCATGACCCGAATCAGGTGCGTCCGGCTCTTTGTTCCTCTGATAAGGATAAATTCTTTGTAGAAAAGATGGGGCGCATTATGGAAACGCAACTGGGTAATCCTCAGTTTACCGTGGATGAGTTTGCTTCCATGATGGGAGTAGGACGTTCTATCTTTTACCGTAAGGTGCGAGGGGTAACAGGTTATTCTCCCAATGAATACATACGTATTATGCGAATGAAAAAAAGCGGCAGAGCCTGCTTTCCTCTCCGGAGAATCTGACGGTAGCCGAAGTTTCTTATAAAGTAGGTATTAATGATCCGTTCTATTTTAGTAAATGTTTTAAACTGCAGTTTGGTGTGACTCCTTCCGTTTATCAGAAAGGAGGAAGAGGGGAGAAGGAAAAAGAAGCAAATGCTGATTCTGAAGTCAAAAAGAATAATGGCTGGAGGTTGATTCTTCTTTGCTATTTGGAATTTGCAAAAATTAGAAATGAGCGGCCGATATTATAAATATCTGATGAAAAATGTCGGTTCTTCTGCAAAGTTTATGGTTAAAGGCATGTAAAAGTAATAAATATTGAAATTGTATGAAGAAAAAGTATTACCTTTGCATGAATACAAAAACATAGAAGATGGGACATCATCAATTAGACAGTTTAGACGAACAAATTCTGCGTATGATCGCAGGCAATGCACGTATTCCTTTTTTGGAAGTAGCACGTGCTTGTAATGTATCGGGAGCCGCTATTCATCAGCGAATTCAGAAGTTGACGAACCTGGGAATTCTGAAGGGTTCAGAATTTATCATTGATCTGGAAAAGGTAGGTTATGAAACCTGTGCTTACATCGGTTTGTATTTGAAAGATCCGGAGCAGTTTGATACTGTAACGGAAAGCTTTGAAGTTTATTCCGGAAGTAGTGGAATGTCATTTTACGACAGGGCAGTATGACATGTTCATCAAGATTTATGCGAAGAACAATCATCACTTGCTGGAAATTATCCACGATAAACTTCAACCGTTGGGCTTGTCGCGCTCGGAAACAATTATTTCTTTCCGTGAAGCTATCAAGCGCCAGATGCCGATAATGGATCTGGCGAATGATGAAGATTAAAATCGCGAGGCTTATTTTTTGCGTACGTTCGTAATCCACGAAACTATAGGAGTAGAGATGCTTTTCGTCTGTCGGATGGCATTCTCTACTTTTTTCTTTCCATAACTCCGGACTTACTTCCGGGAAGAACGCATCGGCGGGTGCCTGCTCATCGTCTACTTCTGTAAGGTACAGGCAGTCGGCCAGTGGGAGTGTTTCCGTGTAGAGGGTAGCTCCTCCGATGATAAATACCTCTTCGTCTTCCTTGCAGGTATGCAGGGCATCGGCCAGTGTGTGGAAGCATTCCGCACCTTCAAAGTGCAGTTCCTGACGGCTGAGTACCACGTTTCTCCGGTTGGGGAGAGCTCCTTTCGGAAGAGATTCAAACGTGTGGCGTCCCATGATGATGGTATGTCCGGTGGTCAGTGCCTTGAAGCGTTTTAAGTCGTTAGGCAGCCAGTAGAGCAGCTTGTTCTGATAGCCTATTCCTCTTTTCTGATTGATGGCTGCAATGATGGATAGTGTCATGTCTGGTGGTTCTTAATGTTATACAGATACTTTTCCGGCAATGTGAGGCCAGGGGGCGTAATTCTCCAGCTGGAAATCTTCGTAGTGGAAGGGCTGAAAATATCTTTCACGTCCGGATTGATTTTCATGGTAGGCAGGGGGGCGCGGGGTACGGGTGGCCTGCAGGTCTACCTGTTCCAGGTGATTCAGGTAAATATGAGCGTCGCCGAGTGTATGAATAAAGTCGCCCGCTTTCAAGCCGGTTACCTGTGCCATCATCTGCAGCAACAGGGCATACGATGCGATGTTGAAAGGTACTCCCAAGAAGGTATCGGCGCTGCGCTGGTACATTTGCAGACTGAGTCGTCCGTTGGCTACGTAAAACTGGAAGAATGCATGACAGGGGGGAAGGTTCATGTTGTTCAGGTCGCCCACGTTCCATGCACTGACTATGATGCGTCGTGAGTCGGGATTATGCTTGATGGTTTCCACTGCTTCCGAAATCTGGTCGATGAACTTGCCGTCATAACCCGGCCATGAACGCCACTGGTAACCATAGATGTGCCCTAAATCACCGTTTTCGTCTGCCCATTCGTTCCAGATTCTGACCCCGTTTTCTTGCAGGTATTTCACGTTGGTATCTCCTTGTAAGAACCAGAGCAGTTCATGGATGATGGATTTCAAGTGAAGTTTTTTGGTCGTGACAAGCGGAAAGCCTTCTTCCAGATTGAAGCGCATCTGATGTCCGAACACGCTGATGGTGCCCGTTCCGGTACGGTCTTCTTTTCGTACTCCTTCCGTACGGATGCGGTGCAACAAATCGAGATATTGTTTCATGATTGGATTTTTTTGTTTGTGCAAAGGTAGCTAATTTTTTTGTATTTTTGCCGCCGTAATCAATTGCTGGAAACATGAATTTACCTTCTGATTTTATCCTCCGTACACGTCAGTTGCTGGGAGATGCGGAGTTTGCTGCTTTGGCTGAAGCATTGGGAAAAGATACGCCTGTCAGTATTCGGATGAATACGGATAAAAGTGACCTTGTTCCTCAGGAAAGCACTGCTGTGCCCTGGTGCCGTGAGGGATATTACCTGTCCGGTCGTCCGTCGTTTACGTTCGACCCTTTGTTTCATGCGGGCTGCTATTATGTGCAGGAAGCTTCGTCTATGTTTCTGGAACAGGCGCTGCGGCAGTATGTGCAAGAGCCGGTCACGATGCTCGATTTGTGTGCGGCTCCGGGAGGAAATCTACCTTGGCCCGTAGCGTGCTTCCGGAAGGCAGGCTTGCTGGTTGCCAATGAAGTGATGCGCAACCGTTCGCAGGTGCTGGCCGAGAATCTGATAAAGTGGGGAAATCCGGGGGTGATTGTAACCAATAATGATCCGGCTGA
>VOFG01001238.1_pt1 | contig 112001 bp, 119 predicted proteins | sample 5384171 | NCBI WGS metagenome assembly VOFG01 (sample SAMN12384726, study PRJNA508395) | human gut metagenome | isolation source: healthy gut F | host: Homo sapiens
CGGCATGGGGTATTCCTTTTCTGCCGGGTTGTCCATCAACACCAGTCCGTCGCCTTTGGCAAATGCTTCGGTATTGCTTTCTGTATTTTAGTTAGATAGTTTTTTCTTCTCCTTGTATTCTTTGAACCGCAAAATTAAAACATTTTGGAATACCAAAGGGGAAATACGGAACTTTTTTCGTATTTTTGTCCATAAATTTAAACCGAACAGCCCCTCATATATGAAAGATTTGTTAGATTTGGTTCATCTCAATATAGATTTTCCCATCACTGATCCTACGTGGATCTTTTTTTTGGTGCTGGTAATTATCTTGTTTGCCCCGATTGTTCTGGAACGTCTGCGCATTCCGCACATCATCGGAATGATTCTGGCCGGTATCGTCATCGGGGAACATGGATTCAATATTCTGGCGCGCGACAGCAGCTTTGAGCTTTTCGGTAAGGTGGGACTGTATTATATCATGTTCCTGGCCGGACTGGAAATGAACATGGAGGATTTCAAGAGTATCCGTGTGAAGGCTACGGTGTTAGGTTTGCTGGCCTTTATCTTCCCGCTGGGTATTGGTGTGTGGACCAATCTGAACTTGCTGGGATACGGACTGATTACTTCTGTGCTGCTGGCCAGTATGTATGCCTCGCACACTTTGATAGCCTATCCGATTGTGATTCGTTACGGTATCAACCGGCAGCGGGCTGTCAGCATTGCGGTGGGAGGTACGGCGGTGACGGATACACTGACCTTGTTGGTTTTGGCCGTCATTGCAGGTATGTACAAGGGCGATACCTCGGATATGTTCTGGGTGTGGCTGGTGCTGAAAGTCGTGGTGCTGAGCGTGGTGATTATGCTGACCTTCCCTCGCATCGGACGCTGGTTCTTCCGTCGTTACAGTGACCAAGTGGTGCAGTATATCTTTGTGATGGCCGGGTCTTCGGGCCGGATTGAGATTGGAATGATTGGATGGCGGAATTTTGGAAGGGCCGCTTGGCCGGGCTGGTGTTGAACCGCCTGATTCCGCATGTTTTCCGCTGATAGTCATTTGGAGTTTGATGGGAAATGCGCTGTTTATCCTTATTTCTATCGGGGTGGGAATGTTGATAAAAATGTGTTGTTCGGCCATATCGATTCCATTAAGGTAGGATAATGGCATTGTTGGCATTGCTTGAATGTCATCAACGACGATAGTGGTTGAATGTGATTAATGATAACAAAATTCGCCGAACTGCGTGGGAAACGCTATCTGGAAAAGGCTGCCATGATAACGGCCTCGGCAGATGTGCCGTTGAGGCGGTGTCGCGTTACGACTTGAATATCGCTTCGGGCATTATCCATACAGCAGAAAAAAAAAAGAATATTCCTGCGGTAACGGATTGTCATTATGGGTCTGCGGACGGACAATCTAAAGTCAATATGATTGGATTCATTCTTCCGGTATGCTGACGGAGAATCTGCTGAAGGCGGCTTGCATCGCGAGGTGATGGTTTCTGAAAGTTCCTGATGCCCATTGCTACGGGTATTTAGGCGGGTGATTGTGGCGGTACGATTGTCATTGGCTTGCATAATAAGGCCAATATCGTGGATTCGTTCTTCGGTAATCTGACGGAAGATTTGTTGAAGCTTATCAGCAGTAATGATTGCCCGTTGGGCTGATGGGTGCATTTTTATGCGCATCAGTGGCGGTACCTCCTAAATCGGAATTTGAGCATGGTTTCGTGAAATGGATTACAAAATGGCCGCATGAGCATGACCGTCTGCATTTCTTTGCCCTGGACGACTTTGGGGATACCTGCTGATATACTGAGAAGCACAAGGACGGAATACCAGTGGAATGGGACGACTTGCTGATTACCATCTGCTGGTCATGTCAGCGCTCACGAAGAGGGTCTATTTCGTACGATTCTTCTTTTGAACGCTTGCCCATGCAGGTGTCCAGATATTTTAATAACAACAGTATCATGCTGCTGTATCCTGACCAGAAGGGTGACCCGAATGAGGCGTTAAGCTTTGCCGATCCGCGTGGATGGGCCGAAACGCAGTATTATGACAAGGTGGGTAACTGGTTTTATAAATGGTTTAAGAAAGATTCATGAGCGAAGAAAATAAGAAAGAATGGCAGCAGCGCACGGAATTGCTGTTAGGTGAAGAGAAGATGGAGCGTCTGCGTAAGGCGCATGTGCTGGTGGTAGGCCTGGGAGGAGTAGGTGCGTATGCGGCTGAAATGATTTGCCGTGCCGGAGTGGGAAGGATGACGATTGTAGATGCCGATACGGTACAGCCGAGTAACATCAACCGTCAGTTGCCGGCCACTCATTCCGTTATCGGACGTCCAAAGGCAGAGGTGCTGGCTGAACGTAGGCCTGGGATAGTAAGGAACTGTAGCGGCTGAAATGATTTGTTGCCGGTTTACCTGAAAGATGAGGCTATACCTGAACTGCTGGACAGTGCGGCGTTTGATTTTGTGGTAGATGCCATTGATACGGTAGCTCCTAAGTGCTATCTGATATATCATGCCTTGCAACGCGGATTGAAGATTGTCAGCAGTATGGGAGCCGGAGCCAAACGGGATATTACGCAGATTCGGGGAGCCGGAGCCAAACGGGATTCAGATTGCCTTTTGCGGATTTGTGGGATACGTATCATTGTGGGTTGAGCAAAGCGGTTCGTAAGCGTTTGCAGAAAATGGGTATGAAGCGGAAATTGCCGGTGGTGTTCAGCACGGAGCAGGCCGATACAAATGCGGTGATATTGGTGGATGATGAGCAGAACAAAAAGTCTACCGCAGGAACCGTCAGCTATATGCCGGCCGTATTCGGATGCTATCTGGCGGAGTATGTAATTCGTAAATTGTAAAGTCGTATGATTCAGTTGGAAGGGATAACCAAGAGCTTTGGTGCGCTTCAGGTGTTGAAGGGGATTGACCTTGAAATCGGAAAAGGTGAAGTGGTCAGTATTGTGGGACCCAGTGGGGCGGGAAAGACTACCTTGCTGCAAATTATGGGTACACTCGACAAGCCGGACGGAGGACGAATTATATTGAACGGCACGGAGGTGAACCGTCTGAAAGAAAAAGAGCTTTCTGCCTTCCGGAACCGGGAAATCGGTTTTGTCTTTCAGTTTCACCAGCCTGTTGCCTGAGTTTACGGCGGTAGAAAATGTCATGATGCCGTCTTTGATTCAAGGCAAGTCGGCGGGAACTGCCCGAAAGGAAGCATTGGATTTGCTGGATTTCCTGGGATTGTCGGAACGGGCCACGCATAAGCCGGCAGAACTTTCGGGTGGCGAAAAGCAGCGTGTGGCTGTAGCCCGTGCCTTGATGAATCATCCTTCGGTAATCTTGGCGGACGAGCCTTCCGGAAGTCTGGATACGCAGAACAAGGGAGAATTACATCGGTTGTTCTTTGAACTGCGTGACAAGTTAGGGCAGACTTTTGTCATCGTAACGCACGATGAGGAATTGGCTACTCAGACTGACCGTACCATTCATCTGGTGGATGGACGCATCGTATAAGATAAAAAAATCCCGTCCCGGTATGTGTACCGGCGGACGGGATAAATTTTTCCTCGATTTATTAGCTTTTTAGAAAGAAAGGTGTACGATTTCCGGATTGTGGTCGGAAAGGAATTTCTTTGCTTCCCGGTTCTCTTCAGGAATGTAGCTGCGCTGTACCTCTATTTGAGGAGTGACAAATATGAAGTCAATTTTCTCACAAGAGTCGGCAGGAATGCGTCCGAAGTCATGGAAGGTATAGCTGGCACCTTCTTGCTGGAGAGCTGTCTTATGCGCATCCTTCAGTACGAAACTGTTGCCGGTGATGGTCTGGTAGGCTTCCGACTGGTCGGATACATTGAAGTCTCCGGTAACTACGGCAGGCTGGTCTCCTACGATTTCTTTTATTTTCTCAATAATCAGCAAAGCGCCTTTTTTACGGGCTTCTGTTCCCACATGGTCAAAGTGCGTATTGATGGCCATAAAGATTTTTCCGTTGGTTTTGTCTTTCAGCTTGGCCCAGGTGGCAATACGGGTGCAGGCACCGTCCCATCCGATGAAGCCTACACTGTCGGGGTATTGTGACAGCCAGAAGGTATTGTTGTCCAATAATTCAAAACGGTCTTTTTTATAGAACAGAGGGGCATATTCGCCTTGTGTCTTTCCGTCTTCTCGTCCCACGCCGACTTCGGCATATTCTGGCAGACGGGCTTTCAGGTCTTCAAGCTGGTGGTGCAGGACTTCCTGCATACCTACAATGTCCAGATTTTGTGCCTTGATGAAATTGGCTACGGTGTCCTTTCTGTATGTCCAGCTGTTCAGACTGTCGTAGGGATTGTCGTAGCGGATGTTGAAGGTGCTCCATGTGATTTCACTGGTTGGTTGGGGAGAGTGGCATGAAGCGATGGTCATGCACAAAGAGAGCCCCAGAAAACTTCCTAAAATAGTGTAGAGTTTCATAGATATAAAGTTTAATGATATATGTTTTTCCTATAAAACAAGTCACGGCGGTTTACCACTTACTTTGCGGCGTAAAAATAAAAATATTTTTAGTTTTTCTTTATAGGGAAGGCAGTGTGAGTATATGAGTTTTTTATGCTATCTTTGGCGGAAATAAAGAGTTGTTATGAGTCATATAAAATTAGGAAAATATAATCAGCTGGAAGTAGTGAAGGAAGTGGATTTCGGGGTGTACCTCAATGGAGATGAAGACGGTGAAATTTTGCTTCCGAAACGTTATGTGCCCGAAGGTACCAAGCCGGGAGACATTCTGAATGTATTTATTTACCTCGATATGGAGGAGCGTCTGGTCGCTACTACACTGCAGCCTTATGTGCAGGTGGGTGAATTTGCCTGTCTGCAGGTGGCATGGGTCAATCAGTTCGGTGCCTTTCTTGACTGGGGATTGATGAAAGACTTGTTCGTGCCTTTCCGTGAGCAGAAGATGAAGATGCAGAAAGGAAAACGCTATGTGGTGCATGTGCATCTGGATGAAGAAAGCTATCGTATTGTGGCTTCTGCCAAGGTGGAGCATTATCTTTCTACGGAGAAACCGGAGTACCAGCCGGGACAGGAAGTGAATGTCATGGTATGGCAGCGTACGGATTTAGGCTACAAGGTGATTGTAGAAAATCAGTTTAGCGGTATGCTGTTCCATAACGAGGTGTTCCAGCCTTTGGAAGCGGGAATGCACCTGAGTGCTTTCGTGAAACAAGTACGTCCGGATGGAAAGATTGATTTGGAATTGCAGAAGGCCGGTGCCCGGAAGGTAGATGATTTTTCCGAGGTATTGCTTCAGTACATCAAGGATAATGACGGCTTTACCCCGCTGAATGATAAGACCGATGCGGAGGTGATTTACCAGACCTTCGGTGTAAGTAAGAAGACTTTCAAGAAAGCGGTCGGCGATTTATATAAGAAAAGACTGGTGATGCTGGAAGAAGGGGGTATCCGCTTAGTCTGAGAATCTTTTGATATAAAAGGAAGTGCTGAACCTGGAAGAGATGATTCCTGATTCAGCACTTTTTTATTTATAATCGTTTGGAGAGAGATTTACGTTCTTTTTCTTTCATGTTACTTTTTTCCCGGATTTGTTTCGGGCGCATCTTGTCGGGATTTACTTCCGGGCGTCGGGTTGGCCCTTCTTGGAGGCTTGAAGCCTGGGTTTTTGTGAGGATTGTGAGGCGGGCGTGCCTGCGGTTTGTGGTCTGAATGCTGAGGCGGGCGATAATTGGGTTTTCCCACTGAGACAGGTCTCCGGTCCGGACGAGGTGCAGGCTTCCAGTTGGGCTTCTGCGGAGGACGATTGCCCGGACGTGGTCCGGCAAAGTCGTGCGGTCGCATCTGCGGACTGACTCGGCACGGACGGCTGTACACCGGATGGTGGTAGCGTGCAGGATAATTACGCCGGTAGTAGCTTACGCCTCCGAAATGTGCCCGGCAATGTCCGCCTCTGTAGGTCAGGTAATGGCGGGGAGGTCCGAAGTAGAAATGGATTCTGTTCGGATAAATTTTATATACACGCAGATAGCATACGTTGTTGATGGCATAAATGGGGCGGAAGAAATATTCGATATCGATGAAGCGTACGTATTCTGCTTGTGAAAGTACCCATCGCAGGTCGTCGTTTCGTTCGTCCAGGTAACGGTAATATGCATCCATCGCACGAGTATCGGCAACGGCAATGCCAGAAACGTATGGACCTATATTACAGAGAAAGTCGTAATTGATTTCGTATAGGTCGTTGTACTGGTTACTGTTGAGGTGCAGTTCAAAGGCCATTCGGTCGGTCAGGAAACGGGCATTGACACGGAAGTCGCCCAGACCGGATGCGTAGCCTCGGATTGTGCTCAGGCAAAGGGCCAGCAGGCAAAGAATAAATGTTCTTGTTCTCATAAGCATTGTCTTTTCCGGCTGAGAGTATGATTCCTCCAAGCTTTGTTGATAGCACAAAGTTAGCGGAAGAAAATTCTCCGGTCAAGATGAAAACGCCCATTCTTTTGTAGGGGATTTCCTATAATTGGATAGGGAAATACCGGCTAACGGATGATTTTGAGAAATTTCTCGATGTCTCTCCGTATCATCTGGTACAGGGGAGAGTTCTTGTAGAAACTGTTTCGGTGGATAACGACTTCCACTCCTACCTGACTTCGCTGGTAGCTAGTCAGCTCGTTGTGAAGCTGCATGTCGTGGAGGGCCAGGTCATGGATTTGCTGTTCTCTTTCCCGGCGGAGTACGGTGCATACGGGAATGAGCAGTCGCAGCACTACATTGTCCATAATGTGATGGCCTTGAATAAACATATAGGTATTGTCCGGATGGACTCCCAAGCGGTCGAATTCTTTTTTCATGCTTTCAATTTCTTCCAGTGCTTCCGGATGATGGCGTTCCAGGTCATGCAGTTTGCGGTTGACTTTTTTTGCCATGGTTTCCAGACTTCGTTCCGGATGATGGGTGCTAACCTGATCGAAGCTTTTACATAGGAACAGAAATCCAACAGTGAGAATTCTGACAGAATATGTTTCCGGTAAAACCAGACAGACCATACAAACAGCGGATAAGCTATTTGGGAATAAAGTTTCATGAATTCCAGAAAATTAATCAGCTTATGGTCGTTCAGCGTAGCCATGACGCAGATTTCATGCAACCCTTCGGCATAGCAATGGTAGTTCTCAATGGCGTATGCATAGGTTTGCATCACGTAGGGATTTTCGATGATGTATCGGGAGGTGTTGGTACGTCCTTGCAACAGGTAGTCATAATCGCTGTCCACGCAGGCAATCATATTCTCGCCTAATTGCTTCCCGAGCTGGTTCATCAGTACGGTTTTCTTACCTTTAGCCAATGAAGTCTGAGAGGGGAGCATGACTTCGAAATAGCGGGTGTTGTCTTCGTATTCCGCAAGTATGGATCTCCAGAAAGAAATATCATCATAGCTTTCTACGTAGGCCACGATTTTTCTTCTTGCACGCTTGGGCTTAAGGCTGTTAGCCGCTCCAATGTACAGGGAAGAAAGGTTTTCAGTCAGTCTTTTTCCCATACGGCTACATGTTTTTAAAGGGTTGTAATGTCACTCACTTCGGTAACGGCGTCCATCCATCCGTTCATGATAAGTGCCGGTGAATGGGTGGTCAGTATAATTTGCACATTCGGATTCAGGCTTCGGATGAGCGAGATAAGCCGTTGCTGCCATTCTACATGAAGTGAGATTTCGGGTTCGTCCATAAAGAGGGTACATGGTTGGTTGTCCTGCACCAGTACGGTGAGCAGGATGACCAGCATCTGCTTTTCACCGGAAGAAAGCTGATAAGGGGTTAATATGTCGCCGTCTTGTTCAAACTGTATTTCATTGCTCTGGCGGAGAATCTTTTTCCCCGTTTCACTGAACAGGTCGTCTACCAGGTTCTGGAAATGGGTTTTAGGCAGAGAGATTTCGGCTGCCTTGGATTGATTTTCGGGCTTGCCGCTTGTCAAAAGCTCGATAATCCGGTTGCCGATGTTTACTTGATAATCCAGATAGCGTCGCTGCAGGAGATAAAGCTGCCAGTCGAGTTCAGTCTTGACATTCTGGTTACCGATTTTTTCCAATAATCCGGAACTGAGCAGCGGACGGTCAAAACTTCTTATCACATCGAAGTGGATATAGGTGGCATCTTCCGGATAGAAAGTGAAAGACACTCCCAGATGTATGCCGTTACTCAGGGCTCCTCCTTCCAGGTCACTCAGCCGGCGGACAGAGTTGTTCAGAATCGTACTTTTTCCGATGCCGTTTACTCCACTCAGGATGTTTACATCCGGGCGTAAATCCCAGGCAATGTTTTTCCGGCCCCATAAGCCCTTTATCTCAATGCGCTTGATATATTCAGCTTGCTTTTTCATGGACTGTATTTTTTAACGCGTCAAACAAAAATAGAAAATTCCCGGGAATAAATCAACGCCCGACCGGCCCTTTTTTCAAAAACCTCGTAACTTTGCAGAAATTTAAAAAGACTAAATCATGAAAGGTTCTGTAAAAGCTCATATTTCATTGTTATTGGCTGCAAGCATGTGGGGATTGATGTCGCCGGTAGGCAAGGCAGCCATGGAAGCGGGTATTACCGGACTCACACTGGCGAATATGCGTATGATAGGAGCGGCCGTGTGTTTTTGGACTACCTCTTTCTTCGTAAAGCAGGAGAAGGTCAATCCGCACGATTTGCTGATGCTGTTCTTTGCTTCCTTGTTGGGGATTGTCTGCAATCAGGGGTGTTTTACTTTCGGCTTGTCACTGACCTCTCCGGTCGATGCGTCTATCATGACTACTACCATGCCGATTGTAACCATGATTTTAGCGGCTCTTTTCCTGAAAGAACCCGTTACTCCGAAAAAGGTGATTGGGATATTTCTTGGGTCCATCGGTGCCCTGACCTTGATTCTGAGCAACCGGGGAGGAGATACGGAAGGTGGTAGCGTATGGGGTGATGCACTCTGTATGGCAGCTCAGATTAGTTTTGCCTGTTATCTGACCATTTTTAAGAAGTTGATTGCGCGTTATCACGTGATTACGTTGATGAAGTGGATGTTTACTTATGCGGCGATATGCTTTATACCCTTCTCTTATCATGATTTTTCAGTGATGGATTGGGCAGCTTTCCCGATAGAAGTCTGGCTGGAAGTCGGTTATGTTATACTCTTTGGTACGTATGTGGCTTATATTTTGATGCTGGTCGGTCAGAAATCCTTGCGGCCTACAGTAGTCAGTATGTATAACTACATGCAGCCGGTTGTGGGAAGTTGTGTGGCTGTACTTGCTGGTATGGCAACTTTCGGTTGGGTGAAGATTGTAGCGGCGCTGTTGATTTTTACAGGTGTCTATGTGGTGACGCAGAGCAAGTCGCGTGCCCAGATGCTGGCAGAAAGCAAATCAAATGTAGAAGGAAATGAATAAGGAAGGTACTCAAATAAAATCGCCTGTTTTATATTTGCAGCATCACTATGAATTGCTGAAATTAGAGTATGAATACGAAAAGGAGCAGTTCCAGCAGCAGACGGAGGCTGATGGGAATTGGCCGAAAAAATCAAACGGGGCATGTGCTGGTATCCGTTATCGCTGGGACGGAACTATTACAATGCCTTGAATCAGTTGGTCATTGAAGTAGAGCGAAAAGAAGACAAGGAGATAGAGCACCTGTTTGAATATGGGAAACCGGTTTGTTTCTTTACGCAGGATATGTCGGGGAAACTGACTTACCTGAATTTCGTAGCCACGGTGAATTACGTGGAGGAAGACCGCATGGTAGTCATCTTGCCGGATGCCAATGCACTGCTTACGCTGCAGAGCAAAGAAGTGGTTGGGGTACAACTCTATTTTGATGAAACCAGCTATCGCCTGATGTTCGAGGCACTGAAGCAGGTCATTTCTGCCAAGAACAACCGACTGTCAGAGTTAAGGGATATTTTTCATGGTACGCAACCCGTATCTACTTTTTCGTTTCAACCGGTACGTTTCCCTTGGTTGAACGCTACACAGGATGAAGCAGTAAATAAAGTCTTGCATGCCAAGGATGTGGCCATTGTGCACGGTCCTCCGGGAACAGGTAAGACCACTACGCTGGTGGAGGCTATTTATGAAACACTTCATCGTGAAAATCAGGTATTGGTATGTGCTCAGAGTAACATGGCTGTCGACTGGATTAGTGAAAAGTTGGTAGACCGTGGTGTCAGCGTGCTCCGTATCGGAAATCCCAGTCGGGTAAACGATAAGATGCTGTCGTTTACGTACGAACGTCGTTTTGAGTCACATCCCGACTATCCTCAGCTATGGAGTATCCGTAAGGCGATTCGTGAACTATATACCCGTAGCCGGAAAGGAAATGACCGGGAAAGTATCCGGCAAAAAATCAATTCATTGAAAGACCGAGCTACGGAATTGGAAATCCGTATCAATGAATCCTTGTTCAGTGAAGCGAGGGTGATTGCTTGTACGCTGGTGGGTAGTGCCAACCGCTTGCTCACCGGACAGAAGTTCGGAACGGTATTTATCGATGAGGCGGCTCAGGCATTGGAAGCAGCCTGCTGGATTCCGCTTCGTAAAGCCGACCGGGTGATTTTGGCTGGCGACCATTGTCAGTTGCCGCCTACGGTGAAGAATCCGGAAGCCTTGCGTGCAGGGTTAGGACATACATTAATGCAGGCTATTGTGAAGAACAAGCCGGAGGTGGTATCCTTGCTGAAGGTACAGTATCGTATGAACGATGAGATTATGCGTTTCTCGTCCGACTGGTTTTATGGAGGAATGTTGCAGTCAGCTCCTGAAGTGAAATACCGTAGCATCCTGGATTTTGATACGCCGATAGAATGGGTAAATACAGAAGGCATGGACTGTAATGAAGAGTTTGTAGGTGAAAACTACGGACGAATCAATAAGCCGGAGGCTGAATTGTCCATCGGTCAGTTAAAGGAGTACATCACGAAAATCGGTCGGGAACGCTTTTTAGAAGAACGGATTGATGTGGGACTGATTTCTCCTTATAAGGCTCAGGTGCAGTATTTGCGTCAGCTGGTAAGGAAAGATGCTTTTTTCAAGCCCTATCGCTCCTTAATTACCATCAATACGGTGGATGGCTTTCAGGGGCAGGAGCGTGACGTGATTCTTATCAGTCTGGTACGTGCCAATGAAGACGGTCAGATTGGCTTCCTCAATGACTTGCGCCGTATGAACGTAGCCATCACCCGTGCCCGTATGAAACTGATTATTCTGGGCGATGCTTCCACATTGACCAAGCATGCGTTTTATAAGAAACTTTACGAGTATGTAGGTAGTCTGCAGGAGTGAATTCAGAAGCTGGGATAAAGATATTCATAAAATTTGCTTATCTTTATCCCAGTTTTATTCATTTATCTTTATTAACCATGTTGACAGACTTACTGCAAACTTCGTATTTTGCAATTTTCTTGATTGTAGCCTTGGGCTTTATGCTCGGACGTATCAAAGTGATGGGCCTATCGCTCGATGTGTCTGCCGTAATTTTTATTGCTCTTGCCTTCGGGCATTGGGGGTATCCATTCCAAAGGAACTGGGAACCTTCGGGCTGGTGTTGTTTATCTTTACGATTGGCATTCAGGCCGGTCCGGGTTTCTTCCATTCGTTCCGGAGCAAGGGAAAAACCTTGATTCTGATTACGCTGCTGATTGTGGCTTCTGCCTGCCTGACAGGGGTCGGAATGAAATATCTTTTGATATCGATACACCTAGTATCGTGGGACTGATAGCCGGTGCCTTGACCAGTACACCTGGTTTGGCGGTGGCCATTGACAGTACCCAGTCGCCGTTGGCTTCCATTGCCTACGGTATTGCCTATCCGTTTGGAGTGATTGGGGTGATTCTTTTTGTGAAGTTGCTTCCTAAATTGATGGGAATAGACTTGAATGAGGAAGCACGCAGACTGGAGAAGGAACGGCGCAGCCAGTTCCCTGAATTGAGCACTTGTTTGTTTCGGGTGACGAATCCGGCTGTATTTGGCCGTACGCTAAGTCAGTTGAACATACGTGCCATGACGGGAGCCGTAATTTCACGCTTGAAGCAAGGAGAAGAGATTCTGATTCCTAAAGCTCATACCGTATTGCAGGAAGGTGATTGCATTCAGGCCGTGGGCAGTGAGAATTCCTTGAATAGTTTGGCTCTGATGTTGGGCGAACGTGAAGAAGGTGAACTCCCGTTGAGCCATACACAGACCATTGAATCTTTGTTGCTCACCAAGAAAGATATGATTAATAAACAGTTGGGTGAACTGAACTTGCAGAAGAACTTTGGTTGTACGGTCACTCGTGTACGCCGAAGCGGTATTGACTTGTCTCCCTCACCGGAATTGGCACTGAAGTTTGGTGACAAACTGATGGTGGTGGGCGAAAAGGAAGGCATTCAGGCAGTAGCCCGTTTGTTGGGAAATGATGTAAAGCGTTTGTCGGATACAGACTTCTTCCCGATTGCTATGGGTATCGTGTTGGGCGTATTATTCGGAAAACTGCACATCTCTTTCGGAGGTGGCATGACTTTCTCTCGGGACTGACCGGAGGCGTACTGATGATGGCTTTGTTCCTGAGTGCCATTGGCAAGACAGGTCCGATTATGTGGTCCATGTCAGGTCCGGCCAATCAGTTGCTGCGTCAGTTGGGCTTGTTGCTGTTCCTGGCAGAGGTAGGAACTTCAGCCGGAAAGACCTTGGTAGCCACCTTCCAGGAAAGTGGTTTCCTGCTTTTTGGAGTCGGAGCGTTGGTTACGCTGGTACCTATGCTGCTGGCTGCCATAGTGTGTCGATGGGTCTTCAAGGTAAGTCTGCTCGACTTATTAGGCACCATTACCGGAGGTATGACCAGTACGCCTGGTCTGGCCGCTGCCGATTCGATGACAGACAGTAACATCCGGGAGTGGCATACGCTACGGTTTATCCTATCGCTATGGTATTCCTGATTCTGTTTATTCAGCTGATTGCGCTGGTAATTGTATAGTGTAATAAATATGTATATAGAAGAATCCCTGAAGCAAGTGAAATATCCTTGCTTCAGGGATTTCTTTTTTACACTAATTGAAAAAATACGAAGGAGATAAGTGGTATTTCGACTTTTGTTTTTTATGTTTTCCCTTGCGGAACCTTATGTTTCTCATTCTGCATCTCTAGGTTTTCGCACCGGAAAACTTAGGGATGCAGAATGGAAAACGTAAATGATGTTTTAGAGTTCTACTGTTGATGCAGTAGTCTGTCTATAAATCTATGGTAGACAATTGTGTGCTGTTAAAGTTTGCTCAGGAAACGTTCCCTGTCCACTATGTAGCGGATGTGAATCCCTTCTCCCACCAGTCCTTTGCTGTCGGATGCACTAACTTTGAAGGTAAGTTTCCGTCCTTCTATTTCTGTGAGTTCCGCGGTAGCGGTCACTTCTTCATTCAGACCGGAGGGTTTGAGATGCGAGGTTTGAATCATGGCACCCACGGTGGTAGAGCCTTCCGGGAGTACGGGTTTTACGGCATTCATGGCAGCGTTTTCCATTAAGGCTACCAATGCGGGGGTAGCAAACACTTCTATATCTCCTGAGCCGAGTGCCAGGGCGGTGTTGGTGGAATTTACCTGTACGGTGCTGCTGTATGTAAGTCCTGTTTCCATTGTTTTTTATTTTGAAGTTAGAAATTCATTTTTCTCATTGGGTTGAAAATCGGTTCCGGCCGGGCGCTGGAAGATATGCAGGCCGAATTCCGGTATCATGGCTATCAGGTGGTCAAAGATTTCGCCTTGCAGGGTTTCGTATGGAATCCAGTCGGGGGTATTCGAGAAACAGTAAATTTCTACGGGGATACCTTCGGTGGTGGGCTGCAACTGGCGGACCATCTGCATCAGGTTGTGATTCACTTCGGGATGGCTGCTGATGTATTTGAGGGCATATTCGCGGAACACGTGTAGGTTGACAGGTGGTTCATTTCCTTCGGTTGGAGCAGTTATCCATCCTTTTTGTACGAATCGGTTCACTTCTTCTGGTGTACAGAAATGTACGGTAGTCATGTCGATAAACAGTGAGCGTTTGATGCGGCGACCTCCACACTCGCGCATGCCTCTCCAGTTTTGGAACGAGTCACTGACCAGTGCATAAGGAGGAATCGTGGTGATGGTTTTGTCGAAGTTCTGTACTTTTACGGTAGTCAGCGACACTTCAACCACGTAACCGTCGGCACCATATTTGGTCATGGTTATCCAGTCGCCCGGACGGAGCATGTCGTTGGCCGAAAGCTGCACGCCGGCCACTAATCCCAGAATACTGTCTTTGAAAATCAACATCAGAATGGCGGCCGAGGCACCGAGTCCGGTCAGGATGGCGGTGGCGTTCCGGTCAATCAAGACGCTGATGATGAGAATGATACCTACTCCTATAGATATCAGGTTTATCATCTGGTAAATACCTTTGAGCGGTCGGTTTTTTAACGCTTCATGCTCGCTGGATATTTCATAGAGGGAGTCAAGGAAGCATTTAATCAGCATGAGGGCCGTGATGATGAGATAAATCAGACAGGTTTTCAGTAAGATTTGAAGCAGATAGGCTGATTTGTCGTCAAAGGCAAAAGGGAGCAGGATGTACCAGGTGATAGGTGGAATCATCCGGCAGGAGGCTTTCATCATTTGGTCATTGAACAGATAGTCGTCCCACGTGGCTTTGGTGCGGGCCGTAATCTTTCGTACGGCTGGCATGATGAGGTGGCGAAAGATTAGTGTAGTAAGATAAGATACCAGTAAAATGGCTAAAATGAGTACAACTTGTGTGGTCCAGCTCAAATCAGATTTCTCAATTCCTATTTGCTGGAGAAGTTGCGCAGTTTCCTGATTCATTGTATTCATATTTTATAAAAGTCTTTTTCGGGAGTCAAAGATAAACAAGTTCTTAGAGTTTGCAAAACTTGTGTATCTTGTTTATCTTTACCGTATGAAGTATTGGTTAAGTATTTTTTTCGTGTTATTGGGATGCCTCTTTTCTTCCTGCATCCGTGAAGAAGTCTCGGCTGGCCACGATAGGGTAGAGCCGGGCGATGTGTTGCCGGACTTTTCGGTGGTATTAAATGATGGTTCGGAACTGAGTACACAGTCACTTAAGGGAAAGGTAGCTGTATTGATTTTCTTTCATACGGAGTGCCCGGACTGTCAGAAAGAATTGCCGGTTATCCAGCAGCTGTATGAAGAATATGCTGCGAATGAAGAGGTGGCTATCTATGCCATCAGTCGGGAGGAAGGTGAAGAGGAGGTGGCAGATTACTGGGAGAGAAACGCTCTGACTATTCCTTATTCGGCACAGGATGACCGACGGGTATATGAGTTGTTTTCTACCAGTGGAATCCCCCGGGTGTATGTTTGCAGACGGGACGGAACTATCGTTTCCATGTATTCTGACAATCCTATTGCCACTTATTCACAGTTGAGTGAAGATGTCGAGAATACGCTTAATTTTTCTTCATATCTTTTTGCGGAACAAATGCTTTCATTAAATTTGCCGACAAGAATTTACTAATACCAAAATAAAGAATCTAATGAGTTTGAAAATTGTAGTATTGGCTAAACAAGTTCCCGATACACGCTGTGTGGGATTTAATCCGGAAGACTTGAATGCCTTGGAACAGGCACTCAGACTGAAAGACACACATCCTGGTTCTACTGTAACTATCCTGACAATGGGTCCTGGACGTGCCGCAGAAATTATCCGCGAAGGATTGTACCGAGGAGCAGACAATGGCTATCTGCTCTGACAGACCGTGCTTTTGCCGGAGCAGATACATTAGCCACTTCGTATGCGTTGGCAACAGCTATCAAGAAAATAGGCGATTATGATATCATCATCGGTGGTAGACAAGCCATTGATGGAGATACCGCGCAAGTTGGCCCACAAGTTGCTGAGAAATTAGGACTAAGCCAAATCACATATGCTGAAGAGGTGCTGAATGTCGATGAGACAACGAAACGAATCACTGTCAAACGCCACATCGACGGAGGTGTTGAAACAGTAGAAGGTCCATTGCCTATCGTCATTACCGTAAACGGTTCCGCTGCGCCTTGCCGCCCACGCAATGCCAAATTGATACAAAAGTATAAATATGCATTGGGCAAACAGGAGAAAAACGGAGAGTTGAAATATGCAGATTTGTATGAGACCCGCCCTTATCTGAATATCCAAGAATGGACGGTTGCCGATGTCAACGGTGATTTGAAACAATGCGGTCTGTCCGGTTCACCAACCAAAGTTAAGACTGTACAAAATATTGTATTCCAAGCCAAAGAGAGCAAAACTATCACGGGTTCGGATGCAGATGTAGAAAATTTGATTGTTGAACTGTTAACCAATCATACGATTGGATAAATATAGGATGCAAGGACAATGAATAATGTATTCGTATATTGTGAACTTGAAGGCACGACAGTAGCCGATGTAAGTTTGGAACTACTGACCAAAGGTCGGAAACTGGCGAATCAATTAGGATGCCAGTTGGAAGCGATTGTTGCCGGCAACGACTTAAAAGGTGTAGAGAAACAGGTATTTCCTTACGGAGTGGACAAATTGCATGTTTTTGATGCTCCGGGATTGTCTCCATACACCACATTGCCTCATGCTTCCATCCTCATCAACCTCTTCAAAGAAGAGAATCCGCAAATTTGCTTGATGGGTGCAACCGTAATCGGACGCGACTTGGGTCCACGTGTTTCATCCGCATTGACCAGCGGTTTGACAGCAGACTGTACCTCTTTGGAAATCGGCCCTCATGAAGACAAGAAGGCTGGCAAGACGTATGAGAATCTTTTGTATCAAATCCGTCCTGCTTTCGGAGGCAATATCGTAGCGACCATCGTCAATCCGGAAAACCGTCCGCAGATGGCGACTGTCCGCGAAGGTGTGATGAAAAAAGAAATCATCGATGCCAACTACGCAGGTGAAGTCATCCAACACGACGTGGCTAAATATGTAGCTAAAACGGATTATGTGGTAAAAGTAATCGACCGCCATGTTGAAAAGGCTAAACACAATCTGAAAGGAGCCCCAATCGTCATAGCCGGAGGTTATGGTATGGGATCCAAAGAGGGTTTTGATATGTTGTTCGAACTCGCCAAAGAGCTTCATGCCGAAGTAGGTGCCAGCCGTGCGGCAGTGGATGCAGGATTCTGTGACCACGACCGTCAAATCGGACAAACCGGCTTGACTGTGCGTCCGAAGCTTTATATCGCTTGCGGTATATCCGGACAAATCCAGCATATCGCCGGCATGCAAGATGCAGGCATCATCATCTCTATGAACAACGATGAAAATGCACCTATCAATGCAATTGCCGATTATGTCATCAACGGCACAGTGGAAGAGGTTATTCCGAAAATGATTAAGTATTACAAGAAGAATTCGAAATAATGAATTACTATATAGATAATCCCAGCTTGAAACATCATTTGCATCATCCTTTGATGAAGCGTATTGTCGAGCTGAAGGAGCGCGGCTTTGCCGATAAAGAGAACTACGATTACGCTCCTCAAGATTTTGAGGATGCCATGGACAATTACGAGAAAGTTTTGGAAATTGTCGGAGAAATTGCTGGCGAAACCATTGCACCCAATGCAGAAGGAGTGGACCACGAAGGTCCGCATTGTAGCAAACGGTCGCGTGGAATACGCTTCCGGTACAAAGCCAATCTGGATGCAATGGTGAAATGCAGGTTTGAATGGGCATGACTATGCCGCGCCGTTACGGTGGTTTGAATTTCCCGGATTGTGCCTTATATCATGGCTGCCGACATCGTTTCAGGCTGATGCCGGATTTCGAGAACTTGTGGGGATTGCAGGATTGTGCCGAGAAACATTGTATGAATTTGGAAACGAAGATCAGCACAGCCGTTTCATTCCGCGTATCTGCGCAGGCGAAACGATGTCTATGGACTTGACAGAGCCGGATGCCGGTTCTGACTTGCAATCCGTCATGTTGAAGGCTACTTACGAGCGAAGCGGACAATTGCTGGCGTCTGAACGGCGTTAAACGTTTCATCACAAACGGAGACGCCGATGTTCATTTGGTCTTGGCTCGTTCAGAAGAGGGAACACATGATGGACGCGGACTTTCCATGTTCATCTATGACATGAAGGTACTACCCAGTTGCAGACAGTAGCTGCCATCCGTTACGTAACAAACGGTTCGTATGCGGCTACTTTGCATGAATATGAACTGATTCCTTGTGCTCCGGAATTTGAAGGTTATATGAATCGTATCAAGGATATGACTCGTAAGCTGGAAGCATGTACCAATGCAGTGAAGGAAGCACAGAACCAGGAATTGCTGGATCTGGTATCTCGTCGTTTGTATGAGATGGCAGCCGTGTGCGTGATGAGCCATCTGCTCTTGCAGGATGCGACAAAGGCTCCTGACATGTTCGGCAAGTCATTGAACGTGTATGTGAACTACGCTGAATCTGAAGTAGAAAAGCATTTCAACTTCATCCGTAAGTTCCAGGCAGAAGAATTGGAAAGCTATCGGAAATAAGATTTCTGATTGATATAGAAATGGAAAGGGCGAATTTCGAATGAGATTCGCCCTTTTTAGTATGGTATAGTCTTTAAACTGTTTTATGCATTTTCTTTCGTAGCCATCGGTCGAAGAAGTACAGCAGACAGAGGGCACAGAGCGTGGGCAGGTAGAAAAGGAGCGTATGGGAGTCCGGAAGTATTTCCTTACAGGTGTGCCAATAGCTGATGAAGGCTGCTCCGTATTTCCATATAAAAAATCCGATGCAACTTCCCCCGCTGAGTATGGCGAAGACAAGGAAGAGGATGAACATCCTTTTTCCTGCCGTTTTTCGCGTAAGATACTTTCCTCTTGTATCTTTTGCATCATGCGGTAACTGAAATTACTAGGCAGCTCGTAATGGGGCTGCCTTTTTATGGCCTTCTGAAGTCCTTTATCTGTTGTTCTCATGTCTTAAATCTCCTCTTTCATTAAGTTACATAACTTTTTTCGGATGCGGTGCAGTTTTACTTTTACGTTACTTTCTGTCAGATGAAAGATGTAGGCTATTTCTTCTATGTTTTTTTCTTCTTCATAGAACAGGGTAACGAGTGCCTGTTCATCGGGCTTGAGCTGGGTGAGTGCCTGCTGTAATTTTTGAATCTGCACTTCGTTTTCGGTATCCAGTTCCTCATCTATTTCTGTATCTGAAAGACTGTTCCACATCCGGTCGTCGAATGAAAGCAGTTCTTTATCTTTTTTCCGGAGTGCGGAAGTTGCTTCATTGTAGGCAATGCGGTAGATCCAGGTAGAGAAACTGCTGTCTCCATGAAAAGAGGAAAGATGGGTGAAGGCTTTCATAAAGCAGTCTTGTGTCAGGCTCTTCTGCATCTTCCGGTGAGCCAACCATGCGGACTATCAGGTGGAAAACCTGCGGTCCGTAGGTGTCGAGAAAGTAGGCGAACTGTTCGGTTCGTCCACTCAGGATAGATGCAATGATATGTAGTTCCTCGTGATTCATGATGCCTTTTAGACGCAGGGCAAAGTAAAAGGTTACACTGAAATCACAAAAATATTTTTTTTCGGTAAAAGTGTAACCTTTCCGCATGGGTTGCGTCTAAAGGGCAAAGTAACAAATTAAAAACCGAATAAAATGGAAGAATTGATGATTGGTGCCAATATGGCAATTGTATTTGGAGTAATTTATAAAGTGTTTGAATTGTTTGTATGCCGCAGAGAACGGATGATGCTGATTGAAAAGATGGGCGACAAACTGGCACCGGAAACCTTTAAGAATGGCATTATGTATCGTCCCAGTTCGTTTTCGTTTAGCGGATTGCGTATAGGATGTTTGCTACTTGGGTTAGGAGCAGGATTGTTGACGGGATATTTTCTGGTGTGTGTTACCCAGCAGTCCTACTTTTCAGGTAAAGAAGTATGGGCTGTAAATGAGGCCGTTTCTATAATTTACGGAGCGTGCGTTCTGTTAGGAGGAGGTTTAGGCCTTGTCATCTCTTATTTGATAGAGAAAGAACAGTGGAAGAAAAATAAGTAAGAATTGCAAATTTCAGCAGAGCGGCCTGGCATGCCATAACGGTGTGTCAGGCCGCGTGCTTTATGGTATGATTTATCCTGAAACTGGCCTTTTATTCTTTATTTGTGAAATAAACCTTTCATTTATGCAAGGCAATTGAATCTTTTTGTAACTTTAGGTGCCATGGGTATAATAAAGGAGGTATTGGGTTATGAAGTATTATAGAGTCATCGGAATCGTATGTGTGTGGATTTTTTTTATCGGACAAATTTTTGCCCAGTCTGTGCCGGATAATGAATGCCTGCAACTGGTAGCATCTAATGATAGTGATGATGTGCTGAAGGAAATGGTGATTTATCCTCCTGTATTTTGTGCGATGCACGACGGAAAACGTCTGAAAATGAAAATCAGCAATGAAGGAGAAAAGGTGATGCGTAAAACCTATTTTTATTTGTTCTATAAAAAGAAAAGAATATGCCGGATTCATCTTCCTAACATGAAAAAGGGAGAAACGTGTGAGTTTGGTGTGAACATTCGCGACCGCTTTTTTCATAAGGACCGGAGGGAACTTGTGTTCAAACTTAAAAAAGGGAAACGCTTCCGGACTTACAAACTGGCTGACTGCTGACAGGCTGCCAGTTCTGATAGCCTTTTTTTATGCCTTTTTTCAGCTTAAAGAAACGCTTTTATATTTGCTTTAAAACGCAAGTACATTCAATGTAAAACGTAAGGGCGTTTAAACTGAAATGTACTTGCGTTTCGATAAAAACGTTTTGACGTTTTAGTGCAAACGCCTTTACGTTTTTTGTCGCTCAATTTTTTCATTGGATTTTATTCTGATTTCAGGCTGTTGACAGGGTTGCTACTGGCTGTCCGGTAATTCTGTATGGTAATGGTAATCAGTGTAATCAGACTGATTATGACGCATGTAATCAGAAATACCCATGGAGAAATAGGGATTTTCTCATTGAACTGTTTCAGCCATTCCGATACGGCATACCAGGCGATGGGACTGGCCAGGAGTGAACAGACGATGGAAAGCGTGAGGTAGGAGCGGCCGAACATCCAAAGAATTTGTCCCGTGGAGGCTCCATATACTTTTCGTACTCCGATTTCCTTACGGCGGTGTGCGGCTTCAAAAATAATCAGTCCGAATACTCCTACCAGTGAAATGAGAATGGCCAGCAGACTGAACCAGGTGATTATCTTTTGCTGGTTTGTTTCTTTTTGGTAAAGCTGGCCGTATATCTGGTCGTAAAATTTCACTTCTGTGGGATAGCCCGTAAAACATTCACTCATTGTCTGACGGATATGCTTCAGTGCGCTGTCCATATTACTTCCGGCCTTTACGCGGATGTAGGCAAATGGTAGCACATTGTTGCTGTAGATACCGTTGGGACAGAAAATATAGGGGACGGAGCCAGTTTTGAGTGAAGTAAACTGCACGTTATTCACATATCCTTTGAGGGTGGCGCTCATTCCCCATGGGAAAAAGTCGAGTGTTTCTCCTGCCGGGATACCGCTTTCTTTCTGAAGGTCCTGCGTGGCGATAAAGTTTAGCTGGGAGGTGTAGATGGAATCGCTGGGCAGGAAGTCGCTTCCCGACAGAATGTGCATTCCCATGACTCGGCAGAAGTTCGTTGTGACGTCAATATATTGATGTCCGTAGTTGTTTCCTTTGTAGCGGAAGATATACTGTGTATATCCCTCGGTGGCTCCTAACTCCCATTTGGCGTAGGCGATGTCGTCGATTTCAGCAAAACTTTTCAGCTGAGTGTCGAATTTGCGGTACGGACTGCTGTGATAAGGCATTTGGGGGAGGGAAGCGACCAGTATCTGGTCTTTGTCGATGCCCAGTTCATGGTTTCGCATGAATCGGTTCTGCAGGAAAATAAAAGCTGCGGTCACAATCAGGGCAAACGAAACAATATACTGGAAACCGATGAGTACCGTACGAAGCCGTTTCCCTTTTCCGCTCAGGGCATAGTTTCCTTTCAATACAAGGGCAGGAGGGAAAGAGGTCATGTACCATGACGGATACAGTCCGGCCACGATACCGGTAAGCAGGGCTATCACTCCGGTGTAAAGCACATACTTCCAGTAAACGAGCAGGGAAGGGGTAAAGCCCATAAAAGAAAGCACGTTCAGGCGTATCAGGGCTGCGACAATACCCAATGATAATAGCCATCCTATTAATACGATGCTCACCGATTCGGCTACCAGGGCACGGCGCAATTCTCCATTGGTGCTTCCCAGCACTTTCTGGGTATTGATGCTGCGCATGCGTACCGGAGCCAGTGCCGTGCTGAAGTTGATAAGGTTGATACAGGCTATGAGGATAATCAGGAACCCGATACTTACCAGCAGGGTCATGGTGCTGCGGCTACCTGTTTGGAAGTAGTAAGGGGAATGCATGTCATAATATAGTTTCTGTATCGGGAGGACATAGAGTTTCTGGGTGCCTTGATCCCCGGTAAATAGTCGTTTGTTGGCTTCTGTAGCTGCAATCTGCTGGTTGACTTCTTCCACGCTGACTCCCGGTTTTAGCAAGAAGAATGCAAAAAGTTCTGGCTGCCCCAGTCGTTCTCCTGAAGTTTTCCCATCGGAACAAAGAGGTCATTTTTGAACTGGCAGTTTTCCGGTAGGTCTTCAAAAATACCGCATATTCGGAATTTGGTAGCTTCCGGATTTCGCCAGTCTGGAGTGTCGGTGTAGAGGTAGGAACCTAAGGCATTTCCATTCGGGAATAGTTTGCGGGCATAGCTCTCGGATACGATGACACTTTCCGGCTGTTTCATCTCCTGGTCACTGCCTTCCACGAACTTCAGTCCGATGATTTTTCCGAAGTCGGGATACACGGCCCAGGGCTCCTCGTAGAAGTATTGCGGATTCTTGGGGTCGGTATAGAAAGCCTGTTTCTGCCAGGCAGGGGAATAGATGGTGCCATATTCGATGCCTGGTACTTGTTGGATAAGGTAGTCGATTGGGCCTCGGGGAAGTGTACTGACATAATTCTCCTCTTGAGGTTGTGCCAGATTCAGCATGACCAGGCGGTCGGTATAAGGATAGCAGGTATCGAAATCGCGTTCGTAACTCACCTTCATCATAAGCAGGACAAAGGCGGCAAAGGCAGCCGAAAGTCCCATTAGGTTCAGCACAGAGGCGGTCTGGAAGCGTTTCAGTGTGTAGAATAGATTTCGTAGGATGGTTTTCATATTTTCGTTTTTTATGTTTCTGATTTGGGTAAGATTATTCTGTTTTCAGGTTCAGTACTGGATTTTCCCGTACGGCTTTTCGGCTGATTAGCCAGACGGAGGCCAGTGAGATGAGGGCTACAATCAGGAAAGCGGCAACCGGTACCCACCAGGGGAAACTGCTTTCGTAGGTCACAATCTTGTCTATCTGCTGAATGCCGATATACATCAGCGGGAGGCCGATGAGCAGACTGACCGCCAGTGATGCGGAAGAGAATTTCATTAACCGGAGCATTTCGCTGCGGCTGTCGGAGCCGAATACCTTGCGTACAGCGATGTCTCGTTTGCGTTGTGCGATGAAGTAGATACTCATGGCGGTAAGTCCTAACAGGGAAATAACCAGTGCTGCGCAGGTGAAGATAAGAATCAGGTGATTCATACGGGTAATGTCTTCATATATTTCCTGTACCAGTGTGTCATACCATTCTGAATCAAACGAGTATCCGTCTATTATCTTAGAATAGAGCTGGTCCAGTTGCTTTTTATAAGCCTCGGGTTGATCATCGCGTACTTCTACCAGGATGTTCCATGGGCTGATGCTGTCGGAAGGAGCAATTTGCATACGCAGCGGATGAGGATCTTTCATAAGCAGAGAGCGAATCTGGAAGTCTTTGAAATCTCCAACCACGTTCATGGTATAGCCCCCACGGTCACTTCTTACAAAGTCTGTAAATCCCAACTGACGTAAGTCTTTCATGGCCGACTGGCTTACAAAGAAATTTTTTGGATTGTATCCTGCGTGACGGTCTTCCGTAATTTGGATATGAAAGATGTCGATGAAGGCAGAGTCCACCACAAAGGTCTGGAAACTTAGGTCCTTGGTACTGTCGGCCGTTGTAAAGTACATGGTATCATTGTTTCCACCGTCAATGGGAGTACCTTGTGCAAAACTGACGCGTTTTACGAAAGGAAGCTTCTGGGCTTCCTGGCGGAAAAGCTGAAGTTTCTGGTCGCTGCCCATAGGAGGGTAGTGGATGACGTGACCGTATTCATATCCTAATGGGGCATGCAGGATGCGGTAAATCTGTACACTCAGGTAAATGGCACATCCTAACATGGCAATGGTGAGTCCGTTTTGCACAATGTTTAGCAGACGGAGGTATAAAGTCTTAGTCTTGCGGCGGAAGGTACCTTTTACGATGTCCAGCGGATTGTATCGTGACAGCAGGGTGGCAGGCACGAATCCGGAGAGCAGGGAAAGTACGGTAATCAGAAGCAAATAGCACAATAGGGTGAGGGGATTTAAGTCACCCACAATGTCAAGCCGTGTGTGAAGCAGTTCCATGGCTGTAGGTTCTGCTGCCTTGGCTAGTAAAAAACCAATCACAAAGGCCAGCGTGGTCAGCAGGAACGATTCGGCAATCATGCGCCAGAAGATGCTTTTCTTGGAGGAACCTAACAGGCGTCGGGTAGCCATTTCCTTTGCCCGGTAACTGGTTTGGGCAATGCTCATGCTGGTATAGTTGAAGATAGCCATAAACAGAATCAAGACGCCGATGGTCAGGAAAATAAGTACCACTTTCAGGCTATATTGGTTGAGTATGGCTCCGGCAGCCTGTGTATCGGAGAAGTAAAACTTGTGTACGGGAATGAATAATACCTTTTTAACGGAATCATATTGGTAGATCCAGAAGAATTCTTTGAAAAAGCGGGCTATGTCATCGGCTTTATCGTTGGGATTGACGCTCGGATGGAAACGCAGGAAAAAAATACAGCTGGCAGCATTGCCCAACTGGGTATTTTCTTCGCTGGCACTCCAATGAACATACCGGACATTTTTATGAAGGCTGAATGCTTCAATATTGGAAGGAAAGATAGAATTATCAATGTCTTCAATGATTCCACTTACCCTGCAGCGCCGGTCACCGAATGCTTGTTCAATAAGTGTTTTCCTAACGCATGTTCCGTGCCAAACAGCTTGATGGCACAGGAACGTGTCAGCACGATGTTGTTTTCATTGGCCAGCAAGGTTTCCGGATTTCCTTCCAGCAGATGAAAGTTGAAGAACCGGAAGAAGTTTTCACGGACAAACATCATTTGTATATTAACCGGTTGGTCGTTAGTTCTGACAAGCTGTTCGTAGTAACCGCTTACGGCGCACCAGTCTTCTATTTCCGGATAACGGCTTTGCAGTTTGTCACCCAGCAAGATGTGACCTCCTGCCCATATCTCGTTAGCCAGTACATAAGTCCGGTCTGCATCTTTCATGTCTTTGTCTACGGTGAGCTGTCGGGTTACCATGTGGGTAATCAGCAGGAGAAACATGAGTGAGATGCTTAATCCAATGACATTGACAAAGGTAAAAAGCTTGTTGCGCTGTAAAAAGGTAAAGTAAGTTTTCATTTTCTGTGTTTGGTTTTGTTTTTACTGCAATATACGATACAATTTTCGTGCCATTATTTCAAATCGTTGATTTATAACTATATGTGATTTCCCTATTTTTTGTGAGTGTCTAAATTTTTGACAAGGGGTGTATGATTTTTAGACAAAAGTAATCGAGTGTTGGGAGAGGTCATATGATAGATGCAGTCTTGTTCTTGATTTTTTAAGGTTGAGGCTATATTTGTTAAGGGATTTAATCGGTAAATAGGTTTTGGTTAATGTATGTTGTAAAACATTGTTTTTTAGCTTTGGGTTTTGCTGTTTCAAATAAAATAAATACTTTTGTACTGTGTTTTTCATAGTATTAGATTTAAGGTTAACAAAGGTTGGAGTTCAGCGGAACTCCTTTTTTTATGCCCATTTCCGTGTAGTATTTCCTTTTGTTTTTGTTCGTGGGAAAACGCAAGTGCGTTCCATCCAAAACGCACTTGCGTTTGAAGTGAAACGCCCTTGCGTTTTAAATCAAATGCACTTGCGTTTTTTTGATGGGTAAATGTGCCGGAAAATCCCTTCATTTCCGTTAGAACAATCCCTTTTTCCTTACGTGCGCACGCATACGCGTACGCACGAATTATATAATGTAGGTTATTTCACATCCGTTTTCGTATAGCAATAAAAAATATGCTTTATAGCATAAAGAAAATCAGTGAGTTAGATAAAACCCTGAAAAGATATTGCAAAAAAGTGTGTGGTAAAAGTTGCAGAAAAGGAAAAAGTCTGTACCTTTGCAACCGCTTTCGAGAGGGAGAGCCGCTGAAGATGACAGACTGAGTAAAGCTGAGGCTACGGAAGAGAGTGCCGGATGCTGCACCGAGTATCTTACCTTGCGATGTGCAAGGGAGCGAGAAAAGGTAAGCCGCACGCCTTCTGAAAACCTTCTGAAAAATTTTTTCAAAAAACTTTCGAAAAAATTTGGAGGTTACGAAAAAAAACGCCTTACCTTTGCAAACGCTTTCCCGCTGAAACGGGGGCTTGAGAAAAGACAGTTCTTTGAAAGACTTTAGATAAACAGACTAGGATGTAGTACAAGAAGTAGTTCTATATATAATGTATATATGGGATGAACGGAAGACAACCGTCAATAACCCTTGGAAACAAGGAAAATGAAAAAAAATCTGTTTCCTGAACAGAGACAGAACATGCCCGAAAGGGTAGTAAAAACATTTTACAATGAAGAGTTTGATCCTGGCTCAGGATGAACGCTAGCTACAGGCTTAACACATGCAAGTCGAGGGCAGCATGATTGAAGTTTTGCTTCAATTGATGGCGACCGGCGCACGGGTGAGTAACACGTATCCAACCTTCCGTACACTCAGGGATAGCCTTTCGAAAGAAAGATTAATACCTGATGGTATCTTAAGCACACATGTAATTAAGATTAAAGATTTATCGGTGTACGATGGGGATGCGTTCCATTAGGTAGTAGGCGGGGTAACGGCCCACCTAGCCTACGATGGATAGGGGTTCTGAGAGGAAGGTCCCCCACATTGGAACTGAGACACGGTCCAAACTCCTACGGGAGGCAGCAGTGAGGAATATTGGTCAATGGACGAGAGTCTGAACCAGCCAAGTAGCGTGAAGGATGAAGGTCCTACGGATTGTAAACTTCTTTTATAGGGAATAAAACCTCCCACGTGTGGGAGGCTTTGTATGTACCTTATGAATAAGCATCGGCTAACTCCGTGCCAGCAGCCGCGGTAATACGGAGGATGCGAGCGTTATCCGGATTTATTGGGTTTAAAGGGAGCGCAGACGGGTCGTTAAGTCAGCTGTGAAAGTTTGGGGCTCAACCTTAAAATTGCAGTTGATACTGGCGTCCTTGAGTGCGGTTGAGGTGTGCGGAATTCGTGGTGTAGCGGTGAAATGCTTAGATATCACGAAGAACTCCGATTGCGAAGGCAGCACACTAAGCCGTAACTGACGTTCATGCTCGAAAGTGTGGGTATCAAACAGGATTAGATACCCTGGTAGTCCACACGGTAAACGATGGATACTCGCTGTTGGCGATATACGGTCAGCGGCTTAGCGAAAGCGTTAAGTATCCCACCTGGGGAGTACGCCGGCAACGGTGAAACTCAAAGGAATTGACGGGCCCGCACAAGCGGAGGAACATGTGGTTTAATTCGATGATACGCGAGGAACCTTACCCGGGCTTAAATTGCAAAGGAATAATCTGGAAACAGGTTAGTCTTCGGACCTTTGTGAAGGTGCTGCATGGTTGTCGTCAGCTCGTGCCGTGAGGTGTCGGCTTAAGTGCCATAACGAGCGCAACCCTCGCCGCCAGTTACTAACAGTTAAAGCTGAGGACTCTGGCGGGACTGCCATCGTAAGATGTGAGGAAGGTGGGGATGACGTCAAATCAGCACGGCCCTTACGTCCGGGGCTACACGTGTTACAATGGGCGGTACAGAAGGCAGCTACCTGGCGACAGGATGCCAATCCCTAAAGCCGCTCTCAGTTCGGACTGGAGTCTGCAACCCGACTCCACGGTGGCTGGATTCGCTAGTAATCGCGCATCAGCCACGGCGCGGTGAATACGTTCCCGGGCCTTGTACACACCGCCCGTCAAGCCATGAAAGCCGGGGGTACCTGAAGTGCGTAACCGCAAAGGAGCGCCCTAGGGTAAAACTGGTAATTGGGGCTAAGTCGTAACAAGGTAGCCGTACCGGAAGGTGCGGCTGGAACACCTCCTTTCTGGAGCGAAACCGAAAAGGTTGGTTTCCACTTGTACTGCAGATGAGTTTGTTTAACGAAATAAAGAGAGAAAGATGAAGCCGAGTCGGTACAGACGAGGTTGAACTGAATCACAAAGCTAGTCCTATAGCTCAGTTGGTTAGAGCGCTACACTGATAATGTAGAGGTCGGCAGTTCAACTCTGCCTGGGACTACCCGAAAGGAAGAAAGAAAAAAAAACTTCCTTAAAATTTTGCAGGAACGAAGGAAATGCTTACCTTTGCAGCCGCAAAAAAACGGGGGATTAGCTCAGGCTGGCTAGAGCACCTGCTTTGCACGCAGGGGGTCAACGGTTCGAATCCGTTATTCTCCACAATAAAAACGGTCTATGACATGATGTAACAAGCAAAAGTAATTTTAGTACGAAAGCTAAAAGTATATATCATCGCACGCATCGCAAGATGCGCGTGCACGTGATAAGGAAAGTAGGAAAGGGCGCATGGCGGATGCCTTGGCTCTCGGAGGCGATGAAGGACGTGATAAGCTGCGATAAGCTTTGGGGAGGTGCAAATAACCTTTGATCCAAAGATTTCCGAATGGGACAACCCGATATCCTGAAGGGATATCACCTTACATAGTAAGGAGCTAACGCAGGGAACTGAAACATCTTAGTACCTGCAGGAAAAGAAAATAACAATGATTCCCCAGTAGTGGCGAGCGAACGGGGAAGAGCCCAAACCACACATGTTACGGCATGTGTGGGGTTGTAGGACCACGGCGTTGCAAGAAATCTTGTGAGAAGAACAGCCTGGAAAGACTGACCATAGACGGTGACAGTCCGGTATTCGAAGCAAGACGAAGCATAGTGGTATCCTGAGTAGCGCGGAACACGAGGAATTCTGCGTGAATCTGCCGGGACCATCCGGTAAGGCTAAATACTCCCGAGAGACCGATAGCGAACCAGTACCGTGAGGGAAAGGTGAAAAGCACTTCGAACAGAAGAGTGAAACAGTACCTGAAACCGTGCGCCTACAAGCGGTCGGAGCACGAAAGTGTGACGGCGTGCCTTTTGCATAATGAACCTACGAGTTACCGTATTTGGCAAGGTTAAGGGTCATGAGGCCTGCAGCCGAAGCGAAAGCGAGTCTGAACAGGGCGTCAAGTCAGATGCGGTAGACGCGAAACCAAGTGATCTACCCTTGGCCAGGATGAAGTCTGGGTAACACCAGATGGAGGTCCGCACCAATAAGCGTTGAAAAGCCTTCTGGATGAGCCTGAGGGTAGGGGTGAAAGGCTAATCAAACTTGGAGATAGCTCGTACTCCCCGAAATGCATTTAGGTGCAGCCTCGCGTTACTGATGTGAGGTAGAGCGACTGATTGGATGCGAGGGCTTCACCGCCTATCAAGTCCTGACAAACTCCGAATGCGCATCAGTTTTACCGCGGGAGTGAGGGCATGGGTGCTAAGGTCCGTGCCCGAGAGGAGAAGAATCCGGACTATCAGCTAAGGCCCCGAAATGACAGCTAAGTTAAACTAACGAAGTCTGATTGCTAAGACAGCTAGGATGTTGGCTTGGAAGCAGCCATTCATTTAAAGAGTGCGTAACAGCTCACTAGTCGAGGAATCGGGCGTGGATAATAATCGGGTATCAAGTTGTCTGCCGAAGCTATAGAATCAGCAATGATTGGTAGGGGAGCATTCCATTCTGCGTTGAAGGCGTGGCGTGAGCCATTCTGGAGCGTATGGAAAAGCAAATGTAGGTATAAGTAACGATAAAGGGGGTGAGAAACCCCCTCGCCGAAAGACTAAGGTTTCCTGATCAACGCTAATCGGATCAGGGTAAGTCGGGTCCTAAGGTTCAGCCGAACGGCGAGACCGATGGCAGAAACGGTTAATATTCCGTTACTACCTTTGAGGGTGACGTGGGGACGCAGTAGTGACACCGCCGCCGGCTGACGGAATAGCCGGTTAAAGAGTGTAGACGTCGATTTCCGCAGGCAAATCCACGGAAAGAGTCGAACTTGACAGTATGGAACGTCCTTCGGGACAATCCAATAGTGCGGGTAAGCAGACTGCCTAGAAAATCCGCTAAACATAACTTCAGAGGTACCCGTACCGCAAACGGACACACGTAGTCGGGTTGAATATACTAAGGCGCTTGAGTGAATCACGGTTAAGGAACTAGGCAAACTGACCCTGTAACTTCGGGATAAAGGGTCCCTACCCAGAAATGGGAGGGCGCAGAGAATAGGTCCAGGCAACTGTTTAACAAAAACACAGGGCTGTGCTAATATGAAAGTAGACGTATACAGCCTGACACCTGCCCGGTGCTGGAAGGTTAAGAGGAGATGTCATCGCAAGAGAAGCATTGAATTGAAGCCCCAGTAAACGGCGGCCGTAACTATAACGGTCCTAAGGTAGCGAAATTCCTTGTCGGGTAAGTTCCGACCTGCACGAATGGTGTAATGATCCGGACGCTGTCTCAACCGTGAGAACTCAGTGAAATTGTAGTATCGGTGAAGATGCCGATTACCCGCGATGGGACGAAAAGACCCCGTGAACCTTTACTATAGCTTAGCATTGAATTTGGGCACGCGATGTGTAGGATAGGTCGGAGGCTTTGAAGCAGGCACGCCAGTGTTTGTGGAGCCGCTGTTGAAATACGACCCTTCGTTTGTTTGAGTTCTAACTTCGGTTTGAAGGACATTGCTTGGTGGGTAGTTTGACTGGGGTGGTCGCCTCCAAAAGCGTAACGGAGGCTTCTAAAGGTGCCCTCAGGACGATCGGTAACCGTCCGCAGAGTGTAATGGCAAAAGGGCGCTTGACTGGGAGACAGACAAGTCGAGCAGGTAGGAAACTAGAGCATAGTGATCCGGTGTTTCCGTATGGAAGGGACATCGCTCAAAGGATAAAAGGTACTCTGGGGATAACAGGCTGATCCTCCCAAGAGGCTCATATCGACGGAGTGGTTTGCACCTCGATGTCGGCTCGTCACATCCTGGGGCTGGAGAAGGTCCCAAGGGTTGGGCTGTTCGCCCATTAAAGTGGCACGCGAGCTGGGTTCAGAACGTCGTGAGACAGTTCGGTCTCTATCTATCGTGGGCGTATGAAATTTGCGTGGCTCTGACACTAGTACGAGAGGACCGTGTTGGACTGACCTCTGGTTTACCGGTTGTGCCGCCAGGCGCATCGCCGGGTATCTAAGTCGGGATCGGATAAGCGCTGAAAGCATCTAAGTGCGAAGCCGGCCACAAGATTAGATTTCTTGAGGGTCGTTGAAGACGACAACGTTGATAGGATGCAGGTGTAAAGCTGGAGACAGCAAAGCCGAGCATTACTAATTGCCCGTCAGCTTTCCTTATCCGCGCGGAGCGGATGGAAAAGTCATCAGAAAGGATGATATATACGTTTAGCATGAAATAAGTGCTGAAATTGCTTGCTTGTGAGTCATGAATACATAAATGATATTCAGGTGACTATTGCACGAAGGTTCCACCTCTTCCCATTCCGAACAGAGAAGTTAAGCTTCGTCACGCCGATGGTACTGCGCAAGTGGGAGAGTAGGTAGTCGCCGTCTTAACGGAAGCCCTGAAGCGGAAACGCTTCGGGGCTTTTTTGTATCCATAACTCAGATTTTATTGTATCTTTGTTTTAGATTTTAAAATATATATTTTATGGATACAATCTTACCTTATGCACTGTTGTGCTTTACCTCTTTTTTACGTTGACAAACCCTTTGGGTACAATGCCGGTCTTTTTGACAATGACGAATGGTTTGGAAGAAAAAGAGCGACAACATATTGTGAAAAGAGCTACAATCATTTCTTTTATTATACTGATTGCATTTACATTTTGCGGGCAGTTCTTGTTTAAGTTTTTCGGGATATCTACCAATGGATTTCGTATTGCAGCAGGTATTATCATCCTGAAGATTGGCTATGATATGTTGCAGGCACGCTATACCAATACGAAGTTGAAAGACGAGGAGATTAAAGCTTATGCAAACGATATTTCAATCACGCCGCTCTCCATTCCGATGTTGTGTGGACCGGGCGCTATTGCCAATGGTATTATCATGATGGATGATGCGCGTACATGGAGTTTGAAAGTTACCCTTGTTTCCGTGATAGCTTTGGTGTATATACTTACTTATATTATTTTACGTTTATCTACGAAACTGGTTCGCATTATTGGGGAAACGGGTAATAATGTGATGATGCGTCTGATGGGATTGATTCTGATGGTGATTGCAGTAGAATGTTTTGTCGGAGGAATGCGTCCGATTTTGATTGATATCATTCAAGGAAGCCGTTTGTAGATGGTAATTTATTATTATTTGCATTTTGAGTATATCAAATCATAATTAATGTGTATTTTTTGCTAATATTCTGTTATTCGTTTGTCTGACCGAATTAAATTGTTACATTTAATTCGAGAAAGGATTTTCAGTACCTTCTTTTTATTAACTTTTAAAATTTGATTTTATGAAAGTGCTATTAGTCGGTCTGGAACGTGTCGGAAAGCAGTTCTCAATGGAGTCTCTTTTCAAGAAGAAACTCACCGAAGCTGACATGACCGATGTGGAGGTGGTAACAGCTGAGATGACAGAATTGGGTTCTCCGGGAGGGAGAAAGTTGGAACGGAGCATGAACGAAAGCTTTACGCGATGAAGCCGACTTCGTAGGGGTAATGGAGCCGTGGCAGAAAGATTTGCTGACTCGCTTTATGGATTATCGTAATTGGCATAAGATTCATTTGTTTGCAGATATCTGCAAACGTAAATCTAAAGCCGATATGCCTTCATGTGATGTGGATTTTGGTTATAGGAATGGCAATGAGGAGATGAATGATGGATGTCGGAATTTATTGGAAGGTTTGAAAATGCTTTTGAGAAAACGTGAGTCGGATTCTTCCGACTTAGCGATGGTTTAAAAATACCGTTAGTTGTTATGATTCAATTTTACTAGAGAAGCCCTGAATAAACGTAATTCGGGGCTTCTTTTTGTTTAAAAGAATTCCAAAACGAAGGTGGTATTCCATCCGTTGGTTTCTGCTTTTAACAGGCTGATACTGCCATTAGAAAGCTTCATAATCTGTCGGGAAAGAGAGAGACCGATTCCGCTACCTTCTTTTTTAGTGGTAAAGAACGGTACAAAGATTTCTTCTGCTTCCTTTTCAGGGATGGCAGGACCGTCGTTGCTGACATAGACTAAGATATGTTCTTCCTTGGTGGAATAGGCTCGTATGTGGATTTTTCCTTTATTTTCTCCAATAGCTTGTGTGGCATTCTTGAGAAGATTGATAAGTACCTGGCGAATCAGGTTAGGGTCGGCATACAGCATCAGGTCGTCCGGCTCAATCTGGAGTGTCAACTGAATGTGCGAGGGGATTAAATGGATGCTTTTTACCTGAAGAAGGAGTTCTTTCAGATAGAACGGCTCTGGTGAAGGTTTCTGAAGCGCAGAAAACTTCCGGTAACTGTCTACAAAGGAAATAAGTCCGGTAGAGGTTTCATGAATGGCACGGATACCTTCGTAAATCGGACTATCAATTACATCTTTTCGTAGCAGGAAAGTTTCGCTTAGAGAAGAAATCGGAGCGATGGAGTTCATGATTTCGTGTGTCAGTACCCTGGTCAGTTTTATCCACGATTCAAGCTCTTTTGTGTCCATTTCGTTACGAATATCATTCAGGGTAAGAATCTTTACCGTATTTCCTCCTAATTCCATAATGGAGGCACGCACTAACAGTTGGATTTCCCCTTTGGAAGTAGCATATTGCAGGTTACACCGTTCACCTGCAGGAAGCGAGATGAGTAATTCAGGTATATCATTTCCATAACGCTCCAGTTGTTGCAGGGTACCGAGGGCCGGAAGTCCTAACAGCCTTGTGGCAGCCGGATTGGTTTGTATAATTTTGTTTTGTTCGTCCAGCACGATGATGCCGGAACTGATGCCTGAGAGAACCTGTTCATAAAACCGTTCCCGTTGTTCCATTAATTGTTTCTGTTCGCCCATCATGGCACCGAACTCGTTGAGTGCATTTTGCAAAATACGTTCTCCTCCGATGAAGCCATGCCTAGGAAGGCGGAAAGAATAATCCCTGTTGCGGATAGCTTCCAGCATCAGCCAGCTTTTTTCGCGCAACTGTTTCTGGCTGGAATAAAACAGATAGATGGCTAAGGCAATCAGAAAACCTCCTATCCGATCCATTCATTCTCATCTTGGTTGATACCGAGCGTCAGCAGTACGGTACCTCCTGTGAGGAATGCGATCCGTGCCAGTGGAGAAGATAACCATTTAGATGCCATGACGTTTCATCTTGTTGTAAAGTGTCTGTCGCGTAATGCCCAATTGTGCCGCTGCCTGTGACAAATTACCATCGCATTGTTCGATGGCTTTCTTGACGAGATTTTTCTCCATCTCGTCCAAGGTTTGCAGCGGAGTGTCTTCTTTATTCTCTTCGTGTATGCTTGGAGTATCTTGTCCCGAAATTTCTGTCAGTTGCAGGTTTTCGGCTTTCAACAGATTTCCTTCTGAAAGGATAACTGCCTTTTCAATGGTATGTTGTAGCTCACGGATATTTCCATACCAGGGATAATTCAGCAGACGCTGTTCTGCATCGGCACTGAATCCGGTCAGTGTGCGCAGGTATTGCTGATTATATTGTTCTAAGAAACGCTGTGCCAGAGGAAGGATGTCTTCTTTCCGTTCTCGGAGAGCCGGAATGTGTAAATGAATGGTATTGATGCGATACAGCAGGTCTTCACGAAACTCTCCATTGTGTACCATTTCATCTAGGTTGCGGTTCGTGGCACAAATCAGCCGGATATTGGCCGGCTGGGGAGTATTGCTTCCCACCTTGATAAAATAACGTTTCTGAATCACCGTCAACAGTTTGGCTTGCAGATGATAGGGCAGGTTAGCAATTTCATCGAGAAACAAGGTTCCGCCATCGGCTGCTTCAAAACGCCCTACCCGGTCGGTGTGGGCATCGGTAAACGAACCTTTTACATGACCGAATAATTCGCTTTCAAACAGTGATTCGGTAATGGCTCCCATATCGACGGCCACCATCGGACCGTTGCGGCGGGGAGACAGCCGGTGAATTTCTCGTGCCAGCATATCTTTTCCCGTACCGTTTTCTCCGGTAATCAGGATATTGGCATCGGTCGTGCTGACCTTCTCAACCAACAGTCGTAGCGGACGGATGACGGAGGAATTTCCCCAGTACATACTCGATTTTTCCGTCGGTTGTGAGGCTTGCTTTCCTTTCTTCTCGTTTCCTCGGGCTTTGGCATAGGCTTCTTGCAGAGTCTGCACCAGTTTGGCATTGTCCCAAGGCTTTACAATGAAGTCGGTCGCTCCATCCTTCAGTCCCGTTACCGCTAAGTTGATGTCGGCGTAGGCAGTGAACAATACCACTTGAATCTGCGGACGCAGCCGTTTGATTTCGCGCAACCAGTAAAGTCCCTCATTCCCGCTGTTGATGCCGGAAGAAAAGTTCATGTCCAGCAGCACCACATCAATCGCTTCCCGTTGTAGTAGGGAAGGAATGGTTACGGGAGAATTCAGGGTGATTACTTGCTGGAAATATTCTTCCAGAAGATATTGCAGAGAAGTAAGTATGTTGCGGTTGTCATCTACAACGAGTAAAGTTCCTTGTTTTGCCATCTGTGATTGAGATTTTGCGACAAAAATAGGAATTTTCAAGGCATAGCCCTCAAAAATGTCTAAAAAATATGCACAGTGACAAAAAATTAGACACTCATTGTCAAAAAATTAGACACTTGAGATTCTATGTAATATTCTATCTTATTGAAAATGAATTAAATAAAACTTTGGCACGGTATTTGAAAGCTCTTTTGCGGATAAAAGAAAACAATATGAATAAAAAGAATCTATTACGCATGATGATTTGCTTCTTTTCCGGTTGGATGGGGCTGGGCCTGCGGCACAAGAGGTATGGGACGTAGACCGCTGTATGAACTACGCCGTACAGCACAACCGTACCGTCCGGCAGCGGGAACTGGAAGCAGACAATGCAAGATTGGATCGCATGAAGGCTATCGGTAGTTTCTTACCCGGGGTAACCGCCGGTACCAGCGTACAATATAATTTCGGTCGTTCAGTCGATCCGGAAACCAATACCTACAACACCTTGTCTACTTTCAACAACGGTTATTCCATGGAAGCTTCCATGCCGATTTTCCGTGGCGGGGGGACTGGTGAACGAGGTGCGTCGGGCAAAGGCTGCCTGGCTGATGGGAAAAGCTGCCTGGCAGGAAGCTAAAGATAATACAGCGTTAGAGACTTTTCAGGCTTATATCGATGCTCTGTATTGCTACGGCACTTTGCGACTGGCCCGCAAGAAATTGCAGGAAAGTGATTCGCTGCTGTACAAAACATGCCGTCAGGAGGAATTAGGCTTGAAAGGCTTGTCGGATGTAGCCCAAATGGAAGCCCAGCAGGCTACGGACAGTTACAACCTCACCCATCAGAAGAACTTGTATGAAACAGCCTTGCTGGCATTGAAACAGAAAATGAATTTTCCGGCAGAAGATACTTTACAGTTGGATACTGCCGTACTCGATACACAGACACTTCAATATATTCAGTTGACTCAGGAGCGTGCGGACGATGTGTTCCGTATCGCACTGAATGTCAATCCTACCCTGCAGCAAGCTGCGCTGAATGCGAAAGTGGCCTATATGCGCCGTAAGATTTCATGGGCCAATGTGGTACCGTCCATCACGTTGTTCGGTGGAATCTCCAGTTCCTATTATAAGGAACTTCATTCTACGGCTTATCCTGATTTCCGTACCCAGTTCAACAATAACTTCGGTTCCTACGTGGGCATCAGTATGAGTATTCCTATTTTCAACCGGCTTTCGGGAGTAACCAGCATGCGTCAGGCAAAAAACTATTACCGCATTGCTTGTGAACAATATGAATCGCAGAAAGAGGAATTGCAGAAATTGGTGCTTCAGGCCGTACAGGACCGGGAAGGCTATCTGAAAGAGAGCATACAGATGGAAAAGAAAGTCAGTTCCGACTCACTGGCCTATCATGTCACCCGGCGCAAGTACGAGGAAGGCTTGATGACCTCACTCGATGTACAGAACAATGCAGCCACCTTGCTCGAAAGCGAGACTTTGCTGTTGCAAAGTAAACTGACCTACCTGATGAAATGCCGTCTGGTAGACTATTACAAGGGAGAAGAAATTATTCGCGGGTTTGATGACACAGACAAATAAATAGAAATTGAAAAAAGACGATATTATGGATATACAGTTAGAAAAGAAAAAAGGAATCCAGAAGAAACATCTTCCTTATATTGGGGGAGGAGCCGTTATTCTTCTGCTGTTGGGCTGGATTATTTTCGGCAATCATGCTTCTACATTGAAAGTCGACGGTAAATCGCTGAACATTGCCGACGTGACTTATGGAAAGTTCAATGACTATATCCGTGTGAACGGGCAGGTGCAGCCTATTTCCGTGGTACAACTCAGTCCCGAAGAGGGAGGTATCGTGCAGGAAAAGGTGGTGGAAGAAGGAGCTCATGTGAAGAAAGGCGACGTGATTCTTCGTCTCAGTAACTCCAACCTGGATTTGCAGATTCTGAATGCGGAGTCTGAACTGGCCGAAAAGCAGAACCTGCTCCGTAATACGCAGGTCACCATGCAGCAGGACAAGTTGAACAACGAAACCGAGAAAGTACAGCTTGACATTGATACGCGCCGCAAACAGCGTACGTTCCAGCAGTACCAGCGTCTGTACAAGGAACGTCTTATCAGCCGCGAAGAATATCTTCAAGCCAAGGAAGATTATGAAGTGGGCCCAAAAGAAGCATAAACTGATTACGGAACGTCTGGTGCAGGACTCCATTTACCGTAACATTCAGATGGATCAGATGGAAGATAACTTGCAGAACATGCGCAAGAACGTCTTGCTGATTCGCGAACGGAAAGATAAGCTGGAGGTACGGGCTACGATTGACGGAGAATTAGGATTGCTGGATGCGGAGTTAGGACAGAATATCACCGCCGGACAGATGGTGGGACAGATTAATGATTTGTCGGACTTCAAAATCGAGGCCATGATTGACGAGCACTACATCGACCGTGTGACCAACGGACTGCCCGCTACTTTTGAACGTCAGGGTTCTTCGTTTAACTTGAAGGTGCGAAAGGTATATCCGGAAGTACGTGAGGGACGTTTCCGTACGGATTTCATCTTTCAGGGCAACCGTCCGGAGAACATCCGTAGCGGACAGACCTACTATATCGACTTGCAGTTGGGTGAGCCTACCGAAAGTGTATTGATTCCGAAGGGTACCTTCTTCCAAGTGACCGGAGGAAACTGGATTTTCGTGGTCGACAAGGAAGGAAAGAAAGCCTATCGCCGTAAAATACGTATCGGACGTCAGAATCCGCAGTATTACGAGGTGTTGGAAGGACTGGAAAAAGGCGAACGCGTCATCGTTTCCGGTTATGAGAGTTACAAAGACAATGAAGTATTGGTGTTAAACTAAAAAAAAAATTGTGATGAAAAAGATAGTACGTATATTGGCAGGTTTGGTAATGGGTTTGATGTGTGTAAACTGTGCTAGTGCAAAAAGTGGTAATGAAGAAAAAGTAAGTGAAACCCGCAGTGTGAATCCTTTCCATTCCATTGAAGTGGAGAGTGTGGCCAGTGTGTATTTTACTCAGTCGGATACCTATTCTCTTCGTGTAGAGGGAGAAAAGAAATGGGTAGACCAGACAAAGTGTACGGTGAAAGACGGAGTATTGCTGATTGCGTGGGCTGAGAAAGGTAAGAAAACTACCCGGAATGTGAACGGACTTTCTATTTACATCAGTGCACCCGATTTGCAGAAAGTAGCTTTTGAAGGTGTCGGATCATTCAATTGCAAGTCCCGCCTGAACCTGAAGGATGTGAAGTTTGATGTGGAAGGCGTGGGCAGTCTGCACGTGACCGACTTGCGCGCCCGGAATGTGCAAGTCAGTCTGGAAGGTGTAGGAAGCGGTGAACTGGCCGTAGATTGCGAACACCTGGATGCCAGCATAGAAGGTGTCGGTAGTCTCACTTTAAGTGGAAAAGCTAAATCGGCTCAAATCTCCAAAGACGGAATCGGTAGCGTTTCTACCCGGAGGTTGAAAGTCGGTGAATAAATTTCGTAATCGCAGTATAAAAACACTTACCACTCATGAACACACTTTTTAGAAATTTCTCGCATACCTTCCGGCGTTTCTTTACGGCCAGCGTATTGAATCTGTTAGGATTGAGTATTGCCTTTGCGGCCTGTTTCGTCATTCTGACGCAGGTGGACTACGACTATAACTACAACAAAGCCTATCCGGCACACGATCGTATTTACCGGGTAGAAGTGGATGCAGGCGGAGATTACGGCTGGCAAATCTGGCTGGCTCGTCCTTTCTGTGAGCTGGTGGGAGCTTCTTCTCCACACATACAGGCCATTTCAGTTACTTCATTGTCAAACTCTCTCAATGATTTTGAGGTAGACGAACACATTTACTCTGAACCTTGGTTTACGGGATTTGGTGATTACCTGGAGGTATTTCAGCCTACTATGGTGTGCGGTACAACCGCCTCCCTCAATGAACCCGGCCATGCCCTGATTTCCGCATCCATGGCCCGTCGCTTTTTCGGTACCACGGATGCCATTGGCAAGACCATCTACGTAGACCGTAAATCTCGTAACCAGCCGTTGGTGGTAGGAGGAGTTTATCAGGACATGCCGGAAAACTCCCAGTTAGGAAACTGTGTTTTTTCCTCCTACTCCCCGAACCTGAACAAAGATTCGTGGAGAAACTGGAATTATACCTTGTATATCCGGCTTGACAGTCCAGCTTCATTGACCGATGTGGAGCGGTCGGTCATCGAAAGCTGCAAGCTGAATATTCCAAGAGACCTGAATAGCGGAGAGGGAGAGGAAGACTGGGAGAATTTCATTCATTTTACACCGCTGGACGAAGTGCACTATTCTACGGTGGGCAACAAGGCGGCTACCAGCAAGGCCGCCGTGTACCTGCTGCTGTGTGTATCGGTGCTGATTCTGCTTACAGCAGCAGTCAACTACATGAACTTCTCACTGGCAGAAACTCCCATGCGGTTACGTTCCATCAATACCCAAAAGGTGTTGGGGGCTTCCACTTTCTCCTTGCGGATGTATCTGCTGTTAGAATCCGTATTGGTTTGTGTGTGTGGCTTCCTGTTGTCCTTGCTCTGGCTCTATCTGTTGCAAGACACCTCCCTGAATACCTTGGTGGCATCAGACCTCTCTTTGATGAATCATCCGAACCTACTGATAGCTTTGGGCGGAATGGCCGTGTGCATGGGCTTGCTGGCTGGAGCCTATCCTTCTTACTACGTCACCTCTTTTCCGCCGGCACTGGTACTGAAAGGCTCGTTCGGTCTTTCCCCGAAAGGAAAGATGCTGCGTACGTTTCTGGTTTGTTTCCAGTTCTTTGTCTCTTTCATGCTGATTATCTCCGTGGGCATCATGTACCTGCAGAGCCGTTATATTCAGCAGAGCGACTATGGCTATGACAAGGAGGTCGTACTGGTGGGAGCGATTCCTTATGAATATCTCGATCGCAGGGAAGCGATTGTCAGTGAATTGTCCGGCCTTTCGGGTATAGAAGGCATTTCGATTTCCAAGTTCGTGTTAAGTTCAGCCGATAATTATATGTCGTGGGGAAGAGGAGAAGGAGAACATCACATACAGTTGGTCTGTTTTCCGGTAGATTACCGCTACTTATCTGTGCTTGGCATCAAGATTACTGAGGGGAGGAACTTTAAACCGGGCGACGGAGATGTGTATATTTTCAACGAAGCAGCCCGGAAGAAATATCCCTGGATGAAGGTGGACGAACCCGCTACTCTTGGTGATTATCCTGTGGTCGGATTCTGTGAGAATATTCGTTTTAGCAGTTTCCGCAACAACGATGCCGTAGAGCCGATGGCTTTCTTTATTTACGGAAAAGATTATGCAAATTGGGATGCCAACAATATCTTGAACATCCGGGTGGCTGCGGGGAGTAGACAAAGTGGACATGCTTCACCGCTTGGCTGAGACAACAGAAAAGATGGCACCGGGCCGTGATTTCAGATTCCGTTTCATGGATGAGGTGATTGACCAGAACTATCATCAGGAACTGTGTTTCACCCGTCAGATTCTGTTGTTCTCCTTGATTGCTATCGTGCTCAGCATGATAGGCGTGTTCGGACTGACCTTATTTGAAAGCGAATACCGCCGGAAGGAGATTGGTATCCGGAAAATCATGGGAAGTTCCACCGGTGAGATTCTCTATATGTTTACCAAGCGTTATTTCGTCATGCTGGTGGTCTGCTTTGTACTGGCAGCTCCCTTCGGCTGGTGGATAGGGCATGACTGGCTGGAAAGCTTCTCTGACAAGACGCCTATCCGTGCCTGGGTATTTGTGGCCTCCTTCCTGCTGGTCAGTCTCATTACGGTACTGACGGTGACATTCCAGTGCTGGAAAAATGCCAATGAAAACCCCGTACGGAGTATTAAGACGGAATAAACACATAAAACTATAAAATACGATGAAAGGACTGAAAACCTATTTTACCTATCTTCACCGCAACAAGCTGTTTACATTGGTCAACGTGGCGGGACTGGGCATTTCTCTGATGTTTGTGCTACTTATTGCCAATATGGTAGTGCGACAGCTCACTGTGGGCAGCGATATAAAGGATATTGAGCATATTTATGTGTTGTCGAACGAGGAATATAGCGCCAGCAATTACCTGGTGGGTGAACGGCTGGCCAACCGTTATCCGGAAATGGCCGACTGGTGCGCTGTGAATGCTGAAGCTTGTAACTCGGGGAGTTATGCGGTAATAGAAAACCAGAAAACCAGCCTCGAAATATATTGTGTGAAAGATAATTTCCTCCGTTTCTTTGGCTATTCGCTGTTGTCGGGAAATCCGGAACAGGCACTGGTCGATGCACATAGCATCGTGCTGACCGAATCGGCTGCCCGTAAACTGTTTGGGGATGAACCTGCGGAAGGCAAGATGCTTCGTTTGTCTGCAGACAAGAAGGATATGTACACAGTGACAGGCGTCATAAAAGACTTTGATAACTCTGTTATCCCCGATGAGGTAGAAGCCATTGTACCATTCGACTATGTGGATTTTGTGAACTGGGGAAGCAGTATGCGCAATCCGGATATGAACAACATGGGAGGGACGACGATACTGGTCCGTTTTCCTCAAGGTGTCAATCCCGATCAGAAAGCTGCCGATATGCTGTCTTTTCTCAAAACCTTTTCCTGGGGATATCAGCATGAGTTGTTCCGTGAGGCATTCTGGATGCCGTTGAAAGACGTGTGTTTCTCCGAAATAATAAGTCTTCAGCTACGTCAGTACAATCCGGTGAAAGTCTGGATATTCTTAGTGGCAGGTATTCTGATTCTGCTGATGGCTGTATTCAATTACGTCAGCATGTGCGTGGCACAAGTAAGCTATCGTGCCAAAGAAATGGCTACCCGCCGGTTGTTGGGCTCTTCCGCACGGAGTATCTTCTGGCGCTTGTTGGGAGAGTCGGCCTTGTTTACCACAGGAGCCTTTCTGCTGGCTTTGCTGTTGGCTAAGGCTGTGGAACCGACGGCCTGTGACCTGCTGCAAACACGGCTGGACATCTGGGACGACTTAAACGCCATCACTTTGCTAATCTATTTGATAGGCATTGTTCTGCTTTCCTTGCTGGCCGGAGTGGTACCTGCTGTTCTGCTTTCTCACTACCATCCGCTGGATGTGGTGAAAGGCACTTTCCGTCGGAAAACCAAGGCGGTGTACCTTCGGGCACTGTATGTGGTACAGAGCGGACTCACCGTAGCCATGCTGACTTGCACCCTCTATCTGTCCGCACAAATCTACCGGATTCTGCGTGAACCGTTGGGTTATACGTACGGTCATGTGCTCGACTATCCTGCCATGACAGTCGGTTCCTCCGAAAAGATACGTCTTTTTCGTGACGAAGCCCGTAAGAAGCCCTTTGTAAAGAATGTCTGCTTGACTGCCGGTACGCCTGTAAACCGGGGAAACAACAATACCACCCAGCTTTACGACAACAACGGGATGCCTCAAAATGTCAGTTTTCAGGTGTTTCGTACCGATTCAGCCTTCTTGGACATCTTTCACATCCAGGTGTTCGACGATAGGAAACTTCCACGGAAATGGGGGAACATGTATTTCTCCGAAAGTACGTTCGATTCTTTGCAGCTGGATTACGCGCGTACGGCAGAATTGCGGAATGAATATGGCCGCCAGTATGCTGTAGGCGGGCGGTATGCCGACATCAAATTCGGTTCCATTCTCCTTCCGCAGTCACCCACCATGATTTCAGTAGAGCATCCGGACAAAGTAAGGCCTTGGAACGTACTGGTAGAAACCATTGAAGGCGATCAGGCAGCATATAAGAGAGAACTTGATGCCTTGTTTTCGGAAGTGGTGGAGGGTATTCCCTTTGAATCTAAATGGTATGCCGATGAAATCAAGGAAGTCTACAAAGATTTGTTGCACATGCGTACTACTATTGTGGCCTTCACGTGTGCAGCTCTATTGATTTCCCTATTGGGACTGACCGCCATGAGCATTTATTTCATCAGCCAGCGCAAGCGCGACATGGCCATCCGAAAGGTTTTTGGTTCCAGTGCAGGTATGGAACGGGCACGACTGCTTCGTTTCTCCCTGCTGTCTTTGCTGGCAGGCATGCTGTTGGCCGTTCCTTTGGCGTGGTTCGGTGTACAGCAGATAGACGGTATCCTGCACTATTCACCCATGGCGATGTGGGGCGTGTTTGGCGTTGCCTTTCTGTTGGTAGCCTTGATTTCTTTAGGCTCCGTGTGTCTCATCAGTTGGGGAGCCGTTCGTGAAAATCCGGTGAATCACATTAAGACCGAATAATTTTTCATAGTGTGTAAAAACAGATAAAACAATCAGGACCTCCGCTCATTTGCCGAGGCCCCGATTTATATCTTAGAGACGGGCAGCTACTTTCTGCCAGTCCACCAGTGTCCAGAATGTTTCGATGAAAGCTGCCCGTCGGTTGCGGTAGTCAATGTAGTAGGCATGTTCCCACACGTCGATAACCAGTAGCGGTTTTAGTCCCTTCTTGAGCGGATTTCCGGCGTTCGATTCGCTGACGATGGACAAATGTCCGTCTTTGTCACTCACCAGCCAGGTCCATCCCGAACCGAATAGCGTGGTGGCTGCCTGTGTAAACTTCTCTTTGAAAGTTTCTACCGAACCGAAATCGCGAGTCAACGCATCTGCTAAAGGTTGAGGTATTTCCGGCTGCTGAGGAGTCAGTGTATCAAAGAAGAACGTATGGTTCCAAGTCTGGGCTGCATTGTTAAACATCGGCCCTTCCGCTTCCAGCAAGATTTGCTCCAGCGTTTTTTCTTCGTAAGGCGTACCGGCAATCAATTTGTTCAGGTTGTCTATGTACGTTTGCAAATGTTTTCCGTAATGATATTCCAGTGTTTCTTTACTCATTTTCGGAGCCAGTGCTTCCAGTTGATAAGGAAGTTCAGGAAGTAAATGTTTCATTTTTTTTCTTGATTTAAAGTTGATAAATTTCAATTCTGTTTCTATATAAACAAACAGATCGTTCATAAAGTTGAAACTGCGGTACTAATTTAATATAAAAATCGGTGTTTTCATAGAAAATCTCTCCCTAAATTCCCTCTATACTGTGAGAAATCGTAATTTCGCTGACAGATTAGGTAGATTTCTATAATATTTTAAGGTTAAAAGTAACATGTGTGGAATTGTAGGATATATCGGAAAGCGAAAGGCTTGGCCGATATTGGTAGAAGGCCTGAAGCGCCTGGAGTATCGCGGATATGATAGTGCCGGAGCGGCCTTGATGAGCGACACTCATCAGTTGAATGTGTATAAATCCGTGGGAAAAGTAGCTGATTTGGAACGGACAGCCGAAGGGCAGGATGTGTCCGGTTGCGTGGGAATTGCTCATACGCGTTGGGCCACCCATGGAGAGCCCAGTACGGTAAATGCTCATCCGCATTGCAGTCAGAATGGTGATTTGGCACTGGTACACAACGGGATTATTGAGAATTATGCCGTGTTGAAAGAAAAACTGCAGGCTAAGGGTTGCACCTTTAAAAGCAGCACCGATACGGAAGTGCTGGTGCAATTGATTGGTTACATCCAGCAACAAGGCAATTTGGACTTGCTGACCGCTGTGCAGTTAGCTTTACGGGAAGTCATCGGTGCTTATGCCATTGCAGTAGTCGACCGTAAGCATCCCGACGAGATTATTGCTGCCCGCAAGAGTAGCCCGTTAGTCGTCGGAGTAGGCGAGGGAGAGTTCTTCTTGGCTTCTGATGCCACTCCCATGGTGACTTACACCAATCAGGTGGTGTATCTCTCTGACGGAGAAATAGCCGTACTACGGGCAGGTGCTCCCTTGAAGATTGTTGATTTGAATAATGTAGAGTGTCCGCATGAAGCACAGACCATAGCTCTGAACATCGGTCAGTTGGAAAAAGGAGGTTTCCCCCACTTCATGCTGAAAGAAATCTTCGACCAGCCCGACTGCATCAGCGACTGTATGCGTGGGCGCGTGAATCCGGACACTTGTACGGTTACTCTTTCCGCCGTATCCAACTACAAGGAACAACTGTTGCGTGCCGGTCGCTTCATTATCGTGGCCTGCGGTACTTCCTGGCATGCCGGACTCATCGGCAAGCAACTGATTGAAAGCTTCTGCCGCATTCCGGTGGAAGTGGAATACGCCTCCGAATTCCGTTACCGCAATCCGGTGATTCATCCTGATGATGTAGTCATTGCTATCTCCCAGAGCGGAGAAACTGCCGACACATTAGCTGCCATTGAACTGGCCAAGTCGCAGGGAGCCTTTATCTATGGCATCTGCAACGTTATCGGTTCTTCCATTGCCCGTGCTACGGATACCGGTTCCTATATCCATGTGGGTCCCGAAATCGGAGTGGCTTCTACGAAAGCCTTTACCGGACAGGTTACCGTGCTCACCCTGCTGGCTTTGGCGTTGGGACGAGAAAAAGGTACACTTTCGGAAGAAGAGTATCATCGGATAGTGAAAGAACTGGTTGCCGTCCCTGAAAAGATGCGGACCGTCTTGAAGCAGCATTCGTTCATCTCCTATTTCTCAAAGATGTTTACATACGCCCGCAACTTCATTTATTTAGGTCGGGGATACGCCTTTCCGGTTGCCTTGGAAGGAGCCTTGAAGCTGAAAGAAATTTCGTACATCCATGCCGAAGGTTATCCGGCCGCCGAGATGAAACACGGCCCTATTGCTCTGATTGATGCCGAAATGCCGGTGGTCATCGTAGCCACACAGTCGCCTTTGTACGAAAAAGTGCTAAGCAACATTCAGGAAATCAAGGCCCGCAAGGGAAGAGTGGTAGCCGTAGTAACCGAAGGAGACACGGTTATCCGTAACTTGGCTGATTACAGCATCGAACTTCCGGCTACGCTGGAATGTCTGGATTCGTTAGTCGCCTCCATTCCGTTGCAGTTATTGGCTTATTACATTGCAGTTTGCCGTGGAATGGATGTCGACCAGCCACGCAATCTGGCTAAGTCTGTAACGGTGGAATGACGTAAGTTTTTCACAGATACGCTTAAATCCCTGTATTTCTGACGCCTTCTGTAAGAAATGCAGGGATTTTTATTCTTTATTGTCTCAGATTTGAAAACGTAGTGTTGAAAAAGAGAAATCCGTAAGTAATTCATAATTAATGGTTGATAAGTAAGAAGAAAGCGTGCTGTTTTTCCTCTTTACAGATATTTTCTGTATCTTCAAAGGCAAAACCGCACGCTATGAATTACGAAACTTATCAAATCATGCTATATGTCCTGTCCTTCTTGGCAGTGATAGTTTTTGTAGCACTTTATTTTGTGAAGGCCGGGTACGGCATGTTTCGTACCCGCTCCTGGGGATGGTCTGTGCCGAACAAAGTAGGCTGGATACTGATGGAAGCTCCTTCATTTGTGGTAATGGGGCTTTGGGCGTGGAAGGCAGGAGTAGAGGCGTATACTCCGCAGGCCGTATTTGTAGGACTGTTCATGCTGCATTATTTTCAACGTTCGTTTGTCTTTCCGTTGCTGATGAAAGGGAAGAGCCGGATACCGCTGGCTATCATGGCGATGGGAATACTTTTCAATGTAATCAATGTGACCTTGTTGGCTGCCAGCTTTTTCAGTTGTGCATTGCCGGGGAAGTACGAACCGACCACCTTCTGGACAAATTCTTTACCTTGGGTAGGAGCCGCGATATTTTTCATAGGAATGGCCATTAATCTGCATGCAGACCATGTAATCCGGAATTTACGGAAGCCGGGCGATACACGTCATTACCTGCCGGAGAAAGGTTTTTATCGCTATGTGACTTCAGCCAATTACTTTGGGGAGTTGGTGGAATGGACCGGATTTGCTTTGCTGACGGTTTCTCCTGCGGCTTGGGTGTTTGTGTGGTGGACAGCAGCCAATCTGGTGCCGCGTGCCGATGCCATTTACAAACGCTATTGTGAGGAGTTCGGAAAGCAGGCGGTAGGTAGCAGAAAAAGAATTATACCTTATATATATTAGGAAAAGGAGGAAAGATGGATTCACTTTTATTTACTCCGGTCACTTTGGGGCCGTTGACACTGCGTAACCGTAGTATTCGTTCGGCCGCATTTGAAAGCATGTGTCCGGGAAATGTGCCTTCACCGCAATTGTTGGCTTATCACTGTTCGGTGGCTGCCGGTGGAGTAGGGATGACTACGGTGGCGTATGCAGCCGTGACGCGTAGTGGACTTTCATTTGACCGGCAGTTGTGGATGAGGCCGGAGATTGTGCCGGGATTGCGTGAACTTACGGATGCGGTACATGCCGAAGGGGCTGCGGCAAGCATTCAACTGGGGCATTGTGGCAATATGTCGCATAAGAGTATTTGCGGATGCCTTCCGGTAGGAGCAAGCAGCGGATTCAATTTGTATTCACCCACTTTTGTGCGCGGATTGCGTGCCGATGAATTGCCGGAAATGGCGAAAGCTTACGGACGGTCTGTGTGTCTGGCGCGTGAAGCAGGTTTCGATGCGGTGGAAATACATGCCGGGCATGGATACCTGATTAGTCAGTTTCTTTCCCCTTCTACCAATCATCGGAAAGATGAATTTGGCGGAACGTTAGCGAACCGCATGCGTTTTATGGAGATGGTGATGGAGGAAGTGATGAAAGCAGCGGGAAATGACATGGCTGTGCTGGTGAAAATGAATATGCGCGACGGTTTTCGGGGAGGTATGGAACTGGACGAGTCGTTACAGGTAGCACGGAAACTGCAGGAATTGGGAGCACATGCGCTGGTGCTGAGCGGCGGATTTGTCAGCAAGGCACCGATGTATGTGATGCGGGGCGAGATGCCTATCCGAACCATGACGCACTACATGACCTGTTGGTGGTTGAAGTATGGTGTGCGACTAGTAGGTAAATACATGATACCCTCTGTGCCTTTCCGTGAGGCTTATTTCCTGGAAGATGCTTTGAAGTTTCGGGAGGCATTGGATATACCGTTGGTGTATGTGGGAGGTCTGGTGTCGCGTCAGAAAATAGAGGAGGTATTGAATCATGGTTTTGAAGCGGTACAGATGGGGCGTGCTCTGCTGAATGAGCCCGATTTTGTGAATCGTATGCGGCGGGGAAGAGAATGTACGGTGCAATTGTCGTCACAGTAATTATTGTATTGCCCGTATGTACACGTTGGACATGGCTTGTCATCAGCATTTGCAGGAGGAACTGCCGTCTTGTTTGAAGAAAGAAATCGAACGAATTGAAAGCAAGGGATGAGATGGAGCGTAAATTAGCAGTGATTACAGGTGCCGACGGAGGAATGGGAACAGAGATTACCCGTGCGGTGGCGTTGGCTGGTTATCGGGTGATAATGGCTTGCTGTAACAGGGAAAAGGCTGAGGCTAAAAAAGAGTGGCTGGTGAAGGAAACGGGGAATCCGGAGGTGGAGGTCATGTATATTGATTTGGCTTCGTTGGCTTCTGTGGCTGACTTTGCGGAGCGACTCTGTTCCCGTGGGGAGAGACTGGCATTGCTGATGAACAATGCCGGGACGATGGAAACCGGTCGCAGACTGACGGAGGATGGATTGGAGCGTACGGTGAGCGTGAATTATGTGGGGCCTTATTTGTTGACACGCAAATTACTTCCACTAATGGGAGAAGGGAGCAGAGTAGTCAACATGGTGTCGTGTACGTATGCAATCGGCCGGCTGGATTTTCCGGATTTTTTCTTGCGCGGAAAGAAGGGGAGTTTCTGGCGAATACCGGTTTATAGCAATACGAAATTAGCTTTGACGCTTTTTACGCTTGAACTGGCTGCCCGTGTGAAGGAGAGAGGAATTGTGGTGAATGCGGCTGATCCGGGCATTGTTTCGACGGATATTATCACCATGCACATGTGGTTTGACCCTTTGACGGATATTTTCTTCCGGCCGTTTATCCGGACACCTCGTCAAGGGGCAGCCACGGCAATCGGTTTGCTGCTGGATGAAGAGGCAGGCAAGCGTACCGGTACATTGAATGTAAACGGACATGCTGTAAGGTTATCCGGGAAGTATCTTCCTCATGTGCAACAGCAGGAGTTGTGGGAGCGTACGGAGGAGATTGTGAAGAAGTGGTTATAAGATGTATAAATGAAAGCGGGCCGGCTTATCTGTGCGACAAGTCGGCCCGTAGCGTTAAAGATTATGTATTATACCAAGTGAGCAATCAGTTCTTCACGGTCGCCTGCTAACAGGTCGATAACCGGAACTTCAATCATGGTGTAGCATCCCGGTTGCTGCTTCATAGAAGCACGAGCTACACAAACCAGTACCTGAGCTGTCAGAGCCGGGTTGTTGATCTTCATGTCAAATTCGAAGAGCTGGTTGTGAGTCTTACCTGATACACCTTTACGAACCAGGTTTACACCGTGACCTACGTCGTTCAGGTCGTCTACGCAAGGAACCTGAATAACGTGTGTTTCATCGTTTACAAAATAGGGGTCAGCTTTGATGGCTGCTTCTACTGTCTTGAAATCTGCACCTTCTTCCAGTTCTACATATACCATACGGCGGTGAATACCTGTTCCCACCGGAATAGTCATAGACAACGCATCTTTTACTCCGGCAATGGCGCGAACGGCTACAGAGTGTCCCATGCTGCGGCCCGGACCGAAGTTAGTGTAAGTGATTCCTTTCGGAGCGATGGCTTCCAGCAGCGTGCGTACTACAGAGTCGCTTCCCGGATCCCATCCGGCAGAAATGATAGCTACCGCGTTGTGAGCTTTTGCTGTTTCACCCAAAGAACGGCGCAGGCTGGTAATCTGAGTGTGGATGTCGAAGCTGTCTACCGTGTTGATGCCTAATGCAAGGATTTCTTTTTGCATATTGTTCTACGCTGCGGGTCGGAGTTGCCAGAATAGCTACATCTACATCTTTCAGTTCGCGAATATCTTTTACTACAGGATAATCGGCCAGTTCTGCAGGTTTGTTTTCTGCTCCATTACGGCGTACGATACCTGCTACTTCAAAATCAGGAGCTGCTTCAAGCGCTTCCAGTGTGAATTTTCCGATGTTTCCGTAACCTACTACGGCTGCTCTAATCTTTTTCATATTTCTTATTTGTTTTAAGTTGTTTCGTTTTAGTTGGCGCAAAAATACAGAATTAGAATCATTCCAAACAAGCAATAAAGCCACGAATTCCAAAAAAATCTGGCTGAACTTACAATTTATAACTTTCTTATCGTTATTTTTGTTCTCCATTTTATAAATTGTTAGAAAAACATGATTGAATATATCAAAGGAGAACTTGTGGATGCTACTCCGGCGTGGGTGGTTGTAGAGTGTAATGGATTAGGATATGGAATTAATGTGTCGTTGAACACTTATTCTGCCGTACAGGGAAAAAAGGAGGTCAAACTCTATATATATGAGGCCATCCGTGAAGATGCGTATGTGTTATACGGATTTGCCACCCGTCAGGAGAGGAATTGTTTCTGTTGCTTATCAGTGTATCGGGCATTGGAGGAAATACGGCCCGTATGATTTTGTCGGCACTTTCTCCTTCGGAATTATGTAACGTGATTGGCAGTGGAAACGACAAAGGCTGCTGAAGACCGTGAAGGGAATTGGCTTGAAAACAGCCCAGCGCATCATTGTGGAGCTGGAAAGATAAGATTGCAGTGACAGGTATAGAGAGTGCGGCAACCGTCAAATCGGTGGCTGTAGCTGCCAATACGGAAATATATGAAGAGGCAGTGGCTGCATTGACCATGTTGGGATTTGCACAGGCTCCTTCTCAAAAGGTGACCGCGCAGATTCTCAAAGAGGAACCGGATGCACCTGTGGAAAAAGTAATCAAGCTTGCTTTAAAGCGACTTTAAATCAGGATTTTATCGTTTCTCAGTACTTCCTTGGCAGTACTGTAGTACTTTCCCGGCAGTACTGGAGTACTCCCACTGAAGTACTGAAGTACTGCTTAGGGAGTACTGAGCGGTGGGGTTGGCCTTCGCGTGAAAGGGCAATACATCCTCAAAGAGTGTTTCATCTGTTTTGAAGCAATGCATTTTTTTTGTTCCTTTGTGAAGTTTATTGATTAAAAATTAAGTAGCATGACATTTGCGAGCATTGTATGGGATGTGGATCCGGTGCTGGTTCATTTGGGTTCGCTCGAAATCCGTTGGTACGGGCTGATGTGGGGGCTTGGATTTATTCTGGCTTACGAAATGGTTTCCCGTTTGTTTAAGAAGGAAGGGTATCCGGAAAACTGGGCCGACAAACTGTTTGTATATTGTATTGTCAGTAGTGTGATTGGGGCTCGTCTGGGGCACTGCCTGTTCTATGAATGGGATTATTATGGAGCGCATCCGGCAGAAATCCTGAAAATCTGGAAAGGCGGACTGGCCAGTCACGGAGGTGTATTTGCCTTGATACTGGCTTTAATCTGGTATTCCAAGACAGTGACGAAAAAAAGTGTGTGGTGGCTGTTCGACCGTATGATACCTGCCGTAGCGGTGGTTTGTATGTGTATCCGTTTCGGTAACCTGATGAACTCCGAGATTTTCGGTTATCCTACAACTTTACCATGGGGATTTGAGTTTGTCCGCTCGCGTGAATGGCAGGAACTGTATAATCAGAATGGAGTGGCGCAGGCTTGTCATCCTACCCAGATTTATGAAATGCTTTACTGTCTGGTGGCACTGGTCGTATCGTGGTTCATGTATCACAAGCTTCATTTAGGTAAACGAATCGGATTGACTACGGGCGTTTCTTTGTTAATCTTTTTCGGTGCTCGGTTCGGATTGGAATTCATGAAGAATCCACAGGTAGCTGAAGAAGTAGGCATGACATTGAACATCGGACAATGGTTGAGTGTGCCGTTGATATTGTTAGGTATATATCTGATTGCAACCAGCGGAAAAAGGAAAGAAGCCTTTTGAATCGGAATTTGTTAAGAGTTTGAAATGTAATATCTTATAAATGTTTCCTCTTGTTGTACTTTTGTTTCTTTGTAACAAAAATGCAACGGGAGGAAACATTTTTATACTTATGCTAAAAGATGAACGGTACATTTGCAATGTTGTTTTTGATAAGAAATCTTATTAGAAACTTGTATCTATGTGTTAAATGTTGAACTTAATTTTAATGTAACAATGGAAAGCATGAAAAGAACGTTCTTTCTTACGTGCCTGTTCTTGATGGCATGTTTGGGTATGCAAGCACAAAACTTGCAGGTGTCTGGAACTGTTATTTCCAAGTCTGATGATTTGCCAGTTATTGGGGCAACTGTATTGGAAAAGGGAACAACAAATGGTACAATTACCGATTTTGACGGTAAGTTTTCTCTCACAGTGAAGCAAGGGGCTGAAATTGTAGTTTCTTATGTAGGTTTTAAATCCCAAACTTTAAAGGCTAATTCGGTTTTAAATATTGTACTGGAAGAAGATTCTGAAATGCTGGAAGAGGTGGTTGTCACTGGTTATACAACTCAGCGTAAAGCCGATTTGACAGGGGCTGTCTCTGTAGTAAGCGTAGATGAACTTTCGAAGCAAAATGAAAACAATCCGATGAAAGCCTTGCAGGGTCGTGTGCCGGGTATGAATATTACTGCAGATGGTAATCCGAGTGGTTCAACGACAATTCGTATTCGTGGTGTTGGTACTTTAAACAACAATGACCCTCTTTATATTATTGATGGTGTACCTACAAAAGCTGGTATGCATGAGCTGAATGGTAATGATATTGAGTCTATTCAGGTGTTGAAAGATGCTGCTTCTGCTTCTATTTATGGTTCTCGTGCGGCAAATGGAGTTATTATTATTACTACAAAGAAAGGTAAAGACGGTCAGTTGAAAATTAATTTTGAAGCCTCTGTTTCTGCTTCTATGTATAATAATAAGCTGGAAGTCTTGAATGCAAGAGAATACGGACAAGCCATGTGGCAGGCTTATGTAAATGGAGGACAGGATCCGAATACTAACCCTCTTGGGTATAAATATGATTGGGGCTATGATAGCAATGGCAATCCTCAACTAAATGGTATCAGCATGTCTCGTTTCTTGGATTCTAATAATACGGTACCGTCAGCTGATACAGACTGGTTTGATGAAACAACGCGTACCGGTGTAATTCAGCAATATAATGTATCAGTAAGTAATGGCTCAGAGAAAGGAACATCTTTCTTCTCTTTGGGTTACTATAAAAACTTGGGTATTATCAAGGATACAGACTTTGAGCGTTTTTCTGCTCGTATGAACTCTGACTATAATTTGATTGGAAAGGTGTTGACTGTAGGTGAACATTTTACATTGAACCGTACTTCTGAGGTTCAGGCTCCTGTAGGTTTCTTGGAAAATGTATTACAATTTAACCCATCTTTGCCAGTTTACGATATAAATGGAGAATATGCAGGTCCTGTGGGAGGTTATCCAGACCGTGAAAATCCAGTTGCTCGTTTGGACAGAAATTCGGATAACCGTTATACTTACTGGCGTTTGTTTGGGGATGCTTATGTGAACCTTAATCCGTTTAAGGGCTTTAATATTCGTTCTACATTCGGTTTGGATTATTCACAGAAACAGCAGCGTATCTTTACATATCCTATCACGGAAGGTAACGTGGCTAATGATAAAAACGCAATTGAAGCTAAGCAGGAACATTGGGTAAAATGGATGTGGAATGCGGTTGCCACTTATAATTTTGAAATTGGAAAACATCGTGCAGATGCGATGGTCGGTATGGAGTTGAACCGTGAGGATGATAACTGGTTCTCTGGATACAAGGAAGATTTTAGTATCTTGACTCCTGACTATATGTGGCCTGCCGCTGGAACTGGTACTGCACAAGCCTATGGTACTGCTGAAGGATATTCATTGGTTTCTTTCTTTGGAAAAGTGAATTATACATACGACGACAAGTACTTGGCTTCAGTAACTGTCCGTCGTGATGGTTCTTCTCGTTTCGGTAAGAATAACCGTTATGCTACCTTCCCTTCTGTTTCTTTGGGATGGCGTATCAGCAATGAAAAATTCATGAAAGGAATTGATTGGTTGGATGATTTAAAAAATACGTGCGTCATGGGGACAGACTGGTAACCAGGAAATTTCAAATATAGCTCGTTATACAATTTATGCACCGAATTATGGAGTAACAGAATCGGGAGGTCAGAGCTATGGTACTTCATACGATATTGCTGGTACAAAATGGTGGTAGTATTTTTGCAGTCAGGATTTAAACGTAACCAGATTGGAAATGACGACATCAAGTGGGAAACTACTACTCAGACTAACTTAGGTCTTGATTTCTCTTTGTTCAATCAGACTTTGTATGGATCTTTCGATTGGTTCTATAAGAAAACAACTGACATTCTCGTTCAGATGGCTGGTATTGCAGCTATGGGAGAAGGTAGTTCGCAGTGGATTAATGCTGGTGAAATGAACAATAAAGGTTTTGAACTGAATTTAGGTTATCGAAATACAACTGCATTTGGTTTGAAGTATGATTTGAGTGGTAACATTTCTGCTTATCGTAATGAAATTACGGCTCTTCCTGCTACTGTTGCTGCAAATGGAACTTTTGGTGGTAATGGAGTGGAAAGTGTAATCGGTCATCCAAATGGTGCACAAGTTGGTTATGTGGCTGATGGTATCTTTAAGTCACAGGAAGAAATTGATAATCATGCAACTCAGGAAGGTGCCGGACTTGGCCGTATTCGTTGGCGTGACCTTGATGGAAATGGTGTGATTAATGAAAAAGACCAGCAGTGGATTTATGATCCTACTCCTGCATTTAGTTATGGTTTGAATATTTACTTGGAATACAAAAACTTCGATTTGACCATGTTCTGGCAAGGTGTACAAGGGGTAGATGTAATTAGTGACTTGAAAAAAGAAACTGATTTGTGGAGTGGTTTGAATATCGGTTTCTTGAATAAAGGTAAACGCGTATTGGATGCATGGTCACCAACTAATCCGGATTCAGATATTCCTGCGTTGTCACGTGACGATATAAATAATGAAAAACGTGTTTCTACTTTCTTTGTAGAGAACGGATCATACTTGAAGTTGCGTAATCTTCAGATTGGCTATAATGTTCCGCAGAATTTAGTAAAGAAAATCAAAATGGAACGCTTGCGTTTTTATTTGAGTGCACAAAATCTGCTCACTATCAAGAGCAAAGACTTTACTGGTGTAGATCGGAAAATCCGAATTTTGGCTATCCGATTCCTTTGAATGTGACTTTCGGTGTTAATGTTAGCTTTTAAAACGAGAAACAATTAAAATGAGAATTATGAGAAATTTATTATATGCAACAATCTTAGGCGTTACGTTGGTTTGCTCTGGATGCTCTGATTTTTGGATGAACAAGTTCCACAGGGAACCATAGATGATGAACAATTACAAAACCCTGATTACGTAGATAATCTGGTGATTTCAGCTTATGCTGTCTGGATTTCAGCGGAAGATATTAATTCCTCTTTTTCTATGTGGAATTTTGATGTCCGTTCGGATGATGCTTACAAAGGAGGAAATGGAACAGAAGATGGTGATGTCTTTCATTCATTGGATATTTCTCAAGGTATAATGACAACGGCATGGAATATCAGTGATATGTGGCAACGTTTGTATAATTGTATCTCACGTGCTAATACAGCATTGCAATTACTGAACAAAATGGATGATAATACTTATTCTTTTGAAGCAGCAGCGTATTGCTGAAATGAAATTTTTGCGTGGTCATGGACATTTCTTGTTGAAACAATTGTATAAACATATTGTATTGGCCAATGACGAAAGTCTTTCTCCGGAAGAATATAATAATTTGTCGAATACTACTTATACGAATGACGAAAGCTGGCAGCAGATAGCTAATGATTTCCAGTTCGCGTATGAAAACTTGCCAGTTACTCGCTGATAAGGGACGTCCTACTAAAGCAGCGGCAGCGGCTTATCTGGCAAAAACATATTTGTATAAGGCATATCGTCAAGATAATCCGGACAATAATGAAGTAACCAGTATTAATACGGATGATTTGAAGAAAGTAGTTCAGTATACTGAAAAATCTATCATGACTGCTGGAGGATATAATTTGGAACCAGATTTCCATAACAATTTCCGTCCGGAACCTGAATATGAAAAACGGATGTGAGTCGTTGTGGGCTATGCAATATTCTATGAATGATGGTACTAATAATGGTAACTGTAACTGGTCATATGGTTTGATTGTTCCGAATATTTCGGGAGTAACAGATGGAGGATGTGATTTTTATAAACCGAGCCAGAACTTGGTAAATGCATTCAGAACAGATAATGACGGACATCCGTATTTGGATAATTTTAATGATAACGATTATAATGCTACTACAGACAATGCAGATCCTCGTTTGTTTTTGACTATTGGTATGCCGGGATTCCCCTATGAATTCAATAAGAAATATATGATGGACAAATCTTCTACTTGGAGTCGTAGTAATGGTCTTTATGGGTATTATGTAACTTTTTGAAGCAGAATGTAGATCCGGATGGTGGATATCTGATAAAAGGCGGATGGTGGGGTAGTCCGATGAACCATATTGTGCTCCGTTATGCAGATGTATTATTAATGCGTGCAGAAGCTTTGATCCAATTAAATGATGGACGTATCAGTGAAGCTATAAGTTTGATTAATGAGCTTCGTAACCGTGCAAGTCAAAAGTACGACGATGATTTCAGATTATGAATCTCAATATGGTGTGACTTTCTATGTAAAAACCGTATTCAGGAACTTATACGCAGGAAGAGGCTTTGAAAAGGTTGAAATTCGAGCGCCGTGTAGAATTGGCTATGGAATGTGATCGTTTCTTTGATTTGGTACGTTGGGGTGAAGTTCTGATAAGGTCTTGAATAAATATTATGCTGAGGAAGCAAATGATTGTACTGTCTATTCAAATGCTTCATTTACGAAGAATAAAATGAATACTTGCCTATACCGTTTGCTCAGATAAGTGCTAGTAATGGTCATTATACTCAAAACTGTGGTGGCTGGTAATTTAGTTGTAAATCTTAATAAATGGATATTATGAATACAATAAAACATATTAATAAAGTACTTTTCATCGTTTTATCCTTAATCTTAATGGTGGGATGCGATGATAATGAAGCAAGTCTTCAATTGGGTGGAGACACATGGTTGAATACATTGAAGGTGGAAGAATTCCAAGGTGTAATTGACAATTCCAGCAAAACAGTTGTTGTAGAAGTTCCCGTGAACTACAATACTGAGGCCATGAAAATAACGGAACTTGAGGTCTCAGAAGGTGCAGAAGCCTTCAATGAAGGTGGGGGATGTGGTTGACTTCTCTTTTCCTCAGGTGATAAAAGTGACAAATGGTGATGCGTTTTTGGAATATACTATTTCAGTTAAGCATCATGAAGCTAAAATCATTTCATTTAAGTTGAACGACAGCTATACGGGAATTATTGACGAAAACAACCACTCAATTCAAGTTCGAGTACCGACAAATGTCGATATTAGAAGTTTAATACCTTCAATTGAGACAACAAAAGGAGCTACGGTTACTCCTGCTTCAGGGCAAAGGCTGTTGATTTCACTAATCCGGTAGTGTTTACTGTTTCTTATGAAACTGCCACATCTGATTATGAAGTTAAAGTGGTTCAGTCAGATTCACCTCTTGCAGTGTACGTTGGACTGGCTTCTTCTATCGATGAATTGAATCCGGAAGAAAAAGAAGCTGCAACGTGGATGCTGAGGAATATTTCAAATTCAGAGTATTTGTCATTCGATGATGTACGTACTGAAAGAGTTGATTTGAGTGGTTGTAAGGTAATGTGGTGGCATTTCCATGTGGATGGTGGTATAGGTAATGAAGCGACCTTTAACGAAAAGGCTGCCAGTGCTATACAGGCTGTTGCGAAAATGAAAGATTTTTATGAAAATGGAGGTAGTTTGCTGTTGACTCGTTTTGCTACATACTATGCTGCAAAACTGGATGTTACTGCGGATGGTAAAGTTCCTAATAATAGTTGGGGCGGTTCAGAACAATCAGGCGAAACAGTTTCAGGTCCATGGAGCTTCTTTATTACGAACCATTCAGATCATTCGCTTTATACAGGTATAACTACTGCAACTATTGATGGTAAACCAGCTATTTATACATGTGACACAGGGTATAACATTACTAACAGTACGTCTCAGTGGCACATAGGCTGGGATGATTATGCAGACTTGAACACTTGGGAAACCAACCATGGTGCAACTAGTTTGGGATATGGAGGTGATGGTGCTGTAGTAGTATGGGAATATCCGTCAAGTACTTTGAGCGGTAGAGTTCTTTGTATTGGCTCAGGTTGTTATGACTGGTATTCTACAGCAGATGCTTCTGGTGATCAGTATCATGAGAATGTAGAAAAACTTACTCAGAATGCTATTGAGTATTTAATAAGGGAGTCTAAGAAGTAATTGAATAATAGTTGTTCGATTAGGAGATTTCTCCCTATATCGGACAACGTTAACTAAACAATGTAATTTATGAAAACAATGATATATTCTTTAGCTTTAGCAGCATTGGTGTCATTGGGAAGTTGTACTAATGACGATCCTGTATTAACGCAGAAAGACTGGCAAGGCACTGCCACTTATTTTGCTTCAACTGATGAGCAATTCACTACTTACTACAAACCTGCTGTGGGATATGTAGGTGACCCGATGCCTTTTATGATCCGGTAGAACAGAATTTTAAAATTTTGTATTTGCAGGATTTCCGCCCCAATCCGGCAAACACTTATCATCCTATTTGGGGGTGAGTACGAAGGATTTGTCTTCCTATCAGTCTTTGGGAGAATTGATTCCTACGGGAACAGCAGCAGAAGCTGATGCAGCACTGGGTACAGGAAGTACAATTTATAATGAAGCGGATAAACTGTATTATACTTTTTATACAGGGCATACTGCAAAGCAAGAAGTGGTAATGATGGCTACATCTTCTGATTTCAAGACATGGACCAAGAGCAAGTCATTTTATTTGCAAGGTGGTGACTATGGTTATAGTGTAAAAGATTTTCGTGATCCTTTTGTATTTAAAGGAGATGATGGTCAATATCACATGATTATTTCTACTTTGCAAGGAACTAAGGGTGTATTGGTTGAATTTACTTCTTCCGACTTGAAGTCTTGGGCACATGGCGGAATATTCATGTCAATGATGTGGGACCGTTTTTATGAATGTCCGGATATCTTTAAGATGGGAGATTGGTGGTATTTGGTTTATTCTGAAAAAATGGCAGCTGTACGTAGGGTACAATATTTTAAGGGACATACGTTGGATGAATTGAAAGCTTTGTACAGCAAATGAAATGCTGGAGTATGGCCGGATAATAAAGAAGGTTTCTTGGATTCTCGTGCTTTTTATGCCGGAAAGACAGCTTCTGATGGAACGAACCGTTATATTTGGGGCTGGTGTCCGACACGTGCCGGAAATGACAATACAGCTGTAGGCGCTGCACCAAACGAACCTGAATGGGCTGGTAATCTGGTGGCTCATCGGATTATCCAGCATGAAGATGGAACATTGTCATTGGGTAATGTAGAAGGTATTGATAAGAAATATTCGTCTGAATCATCTTTAAAAGTGATGGCTAAGAGTGACAATGGTGTCAGTGAAAATGGAAGTAACTATGTATTGACTGGGAATGCTTATGTATTGTTTAATCGGCTGAATGTATGTAATAAACTTTCCTTTACTGTAAAGACTACAAGCAAAACTGATAAGTTCGGTTTCTCTTTCGTACGTGGTACAGATTCTGAAAAGTATTATTCAATCATTGTTAACCCTGAAGATGGAGGTGATAATAAGAAATTGAATTTTTGAAGAAGAAGGCGGTAAAGGGTTTATTAATGGTATTGATGGCTATAAATTTGCAACTCCAGCAAATAATGAATATAATGTGACTGTTTATACTGATAATTCTGTATGTGTAGTCTACATTAATGACAATGTGGTTTACACCAATCGTATTTATGGCTTGCAAAAGAATTGCTGGTCAATTAATAGCTACGAAGGAACTGTTGAAGTGAGCAATGTTAGAGTAAATTACTATTAAACGATAATATTAAATATATGAATGTAGACTTTTTGTTCTCAAAAAATGTGGTGCGCCATGGCTTTGGATTTTCACTTTCTGTTCAAGGAATGGAAAGTAATCTGGTAGTAAAGCATTTGGCTAATGAACAAAATATTGTTGTTCTGGATTCGGTGAAGAAGTTTTTACTTCTTCCCGTTCAGGACGATGCACCAGAAGGGAAGGTGAATATTGTTGTCAATAATGAGGGGCAATTGGCACAGAGTATGAATATACGTCTGGCTCGCGAAAGAGTGGACTCTTATGTTCCTTTGGATTTGTCTGCGTATGTGAATCAGAAGGTATCAATTGATATAGCAGGAATGCCTTCTTCATCACTTTGCTGGAAGGAACTGAAAATGTCAGATTCATTTGACATGACGAACAAGGAAATGTTCCGTCCGGTTTATCACCATACTCCGGTATATGGTTGGATGAACGATCCGAACGGAATGTTTTATAAAGATGGGGTATATCATCTGTATTTCCAGTATAATCCGTATGGTTCGGTGTGGGGAAATATGCACTGGGGACATTCTACCAGTACAGATTTGATGCACTGAATTTTGAAGGCTGCGCCATTGTACCAGATGCATGGGGAGCTATTTTTAGTGGTTCATGTGTGGTAGACCATAATAATACAGCCGGATTTGGTAAAGGAGCAGTTGTGGCTTTTTATACCTCTGCTAAGGCTACTCCTTGGGGAGATGTCCAGTCACAAAGTATGGCTTACAGCTTTTGGATAATGGAAAAACTTTCACCAAATATGAAGGTAACCCTATCCTGACTTCTTCTGAAAAGGATTTTCGTGACCCGAAAATATTCTGGTATGCACCGGGCAAGCATTGGGTGATGATGTTGGCTGTAGGACAGCACATGGAAATCTATTCTTCTGTTAACTTGAAGGAATGGAAGAAAGAAAGTGAATTTGGTGCTATGCAGGGGGCTCATGGTGGTGTTTGGGAATGTCCGGATTTGGTGGAAATCCCAGTAGAAGGTACTCGTGAGAAAAAATGGGTATTAATCTGTAATCTGAATCCTGGAGGTCCTTTTGGAGGTAGTGCCGCTCAGTATTTCGTAGGTTCATTTGATGGCAAGAAGTTTGTGAACGAGTCACCTACTCAGACAAAGTGGATGGACTGGGGAAAAGATAATTATGCTACTGTAACATGGAACAATGCACCTGACGGACGTTGTATCGCATTGGGATGGATGAGTAACTGGCAGTATGCCAATAATGTTCCTACCCGTCAGTATCGTAGTGCCAATACTCTAGCTCGTGATTTAACGCTTTATCGCGAAGGACAGGAGTTGTATTTAAAAAGCACTCCTTCAGTGGAAGTGAAAAAGCACGTGGAAAGAAAGTTTCAATACCTTCATTTAAGGTTTCCGAGAAGCATGAAATGGTAAATTTGTTCGAAGAAAAGCAAGGAGCCTATGAAGTAGAAATAGTCATTCAGAATACAGGTGCGTCAAAGATTGCTTTTTGCCTGTTGAATGATAAAGGAGAGAAAGTCTCTATGTATTATGACTTGAATCGTAAACAATTTGTGATGGATCGTAGTGAGAGCGGAACGGTTGATTTTAGCAAGGATTTTCCTGCAGTTACGGTCGCTCCGGCGAATGTTGACAAAGAGTTGACTTTACGCTTGTTTGTCGATCGGTCAAGTATTGAAGCTTTTGGTGAGGATGGAAAATTTGTGATGACAAATTTGGTCTTCCCTTCACAGCCTTATGTGAAAATGTGCTTTGAAGCGGACAAGAACGGGTATGCTGTGAAATCATTGAATGTGTATAAATTGCAGTAACTGTCCTCCTTGCTAGTAAAAATGTTGCGTCCTGTAGTAATATTGTTGCATGAAACAATATTGTCATAGGATGCAACATTCGTTATGGCCTTGTAGCTGGCAATCACTTACTTTTGCGACGAACAAATAAAAAATTTCATGCTAACATACTAATTTTAATAATGCTATGAAGGCCGAAAAAAACAGTTTTCAAATCGTATGGGAGCCTGCGGTATTGCTGCTCGCCTTGGCTTGTGGAAATGGATATGCACAAGAAAACAAATCATCAAATGACGGTAGTTCTAAAGAAGAAGGTAACCGTAATGTCATGTTGAATGCAGCCAGTGCAAACGGACCTCGTGAAATTCAGATTGGTCTTCCTTCTGCAGATGTGAACGTGCTTGAAAATGGAATTCCGGTAACGTATGCTACCAATCCGCACAGTAAACTCTTTGTGGCGTGCAGATGCCAGCTTGAACCATGTAGGATTGTTGAAAATTTCAGAAACTGCTATTACAACCGGTAATATCGGATATGCAGTCAATTCTTTCACTCAGCTTGGTGAAAAAGGTTTTCATGGAACATTGAATTATAAGTCCAATCATTTCGGCATGCAGGAGTTCTCTCTGAATCTGAACGGAGAAATTGCTAACGATTGGTTCTATAGTGGAAGCATCTATCAGGATTTTGACCCGGGAACATTCAAAATCAAATCTACTCCTTTCCAGGATCGTACACAGATTTATAAGTTTGCCTTGACAAAACGCTATAACAATAACCGGGGTGAGTTTACGGCTATGTATCATTACAGCAACAGCCATCCGGTATATATGTATGCCACTCAGTCGGCTCCGTTTATCTACGTAGGCGATGGTAGCGTAAGAGAGTTGGGTGCTTTTGCTTTGGGTACGACTTCTTATCTTCCGGTTGACAATGAAATGGTATATCGCGACATGCGTACGGGAGAGTTGAAGAGAACAAACTTGTATGATGCCGTACAGAATAAAGGGTAGTGAGTTTACTTTGATGAACAATTACAACTGGGATAACGGTTTGTCTTGGAAAGTAATTATGAAATACGACCATGCGACTGGTTCTTGTGTGTACCAGACTCCGATGGAACTTTCACAGCGGGCAAACAGCGCTATCAATTATCAGTATGAAGCAGAAGACGGTAGCATGAGAGCATACGATGGCGAATATGTACAGAGCCGTATGTCTTGCTTGAACCGTGGTTTCATTGATGAAGTAATGTTTACTACTGAGCTGTCTCGTAAATTGTCTAACGGTACATGGCGCCTGGGATTGAACGAATGGTATTATGATATTGATTATGCATCAAATACTACGATGTATGACCAGTCTGTACCGACTGACGGAAGCTATCCGGTCCGCCTTTATAATCCTGATTATAATGTAGCAGGAAGTGGACGTACCTATGGAGGAAATGGATATTACTATGACTTCAACAAGAATGCATCAGAATATTATAAAGGTCATGAAAACAAATTGGCTGTATATTTCACTCACGACTGGGATGTAACAGACAAATTTAACCTTTACTACGGTGCTCGTCTGGAATACCAGGCTCTTCGTGGAAACAATGCAGCGGTTAAAGATGCAGATGGTAATTTCGTAGGACGTTTTGCTGATTATTATCTGGGAGCTACTGCACCAACACCTAATGGAACGAAGATTGAACCGACTCCGATGGAGTATGACTGGTTTAATTACGCACTGAGTGCAGCTGCTACTTATAAGTTGACTAAACAGTTCGGATTTACTGGAGACTTTACTTACATTACCCAGCATCCGAGAATTGAAAACTTTGCTCCGGCTGTATTGCCGAATACCGATAAGATTTCAGTACCTCTGGGACGTGCCGGTATCTATTATAACAACGAATGGTTGAGCTTTTGACTTCATTGTTCTCTTATATCTCAAAGACCAACAACAACTCTACATTGAACTTGCAGCATAGCGTAAATGGAGTAAACGAAATCTTGGCTGCTCCGTTGAACTATGACATCAAGACATTGGGTTGGACTACTGACGTGGTAGCTCGTCCGTTTAAAGGTTTTGATTTGCACTTCCTATTCACTTACCAGAAACCGACCTACAAGAAGTATGAAACTTCTGTGAAGTTCTCAGACGGTTATGTAGGTCAGATCAATGCCACTGGTAACATCGTAGCAGAAATCCCGCAGGTAATCGTGGAAATCGACCCGAGCTATATGATTACAAAAGATTTGAAAATCTGGACTAGCTTCCGTTACTTTAGCAAGACATACGCTAATATCAATGATGCCTATTATTTCAATGGCCGTTGGGAAACCTTTGGTGGTTTGAACTGGCAGGTAAACAAGAAACTGTCATTAGGCTGTTCAGTTGTTAACTTCCTGAACCAGACTGGTGCAAAAGGAAGTATCGCAGGTGCAGAACTCGTAACGAAGGAAGAAGCTGGAAAATATGCCAATACAGTAATGGCAGGAAGCTACATCCGTCCGTTCACAGTAGAATTCTCTGCACAGCTTAAATTCTGACATTCATTTTTCTATTCCGATAAATTCCCGGCACAACGAATCAATGGGTTGTGCCGGTTATAAAAAGTTTTCAATAGGTATTTTTAAAAGAATAATTTGTATTTTTAATCCCATAAAACAACGTATCATGAAAAAGAATTTTGTTAACCTCGCATTAGGAGTGTTTTTCTTGACTGGTATGTGGGCATGCCAATCACAAAAAAATAACTTAGTATTTGAGCATCAGGGAGACACTTTGACTGTCGTACACATAAAGAATCCTTCTAAATATCTTTTGCTTCCTATTCAGGAATCATCTAATGAGGGAAAGGTGAAATTAGTGACCGGAAGTCCGGCTGATATGCCGATGGATGTACGTCTGGCAGTAGACAGCGTAGAGTATTACGTACCGTTTGAATTGCCTCAAGGAGCTAAGGAAGCCACTGTTACCATTGGAAAGGTGGCTGCAAACGCTGTATGCTGGGAGCATATTCAGTTGTCGGATACTTTTAATACGGCAAATACGGACTATTATCGTCCGGTATATCACCATACACCGCTTTATGGCTGGATGAACGATGCCAACGGACTGGTGTATAAAGATGGAGAGTATCATTTGTATTTCCAGTATAATCCTTATGGTTCCAAGTGGGGAAATATGCACTGGGGACATTCAGTTAGTAAGGACTTGATTCATTGGGACCATTTGAATCCTGCTATCGCACGTGACACATTGGGTCACATTTTCTCAGGAAGTACAGTGGTAGACAAGAATAATAGCGCAGGCTACGGAAAAGATGCCATTATCGCTTTCTACACATCTGCCAGCGATGAACACGGACAGATTCAGTGTATGGCTTATAGCAAAGACAATGGACGTACTTATACAAAATACGAGAAAAATCCGATTTTGACTCCGTTTGACGGACTGAAAGATTTCCGCGATCCGAAAGTGTTCTGGTATGAACCAGCTCAGAAATGGTATATGATTGTTTCTGCGGACAAGGAAATGCGTTTCTACTCTTCTTCTAACTTGAAGGACTGGGAATATCAGAGCGGATTTGGTAAAGGTTATGGTGTACAGCCTAATCAGTTTGAGTGTCCTGACTTTATCCAGTTGCCGGTTGATGGTGACAAGAACAATATGAAATGGGTGATGATTGTAAATATCAACCCGGGTTGTATGTTCGGTGGTAGTGCTACAGAATATTTCGTAGGTGATTTTGATGGAAAAGAATTCAAATGTGACACGAAACCGGAAGTAACTAAATGGTTGGATTTTGGTAAAGACCACTATGCTACTGTTTGTTTCTCAAATACTGGAGACCGCGTGGTTGCAGTACCTTGGATGAGCAACTGGCAATATGCAAATGTAACTCCTATCCGTCAGTATCGTGGAGCAAATGCCTTGCCGCGTGAATTGTCATTGTACACAAAAGATGGTCAGATTTACATGGCAGCCAATGCTGTAAAGGAAACAGCAGGCTTGCGTAAAGAAACACGTACCATTGACAATCAGACTGTGAAAGGTGAAAGCAAGATTGACGAAATCTTCCCGCAGAATGAGGGTGCTTTTGAAATTGAAATGGATGTAACTCCGGGTGCATCTGCTGTGGCTGGAATGGAACTGTTGAATGACAAGGGTGAAAAGACCAAGATTTACCTGGATATGAAAGCAGGTAAACTGGTGATGGATCGTACAGAAAGTGGGTTGGTTGCCTTTGGTGAAAAAGCAGAACCTCATGCCATCGAAAATCATGACCGTCGTAAAACGACTTCTATCAACTATAAGAATGATTTTGCATTAGGCACATGGGCTCCTCTTTCATTGTGTGAAGGAAAAACTTATCATTTGCAGATTTTTGTAGACAAGTGCTCTGTAGAAATCTTTGCTAATGGAGGTCGTATTGCCATGACCAACTTAGTATTCCCTACCAAACCTTATAACTCTATTCGTCTTTACAGTGAAGGTGGTGATTATAAGGTAGAGAATATGAAGATACATAAATTGGGGTTGTAATTTATTAAAAAACCAGACAGACCATGAAAAACTTTTTTATTACGGCTTTAGGCTTGTTTTGGGGTTTTCAGTGCGCGGAAGCAGCGGAAGAAAAGGTTATCCGGATTTCAACGGATAATACGGACCTGGTGCTTCAGGTAGCTGAAAACGGACGTCTCTATCAGACTTACTTGGGCGAAAAACTGTTGCATGAATCGGATTTGAAGAAACTGGACTGGCAGATACATCCTGCATCAGATGCCAGTGTCTCTCCACGCGGATGGGAAGTCTGTTCAGGTTCAGGTAACGAGGATTTCTTTGAACCAGCTTTGGGAGTGACTCATGCCGACGGTAATGCTTCTACCTGGCTTTATTACGTGTCTTCTTCTACAAAAGCTGTGGAAGGAGGAACACAGACTGATATTCATTTGCGTGATGACAAATATCCGGTGAATGTAACCTTGCATTACGTGGCTTACGAAAAGGAGGACGTAATCAAGACTTGGAGTGAAATCTCACACCAGGAGAAAAAGCCTGTACAGCTATTCCGTTACGCTTCTACGATGTTATATTTCAATCGTCCAAAGCTTACTATTTGACTGAATTCAGTGGTGACTGGGCGAAGGAAGTACAGATGAGTACACAGAAGCTGGAGTTCGGTAAGAAAGTGGTAGATACCAAGCTGGGAAGTCGTGCTGCCATGCATGCACAACCTTTTTTCATGGTCGGTCTGGATACTCCTGCTGCAGAAAATCAGGGGGAGGTCCTGATGGGTACATTGGGATGGACAGGTAACTTCAGCTTTACTTTCGAAGTGGACAATGTGGGTAATCTGCGTGTGATTCCTGCTATTAATCCTTATGCTTCGGTGTATGAGCCTTCAGAAAGGCGAAGTGTTCACTACTCCCTGAATTTATTTTTACTTTGAGTAATAAGGGTACGGGCGCAGGTAGCCGTCGCTTTCAGAACTGGGCACGGAATTATCAGTTGAAAGATGGAAAAGGTTCTCGTCTGACGTTGTTGAATAACTGGGAGAATACAGGATTCGGCTTTAATCAGAATATTCTTGTCGATCTGATTAAGGAAACGAAAGAACTCGGTGTAGACATGTTCTTGCTGGATGACGGATGGTTTGGCAACAAATACAAACGCAGCAGCGATACAGCCGGACTGGGCGACTGGGATGTAACGGCCGACAAACTTCCTGATGGAATCAATGCGCTGGTTCAGGCGGCTGAAAAAGAAGGAGTGAAGTTCGGTCTCTGGATTGAACCGGAAATGGTGAATCCGAAGAGTGAATTGTTTGAAAAGTATCCTGACTGGGCAATCCATTACCCGAACCGTGAAACCTATTACTATCGTAACCAGCTGGTACTCGATTTGAGTAACCCGAAGGTGCAGGATTATGTGTATTGCATTGTGGATAAGTTGTTGAAGGAAAATCCGGGTATCGCTTATTTCAAATGGGATTGCAACAGCCCGCTTACCAATATCTATTCTTCTTATCTGAAAGATGCACAGGGACGCTTGTATATAGATCATGTACGTGGCGTGTACAATGTCATGAAACGGGTAAAAGAGAACTATCCGGATGTACCGATGATGCTTTGCTCTGGTGGTGGCGCACGTTGTGACTATGAAGCGTTGAAATATTTCACGGAATTCTGGTGCAGTGACAACACGGATCCGGTGGAAAGAGCTTATATCCAGTGGGGCTTTTCTCAGTTCTTCCCGGCCAAGGCCATGTGTGCACACGTGACAAGCTGGAATAAGAATACTTCTATCAAGTTCCGTACCGACATGGCATCCATGTGTAAGCTGGGATTTGATATCGGCTTGAAAGAAATGGCTGCACAAGAATTGGAATATTGCCAGCTTGCGGTAGCCAACTGGAAACGTTTGCAGCCGGTGATTCTGGATGGGGTACAGTACCGTCTGGTATCTCCGTATGAATCTAACCACATGGCAGTGAACTATGTTAGTCAGGATGCTTCAAAGGGCGTGATATTCGCTTACGATATCTATCCTCGCTTCCAGGAAAAGCTGATTCCGTTGAAGGTAAAAGGATTGGATCCGAACAAAATGTATCGTGTAAAAAGAAATCAACCTGATGCCGGGAACAGAATCTACGCTGGAGGCCGATGGAGAATTATTCTCTGGTGATTATCTGATGAAAGTCGGATTGGATGTCTTTGGATTCCGTCCTACTCAGAGTCATGTGATAGAACTTACTGCTGAATAAGAAAGACGATTCTCAACAAGAGATGAAGCTGAATTTGAACAGATTAAAAACAAGTAAAAATGACAAATACTCAATTGAAATATGCCCTGTTTCCCGTGATGCTTTTGCTTCTTTGCTATGGGATTCGTAGATTTGGTGGGAATTGCTTCAAACTATGTGAAAGAAGATTTAGGTCTGACAGACTCTGAGGCAAATATTTTCCCTTCTTTGGTATTCTTTTGGTTTTTGATATTTTCAGTGCCGACTGGAATACTGATGAACCGGATTGGAAGAAAAAAGACTGTATTGCTGAGTCTTGGGAGTGACTTTCTTCTCTTTACTACTTCCTATGTTTGGCGACAGCTATGGATTGATGCTTTGCTCGTTCTCTTTATTGGGAATAGGTAATGCTTTGATGCAGACTTCACTCAATCCATTATTGAGCAATATTATCTCGGGCGACCGTCTGGCCAGTACGCTGACTTTCGGACAGTTCGTGAAAGCTATTGCTTCTTTCCTTGCTCCTTATCTGGCCATGTGGGGAGCTTTGCAGGCTATTCCGACTTTTGGTTTGGGATGGAGAGTGTTGTTCCCTATTTATATGATTGTAGCTGTATTTGCAATTTTGTTGCTTTCGGCTACTCCTATTACCGAAGAACAGCCGGACAAGGCATCAGGATTTGCTGATTGTCTGAAACTGTTAGGAAAACCTTTTATTCTGCTGTCTTTCCTTGGTATCATGTGCCATGTGGGAATCGATGTGGGTACGAACACTACTGCTCCTAAAATTCTGATGGAACGTATTGGAATGACCTTGACAGAAGTTCTGGGTTTGCCACTAGTCTGTATTTTATATTCCGTACATTGGGATGTTTTTCCGGTGCATTTATCTTACGCGCCGTATCATCTAAAGTCTTTTTCCTGATAAGTGCGATTTGCATGATGCTGGCTATGATTGGGCTTTTTGCTTTCGACTCTCAGATGGTTATTTACATTTGTATCGCATTGATAGGTTTTGGAAATTCTAACGTATTCTCTATCATCTTCTCTCAGGCTCTTCTGGCTATGCCCGAGAAGAAAAATGAAGTCTCAGGACTGATGATTATGGGATTGTTTGGTGGTACCGTATTTCCTCTTTTGATGGGAGTTGCCAGCGATGCAATCGGACAGAATGGAGCCGTAGCTGTGATGACGGTAGGTGTGATTTATTTGCTTTTTTATACATTGAAAATTAAACATTAAAACTATGGAAAATACAATTGTTGTAGGTATAGGTGAAGCATTATGGGATGTGTTGCCTGAAGGAAAAAAAATAGGTGGAGCTCCGGCTAATTTTGCATATCATGTGTCACAGTTTGGTTTGGATGGTCGTGCGGTTAGTGCTGTAGGAGATGACAAGTTAGGAGCAGAAATTTGGGAAAACTTCTATGAGAAGAATCTGCATAGCATGATTGAAAAAGTACCGTATCCTACAGGTACGGTTCAGGTAGAATTGGATGCAGAAGGAGTTCCTTGTTACGATATAAAGGAAGGTGTGGCATGGGATAATATTCCTTACACTCCAGCCTTGGAAGGATTGGCTAAACAGACTACAGCGGTTTGCTTTGGTTCTTTGGCACAGCGAAGCGTGGTTTCCAGAGAAACAATCAACAAGTTCTTGGATGCCATGCCGGAAGATACATTGAAAGTGTTTGACATTAACCTTCGTCAGGGTTTTTATACGAAAGAAGTGCTTTGCAATTCTTTTCAGAAGTGTAATGTGCTGAAGATAAATGATGAAGAGTTGGTTACAGTGAGCCGTATGTTCGGTTACCCGGGTATTGACCTGCAGGATAAATGCTGGATTCTGCTTGCCAAGTATAACCTGAAAATGTTGATTCTGACTTGTGGCGTGAACGGAAGCTATGTCTTTACTCCAGGCAATGTGTCATTTGTAGAAACTCCAAAAGTAAATGTTGCCGATACGGTAGGCGCAGGTGATTCATTCACTGCTACTTTCGTAGCTTCTATTTTGAAAGGAAAGACCGTACGCGAAGCGCATGAACTGGCAGTAGAGGCTTCGGCATTTGTATGTACCCAGAATGGGGCTATGCCGGAATTCCCTCTGTATTTGAAGGAAAAAATTTAAGCTATATAGTTTATCTTGTGAAAAATCTCCGGAAGTATGTTTCTGTACTTCCGGAGATTTTTTTGTCTGGTAAGATTGGAAAGTCTGCTGAAGATAATGTTGCTTCGGCTTTGTCTGTTTTATGTTTTCCGCGTGAAAACCATATGTTTTCCGAAGCGAAAACGTAGGTTTCTCACACGGAAAACGTATGGTTCCGCTTCGGGAGACATAAAAAGAGTAGAGCCGTTGAACGGAAAATTGTGGGTCGGTTTCGTGATTTTTGTATCTGTCAGACTGTATAAATCGCTGCGATTTTCATACATTTGCAGAAATAGATATAAAATTATGAAACATTTAGTCTGTGGTTGGATAGGGGTAATTTGCTTGCTGTTTTGTCTGTAGCCTGTTCCCGGAAGGAGATGGACTATACTATAGCCGTGTCACAGTGTAGCGAGGATGATTGGCGTGCCCAGATGAATAAAGAAATTCTTCGGGAAGGTTTGTTCTACCCGGGGGTAAATATTGAAGTTTATCAGGCTCATGATGATAATACCCATCAGATTAAGGATATAGAATCTTTGATTGAAAGAAAAGTCGATTTGCTGATTGTAGCTCCGAATGAAGCTGAAGCTATTACTCCGGTGATTGAGAAGGCATACGATGCCGGAATTCCTGTCATCCTGATTGATCGGAAAATCAATTCTAAAAAATATACAGCCTATGTGGGTGCCGATAACTACGAAATTGGTCGTAGGGCGGGGGAGTATATTGCAGACCGTTTAAAAGGAAAGGGACGAGTGATAGAAATTACCGGGCTGAGAGGTTCAACTCCGGCAGTAGAACGTCATCGAGGAATGATGGAAGCTTTGAAAGCTACTCCGGGAGTGCAAGTGGTGGCTTCTGCTGAAGCCGGGTGGTTCCGGCAGAAAGCTGGGGAGGTTATGGATACGTTACTGGATGCTCATCCACAAGTAGATCTTGTTTTTGCACAGAATGACCGGATGGCTATCGGGGCGTATGAGAAGGCACGTCAGAAGAATCGTGCCGGACAGATTGCTTTTGTAGGAGTTGATGCGGTAGCTGTTGGAGTAGAAAGTGTGGCGGAAGGCAAACTGGATGCCACCTTCATTTATCCCACAGGCGGAGATAAGGTGATTCAGGTGGCCATGGCTATATTGCAAGGTGAACCCTATCAGAGAGAGAATATTCTTTCTACGGCATTGGTGAACCGTGCCAATGCCCGTGTGATGCAGATGCAGATGAAGCATATTCTGACGCTGGACCAAAAAATTGAGCTTTTAAATCATCAAGCTGGATGATTATTTTCTTCGTTACTCCGCACAGAAAATGTTCTTATATGCTTGTGTGGTGATATTGGTGTTGGTTGGATTCTTGTTCTTTTTCCTGGTACGTGCCTTTTGGGTAAAGAACCGGATGAATACGGAATTGTCCAGTCAGAAGCAACAATTAGAGCAACAGCGTGACCAGTTGCAGGAACAACGTGATCAGCTGATTGTATTGTCTCGTCAGTTGGAGGAGGCTACACATGCCAAGTTGGCCTTCTTTACCAGCGTGTCGCATGATTTCCGTACGCCGTTGACCTTGATTGCAGACCCAATCAATCAGTTGCTTGAAGAAAAGCATTTGGGTGAGAGAGAGAAGAATATGCTGGAGATAGTGCGGAAGAATGTGGCCGTTTTATTGAGGTTGATCACTCAGATTCTGGATTTCCAAAAATATGAACATGGTAAACTGGCTTTGCGGCTTTCAGAGTTTAATGCGCTGGAATGTATAAAGGATTGGACAGAGGCATTTCATACCTTGGCATTCCGGAAGCAGATTCAATTTGCGGTGAAGGCGGAAGGAGATGCGGCGCAGTATGTGATGGTGGCCGATGCGGAAAAAATAGAACGCATTACCTACAATTTATTGTCCAATGCCTTTAAGTTTACTCCGGAAAAAGGTGAGATAAAAGTTGCGCTTTCACGGATAGAGAAAGATAATCAACCGTATTTATGCATGGAAGTCAGTGATACGGGCATTGGTATGTCGGAAGAACATGTACATCATGTGTTTGAACGTTTTTATCAAATAGATGTGCAACATACAGGCTCAGGCCTGGGATTGGCTCTGGTAGAGGCTTTTGTGCAGTTGCATAAGGGTACGGTACAGGTGGAAAGTGAAAAAGGAAAAGGTACATGTTTCCGGGTTGTACTTCCGATGAAGCAGGAAGGCGAAGTGAAGGAGGTTATAGAGAAAAATGAATCCTTGAAAAACTTGCAGGAAGGGGCTGTGCTGGATGCTGGACAGGAGACTTTGCATCAGTGGGTTGAAAACGTGGAGGTGGACGGAACAGCAGACAAAGAAGTGGTGCTGGTTATTGATGACAATCAGGATGTGCGTGATTACGTGAAGATGTTGCTGCAAGATAAATATACTGTAATTGAGTCAGTTAACGGGCAGGAAGGCATAAGACAAGCTATGAAATATGTGCCGGATGTAGTGGTATGTGATGTCATGATGCCTGTTATGGACGGTATAGAATGTTGTAAGCGGCTGAAAAGCGAGTTGCAGACGTCTCACATTCCGGTATTGATGCTGACGGCATACGCTATGGATGAACAGCGGATTCAGGGATATGATTCGGGTGCAGACTCGTATCTGACGAAGCCTTTCAATGCCAAACTCCTGCTGGCGCGAATTCGCAACCTGATAAACAATCGGAAGCGGTTGAAGTCGTTCACAGAAGATGCCACAGCTGTAGGCGGAAAACAGCAGCTAGGCGAAGTGGACAAGGGATTTGTGGAAAAACTGAAATCCTTGATAGAAGAAAAGATGGGTAATTCAGATTTGAGTGTAGAAGACTTGGGTGCTGAATTGGGATTGGGGCGCGTGCAGTTATATCGTAAAACAAAATCCTTGACCGGATATGCTCCGAATGAATTGTTGCGCATAGCCCGGCTGAAAAAGGCTGCCTCTTTGCTGGCATCTTCTGAAAAGACGGTGGCCGAAATTACATACGAAGTGGGATTCAGTTCCCCGTCTTACTTCACCCGGTGTTATAAAGACTATTTTGGAGAAAGCCCCAGCGAATTCCTGAAAAGACGGGATGGGAAGAATTGAGAAGGAAAAGATTCTTTCTAAAAGAAATAGTTGTATATTTGGGCACTTTTTTGAATAGCTGGTTATGAAACGTATTTTGATATTGATATTCGTGTTATGTGTATATGGTGCTGCTGGGCGTGCGCAAGATCTGAAAACGCTTTTTGTAGCATTGCCAGATTCATTGTCTCCGCTTTTGACAGAAGTAAACCGGGCTGATTTTGGGGACTTTCTGGAAAGGGATGAAGGCAGAAGTGAAGAACCGTTTTGGAAATATGTCGGAAATGACTAAATTGACCTCAGATTATTTATTCTTGAAAACGACTTCTGCCAGTACTTTGGAACTGAAATTGCTTCCGTTGAATGACTCCGTGAAAGTGATTTGCGCAGTTTCTACTTATTCGGCTCCAGCGGCTGACAGCCATATTGCTTTTTATGATATGAAGTGGCATGAATTGCCGATTTCTGATTTTTACAGCTTCCGCAGGAGGATGAGTTTTATTTGAAACCGGCTTCGGCAGAACAGGCTGATTCTTTGAAAAATCTGCGTGCTTATGCAGATATGTATTTATGGAAGGCTGAGCTGTCGGTTGATAAACCTATATTGAGTTTTACTTATACTACCCCAGACTATTTGGATAAGGAAACCGCAAAAAAATTAAAACCGTATCTGAAATCCCACCCTGTTTGTCTGGAGTGGAAAGAGGGAAAATTTGTATCTCAGGAAAATTTGAATACCTCGTTAAAGTAATTCTATTTAATTCTTTATATTGCTGGAGGTTATGTTGTACAACATCTATTCTGCTCTTTGCGTATAAAATACATAAAAAATCGTTAACCGCTCAGACGGATATACCGAATTTTTTTTATCTTTGGAATGCTGTTTGTAAAACGACAAGCATATCTGCGTAATTATGAAGGCAGGAATGCATTCTAAAAATGATTTGTTTTAAACCAGTAATGGTATTCTGAATAAGGGTCGGGCTGGAAAAATAGAAAATAACGAAGTCCATCCGACGGATACTAGCTGAAAAATATAAGGTATAATGATTTTAAAGTGTATTAGAACAGTAGCAATGGCGGCTCTGGCCATGGTTAGCATCAATGTTTCAGGACAGGATCTTCTGGCTCGTCAGGCGCCGATTGACAGAAAATTAAAAGCTGTGGATTCATTAGCCCTGATTCGCCAGATCAAAGCAGAACAGGCAGTATATCCCGCTTACAGTCTTTATCCAAACTGGAACAATGATCATGTTCATGCTTACGGCGGTAATGTACAGGTTCCAGATAGTTTCCGAATCGATTTGACAGGCTTTTGCATGCCGACCACTCATACAGTCATCACTTCTAAATGCGGTCCGCGCTGGCGGCGTATGCATAACGGATTGGATATAAAGGTTTATATTGGTGATACTATCCGTGCTGCTTTCGACGGGCGTGTGCGCATGGTGAAATATGAACGTAGAGGGTACGGAAAATATGTAGTAATCCGTCATGACAATGGATTGGAAACCATTTACGGACACTTGTCTAAACAGATTGTGGCAGAAGATGAGTATGTAAAGGCGGGTGATCCGATTGGCTTGGGAGGAAATACCGGGCGTTCTACTGGTTCTCACCTTCATTTTGAAACTCGTTTCTTGGGCGAAGTGATAAATCCGGAATTTGTGTTTGATTTTCCGAATCAAGATATTGTGTCAGACAGCTATTTGTTTGTACGTGGTGCCAACCGTTATGCATATCAGCGTACCCGTGCATTGGCAGCTGTTAAATCAGGAAAATCCGGAGCAGCCGAAGCAGAAAAATCGGCTATCCGTTATCATAAAATCCGTAAGGGCGATACATTGGGACGTATCTCTCGCTTGTATCACGTATCCATTGACCGCTTGTGCCAGATTAATGGTATAAAACGTACTACGACGTTGCGTATCGGACAAGTTTTAAGATGTTCTTGATAAGAAAAACAAATTTGCTGAAATAAAAAAGGATGCCATTTCATATAGTTCTGTCGGGGCTGTATGAAATGGCATTTTTATCTCCTTTATTTTTTGTGTGCTCTGTGAAAAACAGTAACTTTGCCACATATTCGAGCATAAAAGATGGAAGAAACCAAGAAACAATTTGAACATGTAATTGCGGTATGCCGTGATTTGTTTGCTAAAAAGTTGCATGATTACGGAGCTGCCTGGCGCATTATGCGACCATCTTCTGTGACGGACCAGATTTTTATTAAGGCAAACCGTATCCGGAGTATTGAAGTGAAAGGTGTGTCCTTGATAGATGAAGGCATTCGTCCGGAGTTTATTGCAATTGTCAATTATGGTATTATCGGGCTTATTCAACTTGAACTGGGCTATGCCGAGAAGGAAGACATCACAGAGGAACGTGCGCTGGAATTATATGATGCGTATGCAGATAAGGCCCTGAAGTTGATGTTGGCTAAGAATCATGATTATGATGAGGCCTGGCGTAGCATGCGCATCACTTCTTATACAGATTTGATTTTGATGAAGATCTATCGAACTAAACAGATAGAATCTTTGAAGGGAGATACGTTGGTGTCAGAAGGCGTGGATGCCAATTATATGGATATGATTAATTATGCCGTTTTCGGATTGATTAAGCTGGAGTTTGGAGAATAAGTTTCTACATAAAGCAGTTGTGGTCTGGAGTAACGTTTGCCGTTTTTTATTGGCTGTCGTTTTTCTGTTCTCCGGATTTGTCAAGGCCAATGACCCTTTGGGCACGGTCTATAAGGTACAGGATTACTTGGAAGCATGGGGACTGCAGAGCCTGAGTGCGGGATATATGCCTTATCTGGCAGCTATGCTCTGTGCCTTGTTTGAGTTTATTCTTGGCATTTATCTGTTCTTTGGGATTCGTCGGAGGGTAGCGCCTTTATTGGTGTTGCTGGTCATGTCTTTCATGACCCCGCTGACACTATGGCTGGCAATCGCCAATCCTATTTCTGACTGTGGTTGTTTTGGCGATGCGGTAGTACTGACCAACTGGGAAACTTTCTTCAAAAACGTAGTGTTGCTTATTGCGGCTATTTCCGTGTTTAAATGGAGGCAGTATATATTCAATCTGGTGACGACAAAGGTGGATTGGCTGATTTCGCTTTACAGCATTTTGTTTATTATCTTCTTCATGCTGTTCTGCCTGCGCTATCTGCCTGTATTTGATTTTCGTCCATATCACGTGGGGGCAGATATCGTGAAAGGTATGACGATTCCTGAAGGTGAGAAGCCTACTGTGTATGAAACGCTTTTTATTTATTCGAAAGACGGAAAGGAGCAAGAATTTACGATTGATAATTTCCCGACAGATACCACGTGGACTTTTGTCGATTCAAAGACTCGGGTGAAGGAGAAGGGCTATGAACCTCCTATTCACGACTTCTCGATTACTTCACTGGAAACGGGAGAGGATTTGACTGATGACATACTCCATAGTGAGCAGTACACCTTTTTGCTTGTGGCACCATGGTTGAAGCAGGCAGACGATAGTGGTATGGATCTGATCAATGAAGTGTATGACTACAGTGTGGAACACGGTTACCGTTTTCTTTGTCTGACGGCCTCCTCGGAACAGGATATTACAGATTGGCAGGAAAATACAGGGGCAGAATATCCGTTTGCATTGATGGATGAGATTACGCTGAAAACGATGATTCGTTCTAACCCGGGATTGATATTGCTGAAAAAAGGAGTCGTGCTGCGTAAATGGAGTGTTTCCAATCTGCCTGATGAATACCAGTTGAATGCACCGCTGGAGAAACTTCCATTCAGTACATGGAATCCGAAAACTAGTGTACACAAAGTGGTAGAAGTGACCGGCTGGTTTTTGGGACCTTTGCTGTTGCTGACCGTGGTCGACCTGATATGGTTGCGCATAAAAAGCCGCAAAAAGAAAAAAGAGAAAGAGAATAAAAAAGAAACATTATAACTAACCCTTTAAAATTTAAACAAAATGAGAAAAAACATTGTAGCAGGTAACTGGAAGATGAACAAGAACCTGCAGGAAGGTATTGCATTAGCAAAAGAATTGAACGAAGCATTGACAGCAGACAAACCAAACTGCGATGTAATCATCTGTACTCCTTTCATTCACTTGGCTTCTGTAACTCCTTTGGTAGACAGCTCTATCATTGGTGTAGGTGCTGAAAACTGCGCTGACAAAGTATCTGGTGCTTATACTGGTGAAGTTTCTGCAGAAATGGTTGCATCTACAGGTGCTCAGTATGTAATCTTGGGTCACTCTGAACGTCGTGCTTACTATCACGAAACAGTTGAAATCTTGGAAGAAAAAGTTAAATTGGCTTTGGCTAACAACTTGAAACCTATCTTCTGTATCGGTGAAGTATTGGAAGAACGTGAAGCTAACAAACAGAATGAAGTAGTAGAAGCTCAGTTGGCTTCTGTATTCTCTTTGTCTGCTGAAGATTTCGGTAAAGTAATCTTGGCTTACGAACCGGTTTGGGCTATCGGTACAGGTAAGACTGCTACTCCGGAACAGGCTCAGGAAATCCACGCTCACATCCGTTCTTTGGTTGCTGCTAAATACGGTAAGGAAGTAGCTGAAAATACTTCTATCCTGTACGGTGGAAGCTGCAAGCCTTCTAACGCAAAAGAATTGTTCGCTAATCCTGATGTAGACGGTGGTCTGATTGGTGGTGCTGCTTTGAAAGTTGCAGACTTCAAGGGTATCATCGACGCTTTTAAATAATTCTTTTTTGAATTAGTCAGGAGCGACTTATGAGCACAGAGATGATGTGAGGACGTAGTGCCGTCGTATGGTCTCTGTGCTCAATTGACTTTTGTTTTCTATGTCTATCTAAAAATCCGCTTATGCTGAAATATCTTTTATTTGTAGTTTCTGTTTTGTGTGCCGGCGGGGCTTATGCCCAGCAGAACATTATCGAAAGCCTGCAGACCCGTCGGGCAGGAGAAGGTGTAGTGACTATCCACCAGGATGCACAGATTACCTCCTTGATAGGGAAGCGTTATGTGCGTTCTACCAGTTCGGAGCCGGTAAAGACATTAAAAGCTCGTGGATTTCGCGTACAGGTATACGCTGGGAATAATTCCCGTCAGGCGCGTAGTGAAGCGAATAGGGTAGCAACGAAAGTGAAAGAAGAATTTCCGGAACTTCCGGTTTATACTTATTTTCAGCCTCCTCGCTGGCTGTGCCGGGTAGGAGACTTTAAAAGTATTGAAGAAGCACATGTAACCATGCGTAAATTGAAAGCTACAGGAGTTTTAAGGAAGTGTCTATTGTGCGTGAACAGATTAATATACCTATAGAATAATGATGACAGATACAAATTCGATAAACTGGCCGCAAGAGAAGGTTGAGAAACTGGTTGGGCATTATAAGGAAATCCTTTCTTTGCTGGGTGAAGACCCTGAAAGAGAAGGACTGTTGAAAACCCCTGAGCGTGTAGCAAAAGCCATGCTGACGCTGACTCGCGGATATGAAATGGATCCGAGAGAAGTGCTGAATGCCGCAAAATTCAAGGAACCTTACAGCCAGATGGTGATTGTGAAGGACATTGATTTCTTTTCCATGTGCGAGCATCACATGCTGCCGTTCTACGGAAAGGCCCATGTGGCATACATTCCTAACGGATATATTACGGGTCTGAGTAAGATTGCTCGTGTGGTAGATATTTTTTCTCACCGTTTGCAGGTGCAGGAACGCATGACACTTCAAATAAAAGAGTGTATTCAAGAAACACTGAATCCATTAGGCGTAATGGTGGTAGTAGAAGCCAAACACATGTGTATGCAGATGAGAGGAGTGGAAAAGCAGAATTCTGTAACGACTACCTCTGATTTTACAGGTGCATTCAATCAGGCTAAGACGCGCGAAGAGTTCATGAACCTGATTCGTGCAAAATATTAATATGAAAAAGACTATTTCCCCTTTTATCGTAAGTGGAGAGGGGAAATAGCTAACGTAAAATGACGCGGTCGCCTGCTTTTTGTGCCATTGGAATCTGAATTTCTTGCAACTCTTTGTAATGTTGCATGATTTCCTGACATTTCTCCGGATTGTTATAGATGTCCGGATTGGTTAAAGCCTGCAGGGTATGCTTCATTTCTTCTTCAACAATTGATAGCTTGAAATCAATTAACAACCTGGGAACTAACTCATAAAGTCTTTCTTCATCGGTGATGATTGCCTGTCCTTTGGAGTGGTACTTGCTTAGCTGATAGCGGTCGCTGGCCAGTTCAGCGGCCTGTTTGCTGATTTCCGGATCAGGATGAGTCAGAAAATAGCGCTCAGACACAAAGCCTTCGTCATGCAGATGATTCTCTGCTTCTTTTAGGATGCGGCGGTCTAAGGGATAGTGAAACTGCAGTTCATCCTCCTTCAAGCTGGAAGAAATACATTCTATGACAGTGAGCGGTTGCTCTTCTCCGTTTTCATCCTCTAAGTAACACATCACTTTTTTTCTCCATAGCGGACAATCATTTGTAGGAGGAGCCTGTTCCTTCTTGTAGAACAGTTTCTGTTCGTTCCCTTCTAATGGGATATAGGAAAGGTAATTGTCCGTAGGAGCAGGAGTGCTTGTGGGTTGTCCGGCAGGCTGTTCAGCAGTTGGAGGTATATACTCTGCATCTGTTTCCAGAGGAGCTGGAGGAAGTTGAGTCTCATCCGGTATAGGAATCTCTGTCGGCTGTGTCTCCGGGTAAGTAGTCGGAGGAGCTGGTTGGACATCCTGGGTAGCTTGTCGTTGCTTACGCTGGATTTCCTTGTATTTATTTTCCTGTGCCTGCTCTATCAATTTGTTTACCGCTTCTATCAGGATTTTCTCTTCCATTTGCAGAAGCGGCTGCACTCGCGTGTATATACGGAGCGCACAATAGAGTCAGGTATCACAGAGATACTTTTTACGATACTGGAAATCAGACTGGCACGTTTGATTGGGTCTTTCCCTGCTTCTTCCATCAGCAAGTTCGTCTTGAAACGGATGAAGTCCACTTCGTGCTCATTGATGTAGGCCTGATAGTCGGTGGCATTATGTTTGCGGGCAAAAGCTGTCGGGGTCGTCTCCATCGGGGAGCAGACATACCTTGATGTTCATGCCCTCTTCCAGCAGCATGTCAATACCGCGTATGCTGGCCTTGATTCCAGGCTCCGTCACCGTCATACAATACCGTAATGTTATTGGTAAAGCGATGAATCAGGCGTATCTGGTCGGAAGTCAATGCCGTACCCGAAGAAGCCACCACGTTTTCAATTCCACTTTGGTGCATGGAAATGACATCGGTATAACCTTCTACTAAGAAACAGCGATCTTGGCGTACAATGGCTTGCTTGGCAAAATAAATACCATAGAGTTCCCGGCTTTTATGGTATATCTCAGACTCCGGAGAGTTGACATACTTCATCTGCACGTTCTTGGTGGCAGCGCTCAATACACGTCCGCCAAAAGCTACCACTTTTCCCGACAAGGTGTGTACAGGGAAAATGACACGCCCCCAGAAACGGTCGCGAAGTGAACCGTCGTCCTTTCTATAGCACAAGCCAGTCTTTACCAGAAACTCTTCCTGATAACCTTTCTGTTTGGCAGTGCGTGCCAGTGCATCGTGACTGTCTGTGCTGTATCCTAACTGGAACTTTTTGATAATGTCATCACGGAATCCTCGGCTGCGTAAGTAGGTCATACCGATACGCTGTCCGTCGATGTGATTATAAAGTATGTCTTGGAAATACTCAGAAGCAAACTGATTGACTACAAACAAACTTTCACGCAAACTATGTGCTTGTTTTTCTTCGTCGGTCAGTTCCCGTTCCTTTACTTCGATGTGATATTTGTTGGCCAGCCACTTCAGTGCCTCGTAGTAAGAAAGTTGTTCGTGTTCCATAATGAAGTGGACCACATTTCCTCCCTTACCGCAACTGAAACATTTGCATAATCCTTTGCTGGGAGATACACTGAAAGAAGGGGTCTTTTCATTGTGGAACGGGCATAGTCCGATGTAGTTCACTCCTCGGCGGCGGAGGGTGACAAACTCGGATACAACATCTACTATTTGTGCGGCATCCAGTATTCGGTCTATGGTAGCTTGGTCAATCATTTCGAAGGGCGAAAATAATAAAAATAAGTAGAATGTGCAACGGCTTCCGTGTTAGAACATGAACGCGATGGAAGCTCCGAAAGTAAAATTATGCATAGGCGTTCTTTTACTATACGAACGGACTTCCCGGTTACCGTCTTCGTCTGCCCAGGAGTTCTTCAGGTCGTATGTCAGCCGAGGGGAGGCAAAGTCATAGTCGCAATAGAGACGCAGGGCCGCGTTTTCTTTGTAGCGGTAGGCGAGAGAAAGGCCGGTTCCTAATTTGAATGTAGAACTTTTACGGATATGAAGAAATTCTTCATCAATGAAAGTGCTTTGTAGCATTTCCTGAACGCTGAGGCCTTCCTGCTGGATATAGTAATCTACGTCGGCTTTATAGAATTGGTCGTAGGCTTCCTGGCTTACTTTCTGACGGTCGAAAATGGCTGGATTAATCCGTGAAATAGAGTTTAAGGTAAAGTTTGCATTAGTACGTCGTCCGGCTAACAGTTTGCTTCCTATTAAGAAACGGCTGCTGAGCGGATAAGAAAAGTAAAGTCCTAAATCGATGTCGCACATACCTAAATGGTCAGATTCCAGTCCGTCGAGCAGGTACATGTTGACAGGAGCTCCTTCCTTCAATTTATTGTCCAGGTCAAAATGTTTTTTGTTCTCATCGGGAATGTCGCAATAACAGGTACGGTAGCTACTCTCAGGCGTCCTCCCAAGCCGATATACGCATTGAAAAAGTAAGGCTCCTTCTGCGCTGACAACGGTCGATGTACCCGTATGCAGGCGCATCCCTAAAGGAGTTCCTTCTTCTGTGTCATAGAGGTCGGCGGTGCGTAAAGTGGAAGGTCCTGTGGCAAATCCCATGTTGAGGCTCAGGAATGAAGGTGTATCGTAGCGGTTGAAGTGGGTTGTTAACTGGCTGCTGGTGGTATTCTTACGAAAAATCAGGTCGGAAAAGAAATAGCCTAAGTCTGTTGAAATCATACCTATTCCGGCTCCTACCAGTACATCGCCAATCCAGTGACGGTTGTTCAGCTGTCGCGTGATACCAGTCACTCCTGCCAGGGTATATCCCCCGATGCTATACCACGGACTGAGCATGCCGTATTTTTTTATGCAGGATTGTGGCGCACATAAAAGCGGTGGCTGTATGTCCGGAAGGAAATGAATTGTTTGACGAATTGTCCGGACGCATTTCTTTGGTCGTATATTTCAGGGTGTTGACAAAGCCGGCCATAAGGGCTGCTGAGAAAACATTGCTGACTGTGAGCTCCTTCCATGAACTACGACTTTCTACTCCAGCTAATTTCATGCTCCATGTAGCAACTAACGGGACATATTGTGTATAATTGTCATATTCGTGGTGAAAGGTAGGCTGGAAGCGATTGCGCAGTGTACGGAAATCCTGGTTTTGTTTTTTCACGATTAAGCCGGAAACAATAAAAGGAATTCCCATGTACGAAAAGTTTTGCTGGAAAAGTTCCTTTGTTTTCTTTGGCTTCGCTGGAAGAGTCAATGAGGTAAGAGAAGACGTGGAGTCTTGCATCAAAAAATAACTGCTCGCGGGAGTATGTGTATACAGCGAGTGACAGATCAGTGCTGAAATAAAGAAAAATAGTAAAGTGTATATTCTCATTGCTGCCCGTGGTTTTAGGAATACATGGTAAAGAGCGGCAAAGGTAGTGCTTTAAAGAGAGAGAGAGACTGAAAGTTTTCAGATGTACATTGGGGAGTGTAAATATATAAAAATGAGGTTTTTATGATTTTGTATGATGTGCAAGTGCGTTGGAATTGGGCATAAAAAAAGGAGACCGATGATTCAGTCTCCTTTTATATTAATGGAAAATCCGATTATTTAATGTTCGGGTTCGAGCTTTTGTTCCATTCAGCTACTGGAGGAAGAACGCCCATAGCGATTACTTCATCACGCAGTGCACACAAGTGTTCGTAGCTCTTATCCAAAGCAGCTTGTTCTTCTGCAGTACCGTTCAAAGCAACGCAGTGGCAACCGTCAGCAGTGATAGAAGTTTCCCAAGCCATCATGATGTGGTCGTACTTTTCGTTAGAAACGTAAGTACCAGCCGGCCAGCGGAATGCTTTACCACCCATAGCAGCACCAATCATTTCGATAGAAACGTATGACGGGCTCTGGAATGAAGAACGGCCACGCAAGTTGATGATGTTAGCACCACCCTTAGTTACTTTCTGCTGGATTTCAGCCCACTGTTCTTTTGTCAAAGCGTCAGTACCGATGATGTCTGTCAAAAAAGCTTTACCGTTTACTTTAGCAGTAGAAGCAAATACAGCCATCTGTTCGCCGTGACCACCGTAAGTACGGCAGTTTTCAACAGCGTCCATAGAGATCCCGAAATGTTTTGCCAATTCGCTGCGCAGACGAGTAGAGTCAAGAGCAGCCAAAGTAGTTACCTGACCCGGCTTCAAACCAGAGTACAACAGTGTGATCAAACCTGTGATGTCAGCAGGGTTGAAGATAACTACGATGTGTTTTACATCCGGACAGTACTGTTTTACGTTCTTACCGAATTCTTCTGCGATAGCTGCGTTGCCTTTCAACAGGTCTTCACGAGTCATACCAGCTTTACGAGCAGCCCCACCGGAGTTTACGATATATTTAGCACCAGTCAACGCTTCTTTGATATCGGAAGTAAAAGTGATATTAACACCTTCGAAACCGCAATGGAACAACTCTTCAGCCACCCCTTCCAAACCTGGAGCGTACGGGTCGTACAAACAGATGTTAGGAGTTAAGCCCATCATGATAGCAGTCTGAGCCATGTTAGAACCGATCATACCGGCAGCACCAACAATGGTAAGTTTTTCGTTTGTTACAAATTCCATAATTCTTATGTATTTAAGTTATGTATAAAAGTGTATAGTCAGTCTTTGTTTTTTCTTCAATGCAAAGATAGGAAAGTTATCAGTGAAAACGAATCTTTACACTGGTAAATATAGGATGAAAAAAGATGATTTTCGGCAATTACGGAAAAATTTCACTATTTTTAGATGTCATATCCCAATTTTGCAAAGAGTAGGTTACATTTCTTTGTTTGCATTTTATCACTTTAAATTCTTTTCCCTGCTACCTTATTTAATATGCTGATGTCAAGATTTTATATCCTTTTTTCACTTTCCTGAAGCATTTTCTTCTTCCTTGGAAAAACACCTTTTCGTTCAATCTGAAATGTACTTGCGTTTAAGATGAAACCTCCTTGTGTTTTGTGTCAAATGTACTTACGTTTCATTGTGAATGCACTTGCGTTTGGAAGCAGTATTTTGTTTGGTAATTACAGTTAAGAGTTTCATCATGTCAGGGGTATATATAAGGCTATTTGGCGGAATAGATGGTAAATCTTTCAATTCTGTTTCAGAAAATCATGGTCTTTTCTGAAATATTCCATATTTTTGCCCGATAACCGTTATGAAGATGAAAGTAAAGTTATACCTGTTAGGGTGGGTAATAATTATATGTAGTGTGATTTCGGTCAAAGGACAAAGCCTGAAAGAGGTTCCAGGTCAGGCTGAAGTAGATACTGCTAAAGTTTACTTGCCTGCTGATTCCTTGTTTGCCCGTTTTTTGAAAGAAAAACAAATGCCTGTTACGGCTTGTAATCGTATGACTTTGTTGAAGAGCGGTCGCAGCAAGTTTGAACATTTGTTTGAAGATATAAAGAAGGCTGAAAACTATATCCATCTGGAATACTTTAATTTCCGCAGTGATTCTATTGCCAAGGAATTATTTACCCTGTTGGCTGAGAAAGCCAAAGAAGGAGTGACAATCAAGGCCTTGTTTGATGACTTTGGAAATTTGTCGAACAGTCGTCCCCTGCGAAAGGAACATCTGAAGATGCTGGCGGAAAGAGGAGTGGAAATGGCTCGTTTCAGTCCCATTCGTTTTCCTTATATCAATCACGTGTTTTGTCGTGACCATCAGAAAATTGTGGTCATCGACGGAAAAGTGGGATATACGGGTGGCATGAATATTGCCGATTATTATATCAACGGGCTTCCCGAAATCGGTCCTTGGCGCGATATGCACATCCGTATAGAAGGACCGGCGGTGCAGTATCTGGAAAAAGCGTTTTTAGGTGTATGGAATAAGGAAACACACGAAGGTTTGAAGGAAGGGCAAGTGGCGCATGATACGTTGTGCGAGGGTTCCGGAAGAAGGGTGGCCATTGTGCAGCGTATTCCGAAAGTTTGTCCGGAAATCATGCGTGAGGCCTATATTGCGGCATTGGATGCCGCAGAACGTAAGGTGCAGATTATCAATCCTTATTTTACTCCTACTCGTGAAGTCAGAAATGCTATTAAACGAGCGGCAGAACGGGGAGTTCGGGTGGAAATCATGATTCCCGGAAAATCGGATATCTCTTTTACTCCCGATGCCGGGTTTTATATAGCCAATAAGTTGCGTAAGGCCGGAGCACACATCTATGTGTTCAATGGGGGCTTTCATCATTCTAAAATCATGATGGTGGACGAGCGGTTCTGTACGGTGGGCAGTACGAACTTGAACAGCCGTAGTCTCCATTATGATTATGAAATCAATGCTTTTATTCTGGATTTGCCTACTACTGCCGAGTTGGGAGAAGTATTTCAGAACGATAAGGCTCAATAGTACGATTATGACCCGTGAGGAATATAAGAAGCGGAGTGTCTGGCGTCGTTTTGTAGGATGGTTTGCGCATTTGTTTACACCGGTTATATAATAATAAAAGGTGAATATCTCCTGAAACTACAATTTTTTTCTTATTTTTGTCCGATTATATAGTAGTAACAGCCAAAAAAAGAACCTGATTTTTTACGGAACAATATGTCGTTTTTTAAGGATATAATCGGACAAGAAGATGTGAAACAACTTCTCATTCATAGTGCAAGGAATGGGAAGATGCCTCATGCCGTCTTGCTGACGGGACCTTCTGGAAGTGGAAAGTTACCCATAGCTTTAGCGGTGGCACGTTATCTTCTTTGTCATCATCCTGCAGAAAATGATGCGTGCGGACAATGTAATTCGTGTAAGATGATGGACCATCTGGCTCATCCTGACATGCATTTTGCTTTTCCGGTGGTGCGTAAAAAGGCCGGAAGGGACGTGGTTTGCGATGAATTCCTGCCTCAGTGGCGTGAAATGCTGGGACGTAATCCGTATGCCGACCTTCAGGAATGGATGCGGGTCATTGATGCGGGCAATCAGCAACCTCAGATTTATGTGCGTGAGAGTGATGAAATCCAGCGGAAGCTTTCGCTGAAAGCCAGTCAGGGAGGATACAAGGTCATGCTTATCTGGCTTCCGGAGAAAATGAATGTGGAATGTGCGAATAAGCTGCTGAAACTGCTGGAAGAACCTCCTTTGAAAACCGTATTTCTGTTAGTGAGTGAGGAACCTGACTTATTGCTTCCTACGATTGTGAGTCGTACGCAGCGCATCAATTTAAAACCTTTACCGGAGTCGGATATTGAGCGTTATCTGGTGGAGCGTTATATGCTTCCTGTGGAAGATGCCCGTGACATTGCACACCGTTCGGCCGGAAGTTTGTTGAGGGCCGTGGAAAATGTGCATTTGGGAGAGGAAAACAGGCTTTGCTTTGAACTCTTTGTGAACCTCATGCGTACGGCCTATAAACGTGATATTCGTAGTCTGAAAGCGTGGAGTGAGCAGGTGGCGGGAATGGGACGCGAACGGCAGAAGAACCTCCTGGAATATTGCCAGCGGATGGTGCGTGAAAACTTTATCTGCAATTTTCGTCAACCTGATATGGTATATCTGAGTCTGGAGGAGTTACAGTTTGCCAGCCGTTTTGCTCCTTACATCAATGAGCGGAACATTATTTCCGTGATGGAATTGCTGGAGGAGGCACAGGTACACATTGAGCAGAATGTGAATCCGAAGATGGTTTTTTTTGACATGGCGCTGAGAATGATTGTAGAAATGAAACAACAATAACAATATATGGACGATTTCAAGGCTTAAAAACGGAAGTGGCCGACTCTGCTGTGGAGGCTGTGGACGACAGAATAATAAATTGAATACTTATGACTGGCTGGCCGATATTCCTGGAAACGCAGAAGAGCAGGATATGGTGGAAGTTCAGTTTAAAAATACCCGTAAGGGATATTTTAAAAACAGCAACGGACTGCATCTGGAGAAGGGAGATATTGTGGCAGTAGAAGCAGTCCGGGACATGACATCGGTACGGTAACACTGACCGGAAGACTGGTTCCCTTGCAGATGCGTAAGGCTAATTTGAAGCCTGATGCAGAAATACGCCGTATTTACCGTAAGGTAAAGCCGGTAGACATGGAAAAATATGAGGAAGCAAAATCACGTGAACATGATACAATGATTCGTTCGCGTAAGATTGCAGAAAGCCTGGGACTTCAGATGAAAATCGGTGACGTGGAATATCAGGGTGATGGCAATAAGGCAATATTCTATTACATTGCAGATGAACGTGTGGATTTCCGTCAGCTGATTAAGGTGCTGGCCGAGACTTTCCGGGTGCGTATTGAAATGAAACAGATTGGTGCCCGTCAGGAAGCCGGACGTATCGGAGGAATCGGACCGTGCGGACGCGAGTTGTGCTGTGCTACGTGGATGACGAACTTCGTTTCAGTGTCGACCAGTGCGGCTCGTTTTCAGGATATTTCGCTTAATCCACAGAAACTGGCCGGACAGTGTGCCAAACTGAAATGCTGCCTGAATTATGAAGTAGATGCCTACGTGGAATGTCAGAAACGCTTGCCGAGTAAGGAAATTACCCTTGAAACGTTGGACAACATGTATTATTACTTTAAGGCAGATATTCTGAAAGGAACTATTACTTATAGTACGGATAAGAGTTTCCTGGCAAATGAAGTGACTATCTCCGCACGCAGAGCCTTTGAAGTGCTGAATATGAACAAACGAGGAGAAAAGCCTGAAAAACTGGATGACGAATTCTCCGGACGTGAATCGCAGCGTTCAAAAGACTTGCTGGAACAAGAGAGCTTGACCCGTTTTGACAAAACAAAAGGCGGAAAGAACCGGAAAAAGAAACAAAAAGGGCAGGCATCACAAAACAATGCGTCAGCGGCTCCTGTAGAAGCAGGTAATGGACAAACTCCAGACGCTCCTAAGGAGAAAGAAAATAAAGGGCTGCAAGGAAGAAACAACCGTCCACAGAGACCAAAAGGGAATCCGGCTCCGGCAGCTCCACAGGCTCCGGCGGCTGAAAATGCCGGAAATGCACCACAGGCAAAAGCCGGTCAGGAACCTCGCCCTAACCGCAACGGGCGGAGAAATTTCCGTCGGAATAACGAGGGAAACAAACGTCCGGAGCGTAATACAAATACGGATGTACAGGCTTAAAGAATCTTTTATTCATTATATAAAGGCAGGACTGGCACTATGTGTCTTGTTCCTGCTGAATGCCTGTCATACAGATACGCGTTATCATGTATATCAGGCTGTTTCTGGTGAAGAAGGCTGGGATAAATCTGATTCCTTGGCTTTCCATCTTCCTGTAGGACTTTCTTCCGGTGAGTACCGGATGGAGATAGGTCTCCGTCATACCGGAGAATATCCTTATCGGGATATCTGGCTTTCGGTGACGCAGTTGGAAGGCGATTCAATACCGCCCCCGCACGGATACACTGCACATTTATCTGACCGATGAAAAAGGACACTGGGTGCAGAGTGGGGCAATGGGAGGATTGTATCAGCATGTATATGTGTCAGATAAACCGGTTATTTTCTCTACCGATTCAATAGACCGCATTTTTCGTATCACTCATCTGATGAGACAGAACCCATTGCCTGGAATATCCGATGTGGGAATCCGGTTATTTCTCTCTGGCCGCGTCAATGCGGAGAAAGACAAACAGCAGGATGGTAAATCCCCACAGTGAGGAACCGCCGTAGCTGAAGAATGGGAGGGGGATACCGATAACGGGGGTTAGTCCGAGTACCATTCCTATATTAATAAAGAGGTGGAAAAAGAAGATACTTAGTACGCAGTAGCCGTATACTCTTCCAAAGCGGCTTTCCTGTCGTTCGGATAGCACGATAAGGCGTAGAATAAGTCCCATGAACAAGAAAATCACCAAAGCGGAGCCGACAAATCCTTGCTCTTCGCCGATGGTACAGAAAATGAAGTCGGTATCCTGTTCCGGAACGTATTTCAGTTTGGTTTGTGTACCGTTGAGAAAGCCTTTTCCGAATAATCCTCCGGAACCGATGGCTATTTTACTTTGGTTGACATTGTATCCGGCTCCTGCAGGGTCATCTTTCATTCCCAATAACACCTCGATTCGAATCTTCTGGTGAGGTTCAAGTACCTGATTGAATACATAGTCGGTCGAGAAGAAAAAGATGCCCGAGCCAACTACGAACAGAATTACATAGAAATAAGCTCTCAGTCGTTCACGCAGATAGAAGAAAGCCAGTGTGAGTATGATACCTCCACAAAGGGCTAACTGGAGATGACATACATTAAACGGAATTACGTAGTTGGAAAACAGGGTTCCTAATAACGTTCCTCCGCCTCCGATACCGAAAATGTAGGCGGCAAGTTTGGGCGACTGACGCTGGCAATATCTTCCCACTAGAAAGGCAGAAAGCAGAATGACAAGTGTCAATACGGAAAATTCTCCCCATGAAGTCATTTCATCAGGCATAATTTCTGTACTGAATTTTAGGCCGACGATAAAAAATACTACCGCACAGATTCCGGAGAATAGAACTGTTCCGGTCATCCCTTCTCTGTAGAGCATTAAAAAAAAGGATAGGTACACCAGGGCAGAACCTGTTTCTTTCTGGAGTATAATCAATGCCATAGGCAGCAGAATGATACCCAAAACGGTTACCAGATTGTGGGTGCGCTGCATTTGGAAAGTATATTCGTTTATATATTTTCCTAATGCAAGGGCTGTTGCAAATTTGGCGAATTCAGCGGGTTGCAGACTTACCGGTCCTAATACAATCCATGAGCGTGAACCTTTGATTTCATGCGGATTGAAGATCGTACCGAATAGTAGCAAAATCATGATACCATAAAGCAGATAGGCATAGGTATCATATATACGATCTTCAAGCATGAGTATGACAAAGCCTATTCCTAGTGAACAGCCTATCCACATCAGCTGTTTACCGGCGCGTGTGGTAATATCCAGGAAATTCGGCTCACCATAATCGTAACTTGCTCCGCACACACTGAACCATCCGCAGATGACCAGTATCAGGTAAAGTCCGATGGTCCACCAATCCACATTTTTCCATACACTACCTCTCATGTATCCCATAATCAATCCTCCTGTTTTGAATCTCTGTAGCCATAACTTCGTCTTCTGGCGAGAGTTTCCCTTTTAAATACTTTTCAATCATGAGTCGTCCGATGGGCACACCGTATACCGCACCGAATCCTCCGTTTTCCACATAGACTGCAATGGCAATCTTGGGATCTTTCATGGGAGCAAATCCCATAAAGGCTGAGTGGTCTTTTCCACGGTTCTGGGCCGTTCCGGTTTTTCCACATACCTCGATGTCGGGTAAGTTGGCACCTCTACACGTTCCGCCCAACACGGCAGAACGCATGCCTTGTACCACTTCCTCGTAATGTGAACGGTCTACCATGGTATATCTTTTCCGTGTGTAAAGTGTGTCGAGCGGTTCACCTTCTACCTCTTTCACCACATGAGGTGTGATAAAATAGCCTCTGTTGGCGATGGTTGCTCCTAAGTTGGCTATTTGTAATGGAGTCAGTGTGACCTCACCTTGTCCGATGGAAATACTGATGATGGTCAGTCCATTCCATGAGCCTCGGTAAGCTTTGTCGTAGACGCTTGCATTGGGGATAAATCCTCTTTTTTCTCCGGGAAGGTCGATTCCCAACGGATAACCGAATCCCATGGATACCATATATTCTCTCCAGGTGTTCATGGCTTTTTGTACAGTTCCGTATTTCTTTCGGGCACCAATCATGTAATAAAGTCCCCAGCAGAAATATCCGTTGCAGGAAGTCGCTAATGCCGGAATCAGTGAAAGTGGCGAGGGGTGACCGTGACATCCTACATGAAGTCCCCCGGAAGTTGAATCCACCAAAACACGGATAACTGGTCTGGGTGGTTATGATTCCTTCTTGCAGGAAGGTCAGTGCCTGTGAGGTCTTGAAAGTGGAACCTGGCGGATAGGTACCCATGATGGCACGGTTCAATAAAGGCTTCCAGGGGTCACGCGCCAATATCAGGTGGTTCTTACCGCGGTTTCTTCCGACCATTTTTCGAGGGTCGTAAGTTGGTGAAGAGACTAAGCAGAGTACCTCGCCAGTAGATGGTTCTATGGCTACAATACTTCCGATTTTTCCTTCCAGCAGACGTTCTCCCAGCTCCTGAAGCTCGATGTCCAGACTCAGTCGCAGGTTTTTTCCTGCTACAGGAGCCTTATCGAATTTCCCGTCCATATAGTTCCCCTGGATTCGTCCTCGGGCATCACGTAATAATATTTCAATACCTTTTTCTCCTCGTAACTGCTTTTCGTAAGAACGCTCTACTCCTAATTTACCGATAAAGTCGCCGGGAATATAGTATTCATCCTTTTCCATATCGGATTTGGAAACTTCGGCAATATCTCCCAGGATGTGAGCTCCGGCATTGTAGGTATATTGTCGGATGGTACGTCGCTGGATATAGAATCCTGGAAATTTAAACAGTTTTTCCTGGAACACACCACAATCTTCGGCCGACAGCTGGGTAAGAAATACCTGGTTGGTGTAGGGGGAGTAACCAGGATTAAGCCGGCGATCTTTCATGTCACGGAATTTTTTTCGCAGGAACTCCGGTGAAATCTTCAGTGTCTGGCATAAATCCATGGTATCCAGCTCCGTAATTTCTTTCATAATCACGGTGATGTCGTAAGCAGCCTGATTATAAACCAGCAGTTTATCATTCCGGTCGTATATGACTCCTCGGCTTGGATATTGTATTTTTTTGAGAAAAGCGTTGCTGTCGGCATTTTTCTTGTAGTCTTCACTCATGATTTGCAGTGAAAGTAAACGTATAAGAAAAATCAGTACAATCACAATGACTGCACCGCCAATTACATATTTTCGCTTTTCAAGATCGTAGTTTCTTTCCACTATTTTTTCCTCCTGACAGAATCAACACATAAGATGAATATGAGCGTGACAATTGTATCACTGGCAATTTTCAGCAACAGCGTGGGCATGTTGGTCAATGAGAAAGTATCCAAGATATTCAGTATGAAAGCATGTAATAAAACAAGGACTATCGTATATCGGAAGAATGAAGCAAATCCCATCTGATACATGCCTGGTTCAAAGTTGTCTGTAATGTCACGCAAGGAAAACAATCTGAGAATCCATGGGCGGCAGAAGGCTGTACATACGGCTGTGGCAGCGTTTAATCCTGGTGTATTGCTGAAAATATCGATGCAAAGTCCTAAAGAAAAAGCCCATAACATTAATCCCTTACGGCTGTTGTCTGAATCTATTTTCAATAAAAAGTAGATGTAGAACAACGGTGTGGCATATTGTTCAAAATGAATGTGGTTGAGTACCAGTACTTGCAGTAAGACAAGTATGATGAACCATTCAAGACGTATGATATATTGCATAATTACCTTGGCTTTCTGTATCGTTAATTTTTATGGTTGCATTGAATGTATGCTATCCTCAAGTTGTGCCTGCTCAGTGCCGTTGAATGACCCTAAAACCCTGACATTGTTCAGTCGGGCAAAGTCCGTGAATAACTTGACCTTGAGCAGGTAAGATAGTCCGTCGTGGCTGTCTTCCATGTCATCTACAGTGCCTACAGGTATCCCGGCTGGAAAAACGGCGCTGTGCCCACTTGTTACAATCGTATCACCCAATGAGAATTCGGAATGTCGGGGCATATCTTTGACGTAGGCATATTGTGAAGAACCTCCTTCCCATTTCAGAAAACCGAAATAAGAGGTTCGTTTGATTTTACAGCTGATGCTGCTTTTAGAGTTTAATACGGGCAGTACTATGGCATGATGTTTTCCTGTGAGGTAAACAATGCCGACTACTCCGTTTCCACATACGACTCCCATTTCCGGGCGGATGCCGTCGGCCTCTCCTTTGTCGATGGTAATGAAATTGTTGGGGTGTGTGATGCTGTTGTTGACTACTCTTGCATCATATAATACATAGTCTTTTAATGCTTCTTTACGCAGGTTAGCCACTCCTGTAGTGTCTTGTGTATATTGCTCTAAGGCTTGCGACAAGCGTTCCACTTCAATTTCCAGTTCGACATTTCGTGCGGTTAAGTCTTTGTTGACTTCTGTCAGGCCAAAATAGCGTGTTACTTGACTGGAGGCTTCGTATACTATCCCTGCGAGGTAATTAGCAGAAGTAAAGAAAGCACTTCCCTGATAGTTGTTGAAACGGAACAGCAGGGTAAGTGAAATAACCTCCAAAAGAACGAAAAGGAACCAGTGATTATATTTCAGCAGAAAATTAAGCAGGTTTCGCATGTCAGAGAATCCGAATGGTGTATAAACGAAAAAATGAAAATTGAAAATGAAGAAATCTGAAATCTCTTCATTTTCAATTTTTATGATATTATCTCATCAGGAATGAGAAACGATCTACATTCTTCAGTGCAATGCCTGTTCCCTTGGCTACGCTCAGCAAAGGATCTTCGGCAATATGGAAAGGAATGTTGATTTTATCTGTCAGTCGTTTGTCAAGTCCTCTCAGAAGCGCTCCGCCTCCAGCCAGATAGATACCATTGTTTACAATGTCGGCATACAATTCAGGAGGTGTATTTTCCAGAGCACTTAAAATAGCTGTTTCTATTTTGGCAATGCTCTTTTCCATACAATGAGCAATTTCCTGATAGCATACCGGAACCTCCATCGGCAGGGCAGTGATTCTGTTTGGACCACGTACGATATAATCTTCAGGTGCATCATCTCCCAGGTCTGTCATGGCTGCACCTACGTGAATCTTGATACGCTCTGCCATTCTTTCACTGACTTTGACATTGTGCTGACGGCTCATGTATTCCTGAATATCGGCTGTCAAATCATCTCCGGCTACGCGGATAGAGTTATTTGACACAATACCTCCCAAGGAAATGACGGCGATTTCTGTAGAACCTCCACCTATGTCAACTACCATGTTGCCTTCCGGAGCTTCTACATCCAGTCCGATACCGATAGCTGCAGCCATAGGTTCGAATATCAGGTAGACATCACGTCCTCCTGCATGTTCCGCGCTGTCACGTACGGCGCGTAATTCTACTTCTGTAGAACCGGAAGGTACTCCGATTACCATACGCAAAGAGGGAGTGAAGAAATGGCGTCCTGTATTTACTTTTTTAATCAATCCGCGCATCATCTGTTCGCAAGCGTTGAAGTCGGCAATAACACCGTCACGTAACGGACGTACAGTGCGAATGTTCGGATTTTCTTTTTCGTACATCAGCTTGGCACGTTCACCTACGGCAATCATCTTGTCTGTGCGACGATCCAATGCAACAACAGATGGTTCGTCTACCACAATCTTGTCATTGCTGATAATGATGGTATTGGCTGTGCCAAGGTCCATCGCTATGTTTTGTGTAAAGGAGAATAATCCCATTCCTTTAATATGAGTCTAGAATTTTGAAATTAATAAATCCGTTTTAGGAAGACTGAATGACTGCCAGCACAATTATTTTTTGAAATAATCGCGGATAGCAGTGTCGTAGTGTGAAGAAACAGTAAATGCTTCACCTGCAAACCAACGGCGTTGTTCGCGTGTGGTTACAGCTCCCTGTTTGTTGAGGATTTCCAATAAGGGTTGGTATTGATGCTTGCTGGCTACGATTACTACATCATTGAAGTTCTTAGCTCCGGCACGAATCAATGAGATACCACCTATATCAATTTTTTCGATGATGTCTTGTTCTGCTGCACCGCTTGCAACTGTATCTTCAAAAGGATACAAGTCTACAATAACCAAGTCAATCTCTGGAATTTCATACTGAGCAACCTGCTTCTGGTCGCCTTCCAGTTCTCTGCGGCAGAGAATACCTCCAAAGATTTTTGGATGCAATGTCTTAACACGCCCTCCAAGAATAGAAGGATAAGTGGTAATGTCTTCTACAGCCTTGCAAGGATAACCTAATGATTCAATGAACTGACGTGTTCCTCCGGTAGACAAGAACTCAACGCCTTCTGCATGAAGTCTTGGCCAGGATGGCGTCCAAACCGTCTTTATGGTAAACAGACACCAATGCGGTCTTTATTTTCTTTGATTCTGACATAAATGTTTGATATTTAAAATTCAGGTGCAAAATTACGAATTTTCAGATGATAAACGCAGGATAATGAGCATAAAATATCTTTTTTTTGCATTCTCACTGAAAGTTTTAATGCTGTCGTTTGAAGAGATACAAAGTTTTTTCAGGCTGTCCTTTTTATTTTGTAACACGATTGTAACATATATGACATTCTTTTATAACACGAACGAAATATTTTTGCACTCGGAAAAAACTTAACAAAACAAGTATGGAAACTGTTTATTTAGGAATTGTTATTTTCTTATTTATGCTGGCAGTCTTTGATTTGCTGGTGGGTGTCAGTAATGACGCAGTGAATTTCATGAACTCTGCGGTAGGTGCAAAAGTGGCAAAGTTCAGAACAATTATTATTGTAGCTGCTATCGGAGTATTTGCTGGAGCGGTGCTGAGTAACGGATGATGGATATTGCCCGTCACGGAATTTTTCATCCGGTAAACTTCAGCTTTTATGAAATCATGTGTATTCTGCTCGCGGTAATGGTGACGGATGTGGTCCTTCTGGATGTCTTTAATACGTTAGGACTTCCTACTTCTACCACTGTTTCAATGGTATTTGAATTATTGGGAGGTACTTTTATTCTTGCCATTTTAAAGATTGTCGGTGATGAAACCGGACTGTTAACCTTAGGTGATATGATGAATACGGAAAAGGCCCTTTCAGTGATTATGGGTATTTTTCCTTTCGGTAGCTGTCGCTTTTATTGTCGGTACTATTGTACAATATATATCCCGACTAATTTTCAGTTTCAATTATAAAAAGAATCTTTCTTGGACTATTGGAATTTTCGGTGGTATTGCCGTAACTTCTTTGGGGTATTTTATTATCATTAAGGGGCTGAAGAGTGCTTCTTTTTATGACTCCGGAAAGTGCTTTGCAATGGATTCAAGATAATACAATGGCATTAGTAGGTGGATGCTTTGTCGTGTTTACCATACTCATGCAGGTGTTGCACTGGTGCAAGGTGAACGTATTTAAGATTATTGTATTGCTGGGTACATTCTCTTTGGCATTGGCTTTTGCCGGAAATGACTTGGTAAACTTTATCGGTGTACCTTTGGCTGGCTTCTCTGCTTATACAGATTATGTCGCTAATTCCAACGGCGCTGGAATACATGACTTTATGATGTCTTCGTTGATGTCTTCTGCCAAGACTCCTCCTATTTTCCTGATTGCATCTGGTATCGTGATGGTATATGCACTGGCTACTTCAAAGAAAGCGAAGAATGTAATCAAGACTTCTGTAGATTTGGCTCGTCAGGAGGAAGGTGATGAAATGTTCGGTTCTTCTGCATTGGCTCGTGTGATTGTTCGTCGTGCGACTAATATCAATGATTTTCTGGTACGTGTTATTCCGGTAAATGTTCGTCGTTGGATTGACAGCCGTTTCAATAAAGATGAGGTTATTTTGGCAGACGGAGCTGCGTTTGATATGGTACGTGCTTCTGTGAATCTGGTTCTTTCCGGATTGTTGATTATCATCGGTACAACCATGAAACTGCCTTTGTCTACTACTTATGTTACATTCATTGTAGCGATGGGTAGCTCGTTGGCCGACCGTGCCTGGAGTCGTGAAAGTGCTGTATATCGTATTACGGGTATGCTTTCTGTGATTGGTGGTTGGTTTATCACTGCATTTGTAGCTTTCACTATCTGTGCTTTGGTAACTTTCATCATGTTCTACACCAGCTTCTTCGGTATGTTTGTATTTATCGTAATAGCTGTGGTACTTCTTGTTCGTAGTAATATTAAATATGGCAAGAAGGAAAAGATTGAAAGCCAGGATGATGTGTTTAAACGCATGATGAGTAGTAAGGATAAGGGTGAAACTTTGGCTTTGCTTCGTCAGCATGTACAGGAAACACTGACCGATTATGTGGGTTTCTGTGAAAAGACGTATGTACAGGTAACCGACGGGTTCATTAATGAAGATTTGCGTAGCTTGCGAAAGGCTATGAGTGCGACGGACGACCAGAAAAAAATGTTGAAGAAACGTCGTCGTAAGGAAATACTTGGTCTCCGCCGTTTGCCGATAACCGTGGCTATGGAAAAGAATACTTGGTTCCACTTGGGAAGTAACAGTTGTGAGCAGATGCTTTATTGCTTGAAGCGAATTTGTGAACCATGTAAGGAGCATGTAGACAATAATTTTAATCCGATTTCTCCGGATTGTGTAAAAGAATTCTTGCCTGTACGTGATGAATTATGCAAACTGATGGAACGTGCTAAAGTGGCTATCAGCCAGGATAATTATGAAGATGCAGATGATATTCTGAAAAAAGGAGATGATCTGAAAAATCGTATCTCTGCTTTGCGTAAACAGCAGATGAACCGCATGCAGGAAGGCGATAATGCAAAAGGCTTGAAGGCATCTATGGTATATTTGAATATTCTTCAGGAATCTCAGGAGTTGGTAAGTATCTGGCGTCATTTGCTTCGTGCCAGCCGCTTCTTCCAGGGAGATTATGTACCTCAGGAAGTTTCAATGATTGCGCTTACAGAAGAAAGATAATTTTGTATCCTTAAAAAGAAGGCCGATAAAGGGTTAATGCCCTTTATCGGCTTTTAGTACGCCCAGCATGGGCGTGCGCTATAGGGTGTAAGTCCCGAACGAGCCCTGATAGTGGGAATCGTTAGCCTAAGGCAAGGGTGTCCTTCGCGAGGAGGAATCTGAAGGAAGCTGGCGGCAACCTCTCGGCTCTACGAACAGAAACTGATTATAAGGCTACATTTGGAGGACAAGTTTGCTAAACAAAATAAAGTCCTATAACTATCCGAATCCCTATGTAGTAGAATCAGAGGGTATATGAGATGAAAGCGTACGTTCTTATCTGGGGAGGTCTCACGGACAGATGCACCACAACTGTATCTGGTGGAAACAAGATTTGTCGTGAGAAGTCAGCCGAAGCCATAGTACCTGTTACTCACCATAATGGGGAAGGGCTGAACCTTAATTATGTAAGATACCTGAATGTTACCTTATGATGGGAAGAAAGCAGAACATAGAAACTCTATCCGACCAATCGTCGCAGAGGGTGGAACCTGAAGTGCTGATTGGTATGCAGACTTTCATTGGGATAACTGAAAATCATCTTACAGCCATTAAACGGGAAAAAGGAGAGTTATTGGAATACATTCTTTCCCCTTCTAATCTAAACCTTGCTTATAAACAGGTAAAGAGTAACAAGGGTATTGGCGGCATTGACCGTATGGAAGTGGACGAGTTGCTTCCTTATCTTCGTTGCCACAAGGATAAGCTAATAACTTCCATTTATGATGGTAACTACCATCCGAACCCCGTGCGTCGTGTGGAGATTCCCAAGTCGAATGGGAAGACACGTAACTTAGGTATTCCCACGGTTGTTGACCGTTTGATTCAGCAAGCCATCTCACAAGTGCTTCAACCTCTTTATGAACCTCAATTTTCACCAACCAGCTATGGTTTCCGCCCTCATCGTAGTGCTCATGATGCGTTATTAAAATGTGGCGAATATATCTCTGCCGGTTATGTGTTCACGGTCGATATGGATTTGGAGAAATTCTTTGATACAGTCTGCCATAGTAAGTTGATAGAAATCCTGTCACGTATCATCAAAGACGGTCGTGTCATTTCTCTGATTCATAAATATCTGAACTCCGGTGTACTTATAGGAGGCAAGAAAGAGGCCAGTCCGGTCGGAGTTCCTCAAGGTGGTCCGTTGAGCCCCTTATTAAGCAATATAATGCTTAATGAGTTGGACAAGGAGCTGGAGAGACGTGGGCATTTGTTCGTTCGGTATGCTGATGACTTGGTCATCTTTTGTAAAAGCCGTCGTTCCGCCCAACGCACATTGGATAATCTGCTTCCCTTTATTGAAACGAAACTTTTTCTAAAGGTGAATAAGGATAAGACCCATGTTGCTTATATGCGTGACATCAAATTCCTTTCCTATGCCTTTGGTCGTAGAAATGGCAAATGCCAATTCTACATCCATGTCGATAGTATCAAGAAGATGAAGATTAAGATACGTGAACTCACCAGCCGTAATAACGGCTGGAGCTACGAATATCGTAAACAACGTTTGACTTGGTATATCCGTGGCTGGCTCAACTATTTTAAGTTTGCAGGTCTCAAAAGTAGGATAAAGGAATGGGACGGTTGGCTCCGTCATCGCATACGGATGTGTATTTGGAAGTCTTGGAAACGAGTCCGAACCCGGTATCGAAATCTGAAGAAGCTTATTCCCGATGAGAGCCGTGTGCGAATGGCTGCCTTTTGTCGTAAGAAATACTGGCGAATGGCAAGTCATCCCACTGTACAAGCGGCTTTGTCGGATGAGCGTTTGCTTCGAGCTGGTTACCCTACTTTTAAGATGTACTATCATCCTGTGTTTAAAGGTTAATTAGGGAACCGCCGTATGCCGAACGGCACGTACGGTGGTGTGAGAGGTCGGAACGGGAATTAATCCCGTTCCTCCTACTCGATTTTTTTTATTTGTCTTCTATTTCGGTGAGATTCCCTGTTGTGGAATTCATGATAAACCCTCTTACTTTTTATGTCTTGAGGCACGAGCGGGTGATGGCGTACGATGTGTACACTCTTTTGTACGGCTTCTTCCGTGTCATTAAATCCGCTGAGCCATGAGCTAAGGTTGATATCACAATATTGCATCATTTCAATATGGTCTTGTGAGATTCCTCTTTCACGCATGTGCTGTAGCATGGTTTCACTGTCCATGTGCTGTACGCCACAATCGGTATGTCCGATAATCATGACTTCTTCTATTCCTAACTCATAGATTGCCACAAGTAAAGCTTCGCATGGCACTACCGAAAGGGTGAGTGATGGTACCTCCGGCATTCTTGATGATTTTGACGTCACCGTTCTTTATTCCTAAGGCTGCGGGAAGTAATTCTGTCAGGCGGGTATCCATGCAAGTGACAATGGCAATTTTTTTGTCAGGGTATTTGTTCGTTATGTACTTTTCGTATCCCTTGGTTTCTACGAAAGTCTTGTTGAAATTTAATAATTCGTCTATCATAACATTTATATTTTGTATAGAATATAGGCAAAAAATACAGATTTATTTTGTGATATTTCAGTTGGCTTTTGGAGGAATTCTTAAAATCATGCACTTATCATGAAGAAGCCTTCTGATTTTTTTCGTACTTTTGTAGAAAATTCAACCAAACTATTAAAATATGGCTAAAGAACTCGAACTCAAGTACGGCTGTAACCCTAACCAGAAGCCGGCCCGCATTTTCATGCAGGAGGGAGAACTGCCTATTGAAGTATTGAACGGACGTCCTGGATACATTAACTTCCTGGATGCGTTTAACGGATGGCAGTTGGTGAAAGAATTGAAAGAAGCTACCGGAATGCCGGCTGCAACTTCGTTCAAGCACGTGAGTCCTGCCGGAGCCGCAATCGGTCTGGAACTGGATGAAACCATGAAAAAGATTTATTTCGTGGATAATTTGCCTTTATCTCCGTTGGCAAATGCGTACGTGCGTGCGCGTGGAGCAGACCGTATGTCATCGTATGGCGATTTTATAGCTTTGAGTGACGTCTGTGATGAAGAAACAGCTCGTTTTATCAATCGTGAGGTTTCTGACGGCGTGATTGCTCCGGGATACACTGACGCAGCCCTTGAAATTCTGAAAAATAAACGTAAGGGTACTTATAACGTGATTAAAATTGATCCGGAATATCGTCCGAATCCCATTGAACGGAAGGATGTGTTTGGTATCACTTTTGAGCAGGGACGTAACGAAGTGAAATTGAATGGAGCAGAATTGTTTGAAAACATTCCGACTCAGAATAAGAATTTCCTGAAGCTGCTAAACGTGATTTGATGATTGCATTAATCACGTTGAAATATACTCAGTCTAATTCTGTTTGCTACGTGAAAGATGGACAGGCTATCGGTATTGGTGCCGGACAGCAGAGCCGTATCCATTGTACTCGCCTGGCTGGTAATAAGGCTGATATCTGGTATTTGCGCCAGCATCCGAAGGTGCTGAATTTGCCTTGGGTAGAAAAGATCCGTCGTGCCGATCGTGATAATACCATCGATATTTATATTAGCGAAGATCATGACGATGTATTGGCTGATGGAGTATGGCAGCAGTTCTTCACTGAGAAACCTGAAGTATTGACACGCGAAGAAAAACGTGCTTGGCTTGATACATTGAAGGGAGTATCATTGGGTTCGGATGCTTTCTTCCCGTTTGGAGATAATATTGAACGTGCTCACAAGAGTGGCGTGGAATATATTGCTCAGGCTGGAGGTTCTGTGCGTGATGACCATGTGATTGAAACTTGCGATAAATACGGTATTGCAATGGCATTTACGGGAATCCGTTTATTCCATCATTAATAATGAATTAGTCTGAAAATAGAGGGGTAAATTTGCTGGCGGGGATGAAAAGCAAGTGAATTTACCTCTCTTTTTTTGTAAATAGTATTTGATTTACTATCTTTGCAAAAGTTTGATACTAATCTTGGGCTTGTTTGGTTTTGACAGCGAGAGATGTGGTATGTAAGCATGCAGTGCGTCAGTGATTTGCACTATAATCTCAGTTACTGAACAATTATCTGGCAACGAAAACTATGCTCTCGCTGCTTAATCGAAGTACAGTAGATTAGCTTTATTTCCGTCAAAGTGATGGAAACGAGACATCGCTCAAAAGCTCTTGTTCCGAAGCGTTTGGTTTAGCGGTGCAGCAAATTCGGAAATAGTTTTGGTCTCGTTCCGCGACTGAAATGAAATTTTAGGAACTAAGGTATAAGTGGGTGGCTCTGGTCTTGCTTATGCACGAAAACCGAAGGCAGAGATAAGCATGTAGAAAGCATATGGCTTCCTTGTTTGGACGAGGGTTCGACTCCCTCCAGGTCCACGATGAATTTTTAAACCGCTGAACATCAGCGGTTTTTTTTTTTTAAGGCTCTTATATTTTCCCCGTTTTATCAGTCAGTTCCATCAGAAAAGCTATATAAAAATCTGAAGTGCTCTATTCGGATAGAGCTGTTCTATATTATTGCCCGATGCAATAGATATTGTACAGGAAATATCTTTACGATGATGTCGCAGCACGTTCGTGTTAAGACCTCGACACGTACGTGTCGACCTCTCCGCACGTACGTGTCATGACCTCGTCACGTACGTGCGGAGAGGTAAATCTGGTTTTGTCTTCAAGAAATAACGAACGGATATTTCATGAAAAAGTTCAGGAATTCTTTACAAAAACAAAAGAGACCGGTATCTCAGCGGAGAGACCGGCCCTGAATTTGAGTAAGATTTTTCATCGGATTGGTTATAACTAGAATGCGACAGCAGCAAGTTTTTAATCGGTAATGGTGTCATTGAAGTTTTCTATTCGGGTGACTTTCTTGATGTGGTCTAATTTCTTAAGGTTCTCGCAGATGGTATTTACATCATCTACATCGTGTACAAACAATTGAATTCGGCCTTCAAAAATACCATCATTGGACTCGATATTCAATTTGTGAATATTTACGTTCAACTGTTGGGATATAATACCTGTTACTTGGTTAAGCACCCCAATTCCATCGATTCCTTTCATGTATACATTTACCGGGAAGTTAAGTGCTTTGCCAATTTCCCATTGTACGGCCAATAACCTGTTGCCAAAGCTGGTTTTCAGTTGCGTAGCTATCGGGCATTGGCGCTTATGGATAATAATTCGATTGTTGTCGTCAATATATCCTAAGACATCATCTCCGGGGATTGGTTTACAGCAGTCTGCAATGATGTAGTGCTTCTGAATTTCTTCAGGCGTAAGCTTGACAATTTTCTTCTTGTCAATGTTCAAAGCAGGTTTTTCTTTGGAAGATGCATTATCCTGAGACTTGGGTTTGCTTCCTCCTCCAAATGCAAATGCAATGTATTTTTTCCAATTTGTAGGGGTGGATTTTTCTTTTAACTCATTCTTATCCAAACCTCCTAAGGTGAAAACTTTTTGCCCGATCTGGTACATCAAGTCTTCAGGAGTTTTTAATTTATGAAGGGTACAGAGCTTCTGGATGTTCGTTTCGGTAGCTTCAATGCCTTCTTTCTTAAGGAATTCATGCAGCATGTCTTCTCCGGCCTGCTGGACTTCCTTTCGTTCTCTTTTGAGGATGGATAATATTTTAGCCTTGGCTTTTGCTGTCGTGGCAAAAATTAATCCATGAAGGTTGTACTTTCTGTGATTTTGAAGTCAGAATTTCTACCTGATCTCCACTTTGCAGTTTATGGCTCAGTGGTACCAGTTTATGGTTTACTTTAGCTCCAATACAATGGCTTCCTAAGAATGTATGAATGGAGAAAGCAAAATCAAGTGCGGTTGCATTCTGAGGCATCGTTTTAATTTCACCCTTAGGAGTAAATACAAATATCTCAGATGCGAAAAGATTAAGCTTGATTGTATCCAGAAAGTCAAGGGCATCGGGCTGCGGATCATCAAAATTTCTTTGATGGTTTTCAGCCATTTGCTAAGCTCTCCTTCGTCTTCACTTCCTCCTCCTTCTTTGTATTTCCAGTGTGCGGCAAAACCTTGTTCTGCTACATCATTCATTCGCTCACTTCTGATCTGAACTTCAATCCACTGTCCTTTGTTGCTCATCAATGTCACATGAAGAGCCTGATATCCATTGGCTTTTGGATGGCTGACCCAATCGCGTAAACGGTCAGGATGAGGCTTATATATCCGGGAGATAGCTACATAAATGTTGAAGCAGTCATTCAGTTCTTCCTCTTCATTCTTAGGAGTGAAAATGATGCGTACGGCAAGTATGTCATAGATTTCTTCAAACGTGATATGTTTGTTTTGCATCTTGTTCCAAATGGAGTAGGGAGACTTGATACGTGCCAGAATACGATAAGGGAGTCCCATTTTATCCAATTGTTCGCGAATGGGAGCTGTGAATTCTTCAAATAAGTTGGTTCTTTCAGCTTGAGTAGCCTTTAGCTTTTTTCTTCGATTTGCTGGTAAGGCTTCTAGGTGTTCGTATTTAAAACTTAAGTCTTCCAATTCAGTTTTGATACGATTCAGGCCCAGTCGGTTGGCGAGAGGAGCGTAGATATAGAGTGTTTCCCCGGCAATTTTATATTGTTTACTTGGGAGCATAGAGCCTAAGGTACGCATATTATGCAACCGGTCGGCAATTTTTATAAGAATGACACGGATGTCATCATTCATTGTGAGAAGCAGCTTCTTAAAGTTCTCAGCTTGTGCAGAAGCTCTGTCTCCGAAGATTCCTCCTGAGATTTTGGTTAATCCATCTACAATTTGAGCAATCTTAGGTCCAAACAAGTTTTCGATATCCTCTACGGTGTAGTCAGTATCTTCTACTACGTCGTGGAGTAGAGCAGAACAAATAGAGGTAGACCCCAAGCCGATTTCTACGCAGGCGATGCGTGCTACAGCGATAGGATGTAGAATATAAGGCTCGCCCGAACGTCGGCGCACTCCTTTGTGTGCCTGTCGGGCGAAATTAAATGCTTTTGTAATTATCTCGACTTTTTTCCGATGTTTACTTTTCAGGTATTGGTCCAATAGCTCCTGAAATGCTTCATCAATCAGTTTTTCATCTGTCTGTTCCTGCGTAAGTTTCTCCTCGGTCATAATTTCTCTCCCTTTTCTTTGAATCAATAATGCAAAAAAATAGAGAAAAATACGAATCAAACAAGCAAATGAGGGGTTTTCTTACCGGATGCGTAGAGATTTGCCAGCCCGGATGCTACTTCCCTTGATTCCGTTCAGTCTCCGTAATTGGCTTACGCTAACTCCGTACTTAGCGGCAATACCTCCTAATGTCTCTCCGTTACGGATACGGTGGTATATGCAGCTTTGCTATTTTTTCCCTTTAGTAGTGGTATTGCTGACTGTTACAGTATTACGACGTGTCTGATAAATTTCCGGTTTGTAGTTGTAGATACTGTCTTCGTGATCAATAAAACAAGCTCATCATCTGAGTTGGCAACCGTAAGGCATAAGGCTTCTCATTTCCTGGAATGATATCTTTTTTAAACTCCGGATTGAGCGCTCGTAGTTGATCAATGTCAATCTTACAGACTTCAGCTATTTGATTCAAATTTAATGAGCGGTTGATATGGACAGTATCAGTACTTTCTGGCATGTTCATTTCCATAGGGCTAATGTAGTGCTCGCAATAATAAGTCATGATGTAGTTTGCTGCTACAAATGCAGGTACGTAGCCTCGGGTCTCTTTGGGTAAAAAGTTGTAGATTTTCCAGAAGTCTTTTTCACCTCCAGCACGGCGGATAGCCTTGTTGATAGTACCAGGTCCACAGTTATAGGCTGCTAGAACGAGACTCCAATCTTGATAAATATCATATAAGTCTTTCAAATATCGAGCTGCTGCGGGGTAGATTTAATAGGGTCTCTGCGTTCGTCCACAAGTGAATTAACTTTCAAACCGTATACTTGTCCCGTGCGAAGCATGAATTGCCATAATCCTACAGCACCCTGTGAAGAAGTTGCAGTTGGATTTAATGCAGATTCAATAACAGGAAGATATTTTAATTCTAAAGGAAGGTCGTACAAATCTAATGCTTCTTCAAAAAAATAGGCATGTATAGATTGTTGGCGCTCAGCATAAATGAAACCTTTTGGCGGAGCCGGGTAGAATACATGTCTATAAATTTCCGTATGATGTCATTATAAGGCATCTCTATGATGGCAGGAATGCGCTGTAAACGATCCATGTAGATAGAATCGCTGACTTCTGGATTTTGGGTAGTCATTGTACAGTTCTCGGCTGGATTTATGTAATGTTTGGAAATCCAGTCCAAGTACAGACTATCCGTGGTAGAAATCATTCCTTCTGGTAAATCTATTACATCTTCTTGTCCATTAGCTTGTATGGTAATCGTCTTTTCTGTCTGTTGGGCAAAAAGAGATGAAGCGTTACAGATTGCAGCAGTAAGTAAACTAAAAATTATTCTTTTCATCTTTTAAAATTTAATACAGCATTGCAAACCAACTCCTTGCGGACGGTTGCGGAATGCATCGTTGAACACGGTAGGTTCCCATTTCATGCTGAGGTCTTTGCTGATATCAAAATCAGACAGCTCAGCATCTACATAGGCATCAATCACTGATAGCAGATATACACCAATGAATGCAAATATACTTAAGTCGCGTTGACGGCGATAAAGGTCTTTTCGTTTTCGGAAGATTTCCTGCCAATACTCCAAACGGTCATTGACATTTGTTCGGGGGAAGGAAATCCAGATAGCTTTTGTTATTGGGGTTATCGCTCATAATGTCTTGGTAGGCTTGCGAATAATCCTTATACATCTGTCCGTTCCATGTCAAGGCGTATGCGCATCCAACAAAGCCTCCATAAATGATGGGAAGTTTCAATATTTTCGATTGTAAATTTGTCCAGCTCCAGGGATAACAAGCCCCAGCCATACAGTGCGGTTGGAGTTGGGTATCCAGCGTTTTTTCTCCTGAGTTGGAGGTAAGTTCTTTTGAATAGAATCATTCTGTTTTGCTAGAGCAGCTGTATCTATAGGCGCTTCCAGCGTTTCCAAAGCAAGTTGCCGGTGTAGGTTGGTCGTATCGGCCAAGGCTAGACTGTCAACACGATTCTGTGAGCGGATAGAATCGGCTGTAAGTATACCTTCCCTGCGTTTTTGGGCTCGCTGTGCATTCACTTCCATGTTTCCCCCAAGGGATACAGAATAGCAGGATAAGCGACAGAATATATGTAAAAGTATGTGCTCTCAAATTATTTTTGTTTATTCCGTTTTTTTCAAAGAATCCAGAATCTCCATAATTCTTTCCAAATCTGCATCGCTGTTGAAAGGAATACTAATCTTTCCTTTTCCTTTATTGGTACAGGAAAGCTGTACTTTCGTTCCAAAGAAATTGCATAGATGATTTTGAAGCATAGAGTATTCTTCAGATAGTTGTGTGCCTTTGGCAGAGATTGTTTTTCCTCCACTTTTTATACTTTCACCGTTAGCCAGTGCTTTTACGATTTCTTCCACTTTACGCACGGAATACCCTTGAGCGACCGTCTCATTAAAAATACGTATCTGAGTTTTAGGGTCTTCCAGAGTTAGTAACGCACGTGCATGTCCCATATCTATTTCCTTATTCTTCAAGGCTACCTGGATGGGGGCTGGCAATTTTAGCAGACGTAAATAGTTTGCTATGGTTGTTCGTTTTTTGCCAATGCGTTCGCTCAGGCGTTCTTGTGTCAGTTCATATTGTTCAATTAAATGCTGGTAGGCCAGTGCGATTTCCAGAGAATTCAGGTCTTCGCGTTGAATATTTTCAATCAAGGCCATTTCCATCACATTCTCGTCATCTGCAGTACGAATGTATGCTGGAATTGTTTTCAGACCGGCAAGGATGGATGCTCTGTATCGTCTTTCACCTGCAATAATTTGATAAGAATCTTCGTTGAGTTTACGTAAGGTGATAGGCTGGATGATACCTATTTCCGCAATGGAATCAGCCAGTTCTTGTAAGGCGATAGGGTCAAATTCACGACGAGGCTGGTTGGGGTTTACAGATATTTTGTCCAGTTCTATTTCGTTGATGGATGATGATCCGGAAGTTTTCACTTCTTCGTTGGATATCAGAGCATCAAGTCCTCGTCCTAATGCAAATTTTTTTTGTACTGCCATATACTTATTTGCTATTTCTTGTTATAATTTCATTGGCTAAAGCCAAATGGTTTTTAGCTCCGGTTGATTCTGCATCATAAAGAATAGCAGGAATGCCGTGGCTGGGTGCTTCGCTTAATTTGACATTACGCTGAATAATGGTTTTGAAAACCAGTTCCTGGAAATGTCTTTTCACTTCGTCGTATATCTGGTTGGCCAGACGCAAGCGCGAGTCGAACATTGTTAGCAGGAATCCTTCAATTTCCAATGAAGGATTTAGTTTTGTCTTGATAATCTTGATCGTGTTTAAAAGTCTTGCTGATACCTTCCAGCGCAAAATACTCACATTGTACTGGAATAATTACAGAGTCGGCAGCTGTTAAGGCATTGATGGTAATTAAGCCCAAAGATGGAGAACAGTCTATCAAAATGTAATCGTATTCGCTTTTCATCGGCTCTAACGCGCGTCGCATGATTTTCTCACGGTTCTCCAAATTCAGCATTTCGATTTCAGCACCCACCAGGTCAATGTGAGAAGGTATGATGTCTAATCCGTCAATATCGGTTGTATAAATCGCTTCCCGTATGTCAGCCTGATTGATCAGACATTCATAGATTGAACAGTCGATGTCTTTCAAATCTACACCAAGGCCAGATGAGGCATTTGCCTGAGGGTCAGCGTCAATCACTAGTACTTTCTTCTCGAGAGTAGCTAAAGATGCAGCCAAATTTATAGTGGTAGTAGTTTTGCCTACACCTCCTTTTTGGTTGGCTAAAGCAATAATTTTTCCCATATTAATCAGTTTATTCTGATTGCGAAGTAACTAATAAATGACGATAGTTTCAATTAAAATTCCATGACTTTTGGGAAAGTGTTGAAAACTCACCTCATCTGTTAATAACTTCACGCGGGCAAAGATATATATTTTTAGCTAATTGCATGATGTGGTTTGGTAAGATTAAGATTTGTTGTAACTTTACACTCATAAAAGTTTGGATAATAAAGATATGATGAAAGAGAAACCATTTCTGTTGTTGTCGAATGATGATGGATTTGCCGCAAAGGGCATTCAGGAACTGATAAAAGTATTAAAACCAATGGCTGATTTGATGGTAGTAGCACCTTCTGGACCACGTTCTGGAGCTTCCGGTTCGATTACTTCAGAGCATCCGCTTCGTTGTAAAAAGATAGAGTCGGCACCGGGATTTTCATTGTACAGTTGTACGGGTACTCCTGTGGACTGTGTGAAACTGGCCTTGCACGACTTGGTACCCCGTACGCCTGATATGGTGATAGGAGGAATTAATCACGGAGATAACTCTTCTGTCAATGTACACTATTCAGGTACAATGGGAGTTGTAATAGAAGGATGTCTGAAAAAATACCTTCAGTCGGTTTTTCTCTTTGTAATCATGCGGAAGATGCTGATTTTACGCCTACTTTCCCTTATATACAACGTATCGTAGAAGAGGTATTGCAGCATGGGTTGCCTGTAGGAACCTGCTTGAATGTAAATTTCCCTGATGTAAAGGAGCTGAAGGGTGTGCGTATTTGTCGTCAAACAGACGGAGTCTGGACAAATGAGTTCGTAAAGTCTGTTCATCCTAGAGGTGAAAACTATTATTGGCTTACAGGTTCTTACCGGAACGATGAACCTGAGGCACAAGATACCGACCATTGGGCATTGGATCATGGATACGTAGCTATTACTCCTACTCAGATAGATGTAACAGCTTATACTTTGATGGAGCAATTGAATCACTGGAATTGGCAGCTATGAAATATTATTTAATTGTAGGTGAAGCCTCGGGTGATTTGCATGCATCTAATTTAATGAAGGCACTGCAAGAGAAAGATTCCAAAGCCGAGTTTCGTTTTTTCGGAGGTGATTTAATGGCAGCAGCAGGAGGTTCACTGGTCAAGCATTATAAGGATATGGCGTACATGGGATTTGTCCCGGTGTTGCTTCATTTGCGGACAATCTTTCGTAATATGGATTTTTGTAAGAAAGATATTGTTCAGTGGAATCCTGACGCATTAGTTTTGGTGGATTATCCGGGGTTTAACCTGAAAATAGCTGAATATATAAAAGCGCATACGAATATTCCAATCTTCTATTATATTTCTCCTAAAATTTGGGCTTGGAAGGAATACCGCATCAAGAAGATAAAACGAGATGTGGACGAGTTGCTCTCTATATTACCTTTTGAG